>Ga0101945_1000361_pt1 | contig 83997 bp, 71 predicted proteins | sample DewCreD2012metaG_2_FD_75246 | JGI IMG/M metagenome (GOLD analysis project Ga0101945, IMG submission 75246) | Hot spring sediment bacterial and archeal communities from British Columbia, Canada, to study Microbial Dark Matter (Phase II) - Dewar... ... | reverse complement strand
AGTCCCAGCCCAACTGCGTCGGGCACACGAATATCTCCTCAGTGCGGATATAGGGTTTCAGCCCCCACAAAGCGGTGTAGCGCTTGCCGTCGGGACTTCTGCCTGTGTATTTGTCCGCGAAACGGGTGTATGCTCCGCCGGGCGTGCAGTCATCCCAGTCCTGCGCATACATCACCCATGCCTGCGCCAGCTGGCGCACGTTGGAGGCGCAGGTGGTCTTGCGCGCTGCCTCGCGTGCGCGGAAGAAGACGGGAAACAGCAACGCCACCAGCACCGCGATGATGGCAATAACCACCAGCAACTCCATCAGCGTGAAGCCTTTGTGTTCCATCGGAAAGACCTCCTCTCCTTCTGAGTTACCTCTCCCACACAAACACCAGCCGCTCCTGCATCGCTTGCGCTATCTGCTGTGACGAATACTTCATCGGGAAGAAATGCGCCAAACGGCTCAACGCCCTGCGCTGACAACGCCACACCTTCTCCAACGTCAACTCCGACCGCGTTCGCGGCGGCTCGGGCAATACCCCTGCCAGAAACGCCGCCTCACCCAACGTCAACTCCTTAGGAGACTTGCCAAAATACACCCGACACGCCGTGCCGATGTCCTCCGCCCCCAAACCAAAACGGGCGCTGTTCAGATACAACTCCAGAATGCGCTCTTTGGAAAGGTGCTTCTCCATCTCCAGTGCCAGCAGGATTTCCGCCACCTTGCGCGAGAGGGTCTTCTCTCTGCCCACGAACAGGTATCTGGCGGTCTGCATGGTGATGGTGGAGCCGCCCTGTTTGAAGGCGAGGTTTCGGAGGTTGACTCTCAGGGCACGGTGCAGAGCCTGCCAGTCCACACCGTGATGTTGGTAGAAGTAGCCGTCCTCCGAGGCGACGAGAGCATCGCGCATCGGTTCGGCGATTTCGGTCAGCGGGGTAAACAGGGGGCGCGGCGGTGCGAGGGTGCGATACAGGGGAACCTTGGAGCGGTGCAGCTGGAATTGCCATAGTGCTGAAGCCAGCGGTATGGACACCACCATCACTACAGCCAGCAACGCCAGCCCCGCCCGTAGCAGGAAACCACGCTCGCGCCGCGCAATCTCTTCACGGCTGAAACGCGGATGCTCGAAACCTGCATCCAGCTGGCGCACGGCGATGCCCAGCAGTGCCATCGCCACAAGCGTGGCACCCGTCCGCCCAAACTCCAGAACCGGCGAGTCCGCCATGCCTGCCACCAGAACAGACAGCAACCCCAGCGTGCAACCCACCCCGAGCGCTTTGGCGACAGGGTCATCTCCCAAACGAGCCAGCCCCTGCCGATAGAGCTGGACATACCGCCATAATACCAACAAAAACAGCACCAACCCTACCATCCCCACATCGGAGGCAATGAGCAAATACAGGTTCTTCGGTTCGGTGTTCATCGGGTTAAAACTGAGCAGGTGTTCGGTCATGTGCGCACGTTGCCGGGCATGGTAGCTGCCCACGCCGTTACCGATGATGGGGTGTTCCGCGATCACCGAAATCGCCACCTGCCAGATGGCGAAACGCCCCCAGAAGGAACGATCCTGCGGATTGCCCAGCCACTGACCACCCGTGCGAACCAACGCAGTCGCCAGCAGCAAGCTGGCGCACAGCGCGCAAAGAACCCCCTTTGCCCAGCGCGCCTGTATCAATGCCCGCTGCCCAACCGTGAACAACGGCAAGGTCAACGCGAGCGCTATCCATGCGGTGCGGGTATAGGTATACCACAACGCGACAAAGCATAGCACAGTGTTTAGCAGCCAGAAAGCCTGCTCCCATCGGCGAGAAGCCCCCAATGCTAACGCGAGGCACAGCGGAATGCCGAGCAACAGCAAGGGATACAGCTGGTTGGGTGTTCCCAACGTGCCCCCCGTACGCGCGCCGAAATGCGGCGTGTGAAATTGCCGGATGTCCAGCCAGTGATAGCCGATAGCGTAGGTCGCCTGCACCGCCACCGCCACACCGATGCCCTTTGCCAGAAACGGTAATGACCGATGTTCCACCATGAGCATCGCGAAAAGGAAGATGCTCAGCGGATAGCCTATCCACCAGGTGTCATCGTAGGAATACGGAATGCGACCCGAGTGTAGCCAGTCGGTGAGGTAGACCGCGTACCAGAGCATGATAGCGACCATCACCTTGTCTGTGGGCTTCGCCCACGGTCGGAGAGTGGAGCGCATCGCCAGCCAAGGCAGAAGGAAAGTGACACTGAGCGCGATGCCAGTGGTGTAGATTAGTGCATCGTAGCCCAGTGTGGCGTATAACGGCTGGAGCAGACCGAGAAACAGGAGCAGGTCTAAAAAGCGGAAGAAGCCCCATGTGATAGGTTCGATGACTGCCGTGTTGGGCAGCACATGCCACCACAGCACCGCCAGCAACAGGATAGCGTTGAGCGATGGTACCTGTCGCACAGTTTGGAGTAGTTGGTATACGCTCTGTCTGGCGATCACATCGTTTGACGGGCTCTTCTGTAAAGGTAGATGGCTAAGGCGATTAAAAGCAGACCGGGGACGAAGACCACCCACGTAACGCGAAAACCGAAACCAGTGCCGGGCAGCTTGCCTTGTTCATATGCCATGCGCCTGAGGTCTCCTTCGCTCGGAAGCGAGCCTTCCCAGCGGTATTGCACCACGCCTTGCTGGACTTCCGGATTTGCACAGTTCTCAAAGGTAACACCCTTGACTAAGCGGTAGTCCATCACAAATCTTTCTAAGGGCAGCTCGAAATCACAGGAGGATGTTCTGGACAGCGACTTTAGGTGAAACTCTTCTAATGTATGGCACCACTCGTCTTCAAAGCGTGAGACCTGTCTTCGTGTAACATAACAAGGCACTCTTACACCGGAATAATCTGTGAACTTGTGTATCTGCCATGACAAGCTCGGTATCGGTAGGTACGATGGTTTCCTATCGTAGCGAAGCAAATGTCCTGTCGCTCTTTCTAATGATACCCGGATGGACATATCATGCCAGCCAGGTGGCGACGCAGTGGATAGAGTAACTGCCTGAGGTGTGGTGGATTCCAGTTTCCAGCTGTTGGTATACAACCGGAGCGGGTTATCCATCGACAGTACCATCATGTAAAGAGTCTGCTCACCAATGCCTGCGATATCCCGTTCCCTGCGACATTCAGCTGCACACTCCCAGATCTCTACGGGTAACGGGGGTGGAGAGCTGGGAGGTGGTACTGCTGTCCCCCACTGACTCCCCGGTGGAGGTGGTATAAGCAGGGGCGTAGCGTGACTAATACCAACCCTGTTATCAAATACAGTTAAGATTTTCTTTGTCCCGCTGATAGGCTGTGAAGCAAAGCGCACTTCCTTTGTACCAAACTGTTTGCTGAGGTGTTCCGTCATGCGTTTTGCCAAACTTGGTGGTGTTCCAAAAACGGGGAACTCTCCAGAAATGACTACCCGTTGACCGTGTTTACATATACGTATTTCCAAGCTCTTACGCTGAGCCGCACCCTTCGGGGGAATACGCACATCTCGTCCGACACGAAAATCCTTGCTGTACCACACCGATACGCTGTAGCGCCATACCCAGACATAGCCGTTTGACTCTTTTTCCCGCTCGTCCGCCAGCTGCATCATACGGCGAACCTCACCGCTCGCGTCGATGCCTTGCGCGCGCGCCTGCACAAAGAGCAGGGATACCACAAGTGCCAACATACCCAGAGCTAACATGATGTTTCGCGACATCGTTCCGCTCCCCTTTTGCTTCCCAGAGTATAGAGTGGGAGACGACAGAAGGCAAGCGTCCCCACTCCGTAAAGAATTTGGTTTACGCTCCTCCTCCTAATGGACCCCCTACGCACGTTTTTCCAATGAGCTGGCCTGTGTAGTCTCGCCACTCGGTATTGCATGGGCAGGAACGGATTAATGTCGGCGAGCAAGTGGCGTACTGACCCACTACGTAGACGGGTCCCCAGACCTCTTGGCACTGATATCCCTGCTGTTCCCTGCACTCACCGAACCATGTTAGATAACGGGCACAGTGGTAATTACATAAGCCAGTTTGCGAAGAGAACCGACACCAGTTTTGCGTGCCTTGGTGCCAGGACCAGAAACAGTTCTTGTTCTTCTGTTGGGCAGATACCGATAGCGCGATCACTGCCGAAGTGGCCACCAGCAGGATTATCGCATACTTTCTTTGTCCTGCACGAAGCATCTCTGCACCTCCTCATAATTTCACCCGTTGCCGAGAAGGATTTGCCACCATAAACCGCACCGTCAGCCTCTCGCGCCACGCGCGGTCACCGGCTCGCACAACGATATCTATCGCCTCCTCATATCCCCCTTCTGTTCTCCCCTCTGTGTTCAGCTGCAAATCCAACGCGCGGGCACCTAATGGCGGCAGAGTCATCGCGCTGACACCAGCTACCGTACACCCGCAGCTTGGCTGAATATGCACATCCAGCCTCCGCAGGGTAGGGTTGATGAGCCAAGCCCGGTGCCGGGTCACTGAACCCGCTTGCACCACGCCGGCATCATGCTCCGCACCAACCAACCAGAGCCCGCGACCGGGAAGACGGTATTCCGCCCCCGCCACCAGCAGTAGCCAGCTGATGCCGATGCACGTAAGAAACACCGCCCGCACGCGGACGGGGATGCGACTCATTCTGGTAGCATACCTCCCAGCTTTGGGTGTTGGTATTCTACCCTTATTCTACACCGTCCCCCCCCGCGTCAATACCCCATTTTTGCCATTTTTGTGACCAATTTGTGCTATACACGGGAGTTAATACCCCAGCCGCGCAGGCGATATACACCAGCTGAGCCACGTTGTCCGCATCCACCCGCCGACGGGCATTCGCGAGATGGCGACGAACGGTCTGCTCCGAACAACACCGCCGCCGCGCCGCCCTACGCACACTGCCCGTCTCCACATAAGCCTGCAACGTCTCCACCTGCGCGTGCGTCCACACCGGCTCCGCGACCACCACCGCGTCGCACGCGCACGGCTTCAGCCGCACCTCAAGCCCCGGCCATCGCGCAGGCACTGCCGTAAACGCTCACACAAACCTGCACCTGGACAGATAAGCCACACTACCGGCATGTCAGACACCTCGCCACAGAAGATGCTGAAACGAGTATAAAACGGCGTGAACAGGCTGTCAAGTGGAAACAGCTGCCTTTTTGACTGTGATATAATGGATGCAGCAGGAGGCGACGCAGATGGTTACCCTCACCAAAGCCAGATACGAGCAGGGCGTGCTGCGCCCTCTACAACACATCCCTCTTGCCGAAGGACAGGAGGTGCAGATAGTGCTTTACCTGCCAGAGCAAGTGTCGCCGCGGCTACAGGCGTGGCTCGACTTCCTGCGCGATACTGAACCGCTGAGTGATGAACAACTGCGTCAGCTGGAACAGGCAGCGCGACGGCGTCCGCTTTTCGGAACGGAGAGCTCCACTCCATGAGCTCAGATTTACGCCAAGCTGTTTTGGCACCGCACATGGATTGCGGATCCTGAGGCGAGTATACGATGCCCTCTACGACTACTACCTTATGCGCCCAACCCTAACTAGCTATGGGCCCGTCCACAAGATAGGGCGGAGGTGCCGACGCCTCCACCAGCGAACCGAGCCGTCTGCCGAAACTCCCAATAAGCGATAATCTTTATCAAAGATAGGATCCCCGCTCCACCATACTGGGTCATGGAATTTACACATTACTAGTGGCAAATCCGGTTCCAGAGCAATAGCGTCCGCAAAGGGGCGTTTGATACCCGTCCAGGCAAAGCTGTACGAACTGACAGTACCGGGGGCATCCTTCCACCGAGGGTCGGCTTGACGACTTGGGCACCACCAAACCTCCCTGTTCTTAATGTATGCGCACAATGGGTCAGTATATCCTTGCGGAGGGTTGCAGCCAAACCATGTATCCCAAGGAGGTAAGCCTAACTGCTCCATGGTGAGGCGCACACCTTGTCTCGGATCCGCGCCATCCCAGTCCTGTCGATACAGGACGATAGCCTGACCGATTTGCTTCAGATTGTTTATGCAGACGGTCCTGCGACCAGCCTCACGAGCGGGCGCTAGAAGCACATAGATCAGGCTCGCCAGAAGAGCAATCAGCGCGATAACAACCAAAATCTCGATCAGCGAAAAACCGCGGGTGGAAAAGTACCTCATGGCACTCCGCTCCTCCTTTCCCGGCGGGTGTTTTCTCCACGCGTAGGGGCTATGTTAACATCCTTTCCCCGCTCCCCTTCGCCACAGCATGATATTCCATCTCCCCTTCTTAGCTGGTGCGAGCCGCTAATTCGCCGAATGAGCCATGCTCTGGCGATAGGTTCAGAAGAGAACAGCAGCCCTACCGATATTAAGAGTGAACCAATCGCAATTGCAACTAAGAAAAGGGTTCTCTTTTGTCTCACTACGCTCGCCTCCCACAGACGTGTAAGCGTCTCGCTGCTGGATACCAAACAGCGTCGTGAATTCGCGGTATGCAATCGAAAGGCTGTTACGCATTACGTTTCCGACATGTTTCGCCGACGCGCAGCGTGACACGCGGTTGCTGCTGCACATGGTGACCAAGCAAAGCGCTCCTCTATCCTCTTCTCAACTGCGTGACACCTAACCGGATTGCCCGACGCCTCGGAGCGACAGCGCCCTACACTAAATACAGACTACATACACCGATAGTCGTCGTCGCCGTGTCTGGTACAGTCACCTCCCGGACGCACGTGGAGTTGGCGACAGCTTAGTCCTACTCCCATGCAGGGAAGTGGATAGCACGTCCACTTTGTGCACTCCCACGTGCAACAGACCCCATTACCAGTGGTGCACCGATATACCGGCTCGATGGCAATTGCATGACGACATCCTGGCTCGCCAAAGCAATCGTGGCTGGGGTTTGGACAGGCATAGATTGCCGACACAATCACAACTCCGGCACCCAAGATCGCCAGCAGCACTCGCAGGCGAACAAAACCCTCACGGAACATCGTCCTGCACCTCCTCCTTTTCGAGAATTCTACTCTGATTCTATACCGTCCCCCCCCCGCGTCAATACCCAATTTTTGCCATTTTTGTGACCAATTTGTGCTATACACGGGAGTTAACACCCCAGCCGCGCAGGCGATATACACCAGCTGAGCCACGTTGTCCGCATCCAACCGCCGACGGGCATTCGCGAGATGGCGACGAACGGTCTGCTCCGAACAACACCGCCGCTTCGCCGCCCCGCGCACACTGCCCGTCTCCACATACGCCTGCAACGTCCCCACCTGCGCCGGCGTGAACATCGGCTCCGCGACCACCACCGCGTCGCACGCGCACGGCTTCAACCGCACCTCCAACCCCGCGCCATCGCGCAGGCACTGCCGTAAACGCTCACGCCAACCTGCATCTGGACAGAGAAGCCAAACCACCGGCATGTCAGACACCTCGCCACAGAAGATGCTGAAACGAGTATAAAACCGCGCGAGCAGGTTGTCAAGCGAAGGCACCGCACGGGAGCGTCTGGCTCGTGTGTTATAATGATGAGGGCGCGAGGAAACACCCCACAGGAGGACGACGGATGATTTGCGTGATTGGCGGAGCTGGTTACATCGGCTCGCACTGTGTGAAAAGACTGCTCGAACGCGGCTACGAAGTCATCACTCTGGACAATCTGGAAGCAGGGCACCGGGCGGCTGTGGTTGGTGGTGATTTCGTGCAGGGCGATTATACGAGCAGGGAGGTTCTGGACGCACTGTTCACCAGCTACCCGATAGAATGTGTGATGCACTTTGCCGCCTATGCATCTGTTGCCGACAGCATGACCGACCCCGCGAAGTTCTACCGTCTGAACGTTGTCGGAGGCTACACGCTGCTGGAGGCGATGCGTGAACATCACGTCCCCTATCTCATCTTCTCCTCCAGCGCGGCTACCTATGGGGAACCTCAACAGATACCCATCCCCGAAGACCATCCGCAGCAGCCGACCAACGCTTACGGCGAGACCAAGCGCGCCTTCGAGCAGATGTTGCGGTGGTACGACATGGCATTCGGGCTGCGCTCGATCAGCCTGCGCTACTTCAACGCTGCCGGTGCCGACCCCGAGGGACAATTAGGCGAGGACCACCACCCCGAAACGCACCTGATACCGCTTGTGCTGCTGACCGCACTGGGCAAACACCCCGTGATCAGGATATTCGGCACGGACTATGACACCCCCGACGGCACTGCCATCCGCGACTATATCCATGTTACCGACCTTGCGGACGCCCACATTCTCGCCTATGAGGCGCTGAAACGCGGCGCGCCCACCACTGCCTACAATCTGGGCAACGGGTTGGGCTATTCGGTGCGCGAGGTCATCCGCACCGCCGAAGAGGTCGTCGGGCATCCTGTCCCGCAGGAAGAGGCTCCGCGCCGTGCGGGCGACCCCGCGCGGCTGGTGGCAAGTGCAGAGCGTGCCAGACGGGAACTGGGCTGGCGACCCCAGTACGCGGAACTGCATACCATCATCGAAACCGCGTGGCGGTGGCACTCTGCTCACCCGGATGGCTATGGCGACAGGGCATGACGGTTCTCCCCGCCATCGCTTTGCACCGGCGAAGGGTAACTCTTGCGACGGAAAGAATAGAAGATAGAGATGTGATGAAGGGAGGTGCGCCCCATGAAACTGGGGTTTGTCAGCGCGATATTACCCGACCTTTCTCTGCAAGAGGTCATGCAGTTCGCTGCCGAAGAGGGCTTTGATTGCGTGGAGATCATGTGCTGGCCCGTTGGTAAGGCGGAGAGACGCTATGCTGGCGTCACCCATATCGACGTGGCTACTTTAGACGATGCAAAAATCGCGGAAATCAAAGCACTCTGCGAGCGCACCGGCGTTTCTATCAGCGGTCTGGGCTATTACCCGAACGTGCTTTCCCCCAACCCGGAGGAAGCCAGCGCATGCCTTGAACACCTGAAGAAGGTGATCGCCGCGTCGGCGAAGCTGGGCATCGGGCTGGTGAACACCTTTATCGGGCGCGACTGGACGCGCTCGGTCGAAGACAACTGGGCGCGCTTTGTGGAGGTGTGGAAACCGCTGATCGGCTACGCCGAGAGCCTTGGCGTGCGCATCGGCATCGAGAACTGCCCCATGCTTTTCACACGCGACGAGTGGCCCGGCGGCAAGAATCTTGCCACCTCGCCCGCTATCTGGCGCAGGATGTTCGCAGAGATACCCAGTGACTACTTCGGACTGAACTTTGACCCGTCACACTTCGTCTGGCAGCAGATGGATTACCTGAAGCCCCTGCGCGAGTTCAGCCACAAACTGTTCCACATCCACGCGAAAGACGCGCGCGTTGACAGGCATCGGCTGGACGAGGTGGGCATCCTTGCCACGCCGCTGGAGTATCACGTGCCCAAGCTGCCCGGTCTGGGTGATGTGGACTGGGGCAAGTTCTTCTCGGTGCTCAGCGACGTCGGCTACGAGGGACCGGTGTGCATTGAAGTGGAGGACCGCGCCTACGAGAAAACGCTGGAAACGCGCAAGCACGCGTTGTGCCAGTCCGCACGATACCTGCGCCAGTTCATGAGTGGAGGGAGATAAGCCATGGACTACACCTATCGCGACATCGCCAAAATGATTGACCATTCCCTGCTGAACCCGGCACTGACCGATGCCGAGCTGGAAGCCGGTTGCTGGCTCGCGCGGGAGTATGATGTCGCCAGCGTATGCATCAAACCCTACTATCTGAAGCGATGTGCGGATCTGCTGGCAGGCAGCGAGGTTCTCCCCAGCACCACCATCGGGTTTCCACACGGCGGACATACCACCGCCATCAAAGTCGCCGAAGCGAAGCAGGCGCTGGACGACGGCGGCATCGAGCTGGACATGGTGGTGAACATCGGCAAGGTGCTGAGCGGCGACTGGAACTACGTGCGTGATGACATCCGCGCCGTCGTGGAGGTCACACATGAGCGCGGCGGCATCGTGAAAGTCATCTTCGAGAACTGTTACCTGCAGGACGAGCACAAGATCCGGCTGTGCGAAATATGCGCAGAGGTGGGCGCGGACTTTGTGAAGACCTCCACGGGCTTTGCGCCGGGCGGCGCCACCATCGAGGACCTGAAACTGATGCGCAAACACTCGCCACCGCACGTGCAGGTGAAGGCAGCTGGCGGCATTCGCACGCTGGACGCTTTGCTGGATGTGCGTGCCATCGGTGTGACCCGCGTGGGTGCCACACGCACGGTGGAGATTCTGGAAGAGTGCAAGCGCAGGCTGGAGGCAGGCAGTCGCGCAGATTAATACGGGCGGATTGTATCACTTGGTCATGCGGGTTCGCGTGTAGTTAACGTGGGCAGTGGAGCAGTGTTGTGAGAAGCCCAAAAACTGTCAGATTATGGAGCGGGGGACGGGAATCGAACCCGCACCGCCAGCTTGGAAGGCTGGAGCTCTGCCATTGAGCTACCCCCGCACCGCTGGTCGGGGTGACTGGACTCGAACCAGCGACCTCTTGGTCCCAAACCAAGCGCTCTACCAACCTGAGCTACACCCCGACCTCCGCGCTATTATTATAGTCCAAAACGGAGCGTACGTCAAGCCACACGCGGTCTATTCTTCCGCTGTCCAACCACAACCCTGACCAAAAAACGCGCACTTGCAGGAATCCTCCCGCCTGCTCCAGAAAGCGTACCGTAACCTTGTCAGCACAGAGGAAAGGAGTGTTCACAGCATGGAGATTGGCATACTGACCGCACCTTTTGGTGGAGAACCTCTGGAGGTTGTGGCAGCCTTCGCGGGCGAGCACGGCTTCGCTGCACTCGAAGTCGCTTCGGGACCGGGTTCCAAACATATCGACATCACGAACTTCACGCAGGCAGACGCCGACCGCGTCCTGGAACTGATGGAGCGACGTGCACTGCGCATCAGTAGTCTGGCGATGTACACCAATACCACGCCCGCTGACCCGCAGGAGCGTGCGAGGGTGATTGACCTTCTGAAAAAAGCGGTGGACGCTGCAAAGCTGCTGGGCGTCGACGTGGTGTGTACTCTGGGTGGGATGCCCGTGCCCGGCAAGGATAAATTCAAGACCATTCAGGAAGATTGCATGCAGGTCTTCCCGCCTGTGCTGGATTACGCGGGCGAGCGTGGTATCAAGATCGCACTGGAGAACTGGTACGCTACCAACATGCAGGGTCTGGAGCACTGGAAGTGCATGTTCGACGCCATTCCGCACGAGAACTTCGGCTTGAACTTTGACCCATCGCACCTGATATGGCAGGGCATCGACTACATCGCGGCGGTGCACCACTTCGGGAAACGTATCTTCCACACACACGCCAAAGACACCGAAATCCGCGAGGACAAACTGCGCTGGCTGGGTAATCAGGCACATGGCTGGTGGCGCTACGTGATTCCCGGCTTCGGCGCGGTGCGCTGGGGCGAATATATCGGCGCGCTGAGAGCCGTCGGCTACGATGGCGTGCTCTCCATCGAACATGAGGACAGCGCATTCGGACGCGAAGAGGGCTTCCTTGCCGGCAAGCGATACCTGAGCCAGTTCGTATAGGAGGGTACGTGACGATGGCATACCTGCTGGGCGTCGACGTGGGTACCAGCGGTACCAAGGCACTGCTCATCGACCAGAGCGGAAAGGTGGTTGCCCGTGCGGTCAGTGAGTACCCGCTGTATACCCCGAAGCCCCTGTGGGCAGAACAGGAACCCGCTGACTGGTGGCGAGCTACCTGCGAGAGCATCCGTGAAGTGCTGCGTCAGTCAGGCATCACCGGCGAAGAGGTGCAGGGCGTCGGTTTGTCCGGGCAGATGCACGGCTCGGTATTTCTCGATGAGAATAATCAGGTGATCCGCCCTGCCATCCTGTGGTGCGACCAGCGCACGGCGGCGGAGTGCGCGTGGATTACCGAAACGGTCGGGCGTGAGCGTGTGGTGGAGCTGACGTCTAACCCGGTTTTAACGGGCTTTCAGGCAGGCAAGATTATCTGGTTGCGCAATAACGAGCCAGAGGCGTACGCCCGTGTGCGCAGGGTGTTGTTGCCCAAAGACTACATCCGCTACCTGCTCACCGGTGAGTACGCGACAGAGGTCTCGGACGCCTCGGGCACGTCGCTGTTCAATGTGCGAAAGCGCCAGTGGGCAGACGAGGTGCTGGATGCCATCGGCATCCCGCGCGAGTGGATGCCCAAAGTGTACGAGTCGCCCGAAATCACCGGACGCATCACCGCCGAAGCGGCAGCAGCAACTGGACTGAAAGAGGGCACACCCGTTGTAGGCGGCGGCGGCGATCAGGCGGCGGGCGCGGTGGGCAACGGCATCGTGGAGACGGGCGTGGTATCGGTATCGGTGGGCACTTCGGGAGTGGTGTTCGCCTTTGCCGATGAGCCGGTGGTAGACCCCGGCTTGCGCACGCACACCTTCTGCCACGCGGTGCCCGGCAAGTGGCACGTGATGGGTGTGATGCTATCGGCGGGGGGAAGCCTGCGCTGGTGGCGCGATGCCTTCGCTACCGAGGAGAAGAGCGTCGCCTCCGCAATGGGAGTAGACCCCTACGAGCTGATTACCGCTGAGGCGGCACAGGCTCCGCTGGGCACGGAAGGCTTAATCTTCCTGCCTTACCTCACCGGCGAACGCACCCCGCACGCAGACCCACACGCGCGAGGCGTTTTCTTCGGTATCACCCTGCGCTCCGACCGAGCGCACTTCGCCCGCGCGATACTGGAGGGAGTGGCTTTTGGCTTGCGCGATTCGTTTGAAATCCTGAGTGAGATGGGCTTGCCGATTACGCAGGTACGGGCATCTGGCGGCGGAGCACGCAGTGCGGTGTGGCGGCAAATCCTCGCCGACGTATCGGGCTATGACCACGTGACCATCAACGTGGACGAAGGGCCGGCCTTTGGTGTGGCGCTACTGGCAGGTGTGGGCACGGGCGTGTGGAAGAGCGTTCCCGAAGCCTGCCATGCCACGATCGAGGTGGTCAGCAACACACCCACCAACCCTGATGCCCATCGTGCCTACGAGGCGTATTATGCACTCTACCGCAAGCTGTACCAGCACCTGAAGGCGGACTTCGCCGAGGTGGCGGGGTTGATGCAGTAGAACTCTGTCGATGCTTTGCCCGGTGAGTCACCGGGAACAGTGGGGGGCGGTTCGGATGTAACGCCCCCCGTAATCTACTTCCGAATACATATCACGGCGGTGAAGATACAATGAACGACAGTGCGCGCTGGCAAAAGGTTCAGTTACTTCTGGAACAGGGTATCGCGACAAACATCTACTCCTGCTGTGTGGTAGCGGTGGGCGATTCGAAGTCGGTATGGCATACCGCCAGCGCGGGGCTGGCAGACCCAGAACAGGGAACACCCGCTGACAGCGGCACGCTGTTTGACCTCGCCTCGCTCACCAAGCCGGTAGCCTGCGCCTCCAGCGTGATGGCTCTGGTGGAAGAAGGGGTGCTGCAGCTGGAGGATCCGGTGTCGTCGCTGATCGGTGAGGCTCCAGCGTGGTTCAAGCGCATACGCCTGCGGCATCTGCTCACGCACACTTCGGGCTTGCCTGCCTGGAAGCCCTTCTACGAGCAGGCACAGGGCGATGGGCTCGTACAGGCGGTGCTACAAACGCCCCCTGCGCGCCTGCCAGAGGTAGACTACGAATACAGCGACCTGAACTATATCCTGCTGGGCGAGATTGTCCGTCGTACCTCCGGTAAAAGCCTCGCCGACTACGCGCGGGAGCGCATTTTCCTGCCCGCCGGAATGCTGGCAACCCTGTATAACCCGGGCGAGCACCTTCTGCCCCGCGTAGCAGTGACCGCAAACTGCCCCTGGCGCAAAGGACAGACCCTGGGCGGGCAGGTGCATGACGCTAACGCGTGGGCAATGGGCGGCGTGAGCGGGCACGCGGGACTGTTCTCCACCGCGAACGACCTCGCCCGCTTCTGCCAGATGCTGCTGCGGGGAGGCGACGGTGTGCTGGGAAGGATGACCATCGAGCAGATATTCCACAATCAGATACCGGGCATCGGTGGACAGAGCTTCGGCTGGTTCACCCACCCCAACGAACTGCTTCCCCGCGCCAATCTGCTTCCCGAAAGCTGTATCGGGCACTCGGGCTTCACAGGCACAGCAATCCTGCTGAATCGGCAGCCCGAGTTTTTCGTGGTGCTGCTGAGCAACCGCGTATACTGCGCCTACGAGGGAGAACGCTGGCTGCCCTATCGTCGGCAGATATTAAACGCCGTTAGCGCGGTCATCGGTTGAAGCGAGACGCCAGTTGCCCTCACCCCCTGCCCCTCTCCCGACGCTGCGGGAGAGGGGTGTTTGCCCTCACCCCAGCTCCTCCCCCGACGCTGCGGGAGAGGGGTGTTTGCCCTCACCCCAGCTCCTCCCCCGACGCCGCGGGAGAGGGGTGTCCTGCACTCCCCCTTCCCTCGCAGGGAAGGGGGCTGGGGGGTTAGGTGAACCGACGTTGCCCTCACCCCTGCCCCCTCTCCCGACGCTGCGGGAGAGGGGAGAGCTGGCAGCAGGCACGGCAGTTGCCTGTGTGTCGCTACGTCAATGCCATCGGCATCAGCACGCAAAGGTAGTTGTCCTGGTCTGCCGGGCGGATGACCGCCGGACGCAGCGACTCCGTGAGTTCCAGATGCACCCCTTCGGAGTCGATCACGCTCAGCACGTCGATCAGATAGCGCGCGTTGAATGCCACTGTGATGTCGTCGCCCTCGCGCACCACCTCTACCTCCTCGTGCGCCTTGCCCGATTGCCCGCTTTCCGCTTCGATAATCAGATACTCACCGTTCGTGCTGAGGATGACGCGGTTGCTGATATCGCGAGCCACGAGACTGGCGCGGCGCACGGCGCGCAGAAACTCTTCGGTCGTGAGCGTCAGCCGCTTCGTGTAGGTGGTGGGGATGACGCGCTGGTATGCCGGGAACTGCCCGTCGATCAGGCGGGTAATCAGGAAAGTGCGGCGAGGGTCATCCACCGGTCGGAAGGATGCCTGATTGCGCCCGATTTGCACCTCAACCTCGCCCTCGTAGTCGCCCACAATGCGCGCCAACTCGTTCATGGCACGCGCGGGTATCACTGCAGTGAGCGGTGTTTCCAGAGCATTTGTTCCCGCGAGGTGCGAGCGCACGGTTAACCGGTGTGTATCGGTCGCCACCATGCGCAGGGTGACGCCGTCGTATTCGACCAGCACGCCGGTCAGTATGGCACGGGTTTCCTCGGTGCTCACCGCGAAGATGGTCTGTTTAATCATCTCTTTGAGTGTATCGGCGGGCACGGCGAAGGAGGTGGCTTCGCTCACCTCGGGCAAAGAGGGATACTCCGCAGGCGACAGCCCCAGCAGCTTGTACTCTGACCGCTCGCAGCTGAGCAGCACAGCATGGGTAGCGTCATCGCTCAACTTGACCTCGGCATCGGGCAGAGACGACAACACCTCCTGCGTCAGCTTGGCAGGCGTCGTGGCATCGCCGGGCATCTCCACGGTGGCAGGCACGAAGCACTCGATGCCGATTTCGAGGTCAGTAGCGGTCAGTTTCAAACCGTCGCCATCGGCACTCAGATGAATGTGTTGCAGGATGGGCAGGGAGCTGCGTCCGCTTACCGCGTGCGCCACGGTCTGTACGCCCTCCAGCAGTTCTTTACGGGTGGTGATAACCTTCATGATGAACCTCCTCACTCCTCGAAGTCTTCGGGTAGCAACGGCAGAGAGAACGGCTCCTCCGGCTGGTGCACCTGTTGCAGATGCGGGAAGCGCTCCGCGATGTGGCGCAATACGCGCTCGCCGATCTGTTCCGACACCATCGGCGTCTCCACCCCCTGCCGGAGCAGCTGTCGTGCCTGCTCCAGCGAGCGCGCCTCATACGCGCAGGCAGGACAACGCAGCAGGTGTCTTTCGATGCGTTGCATCATGCTCTCGGTGAGCTCCTGGTCCATGTAGTTACCCAGTAGCTCGCGCACTTCGGTGCACTTCATGTCTCTTCCCCCCACTCTTCCGAGAGCGCGTCGCGCAGAGCCGTCCGGGCGCGGTATAACATGCCCTTCACGGAGGGCACGCTACGCCCTAATATTTGCGCCACCTCCTTCGCGGTGAACTCTTCCACATCGCACAACAGCAGCACCGTCTGATACTCCTCTGGCAACTGTTTCAGAGCCCGCTGCACCGCGACGCGCAGCTCAATCTCAGCGGTGTCTCCCCCCCACGCAGGCTCGCCTCCGTCTTCCAGTCGCAGCAGGCGAGGCTGTCGCAGGCGGTCGATACAACAGTTGCGTGCGATGCGAAACAACCAGGCTTTGAAGGTGCCCTCCGCACGATAGCCCATACATCCTTCGAAGGCGCGGAGAAACACTTCGGACAGCACCTCTTCGGCATCCGCACGGTTGCCCAGCAGGCGCGTGGCATACGCCAGCACGGCGTCGGCGTAGCGCCAGAACAGCGTTTCCACCGCCTGCATATCGCCCGCACGGAACCGCGCGACCAGTCGTGACTCTTCACTCTCTCTACCGTTTTCCATAACACAAGACGTATGGGAGGTTCAAAAAGCACCGCGGCGGGTGCAAATTCCTTGCAGATTGTAACCACCTTTGGACGTGGTGTCAAGGGTGTCACCGATACCCGTACTCTTGCGGTGCAGCATTTCTGCGCAAACTGCCGATAATGGGAGCGTACAAATACTTCGTGTGAGGGCAATTGTATGAGCAGCCATGAGACGCTCACCGAGCTGGTGGAGGTTTTGATCGACAAAACCCGTGACAAACGCCTGATGTGGGAGCCAGTTGGTGAAGCAGACACCTACGCCACCGTCATCGATGGCTCCTATACGTTGCGGGTGTATCGAGATGACGATGAGGTATGCCTGGTGTTGCGCGAGATGCACTCTCCCGAAGCGATTACCCTCTTCGCGCACAACCAGATTGACCACGAGCGACTGGAACTGCTCCATCGTGTAGTGCGTGAGAACGCGCTGCGCTACGATGAGAAAATCGCGCAGGTGGTGGAGATTTTGAAGGCGCTGTAGCATCTAGCGCAGCACGTGCCGCAAGAAGAAGAACAGGTTCGCAGGGCGCTCCGCCAGCCTTCGGGTGAAGTAGGGATACCACGCCTCCCCGTAGGGCACATACACGCGCATCTGGTAGCCCTGAGCCACCAGCTGCTCCTGCAGGTCGCGCCGGATGCCATACAGCATCTCGAACTCGAACCGCTGAGGCGGAATGTCGTTCTCGCGGGTGAAGGCAATGGCATCGCGGATGATGCTTTCGTCGTGCGTGGCAATGGCAGGGCGATGCCCGTGTAGCAGTAGATTCCGCATCAGGCGACGGTACGCCTCGTCCACCTGGCGGCGTTTGGGATAGGCGACGCTCGCAGGCTCCGCGTATGCCCCCTTGCACAATCGCACCGAAGCCCTGCATCCCACCAGCTGCTGGATGTCCGCCTCGCTGCGGTAGAGGTACGCCTGTATCACAACGCCCAGGTTGGGATACCGATCGTGCAGACTGTAGAAGAGGTCCAGCGTGCGTTGTGTGTATACACTGTTTTCCATATCGATGCGCACAAAGCCGCCAACATCTCCTGCCCGCTGGAGGATGCGTTCCAGGTTCTGTTTGCAGAAGGCTTCGTCGATATCCAGTCCCAGCTGCGTCAGCTTCAGCGATACCTGCACGTCCAGCCCTTGCTGAGCCATTGCTGGCAACACGCGAAGATATTCTTCGACGACCGATTCCGCCATCTGCCGGTCGCGCACGCTCTCTCCCAGATAGTCAATAGAGACGTTCATGCCCCGGGACCGCAGCTGGGAAGCGACGCGCAAGGCATCGGCAAGACATTCTCCGGCAACAAAACGGTCAACCAGTTTACGGAACGGTCGCCCACGGGTAATCCAGTGGCGTACCGGGGGCAAAGAGGCAACTTTCAACACAACGGCACGAGTGAGCATCCTTTCCCTCGGCAGGTGAAGTGTACACCTACAGTATACACTCGAAGGCGGGTGAAGACAATGTTGCCCCGCAGCGGGGGTGAGGGCAAAAATCAAGCCCCCTTTTCGGGGGCTTGATTCATCTGAGGAAATCCGTTGTGCCTTACGCGCGTCGACGACGCAATGCCATGCCAGCAAGTCCGACCACACCCGTAGCCAGCGCGAGCAGGCTACCGGGCTCCGGCACCGGTACCAGGTTCAGCGTGTAGCTACCGCCGGGGCGAGCTGCACTTCCATCGCCCTGAATCACGTACGAGGTGTAGGAAGCACCTGTGCCCGCGTCATGGATGACTACCGGGTAGGGGGAATCTCCCGGCATCAGTCCCGTGTTCTTCAGACTGATGTCGAAGACCTTCTTGCCAGCCGATACATCGATGCCGGTGAGGCTAGCGAAGAGGATGCGCAACCCCCATGGGCGCGCCCCGCTCCCTCTCGCCCCTGCTAGAGCCTTAAAGGTTGGGCTGCCGAGGTCGGTCATAATGTTTGTGACCGCAGTGTCCAGTGTCCCATTCAGTTCGATCTCAAGGTCGAGGGGGGTTGCGGAGATGCCCATTCCGTTGGCGCGGTCCCAGCCCAACATGACCTCCAGCCCTTTGACCTGCACATCATGCTGGAACCACACGGAGAGGTTAATGACATCTCCCGGCGCCACCATTAGCTCGGTGAGGGGCGTGCTCTCACCCGCCTTGGAAATCCAGAACTGCAATGCACTGGCGGGGCTGAGGCTGAGCAGCGTCAGCGTCGCGGAAGCGACACCTGCTACGAGCCAGAAGCGTAGACCCTTCATACTCGCCTTCCATCTCCTTTCTTAGAGTGTTACTTGGATGGATTACCTGAGCCTATTGTAGCGCACCGGTACAGGTTTGTCAACAGGGAATCCTTAAACCCACCACAAAATTTTTCGTCCCGCCGTGGCCCTGCGATTTGCAACGAGTGCCGCAACTGCCGGCTCTCCTCTCCCTCAAATCAAACCATTACATGTACTGCATGTGCAAGGCGGACTTCCCTTCCCTCCTCGGGGTAGCAGGGTGCGCCTGCTCAGGCTCTCCATCCCATATATAATGCAAGATTCGTACCGTACAAAGGGTTTTGGGGGGTTTACGGGCAGAAATTTTCGAAAATTGTTTGGCGAGACGCCAATCCGCGTGGTTTTATAGGGCGCAGACAGGTAAAAAATCCCTCTGAACAAGCACTTTCACCATCCGCGCGCACCCTTCTTGCTGAAAACGTGCGAGCTACTGCATCGCCTGACATGCATCTCTAAAAGCCTGCTCCCCGTACTCCTATCACCGACTCCAGCAGTACCACAGTGCAGTAAACCACCACGTCGCCCAGAATCAACCCCAGGAAGAACGGGCGCAGTTTGCGGTACACGGGCATTCCTCCGTAGCGTTTCACCAGCGATGAAATCAGCCAACCGATAAACGCGCCGCCCCATATCTGCCCGCTCACGTTCTGGCTGCTGGCGATGACAAATCCCAGTGGTGAAATGCGCCACCATGTGAACTGCCGGTTCATCACCAGCAGGAACAACCCTATACCCGCCCCCACCATGGTCGCGCTCCATACTTCTCCCGAAGGAGGCTGACGGGATGCCATATCGCCCATCAGCCGCTGCAGGTGCTGAGGTACGTTCCACGAGAGGGGCCATGCGGCAAAGTTCACCGCCCCATACTGATACGACCACCACAGGATAAAGAAATACGCTCCCAGCAACGCCGCCAGCACTGAGAGAACCACTCCTGCCAGATGCACGCGTTGGGGCAAACGCGCCTCGTGGCGGAACTTCTCGTCGTTGAGGGCGAAGTACAGGAAGCTCATGTCCGCCCGTCCCACCAGTGCGTTTTGCGCGTTGAGCATCCACAAACCACCGTTGCTTTGCCACAGGCTTCCTGTTAGTCCGTGTATCAGCCGCTCAGGCACGTAGCCGTTATCCACCAGATACACGCCGCCCGACGCCACCATCCTGCCCAGCGCCAGCACAATCGCATACAGCACCAGCAAGAACAGCAGCACGGGTATCACGTTGCGCCCGGCAGCCAGTGCCCACAACAGCATTGCCCCATTTGCCGCAAGGAAACCCAGCACCGCCCCACGCGGCACCCGCGCACTGTCGTCACCACGCCATGCCTTCTTCACTTCACCCCACACTGGCAGTAACATACTGATGGACAGTACCACACACGCACCGAACTCCGTGTGGTGTATCCAGTCCATCGGGTTGAAGGTGGTGGTGCCCACAGGGGCGGCGGCGTTGTAGCCCATGAACGCAAACGCCAGCAGTTGCGCCTGATACAGCATGTGGAAGACCCAGATAGACGCCGCCACCTCACCGTTAATGAGGTAAGAGACGCCGATAACCAGCATCCACACCGGAAACACAAAGTCGCGCAGGGCATTCAGCGGCGCGGTCTGCCACCCCTCGCCGATGCGCCAGGTGATAATCTGCCCGATTTCGGGGATAGTGGGGAAATAGGAATGCATCTGCCCGATGCCGATCATGGTGCCCGGGATGAGGAACCCCAACCACAACAGCGGACTGCGCCAGAAGCGGTCGCCCTCACTGCCCGCCCCCATCATTTCCAACGGCAACTCCATCAGGGGGAAGGTTACACGCTCTTCCTCAATCCACCGGTGCGACAGTATGCGTGCCAGACAACCCATCGCACCCAGCAAAGCCAGCGCAAACACCGTCCACCCGAGCATCGGCACCACCCACGCACCCCATGGGATAGATTGCCCCGGCGCGAGCCCCTCGTAAAACGCCCGCACCGCTTCCCTGTCCCGCACCAGCAACCACGAGGGGATGGCATCGCCCAGTTGCTCAGCGTATGGAACCCCGCCGCGTCGGGGGTAATACTGTGGAGCCACTGCCAGCGTCACCAGCGTCTGCCCGATGGACGCCTGCGGTATCGCCGCCGAGATGAACAGCATCGAGAACACGATGCCCAGTTCCCACTTCTGCATTGCCCAGCTGGCGTGGATGCGCTTCAGGATGCCGTTCAGCACCACCGTCAGGAAAAAGAAGAACACCGCCCCACTCGGCAGAGAAGAGGCGGTGATATATCGCCGGTATATCAGGTTGGAGTGGGTGGTGAGAGCACACAGCATCAGCACCAGAGCCAAACCCCATACCACCGCACGTACTGCCCGCCAGTGAATGGAAACCGCAACCTTCTCCTCCGCCGCGTTGACGACATCCGCTTTGTGGAACACCTTTTCGCGGTACATGGATCTGCCCTTGCTGGACGCCCGTTTGCGTCTCGCGCTACGTTTCACCTCGTGGCGGGCATATCCCTTCCCACAGCATACACCGTCCCACTCCGCGTAAACAGCAATACAAGCGGTCCACCACTGCCCCCGCAGGATTCCTTCCTGCTTCTAACGAACCTGTTTGCAGAGTGCACGGGTTGAGGAGGTCAGAACAGTGGCAGAGCGTTCCGACAATCGCCTGACGCGACGCGAGTTCCTGAGGGAGGGTGCCCTGGTGGCAGCGAATCTGGCTCTAACGGCTTTACCCCATGTGTCCAGCGCACAGGAACAAACTCCCCCGCGCAAGCTGAAACAGGTGGTGACGTGGTGGCCGGTGAGCCGACTGCCCCTGAAGCAGGCTATCGCAGAGCTCAAGCGCATCGGCTTTCACGGTGTGGAGATGGCACCGCGCGAAACGTGGGACGAGATACGCGCCGCCGGATTGCGCATCGCCACGATAGTGGGGCACGCCTCGCTCACCGACGGACTGAACCGAAAGGAAAACCACAACCGCATCGAAGACGAACTCAAGCGGAATATCGACCTCGCCGCACAATACGATATCCCTGTGCTGATCTGTTTCTCCGGAAATCGACGGGGCATATCGGATGAAGAGGGCATTGCCAACTGTGCGGAGGGGCTGAAGCGCGTCGCACCCTACGCGGAACAGAAAGGCGTTACGCTCGCGATGGAGCTGTTGAACAGCAAGGTAGACCATCCGGATTACCAGTGCGACCGCACCTGGTGGGGTGTGGAGGTGTGCAAACGGGTGAACTCGCCGCGCGTGAAGCTGCTCTACGACATCTACCACATGCAGATTATGGAGGGCGACCTCATCCGCACCATCCGCGCCAACATCCAGTACATCGCACACTTCCACACGGCGGGCAACCCTGGACGGCGTGACCCCGACGAGACGCAGGAAATCTACTACCCCGCGGTCATGCGCGCCATCAAGGAGACCAGGTTCGATGGCTTCATCGGGCACGAGTTTGGTCCCAAGGGCGACCCCATTGAGGCTCTGCGCAAGGCTTATCAAATCTGCGATGTGTAAAGGTGCCGCGTGGCGCCCAAAGGAGGTGCACACGTGATCCGAAGGACGACGCAAATATCACCCGCTGCACCTGTCTGGCGACAGGAAAAAGACCGCTACATCGTTACCACAGGCACGTATGCGCTCGCGCTGAGCGTAGCCGACGGCTCTATTCTGTCGCTGATAGCCCGCGGAAGCCAGAAGCCCATCCTCCGCAGTGGTGAATATGGCTTGTGGCATCTTCGCTTCCGCAACGGGGATAAGCTATCTGCAACGAGCCTCTCTCCGCAAACGGAGATACGGGGTAACACGCTGTACCTGCGTTACAGCCATCCGCAGGCACTGGTAACGGTACAGGTCATCGCACAGGCGGAGTACATCGACTGGATGGGCGAGGTTAGCCCACATACGGAAACGGTGCTGGACTTCGCCCTTCCGGCACGCTGCCGGTTTGACCATACCCAGCTGGTGCGGCTGGTGTGCCCCATGGACGGCAATCAGTCGGTCGGTGCGGCGTTCACCGCAAGTTTCTTCGGACAACAGCCAGAAGACCGTCCGTCCGCATGGCGGCCAGCACCCGCAGGTCCAGATGGCTACATCCGCCTGTTCGGTGGTGCGCTCGTGCAGCGGGCGGACGACGACCCGCCGGTAGAGATAGAGCCTGCCGCACAGGCAAGCCGCTGGCTTCCTGAACGAGTCCTTGCTGGTATCAGCGGCGCACGCGCCATCGTGAACCGTCCCTCCCGTCGCGAGCATCTGGATGTGGTGCTCGTGGATTCGCCAAATGGCGTGTACTTCGGCGCACGGCAGATGGGTGCAGGTTACCTGTGGCGCGTGGGCGGGCGCGTGGAATCCGCGCAAAAAGGGATAGTCCGCTCGCTGGTAACGGGAGTTTTGGAGAAACTGGGCGTGCAGGGACGCATTGGGCTGATTGTGCTTACGAATGCCCCCCGCAGCGGAGGCTGGGCGGCAGTCACCATCAGCGAGTGGCAAGAGAGCCTTCAGGAACTGGAAGCCTCCAGCGGTGGACGGCTCCGGCTGCAGCAATTCCACTCCGTGCCGGAGCTGTTGCGAGCGCTGCGCGAAGGCTCATATCTCGCTGTCATCAACCCTTACGGAGAGTGGCTCCCTGCCCCTCCCAGGGGAGGCATCGAGGCAACACTGGAGTCCATACGCTACTTCGTGCAAAACGGCGGGCACTGGTTCGAGGTGGGAGGTTACCCATTCTTCTACGCTCTGCAGCCGGTACAATACTTCTCGATACGAGTGATTTATCCCCCCGCCTTTGCCGATTTCCTGCACTGGGAAACGCAGGCAGGCAACGTCTCCCTGTATCGGGTGCAGCCGCGCAACTGGCAACCCTGGGATCGCGAGCATCTTTTTATTCCCGGCTGGCTTGCCTGGGGCGGTGACGAAAATGGTGGCTATGCCGAGAGGGCGTTCGGCACTTATGTGCCCGCTGGAAGCAGCTGGCGCGCCCCCGTTGTGCGCGTGCATGTCGGTAAAACGGCGCAGCAGGCACTGCAGATGTATGCGAAAGCCAACGGCATCCACCGTCGCCTGTCGCAAAAGATGCGCCGCCCCTTGCTGGAACGGTTCAAACGCGCGGTGCTCGTCTACTATGCTGGTAACGCCAGCGAGAAACTGCAGGCACTGCCTCACCTGCCCGTGCCCAGCCTGATCCACTTCGCAGACTACCTGAAGGGCGGTTTCGACAAAGAGTATCCCGACCACCTTCCGCCCCATCCCGGCTTCGGCACAACGCAGGAGTTGGCCGCGTTCTTGCGCGAAGCCCGACGCAGAGGGCATCTGGTAATGCCCTACACCAACCCGACCTGGTGGTGCGATGACCCGAAAGGTCCCACCTTCCAGCGCGAAGGGGACGCACCACTCCTGCGCACGCTGGACGGACAGCTTTCGCGCGAGCGTTACGGGCAGAACGAGGGCTACACCATCTGCTTCTGGCATCCTGCTGTGCAGCGGGCGAATCGGCGTACCCGTCAGCAGTTTACCGAACAGTTCCCGGTGGACATTCTGTTCCAGGACCAGTGTGGCGCACGCGGCTGGCTATACGATACGAACCCCGTCTCTCCGTCGCCGTATGCCTATACCGAGGGACTGCTCAGCATGGTGGCGGAAGACAGTGCCGTTGTACCGCTTTCCACTGAGAGCGGCTGGGACCAGGTCGCGGAATACGAGTCTCAGCTGTGTGGCATGGCATGGTCGCTGATACCGACAGAGTATGCCCCCGATTGGCGCACACTGCTGCGGGAGCAGTTTCCTCCACACGCATGGGAGGTTTTCCCGCTCGCCCAGTTCCTTGCCCACGACAAAGCCGCGATGGTGATGCATGATTTGGGACAGTTCGTCACCAACCGCGAGGTGCTGGCATGGGTGCTGGGGTTGGGGTTTGGCATCAGCGCGCGCGTGAGCGCAACCGCCCTGTCCTGTGACAGCAGCCGAGAGTGGCTGCGCTGGCTCAGCCGACTCCAGCAGTCGGTCTGCGCACGCTATATCGGCGAGCCACTCCGCGCCTTTCGGCATGAGCGCATCGGTAAGGGAGAGGGCATCCTGCGGGCGGACTTTGGCAGGGTGCGGGTTGTTGCCAACCTGAACCCCCACCCACAGCAGGTTACCGTCGGGCGACAGGGGGTCTTTCTGGCATCCTTCGGCTACTACGCGGTGGGAGAGGGAATGCTCGCCGCGAACCTGCAGGCGGCTGGCAAGCGTGTGTTCGACGCAGAAGGCGTCTCTTTCGTGATAGAAAACCGCTCTTCCCACGCCGACCTGTGGGTTTACGCCCGGGCAGGAGAATCTCTCGCCGTGCCCTGGCAGGGCAGGCAACGCTCCACTCTGCGCCTGCACTGGGACAGTGGCGTGACCTTTCAAACAGCGGCACGGGACGGGACACTTTCCCTCACTACCCCAACTGCCCCGGCGCGGCAGCAGGTGGCGCCACCTGCTACGCTGGCAAAACGAGCACCACGCGACTGGATGCCGAAGCCCGCTATCGGTGTTCTGGACATGCCTGGTCTCTCTCCCGTGTGGAGCACAATCACGCCCGAAAAGTGGCTCCGCGCACTGCAAGCATCACGCCTGACGAAAGAATGGAAAGTCCCCGTTCGTGCCATTTCCAGCGCAGCTGAGCTCAACCGGGCACTGGACGCGGGCGTTACCCGCTGGTTCGCTATCGTGAATCCCTATGGGGAGGTATTTCCTGCCGAAGGGGGATGGGCGTCGATGCTGGAGCGCATCAAACGCTACGTGCAAAATGGGGGTATCTGGTGGGAGACAGCTGGCTACTCGTTTTTCATCGCAAGCTACCCACAGCGCGACGGCTGGAGGCAGGAAGTCGTCAGCACGAGAGGTATGGAAACACTGGGGCTACCAGTGGGCGGAGGTAGTGTAGAACAGCCCCCAGAGCCTCTGCTCGTTCCGGAAGAAGGACGGCGATGGCTCGGAGAGCGGTTATCGGAACAGGTTTCGGCACGGCGCAGTGTGGTCAACCGCGGCTTGCCACGCAGCCCCGATGCCCCACCCCATGTTGCCCTTGTCTCGGGACAGCGAGATGATTTCATTGGCGGCTACCGTCTGGGAGGCTGGGGCTGGTTGTGGCGCATCGGCGGTTTTTATCCCAATCCCGACGTGGCAATACCAGTAGTGGTAGCGGTACTGGAACGGCTGTACTCCCAACCGCCACCGCCGCCTCAGCGAGATACCGTCCGCCGCGTCTGGCACGCAACCATTACCTGACAACTGGAGGCAAAGAAGATGTACTCGTGGAGCAGAACGGTGTGGATTTTCTGGCTGATGGGTGTGCTTTGCCTTGCGGAAGCGCAGAGCGTCCAATCTCCATGGATACAGGTAACCTATCGCGGCACGAACGGCGCAGAGGTCAGGCTGGCAGGTATCAGCCTCATCCGCAAAACCTCCTTGCAATCCGCTACCCCCGATTGGAACACACCCTACTACTCCAGCGGCGGCACCGCTCCGTGCGTGCGGGCAGAATCTTCGCAAAGGCGTCTTGTGGCAGAGCATGGCAGGCTGGACTCGCCCTTCACTGCTACCGAAGAGTGGCGCCTGCTGGACGACTATACGTTACAGGTTACCGTGCGTTGCGCCATCACGCAGGATGTGCCTGCCATCGCCGAGTACTGCGTGGGCTACCTGCGGGCGCAGCCGCTGGTCGGCGCGACGTACACCGCAGAGACGCCGGACGGTATCCTCAGCGGGACCATCCCCGCCGTCGCCAGAACGGCAGACAGAGACGACAGCACCTTTGCGCGTAGATTCCGCAAGCTGACGTTGCAAACCCGCTTCGGCACGCTGGAAATCACCGCCGAAGGCGACAACCCCGACATCATCCTGTTTGACGGTCGCAAAAACTCTCAGGGCTGGGCACGAGAGGCTCCCACCCTGTGGCTGGGTTATCTGCAGTTCCCCCTGCAGAAAGGCTTACCGGTCACCCTGCGGGTTACCATACGCTTTACCCCCGTTGAACGGGTACAACCCGTTGAGCGCGTCGCGGTTGCTACCCGAATCGTGCCGATGAAAGATGCTGTCGGCGTGGAAGTACGCCCCGTGCTTTTGGTGCCCCAACCCAAACAGGTACAGTGGCGTGAAGGATTTCTGCCCCTCAACGCACGCACTCGCGTGGTGGCGATGGATAAAGCAAGCCTTTCTGCCGCCCAGTCCTTTGCAAATATGCTGCGAGACCGCTACGGGCTAACGCTACCCGTAGCCACGGGAATACCCTCGCGCCTGGACAACGCGGTGCTGTTCGGGTTGAGACCTTGCCTCTCCCGCCTTCCGAGAGCTTGGCAATCGTTGCTCAAGGTGCCTGAACAGAAGCAGGGCTATTCTCTGCTGGTAGGGGCGTCGGCGGCAGCAGTCCTCGGCAGCGATGAGCGAGGGGTGTTCTACGGCTCGCAAACACTGCAGCAATGCCTGCAGGCGCGTCCGGAGGGCGCCGCGTTGAGGAGAGTGCTGGTTATAGACTACCCATCCCTCCAGTTTCGTGGCGCGCATCTGTTCCTTGGCAACAACGCTTTGCCTTTCCACAAAAAGCTGATGGAGCGCATTTTCTCACACCTGAAGCTCAACGCGCTGGTGCTGGAGAGCGAGTACACCCGGTGGGACAGCGCGCCGGAAATCGCTGTGGACTTCTCGATGGACAAACGCGACCTGCGGCAGGTTATCGCCTTCGCCCAACAGCATCAGATGGAGGTCATCCCGCTGGTACAGTCGATGGGCCATTCCGAGTGGATTTTCCGCAACGGACAGAACCTGGACATCACCGAAGACCCCGAGAATCCACGCGCCTACTGCCCGCTGAACCCGCGCACCTACTCTTTCATCGATGCAGTATACGACGAGGCTCTGCAGCTCTTCGTACCGCGCTTCTTCCACATCGGGCACGACGAGGTGAACCTGTTCGGCAGGTTCCCCTACCACGAGGAATGCCAGCGGCGCGGGCTAACGCAGCTTTTCGTGGACGACGTACTGCACCATTACAACCGCTTCAAACAGCGTAACATCCGCACCATGATGTGGGGCGATATGTTACTGCATCGCAGCGAATCTGCGGACATGGCGGCGTTTGCCGAAAGCCCGGAAGAGGCGCAGCGCAGGCGAGAAATGCTGCCGAAGGACATCATCATCTGCGACTGGCACTACCAGCCGCGCCCTGCGGAGGAGTTCGTGCAGAAAAACCTGCGCGTGTTCCAGCAAGCGGGTTTCGAGGTGATTGCCACCACCTGGTACACGCCCATGAACATCTACAACTTCGCGAAGGCGGCGCAACAGGCAGGCATCCTGGGACTGTTGCAGAGTACGTGGGCAGGCTATAATATCAGCGAGGCAGTACTGAAGCCCGCGTTTCCCCAGTTCTCGGCGTTCGTGCTGGCAGCAGAATACGCGTGGAGCAACAGCAGTCCCCCGCCCGACCAGCTGCCCTACTCGCCCGACGACCTGTTCATGGATCTGTTTGAGCGTCGACCTCTAACCGCGCGCCCAAGAGCCGGCTTCGCGCTGGACATCTCCGAAGCCATGAACATCAGCGCAGCACAGACCAACACGCAGGGTTGGCTTGGACTGGGAGCGGAACACGACCTGCGCCAGCTGCCGCGCGGCGAACAGTCGCTGGGAGGGGTGCGGTTTCGCCTGTCACCGGACCCGGCGAAGCCGTCGGCTGTGGCCCTTGCCAGCTTCATGCTTCCCGCACAATCGTTGCCACGCATGGTACACCTGCCTGTCGGTCGCAGGGCGTCCGCGCTTTACTTCCTGCACGCCACCGGCTGGCAGGTCGACAGGAACAGGCTCGTGGGCAGATACCGCATCTGGTACACCGACAACACCAGCGAGGACATCCCGCTGGAGTACGGCGTGAACATCTGCGCATGGGATGACATCAGCCCGGCATATTTTGCCAAAGTGGTGTGGCGGGGGCAATGCGCGGATGGATCAACCGTCGCCCTGCGCGCTTTGCGCTGGGACAACCCGCACCCGCAAAAGACCATCGCTGCCATCGAGTTCAGAGTCACCGACGAGATGGCAACTCCCATTCTGTTCGCGGTTACCGGAGTGAACCCATGAACACACCTGAAGAGCAAATCGCCCATAGCACCGAGCAGTCGGTGCGCTTCGCACTGCATTGCCTGACGCCGTGTGACGGGCATCTGCGGGCAACATCCACCTTCGTCAACCCACAGGGCGAGCCGCAACTGTGGCACGACTTCGGTCCGCTGGAAGGTCCCGGCTGGGCGGCAAACAGCCTGGGTGGGGCATCGGTTCTGCTGCGCTACGGAACTATGTTCGGGCGAGAGGATTGCATCCGTGCAGGCAACGCTTTGATAGAGCATACTCTCGCTCACTTTGTGGACGTGCACGACCGCCTGCAGTGGCTCTACCGCGATGTGCGCCACGGAACGTTTTATCTGAACTTCAAGCATAACCGCGACTGGTTCTGCCCCGGCAGCGTGGCTCGAGTGGTACTGCAGATGCTGGAATGCGGGGAACGAACAGCCGTGCCCTCGCTGCAGAAAAAACTCCATGCCTGCGCCTGCACCACTGCTCGTTGGCTCAGCGCCGTTACCCCTGCCCTGCCCAATGGCTGGTTCCCGCGCCGAATCACCCTGCAGGGCGAGCCGTATCCTTTTGCCGCGGAAGGTGGTAACGATCCCATCTTTGACTGCAGCGGCGACGGCACACACTTTCTGTGGATGTGGACAGAACTCACGCGCAGGGGGCTGGCGGATTATCGTCCGCAACTGCAACGTGGGATAGAGGCTTTCCAGAAAGCGGGAGGTTTGTACGGCAGCGTGAACCACGACACCTATGACAGGCAGGAGAACGTCGCTTACGCCATCGCCTTTCGCACCTTTGTCCGCGCTGCAGACGTGTTGGGAGACCCCTCCCTGAAGTCATACGCGCTCCAGAAGATACTGCCTGGGCTGGAACGGTTCGTCATGCACGAGGACCGCAACGGTGTGGCAACCAAAGGGCTGCTATACATGGAGGACAGCTGGGACACCGCCTACCTGTGGGAGAACGCGGAAGCCGCTCTCGCCTATCTGGAAGCACACCGCCTCAGTGGAGAGCGACTTTACGAACAGCGTGCGCTGGACATTCTGACCGCTATCTCCAAACACCATTACGGCGAGTACGGCTTCCTCACCGAAGGCGTGGACTGGAACAACCATGTGGGTAAACAACATCACATCGGGCAGGCGGAACACGGCGCCATCGCCTACACGGAACCCCTGTTGAACAACCTGTACCATGTGGAGGCTTACTGCGAGTGGAAGAGCCACAGGGGACGGTGAGTGTTCCGCCGGGCGAACCTGTATCTATACAATCCCCTCCGGCTCCCATTCACCATCGGTCTCGGAGCGCCAGCCGTGTTTGCCGACAAGGGGTACGAACACACAATAGCCGTGCTCGGAGATATGCAGCTTGCCCTGCTCATCCTTTTCGGCAACCGTCAGCACCTGCTCGTAGCGATGCCCGACGGGTATGACCAGCCTGCCTCCGGGCGCAAGCTGTTCCACCAGCGGCTGCGGGATAAAGGGTGCGCCCGCCGTGACGATGATGCCGTCATACGGTGCCAGCGGTGGGTAGCCTTCCGTGCCATCGCCCACCACGAAAGTGATGTTACGGTAACCCAGCGATTCCAGCACCTCTCTGGCGCGCTGTGACAAACTCTCCTCGCGCTCCACAGTGACTACCTCGTTCGCCAGCTCCGCCAGAATCGCCGCCTGATAGCCGCTCCCCGTGCCGATTTCCAGCACCCGATGGGAAGGCGCAGGGTCCAGCAACTGCGTCATCAGCGCGACCATATACGGCTGCGAGATGGTTTGCCCCTCACCAATGGGCAGCGCATGGTCGGAATAGGCATCGTAAACCCGCTCCGGTGGAACAAACAGGTGCCTGGGAACCCGACGCATCGCCTCCAGCACGCGCGGATGCGTAATGCCTCGCGCCGCCAGCTGGTATTGCACCATGCGCTCGCGCGCCGCTTCGTGGTTATAACGCGTACTATCCCACGCCACTTACGCCACCTTCATGCGGGTGCGCTGCGCGTGACACAATCGGCGATACGTAGCAGTGAGCTGTCTCCACTCCCGTAACGCCTCCATCACGACCTCTTTGGGATAGGGTGGAGTTCCACTGCGGTCGTAAGGCTGGAACTTTGCCCCGTTTGCAATCATCACCTGCTTCCACAGCACGCACCCGTCCATCTCGCGCTTGATGGACTCCAGTTGCCAAACTGTCTCCTGCGCCCGACGCGCCCGAGCCATGTCGCCCTTGCGATAGTAGTAACCTACTGCCCACAACACCTCGGGCCACGACATGCACCCTCCCCCGATGACGCCACAGGCGCCCAGCTCGAGCGCACGCAGGTAAAAGCTTTCGTCGCCAGCGATGAGCGCGAAACCGCTACCCCGCACCACCTCTGCAATCGGAGCGAAGACCTCTTCTCTGTCGGTAGATAGCTTCAGCCCCACGATGCGAGGCAGAGTCACCAGACGCCGCATGAGATCGGCGGTCAAACAGTAGGCAGGGTTAGTACCACCCGGCTGATACAACACCAGCGGAAAACGGGTGGCGTCATGCACCGTCTTGAAATACTGCCAGACCACCTCCGCTGGTGGAACCCCCTCCGCTGGTAGCATATCCGGGATGATGAGCACCGCCGCGTCGGCACCTGCCTTTTGTGCGTAGTTCGTCAGTTCGATGCTCTGCTCGGTGTAGCGCTGTGGGTCGGGCCGTGCCCCTTTCTCCCTGCCGATGCACTCGCCCATCGCGCCAATCAACACACCCAACCCACGCTTGCGACAGGCGGGTACCAGCACATCGGTAAAGCGTCTGGTCTCTTCTATGGTGAAGGTGTACCACTTGCCCATACCGCTACGCCCAAAGATAGAGCGCACTGCACCGGTGTCCGCGAGGTAGTCTACCATTGCTCGCGTGCCCGCGAGGTCCAGATGTCCCGAAGCGTCCACCGGCGTCCAGAACGGCGCGATAATACCTGTGAGGAAATCGTAAGGTCTCCGCTCGCTCATCTGTCTTCTCCTCCCGCTTGTTGCATTCCGCATCAGCAGAAAGATTCCTGCTCGCCGCTGACCGTCTCCACCGACACACCCGCGTGGGTTGCTCACAGATTTTTTTCGGGAACAACCTTTAAATCCCTTGACAGTTTTGGTGAGGCAAGATATAATCAATACACCTTGATTAAGCGCAAAACCGTGAGGCTGCGCTCAAATGGAAGCGACTGAAGCCCCCACTACAGTCAAAGAGAAGAAGCGAAAGGGTAGACGCCCCAGCGGGCGGGTTACCATGCAGACGATTGCGGAGCGCGTCGGCGTCTCGCAGGCGACGGTGTCCTATGTGCTGAACAACAAGCCGGGGGCGCGGGTCAGCGCGGCGGTCCGCGCGGAGATTCTGCGCCTCGCGCGCGAGTTGAACTACTATCCCAACGAAGCCGCCCGGCGGCTGGCGGGAATGCGCAGCCGCACACTGGGTATCTTGCAACTGTATGTGCGACATTCCGTGTTGGCGGGCTGGTGGTCCTCGGAGATCATGCGAGGCATTGCCGATGTCGGCTTCGCAGAGGGCTATCACCTGATGATTTACGCCATGAGCGAAGACGTGCGGGAGATGTGCCTCAACGCCGTGTACAGTGGACGTCTGGAAGGCTTGATTATCCTCGCGCCACACAAGCATGAACCACTCCTGAAGGAGCTCTGCGACGCAGATATTCCCCTTGCCGCGGTCGGCACACAGCAGGTGTACGGCTGTAAAATGGTGGCGGTGGACGCCGACAACGAGATGGGCGGTTACCTCGCCACACGGCACCTCATCGAGCAGGGACATCGGCGTATCGCTCACCTGCACGGGATGCTCAGCATCCCCAACGCTTACGACCGCTATCAGGGCTACCTGCGTGCATTGCAGGATGCAGACATACCCATCGAGCATGACCTGCTTGCACAGACCGATTTCTCGGAACGGGGTGCCTGTGAAGCCACGCAACGACTGCTGCAGCTGCCCAACCCGCCGACCGCCATCTTCGCCGCGAACGATGTCTCCGCCATCGGCGCGCTACGCGCGGTGAAAGATGCCGGGCTGCGCGTGCCGGATGATATCGCCATCATCGGCTATGACGGCGCACCCATTACCGAGCTGACCGAACCGCCCCTCAGCACTGTCCAGCAACCCGCCGCTGACATGGGACGGGTAGCGGCTCGCTTACTGATCGAAGTGATCGAGGGCAACACCCCTGCAGAGCGAGTGGTGAAGCTGCCAGTGCACCTGCTGGTGAGAGCCTCCAGCCACTGTAACATTTCAGGAATGACGCAGTTGTAAAGGTTGTTCGTGAGTTGGCGATATAAAGCGGCAACACCCGTTATTCTGGGTGAAGCGAAGAGTCGTTTTGAGGGTCTGTGATGGTTTGCTTGCGTTCAGCACAACAGACAATTGGCTCTGCAGTCGGTGATAAAAGGGCAGTTGCAGAGCTGCTATCTAAAAAAGAGGCAGTTATTTTATTGCACTTTTTGCCTAGCTGTGGTAAAATGTGGTAGCAAGCACAAGTGGTGCTAGCTATAAATTAATCAAAAGAATCCAATAAAAGGAGGAAAACACAACATGAAACGCCGTGCATTCACGCTCATCGAACTGCTGGTGGTCATCGCGATTATCGCGATACTGGCAGCCATCCTTTTCCCTGTGTTCGCACAGGCGCGGGAGAAGGCACGCGCGGCATCGTGCATCAGCAATCTCAAACAGATTGGGCTGGGCGCGCTCATGTACGCGCAGGACTACGACGAAATCTTCGTCGGCTCGTACAGCTATCCCAACACTTGGGGGCAATGTCCACGATTCGTGTGGTTGGACCTTATCTACCCCTATGTGAAGAACCAGCAGCTGTTCGCCTGCCCCAGCAGTAACCGGGTGTTCGCACATGATGGCACGCGCTTGAACTGTGGGCCTGTTGCATCTGCATACAACTCTGCACTTGGGCAGGAACCGGGCACTTCAGTGCGCCCATGGCGAGTGGGGTACCTAATCAATGAAGGCTACAACGACGCCAACCAGTACTGTAGCAGGTGCGATTGTAACACTGGTTTGAACTGTTACCATGGCGTCATCAGCCACTCCATCTACATCCCGGCAATCGACGACACCGTGATGGACGTCGGCGCTGCACTCGCAGCGATTGAGGATGTGGCTAACACCATTGCTATCTCTGACGGTGACCCCAACTGCCCTCACAACGGCAATCCTTCAGGAACGATGGCGGTTTTCCGCTTCCCACGCGACACCGATGTGGAGTATGATACCTATGGCAACAGCTATGTGGGAAGTGGATGCTACATCGCTGGTGAGAAGGTAGGGCGCATCGCCAAGAGGCACACCGGTGGCGCAAATCATGTGCTGGCGGACGGTCACGTGAAGTTCTTCCGCAAGACCACGCCCAATATGTGGACACGCTATCAGGATTGAGTTCGGTGAACGCCAACCCCTGCTTTGCAGGGGTTGGCATCTTATCTACAAGGAGGAGAGGATGAAGGAGAATCAAATCAAACCGTGGCACATCATCCTGTTCACCTTCGCCATTTTGCTGGTACTGTGGCAGGTGTTCGGATATGTGCGGGAAAAGCGCAAGCAGAGCCAGGCCACGTTTCAGGCCGGCCCCGGACCCAACATCACGCCCTACACGCCGCAGCAGTTTCAGAACATCCGGCAGCGAATGGAGCAGGAAAAGTAAGCAGGCGAAGCACGAATGAAGAAAGCAATTGCAACGGTTGGGGCGGTCATCGGCATTGTGCTGCTGATGTGGTTGGGATATGGTCTGTTCGTATACAGCCGCAATTCCTCGCCCCAATTCTCGTTACCTCCACCTCTGACCCCACCCCCCAACAATGTATATAGCGAACTCATCGCGTGTATCTACAACATTCGCGAACCCGGTAAACTGGCAGCGCTTGCTCAGCAGACAGACTATGGAACACTCGCCGAGAAACAAGCCGTCGTGGAAGCCAATCGCGAGGTATTCCGGAAGGTACGAGAGGTGCTCAACAAGCCTGCACAGGTGGAGCGACTGGCATACCAGACGGGTGACCCCACCGTAGAAGCTTACCGCCAATTCGCTCGCCTTTACATCGTGCAGGCCACATTGCTTGCACAACAGGGTAAAACTGCACAAGCGCTGGATGCCTATCTAGACGCTTTTGCCTTCCTGGAAAAAATCCTTAATGGTGGCAATGTGCTCCATCTCACTTTTCACTTTATGGCAACCAGTGATCTCTTTCAGGCGATACCCGCTCTAATTCCTCGTCTGAATGCCCAGGATGCTGAGCGCGGCGCGCGTCGTCTGGAGCAATTGCTGGCAAACGAATACTCTCTGGAGAAACTTCTGGAGCAGGAATTCCGGGTTTGGTTGACCGGCTGGCAACGGACGGTGCGCGGACAGTCCCTGCGAGGCTTCCGTTTGGACCTGCCCAAATCTGACCTGGAGCGCGAAATGCTTTACCTGCCAAAGGCTCCGCTCTCGCAGGCAGCACAGCAGTACGTGCAACAATGGCTGCAACAGGTGAAATTACCCTATTCACAACAACAGTTTGTTCCTTACCCTCCTGCGTTACAACAACTGGGACGTGAACTGGTCGTACGCGAGCCAGAGGGAATTGCTCTTGCCATCGCCCGCTATACCTATACCCGCGCTCGACTGCGCCTGCTATACACTACCCTGCGTCTGGAAGCATATCGCAAGTCCCGTGGACGCTACCCGGCTTCACTGAAAGAGCTGGGGGATAGCCCATACTTCACCGACCCGTTCAGCAACCAGCCGTTTGTCTACCGCCCGCAAGGTGACCGTTACATGTTGTACAGCGTGGGACCGAACGGTAAAGACGACGGCGGTCAGCCGTTCCACGAGGGACGCCTGCGTCGCGACCAGCCCGGCGACATGGGGCTGATGCCTTACCTGCCACAACGCCCATCGTGACCCCGTTTGCTTCCTCCGGATGAAGATTGGTATACTGTACCCGCAAATCCGTGCAGGAGAGGGACGCGATATGCTCGATATCCGTTTGATTCGGGAACAGCCTGACTTCGTGAAAGACGGTCTGCAGAAGGTGGGTGCAGACCCCGCCATCATCGACGAGATACTGCAGCTGGACGCTCGCCGACGGGAGATTCTCACTCAGGTGGAAAGCCTTCGGGCGGAGCGCAACGCCGTTTCCAAAGAAATCCCCAAAATCAAAGACCCCGAAGAGCGCAACGCCCGCATCGCGCAGATGCGACAGGTGGGCGACCAGATTGCGCAGCTCGAGAAGGAACTGGAAGAGGTAGAACAGACCTTCACCGCACGGATGCTGGAGGTGCCCAACCTGCCCCACCCCAGCGTGCCCGTTGGCAAAGACGAGAGCGAGAACGTGGTGGTGAAATACGAGGGTGACCTGCCAGCATTTGAGTTTACCCCCAAACCCCACTGGGAGCTGGGCGAGCAGCTGGGCATTCTGGATTTCGAGCGGGGGATTAAGATCAGCGGCTCGCGCTTCTACATCTTGAAGAAGGCAGGGGCGGCGCTGCAACGCGCGCTCATCACCTGGATGCTGGACCTGCACACCCGCGAGCACGGCTACACCGAAGTCTACCCGCCCTATCTTGTCAAGTCAGAATGCCTTTACGGCACAGGCAACCTGCCCAAGTTCGGAGACAACCTGTATCACGATGCGGAGGAGGACTTCTGGCTCATCCCGACCGCGGAGGTGCCCGTCACCAACCTGCACCGCGAAGAGATTCTGGAAAAGGAGCAGTTACCACTTTACTATGTCGCCTACACCGCCTGCTTCCGTCGCGAGAAGATGTCGGCAGGGCGCGACGTGCGCGGCATCAAGCGCGGACACCAGTTCGATAAGGTGGAGCTGGTCAAGTTCGTGGAGCCACACACCTCCGATGAAGAGCTGATGAAGCTGATTGAAGACGCTTCGGATGTGTGCCGACGGCTGAATCTGCCCTTCCGATGGGTGCAGATGTGTACGGGCGACCTCAGCTTCGTGGCGGCGATGAAGTACGACATCGAGGTATGGGCAGCGGGCTGCCAGGAGTGGCTGGAGGTGAGCTCCTGCTCCAACTTCCGCGACTTTCAGGCGCGCCGTGCCAACATCCGCTACCGCCCTGCCCCCGGCGCCAGACCCGAGTTTGTCCACACACTTAATGGTTCGGGGCTTGCCCTGCCCCGCCTGATGATTGCCGTGCTGGAGAACTACCAGCAGACGGACGGCACGATACTCATTCCCGAAGTGTTGCGTCCCTACCTGCACGGCGCAACCCGCATCGACGTCGATGGGGAGCTAACGTAAAGGAGCAACGAGATGGGTAAGACCATAAACAGCCTGATACCGTCAAGTTAAGGAGGGAAGCATGTCCAAGATACTTATTGAAATCCCAGAAGAGGTCTATTCAGCCATCCGTCTGCCGCCTGACGAGGTGGAGGCGGAACTGCGCAAAGAGCTGGGAATCGCTTTATATCAGCGCGGTGTGCTTTCGGCTGGCAAGGCATGTGCGCTTGCTGGCTTAGACCGATGGTCTTTCGAACAAATACTGGGCAGACGTCGGATAAACAGGCACTACTCTCAAGAAGACCTGCTGGAAGATATTGCCTATGCCGACAGCGGTCAGTAACTCCTCGACCCCCATACACCTGTCAGCGATTGGCAGGTTGGACCTGCTGCGCGAGTTCTTCGAGAAGGTGATGATTCCCCCTGCTGTCTGGAACGAAGTGGTTGAGCAAGGGAAGGGACGCCCCGGTGCGGAGGATGTGCGACTCGCCTGCCAGGAAGGCTGGATAAACCTGCTCGCCCCTAACAATCGCGCGATGGTATCAATTTTACGGATGCAGCTGGACGCTGGCGAAGCGGAAGCCATTGCACTGGCCGCGGAGCACAAAGCGGATATACTCCTCATCGACGAGTCAGAGGGACGTGAGGTCGCAAGGAATCTGGGGCTGTCTGTGACTGGTAGCATTGGCATCCTTCTGAGGGCATACCGTAGCGGCAAGGTGAGTTCACTGCAGCAGGAGATGGAACGCCTGCGAAGCGAGGCAGGTTTCTGGATTAGCGATGCCCTGTACCAGCGAATCATCAGTCTCGAAGAAACGGCATAGCTGCAACATCACTGGAACTAAACGGCACCCGCCACAAACCCCTACCGCTGCACCGTTTGCACCACGCGCACGACGCCATCTGCTGCCTGCTGCGCCTGATCCCAACCCAGCGGATACAGCCCGAAAATCAGACTGCCCACCATGCACAACGCTATCGCCAGCTGCAAGCCGAAGCCAGGCCGCGGCAACGCAGGCAGTTCCGTCGGGCGGAAATACATGACCACAATCAGCCGCAGGTAGTAGAACGCGGAGATAACGCTGTTGACCGCCAGCACAATCGCCAGCAATAGCCCCACCGAACCCTGCTGCAAGGCAGCGTTGAACAGGAAAAACTTGCCCAGAAAGCCCGCGGTCGTCGGGATGCCCGCCAGCGACAGCATGAACACCGTCATCATCGCGGCGGCATGCGGGCTGCGCGTGCCCAGCCCTGACAAATCGTCAATCAGGTTGCTCTCGCGCCCCTCGTGCGCCATCAGCGACGCTACTGCAAACGCGCCCATCGTCATCAGCGCGTAGGCGATGAAGTAGTAAAGCACCGCACTGATGCCCGCCCGCGCCGAGGGGAAGCTGCTGACTGCCACCACGCCCACCAGCAGGTAACCCGCGTGCGCAATACTGGAGTACGCCAGCATCCGCTTCAGGTTGGTCTGCGCCAGCGCAAGCAGGTTTCCCACCGTCATCGTCAGAATAGCCAGTACCGCCAGCACTGGCACCCAAAGCGCGCTGGCCGGTTGGAACGCTAACGCTACGCGGATGAACACCGCAAACGCTGCCGTCTTCGCCGCGGACGCCATGAACGCCGCTGCTGACGTGGGCGCGCCCTCATAGACATCCGGCGTCCACATGTGGAACGGCACCAGCGCCGCCTTGAAACCCAGTCCTACTAATATCCAACCTAACCCTGCATACAGCAGCAACCGTTTCGCTGGCTCCGACGAAAACAGCGCAGGCATCAGTTCGTTGAGATTGGTGGTGCCAGACGCCCCGTAAACAAGCGCAATGCCGTAAATCAGGAAACCTGACGCGAACGCCCCCAGCAGAAAGTACTTCAATGCTGCCTCCTCCGAGCGAGCCTCCGTACGCGCCAGCCCCGCCATCACATACATGGAAAGGGACAATATCTCCAGCCCGATAAACAGCACCAGCAGGTTCTGCGCCGCCGCCATCACCATGCCACCCGCCGTGGAAAACAGCACGAGCGCAAAATACTCGGGAAAGCGGATGCGCTTCTCCTGCAGATACGGTTCCGCCATCAGCACCGCAATGGCAGCGATGCCCAGCAGAATCAGCCGCACCATCTGCGCAAACTGGTCACTCAACACCGTACCAGCGAAGGCGGTCAAAGGCTTATTCCAGAAGAAGACCACCGTCCCCCCGCTGACAGCGATGCCCACCAGGCTCAGTACTACCAGCGGGGTATACGTGCCCCGACGCATTGATAACCCGATGAGCAACACCGCCATCGCCGTTACCGAAAGCACCAGCTCTGGCGCAATCGCGCTGAAACGAATGTCCTGGGGCAGCGGCGGGTAACCGTTCATGCCTGCGCTCCTCCTGCTTCCAGCACAGCCTCACGGATGGCAAGTAACAGCTCTGGCGGCGTATCGGTGGGCACAGCGCAACCGGGCGCGACGATGATGCCCCGTCCTCGCGTCTGCTCAATGGTCTCGCGTACCTGCTGCTTCACCTGCTCCACTGTCATGCTCTTGATGTTCACCTCGTCCACGCCCGCCATGATGCAGCCCGTGTACTTCAGCCGCGCTTCGGGAATGGATGGTGCGGTGATTCGGTTGCTCCAGGACAGGATGTGCGCCTTCGCGCTCAGCGGCAGCATCAGGTCGAAGTAGATGTTCTCGCCGTGCAGATGCAGTACGTTCACCGGCGCGCCCTGCGCCGCATCCAGCACCATCTCATCCAGCGGCAGGAAGATACGCTCATACTCTTCTGGCGTCGCCAAGTCAGCACTTGCGCCAGCCACCGCCAGATAGGTACCGATGCCCTCCTCCGCCAACTTCCTTGCGTAGCCCGCCAGCGACTGCGCGATACGTTCCAGCCCAATGCGTACGGTATCTGCATCCTGGCGAAGGTGGTTCAACAGCTGCTGCTGCGAAATCTTCTGCGCGTAAGCGAACACGTTGAACACCGTGTCCACAATGGGCGCGTCGTCTCCCTTGCGCCGCTGGATGATGCGCAACGCCGCCAGCTGCTCGCCAAAGTTGCCCTTGTCAGGGGGAAGCACCGATAGCTTCGCCCAGTCGCTGATAGAGTGAATCGATGCCATGCCCAGCGGCATCTCATACGGGATGTCGTGCATTACCTTGAACAGGTCGGGGTCATATTTAGCGTAGAACTCCAGCTCCGCGTTTGCCAGAGTCTCCCCTGCGGGTGGGTTCAGTCGGAAGTGATACCACAGGCTGTACGGCACGCGGTCTACCGCCTCGCCCCGTATCGCTGCCTGAATGCGTTCGAATTTGGTCATCGCCGTTCGCCCTCCCGTAGTTGCTAACGTGTTACCGATTGTACCACTGATTCACCCATCTGCGCCAGCCAAGCTGCGCCCGCGTCGCCGTTCACCTGCCGAATCAGGTTGTCTACCGAAGCCTGCATCGGGTCTATAAACGTGCTGGGATACAAACCAATCCAGAAGATAAGCACCACGATAGGCACCAGAATGGCGATTTCGCGCAGGTTCAGGTCGGGCAGGTGGGCGTTTTTCTCCGATGGCTCGCCGTAAAACACCCGCTGAAACATCCACAACAGATACACCGCCGCTAGGATCACCCCCGACGCGGCGATGACCGTCAACGGAACGCTCGCCGCCCATCCCCCCAACAGGGTGAGAAACTCGCCCACGAACCCGTTGGTGGACGGCAGCCCCACTGAAGACAGCATCACCAGCAGGAAGAAGGCCGCGTACACGGGCATCACGCGCTTCAGCCCGCCGAACTCCGCAATCAGGCGGGTGTGCCTGCGCTCGTAAATCATGCCCACCAGCAGGAACAGCGCGCCCGTACTAATGCCGTGATTGACCTGCTGCAGGATGCTGCCCGTCAGCCCCTGTGCGTTCAGCGCGAACAGCCCCAGCATCACGAAGCCCAAGTGGCTGACGCTGGAATACGCTACCAGCTTCTTCACATCGGGCTGCACTGCCGCCACAATCGCCCCATAGATGATGCCGATGACTGCCAGCGTCAGCATCAGCGGGGCAGCCACCTGCGACGCATCGGGGAACAGCGGCAGACAGAACCGCAGGAAACCGTAGGTGCCCATCTTCAGCAACACGCCCGCCAGAATCACCGACCCTGCCGTCGGTGCCTCCACGTGCGCATCGGGCAACCAGGTATGGAACGGGAACATCGGCACCTTAATCGCAAACGCCAGCGCGAACGCTGCGAACAGCCACAACTGCAGATGAAGGGGTAGCGGGCTGGTTGCCAGTGCCTGCTGGATTTTCAGCAGGTCGAAGGTAGCCATGCCCGTCATGTCGCGGTGCAGGTAATACAGCGCGACAATCGCCACCAGCATCAGGATGCTGCCGAAGAAGGTGAACAAGAAGAACTTAATCGCTGCGTAGATGCGCCGCTCCCCGCCCCACATGCCAATCAGGAAGTACATCGGTACCAGCATCGCTTCCCAGAACACATAAAACAGCACCAAATCCAGCGCGCAAAACACGCCCAGCATTCCCGTCTCCAGCAGCAACATGAAGAACATGTACTCCTTCACGCGCTCCTCCACCACCCACGAGAACGCCACTGAAAGCACCGTCAGGAAGGTGGTCAGCAATACCAGCCACAGGCTGATGCCGTCAATGCCCAGATGGTAGTGGATTCCGAACTGGGGCATCCACAGAGCGAACTCACGGAACTGCATACCCGCGCTGCCAGCGTCGAACCCGAAATACAACCGCAGCGACAGCACAAATACCACTGTCGTCACCGCCAGCGTGAACCAGCGGATGGCACTGACGTTCTCACGTGGCATCAGCAGCAGAATCAGCGCGCCCGCCAGCGGCAGGAAGATAATCAGTGTCAACAATCCTGGTGTGGTCGTCTCCATCGCTTACCTCGCCACCCCCGCACTTGCCCCTCGTATTAATAGCCATACCAGCAGCACAATTGCTCCAATCAGAATAGTGAAAGCGTAGCTGCGCACATAGCCTGTCTGCACGCGCCGCAGGCTACTGCCCACCAAACCTGTAAGACCCGCGATGCCGTTTACCAGCCCGTCCACGAGGCGCACGTCCACAAACTGCCACATCCAGTTCGCGATTTTGCCGCCCAGCCATAAGCCTATGCCCTTTACCATCAGCCAGTCATAGTAGTACTGGTTGTACAGCACCTTGCGCACGCCAGCCAGCTCGCGTTCGCGTTCGGGCAAGCCCTTCCGATAGCGCGACCAGCCGTACCAGATGCCCAGCACTGCCGCCGCCACCGACGCCCCAACCAGTATCCATTCCACGCGGACAGGCAGATGGGGCACGGCATCCTCACCCAGCACTTTTAATCCAGCAGACGGCTCCAGAAACGCCTCGAACAGGCTGGGAATATGCAGCGGCGCGAATCCGCCGATGAATCCGCCCACCACTGACAGCACTGCCAGAATCATCAGCGGAACGGTCATGCTGGGCGGAGACTCCTTCGGTTCGCCGTGATGACCATGCGCGCCATGCCCATGCACGTCGTCTTTGCCGTGGTGGGCGTGCGCCGCTGCCCAGCGGGGCGTTCCCCAGAAGGTCAATCCTATCAGGCGCGTCATGTAAAACGCCGTCAGCAACGCCGTCGCCAGTCCCACCGCCCACAGGATTTGTCCCATGCTCACGGGCAGGGCGTGCGTGCCAAAGGTCGCGGCGAGTATCTCGTCCTTCGAGAAGAAGCCCGCCAGCGGGGGAACGCCCGAGATTGCCAGCCAGCCTGCCAGCATTGTCCAGTAGGTGATGGGCAGGTACTTCGCCAGTCCGCCCATGCGCCGCATGTCCTGCTCGTGGTGCAGCGCAAGTATCACCGACCCCGAACCCAGGAACAGCAGCGCCTTGAAGAAAGCGTGCGTGGTCACGTGGAACATACCCGAGGCGAACGCCCCCACACCGCACCCCAGAAACATGTAACCCAGCTGGCTCACCGTGGAATATGCCAGCACGCGTTTGATGTCCGTCTGCGCGATGGCGATGGTCGCGGCAAAGATGGCGGTAAACACCCCAATCACCGCCACCACCAGCATCGCCGCTGGCGCCAGTTCAAAAAACACATGGCAGCGGGTAACCATCACCACGCCAGCGGTGACCATCGTCGCGGCGTGAATCAGTGCGGAGACAGGGGTGGGACCTGCCATCGCGTCGGGTAACCACATATAGAGCGGAAACTGCGCGGACTTGCCCGTCGCCCCTACGAACAGCAACAAAGCGATGGCGGTGATGATGCCTGCCGAGAGCATACCCTGCTGGTTCATGTCTATCGCCCGCTGGAACATGCTTTCCTCGCCCGCGAAGTTCAGCGTGCCAAACGTCCAGAACGACAGGATGACCGCCAGCATGAAGCCCCAGTCGCCGATGCGGTTGACGATGAACGCCTTGTTCGCCGAATCGGTATTCACCTTGTCCTTATACCAGAACCCAATCAGCAGATACGAACACAATCCGACGCCTTCCCAGCCCACGAACATCATCAGCAGGTTGTTGCTGAGAACCAGCGTCAACATGAACACGATAAACAGATTCAAGTAGGTGAAGAAACGGGGATAGTCCTCGTCACCCGCCATGTAGCCAGTGGAGTAGAGATGGATAAGTCCCCCAACGCCCGTGACAATCAACGCCATCAGCAAAGACAGCGGGTCTACCAGCGCTTCGAACGATACCTTGAACTCGCCCGCCTCAATCCATCGCCACAGCGTGCTGATAACTTGTTGTTCCTCAGCAGGTCGCTTCAACAGTTCCAGCAACAGGTACACCGATAGCGCGAACGCCCCAAGCACTACCGCCGTGCCAACCGTTCCCACCACCTTCTTGCTAACCCGCTTCCCCAAGAAGGCGTGGAACAGGAAGCCCGCCAGCGGTAAGCCGATAACCGCCCATATCAGGTCAAAGGTACTGGTCATCGCAGTCCTCCCTCAGAACTTCAGCAGGTTCATCTCGTCCACGTTAATGGTGTCGCGCAGTCGGTAGATGGCAACGATAATCCCCAGCCCGATTGCCACTTCCGCTGCCGCCACCGCCATCACCAGTATCGTATACACCTGCCCCGCGACCTGCGCCCCCAACTGCGCCTGCTGCCGCGCGAAAGCCAGAAACGCCAGGTTCGCCGCGTTCAGCATGAGTTCAATGCACATGAATATCACGATGGGGTTGCGCCGGATGACCACTCCGGTCACGCCCATTGCGAACATAAACGCGCTCAACATCAGATACCAGCTGACCGGTATTGCCTCCATGCCTACAGCCTCCGCATGACCCTGACCATAAAAATCAGCACCATGGCTACCACCAGAACCACCAGCAGCTCCCTCCAGCCGACTACCATTCAGAACCTCCGCTTCGCCATGACAATCGCGCCCACAATCGCAATCAGCAGAAGCACCGAAGTCAACTCGAAGGGATACACCCAGTCGGTAAACAGGTACTTGCCCACCATCTGCACCGTGCCGATGTCATCGGGCGCAGGCTGCGCCTGCCCCAACCGCGCGAACACCCCACCAGACAGCACAATCACGAACAGCAACGCCAATCCTACCGTCACGGGACGCTTCCACTCATACCGTTCCACCATTTCCGACGGCGCGCCCAGATTCAACAGCATGATGGTAAACAGGAACAGCACCATAATCGCGCCCGCGTAGACGATAATCTGCACCACTGCCACGAACTGCGCGTAAAGCAGTAGATACAGCACTGCCAGCGCAAAGAAGTTCGCCACCAGGTTCAGCGCACTGCGCACGGGGTTGCGCACCGCCACCACGCCGATGGACGTTACCACAATCACCAGCGCCATCAGCCAGAACAGAATCTGTGCAAGCATCCCGTCCTCCTTACTTCTGCCACCACACGATGATGGCGACTAAAAACAGGTTGACCAGAGCCGTTGGCAACAGGCGCAGCCAGCCCAGCTTCATCAGCATATCGTATCGCAGGCGGGGCAACGTCGCCCGCACCCAGATGAAAAAGTAGATGAACACGCCCAGCTTCAGCAGAAACCAGATTGGACCAGGCACCCACGTGAAGGGCGCGAACGGCAGCGGCGGCAGCCAGCCACCGAAGAACAGCGTTACCATCACCGCGGAGATGGTAATCATGCTGGCATACTCGCCCATGAAGAACATCGCGAACTTCATGCTGCTGTATTCGGTGTGATAGCCCGCTATCAGTTCGCTTTCCGCTTCCGGCAGGTCAAAGGGGGCGCGGTTCGTCTCCGCAAGCATCGCCACCAGAAAAATGCCCGTTGCAATCAGCCCCAGCGGGAAAAAGCGGAACACATGCCAGTTCAACATGCCGAGGCTGCCCTGCTGATTCAGTACCATGTCGCGCATGGATAGCGAGCCTGTGAGCAGCACCACCGAGATGATAGACAACCCCATCGCCAGCTCATACGAGATGGTCTGTGCGGAAGCGCGCAGCCCACCCAGCAGCGAGTATTTGTTGTTCGAAGACCAACCCGCCAGCACGATGCCGTATACCGTCAGCGACGTCATTGCCAGCAAAAACAGGATACCGATGTTCACGTCGGCAATCGGCGTCAGACGGTCATTGGGTCCCCAGGGGATAATCGCAGGTGCTATCAGTACTGGTATTAGGAAACCCGCTGGCGCGAGAAAGTAAATAAATCGGTCTACCCGCTCGGGAACAACGTCCTCCTTAAAGAACAGCTTAATCCCGTCCGCTACTGGCTGTAACAGCCCCGCCGGCCCCACTCGGTTCGGGCCCTTGCGGATTTGCATCAACGCCAGCACGCGGCGCTCCAGCCACACCAGTCCTGGCACCAGGGTCAGGATGAATCCGATGACAATCAGAATCCGTAGCGGGATAACCACCCAAGGGTTATTCAGTAATGCGTCCACTCTCCTCAACCACCCCTTTGTCCATCTTTCAGTATATTACAACACCGCTGCGCCTTCTGCCGCAGGCGTCAGCCGCAGCCGCGCCGCACTCTGCACAACGCGACGCCCTTCTGCGGGAAGCACCTCATAGCAACAGGCAGCGTAGGCGGGAACGACCTTCGCAATCTCGTCCATCACCTGCTCCGCCGAGAAGACGGGTATCGGCTTGCCCAGATACACCGCCAGCTCGGCGAAGATGTTCAAATCGGGTTTGACCTCTGGCGATGGCGAGTTGAACGCCTTCCAGAAGCGCTGCACCCGCCCCTCGGTGTTGGTAAAGGTACCCTCCTTTTCTGCCACGCTCGCCGCGGGCAACACCACGTCCGCATATTGTGCTGTCTCGGTCAGGAACAGGTCCTGCACTATCACAAACCCCGCGTTCTCCAACGCACGCTGCGCCAGTTCGGGGTCATGGTACTTCTGTGCCACGTCCTCACCCACGATATACAGTACCTGCATCTGTCCCTGCGCGGCAGATTCCAGCATGGCGTGTGTGTTGAAGCCGGGCTCCGCAGGCAGGCCAGCTCCCCACATCCGCTCTATCCGCTGACGCGCTTCCTCATCCCCTATCGGTGCGTGCCCCGGTAACCCGTCGGGCAGTACTCCCATGTCTGCCGCGCCGTGCGAGTTCACCTCCGACAGAAGAATATTCAAACCGCCGTTGTCGCGCGCGGCATTGCCGGTCAAGACGGTCAGATTCGCCAGCGCGTGTAGAAGCCCGGCATGGTCAGGATGGTTGCGCACCTTTGCCCCGCACAATATCACGGTGCCCTCTCCCAGCAGCGTCACCGCCTCTTCCAGCTGCTGCACAGGAACACCTGTCGCTTCAGCAACCTGCTCAGGGGTATACACGCGCACCGACTCCCGCAACACCTGCAATTCGTCTGCGGACAGAGCGTCGGTAACCGCCTTGTTCGAATCAAGCAGCAGGTGAATCAAACCGTTGACCAGCGCAGCTTCCGTGCCCTCTCGGTACCGCAACACCAGCGGCTCGTCGAAGCGCAGCTCGGTCTCCGTCACCTCCGGGTAGGCGATAACCACCTTCGCTCCGCGCCGGTACCACGCCTTACGCGCCCGCAGGAACACAATCGGCTGCTCGTCTACCAGCTCCGAACCGAAAATGAACACTGTTTTCGCCTGCTCGATGTCGGCGATGGCGTTCTGCGCGAAGGGCACGCCGAATCGAGTTAGCATCACGTTGCCTGCCAGTGGCAGCTGGTTGCGCTCCAGACGGTGGTCGATATTGTTCGTGCCTACCGCCACGCGCATCAGCTTCTGCAACAGGTATGCCTCCTCGTTGGACAGGTGCGCCCCGCCAATCGCCCCGACCGACTTCGCACCGTGTTGCTCGACCGCCTGCCGCAGGCGCGACGCTATCAGCTGGTATGCCTCCACCCAGCCGGCGGTCACGAACTTTCCATCCTTCCTGATCAGCGGGCTGAGCAAGCGGCGGTCGCTGTTGACATATTCGTGCCCGAACTTGCCCTTATCACATGTCCACTCTTCGTTAACCGCTTCGTTCTCGCGCCCCAGCACGCGCACCAGCCGGTTCGGGCGATAATCCAGCCAGACGTTACAGCCGTTGGAACAGCGTGTGCAGATACCCTTTTGCGATTTCATATCCCACGGGCGCGCGCGGAAGCGGTATACGCGGCTCGTCAACGCCCCAACAGGACACAGCTCGATAGTATTGCCCGAAAAGCGCGACGTGAACTCGGTGTCGTAGAAGGTGCTGACCATCATGTCCGCGCCGCGCTTCAGGAACTCCAGCTGGGCGTCGCCCGAAATCTCCTGCGAGAACCGCGTGCAGCGGGCACAGTGGATGCACCGTTCGCGGTCCAGCACCACGTAATCGCTGATGGGGAAGGCTTTGGGCAAGTGGCGCTTCTCCTCCACAAAGCGCGACACTCCCGGCCCGTAAAACAGCGTGTTATTCTGCAAGGGACACTCGCCGCCGCGGTCGCAAATCGGGCAGTCGAGCGGATGGTTAATCAGCAGAAACTCCAGAACGCCCCGCCGCGCCTTCTGGATAGCCATCGTGTCGGTATAAATGACCAGACCCTCGCTGGCGGGCAGCGAGCAAGACGTTTGTGGCTTGGGCATCATGCGCACGGAGCCGTCAGGCTGTTTCGTGCCCACTTCCACCAGACACATCCGACAGTTTGCCGCTTGCCCACGACCCAGGCGGGGATGGTAGCAAAAGAAGGGAATGTCCACACCAATGCGCTTGGCGGACTCGATAATCATCTCGCCCTTCGGCACCTGAAGCTCGATGCCGTTGATTTCAATAGTCACCAGCTCCTGTTCAGCCATAGTTGCCCGACTTGCCTCCCTACACGGCGATAGCTTGCGCCTGTGCCTCCACGATGGAATGCCCATGCTGGATGTAATACTCGTATTCGTGCCGATAATGCTTGATGCTGGCGCGGATTGGCCACGCCGCGGCGTCACCCAGCCCGCAATAACTGCGCCCGTCGATCTGGTCACAGATGTCCAGCAGTAAGTCGATATCCTCCATCCGCCCGCCGCCTGCCAGGATGCGGTCGAAAATCTTCACCATCCACCGCGTGCCTTCGCGACAGGGCGTGCACTTTCCACAGGACTCGTGCGCGTAAAACGCGGCGGTACGGCGCATGAAGCGGACGATGCAGACGGTATCGTTCAGCACCATGAAGCCGCCAGACCCCAGCATCGTGCCCGCCGCCTGCAACGACTCGTAATCCAGGTTCACGTCGCACTTTTCCGCAGGCAGAATGGGCACTGACGAACCGCCCGGAATGACCGCCTTCAGCTTGCCCTTCACGCCGCCCGCCAGCTCCAGCAGCTCCATCAGCGGTGTGCCCATCTCCACCTCGTAGTTGCCCGGCTTGTTCACGTGTCCACTCACCGAGAAGATTTTGGTGCCGGTGCTTTTCTCGGTGCCCATCGACGCATACCACGCACCGCCGTTGCGGATGATGGCAGGGACGCAGGACAGGGTCTCCACATTGTTTATCAAGGTCGGGCAGTCCCACAAGCCCGCGATGGTGGGCAGGGGCGCGTGGGGAAACTTCAGGCGCGGCTGACCCCGCTCGCCCATCAGCGAACTCATCATGGCTGACTCTTCACCGCACTCGTACGATCCTGCGCCCATGTGGATGTACAGGTCGTAATCCACACCGCTGCCCAGAATATTTTTGCCCAGATAGCCCGCCTGATATGCCTCATCGATGGCGCGGCGCATCGCGCGGGCAGGCTCGGTGTACTCCCCACGAATGTAGATGTAGCCGACCTTCGCCAGTGTGGCGTAGCCAGCGATAATCATGCCTTCGATGAGCTGGTGCGGCAGGCGCATCATCAGCTCGCGGTCTTTGAAGGTGCCCGGCTCGCCTTCGTCGGCGTTGCACAGCACGTAGTGAGGCTGTCGCTCGTCCTTCGGGATGCCGTTCCACTTAATCCATGCGGGGAAGCCAGCACCGCCTCGCCCGCGCACGCCAGACGCCTTCACCTCATCGATTACCTGCTGACGGGTCATCCCCAACGCCTTGCGCAACGCGCTGTAGCCACCGTGCTGTTCATAAACAGCGAGAGTTTCGATACCAGGAACGTCCCTGTGCTGGAATAATACCCTTAACTCACCCATTGTCTACCTCCTGCGAGACACTGCTTTTCGCCAGCGCTTCGGCAATCGCCTGGCGGTCGCTCTCCGATAGATGACACTGCACGACGGTATCCGCCAGCTGCACTACTGTGTGCTGGTCAGTCTGTTTCAGCTCTTCCAGCAAGGCATCGATCTTCTCGGGGGTGAGATTGCCAACATAGCGATTGCCCACCTGCATCACGGGGGCGTTGCCGCAATCGTTCAGGCACTCTACCTCTGTCAACGTGAACTGCCCATCCGGCGTGGTCTCGCCTACACGAATGCCCAGCTTCTGTTCCAGATAGCGCAGAACTTCATAGCCTCCGCAGATGGAACAGGTCAGATTGGTGCATACCTCCAGCATCACCCGCCCGACGGGACGTTTGTTATACATGGTATAAAACGATGCTACCCCCTCGACCACCGCGTATGACGTACCCAGGCGGTATGCGACCTCCATCAACGCTTCTGGCGGTAGGTAGCCGCCATACTCCCGCTGGGCAATCCAAAGCGCGGGTAACATCGCCGCCCGCTTTGTCGGGTAATGCTGCTTGATGCGTTCCAGCTCCTCCACAGCTTGCGGGGAGAAGCGCAGTTCGGGTGGCTTTTTCTCATCGATGCGTCGCACGCGCGGATAGTCGCTCAGCTGAATCCGCTCGCTCATCGGTCGATCTCCCCCAACACGATATCGATGCTTCCGATGATTGCCACGATGTCCGCTACCATGTGTCCCTTGCTCATCAGCGGTAGCGCCTGCAAGTTCATGAAGCAAGGTGGTCGCGTTTTGACCCGCCACGGGCGGTTGCTGCCATCGCTCACCACATAGTAGCCGATTTCGCCTTTGGGTCCCTCGATGGGCACGTAAGCCTCGCCCTCTGGTGGACGAAAGCCCTCCGTCCACAGCTTGAAGTGGTGAATCAGAGACTCCATGCTGTTGTCGAGCTCTTCGCGTGGCGGTGGAACCACCTTGCGGTCGTCGCTGCTGACAGGTCCCTCCGGGATGCGCTCCAGGCACTGCTTGATGATGCGCGTGGCTTGACGCATCTCTTCCAGCCGCACCAGGAAGCGGTCATACACATCGCCCACGGTACCTGTCGGGATGTCGAACTCCACCTGGTCATAGTAGAGATACGGGTTCGCTTTGCGGATGTCATAGGCGTAACCGCTGCCGCGCAGGATAGGTCCGTTGATGCCTAATGCGATACACTCGTCCACCGTGATGATGCCGATGTTGCGCGTGCGCTCGATCCAAATCGGGTTCTCTCTGAGCAGCCCCTCATAGTCGTCCACTTTAGAAGGAAAATCTTCCACAAACGCCGCGATTTTCTCCAGCAGACCCTCTGGCATATCCGCACGCCAGCCGCCGACCTGAATCCACGACGGGAACATGCGCACGCCAGAGAGATGCTCGAACATGTCCAGAATCCGTTCGCGCTCGCGGAAGCAGTAGAAGAACGGCGTCATCGCGCCGATGTCCAGCGCGTGCGTGCCCAGCCACACCAGGTGGCTGGCGATGCGTTGCAGTTCGCTGAAAATCATGCGCATCCACACCCCGCGCGGCGGAACCTCGATGTCCAGCAGCTTCTCCACCGACAGCACGAACGCCAGCGAGTTGTTCATCGCCGAGAGGTAGTCCATCCGCTCCACCAGCGGGATGCACTTCTGATACTGTTCGTATTCGCAGGTCTTCTCAATTCCTGTATGCAGATAGCCAATGTGGGGCACCACGTTGACTATGGTCTCGCCTTCCAGTTCCACCACCAGTCGCAACACCCCGTGCGTGCTGGGGTGTTGTGGGCCCATATTGATAATCATCGTGCCTTCGGCGGCGCCGGGTAATATCTCCATCTGCTCTGGCGTAATGCTCATGCTTGCCTCCACCTGTTACTCCCTGCTGGACAGTCCTGTTTTCCCAAAGAAGGACTCTCCGGGATGCGGGGTCTGCACTTCCGCGATAGACGGTCCCAGCGTGCCGCGGTCGAAGACCACCTCTTCACCGCCCAGCGGAAAGTCCTTGCGCAGGGGATGCCCTACCCAATCATCCGGCATCAGGATGCGCCGCAGGTCAGGGTGCCCTTCGAACACAATGCCAAACATGTCGTACACTTCACGTTCCGGAAAGTTTGCGCCCGGGTAGATACCCGTCACCGACGGGATGGTTTCGTTTTCATTCACACGCACCTTCAGAAACAACCGCGTGAACGTGCGGAACGAATACAGGTTGTATACCACTTCGAAGCGCGGCTCGCGCCTGCCCAGCTGGTCAATACCCACTACGTCGGAGAGAAACCGATAGCTGAGTTCGGGGTCATCGCGCAAAAAGCGACAGACTTCCAACAGATAGGCTTTGTCTACAACCACCCACGTATCGCCGCGGAAGGAATATACCTCCTGTATCGCCTGCGGGAACCGCTCCCGAAGAAGCAACACGTCTGTCCGCTCGGTCATCTCCTGTGCGCTGGTTTGGCTCATGGTTTCCTCCTCAATTGGGCAACGCCACTTCCTCCCGCGAGGTCGCAGTGGCGTCCAGTCGCTGGGCGACTGCGCTGAGATTCACGCGCCGCGGTTGCGCCCGCTCGGACTCTTCCCACTCCAGCGCGCGCGTGCCCAGCATGTAGAAGTAGCCGACGAAAAGAATAGCGATAAAGACGCCCATCTCCATCAGGTTAAACAGCTGCACCGATTTCGGCGCGTCCTTGAAGATAACCGCCCATGGATAGAGGAAGATGGTCTCCACGTCGAAAATAATGAATAACATCGCCACCAGAAAGAACTTCACGGGGAACCGCTCGCGTGCGGAGCCGACAGGGGTCACGCCACACTCGTAGGCAGACACTTTGCGGGCGTCCGGTCGCTTCGGACCCAGCAGGAAAGAAAGCACCACCATGCCCACAGCCAACACCGCTGCCAGCACTGCTAAAACCAGCACAGGGATATACGTGTTAAGCATCATGTCGTTCCCTTCGCCACGTGAACGAATTCACAATCGCAAAAGCCGAAAATATTTTACCCCAATAAAACGATTTTTGGGTAGTATTTCGGCGTCGTTTGAGAACGAATTCGCGAAGGGTTTTGAAAAATCCTGCTTTATGCGAAGACCCCTCCCCCCTGTGCGGAGGGAGGGGGAAAACCGAGGAGGCTACTCGTCACCCAGCTCGCCGAAGTTACGCACCAGAATACCGAAGTCCAGCAGGGTAACCTCGTCATCGCCGTCCAGGTCGGCGTCAGCATCCCAGTTGGCATCGCCGGGAATGGAACCGAACGCGGCGACCAGCCGCCCGAAGTCGAGCAGGGTGACCTCGTTGTCGCCGTCCACGTCGCCGTTCACCAGCACGACGTCCACGCCGGTCAGGTCATTATCGACCACGACCCCGGTCAGCACCCGCCGCAGCCAGTGGCTGGCTTTGAAGGCGATATCGTACGTGCCTTGTGGCACTTCCGCTAGGACGTATCCGCCGTTGCTGTCCAGCGTCACGGTCTCCTGACGCACGACGGAACCGCCCTGTCGCAGCTCGACCTGCACCTGCACCCCCTGCGGGCTGGCTCCATAGTCGCCAAGCGTAACCTGCCCGCGCACCGAGAAGTCCATGACACCCGTGTAGCGCAACACCAGCAGCCCGGGCGCGTTATCGCCAACGTATACATACCTGCTGACAGCGAACACGCCTTCTGCCCAGCCCGGCGTGTTGTAATAGCCTGCTTCTACCGGCGCAGACGGGTTGCTCACGTCGTACATGCGCACGCCGGACGCCCCAGCTGCAGCATACACAAAGCGACCAGTCGCGTGCAGCTCCCAGACGTTTTCTGGCGTGTTGATAGTCTGCACAACGCGCGGACTGGCAGGATTGGACACGTCCACAATGCGTATGCCTGCATACCAGCTGGCAACATAGACTACGTTGCCAAGCACGGCAACATCGTATGCATAGCCAACGTTCAGTGTGGAGACCACCTGAGGGTTGGCAGGGTCAGAGATGTCCACGATGCGCAGTCCTGCGCTCGTAGCTGCCAAATACGCCAGCGAACCCGATACGGCTATAGCGCGGATGGAACCTCCCAGTGTGGCAATCTGACGCGGGGCGGCGGGGTTCGATACGTCGATAATCCGCAAGCCGCCATTTCCATCCGCGACCATAGCCACCGAGCCGACGACGGCCACCTCGTAGGCAAACTCCGGGGTGTCGAAGGCGCCTACCTCCCGAGGACTTGCGGGATTGGTGATGTCGATGATGCGCAAGCCTGCGCCTGCCGCCGCCAGGTACGCATAGTTGCCGGACACAGCCACATCCTGAGCGACCCCCGCGGTCTGCAAAGCCCCTCTTTGCTGAGGAGCAGCAGGATTGGATACATCGATGATGCGGAACCCACCGCCTTCATCGGCGACATACGCCAGCGAACCAGACACCACCACTCCGATCGCTTCCCCTGGGGTATTGTAGCTTCCCACGAGGTCCATGTTGAGAGCCTGTGCCTGAACCTCTCCCTGACACATCAGCAGAGTGGCACATACAGCGAACACGATACCCGCAAAGGTGCGTTGCATAACCAAAAACCCTCCTTTCCGAGTGTAATGGGAGATTAACACTCCCGTAATTATTTCGATGCAAGAATCGTGCCACAGGAAGGGATTCCAGTAATTTTTTCACCAAAATTTTCAGAAAATGCACGAAGCCGTTTGTGACCGCTCACGACGCGATGAACACCGCCGTCTCCCCTTCGCGCATCTTCAGGCGGAAGACGGTTTGCCTGCTGGAGTCGTTTTGCCATAAACGCATGGGTTTGGGGAGTTGGATTTCTCTTTCCCCATCGGACGTGGCGGTGACGGAGACAGCATCCGTGCAGGCGTAAACGATGTCGGGCTGACTGGTCCACAAACGTACCCCCGCCTCCTGCGCTAAAGAACGAAGAATCTCCGCAGGCACGGGCGCAGTGCCCACATACACGGAGGTAAACCCGTCTACCTGCTTGCGAGCAAAAGTCACACCGCTACCATCTTGCCAGCGCCCTAACTGCTCAGCGGAGGCATCTTCCACCACAAAGCGGGGCTGATGTACCCCCGGCAAACCAAACGTTCTCCCATCCGCTTCGATCAGCATGCCTCCCGCTCCAGGCAACAGGCGCAGGGAAAACCCTGTCAAACGGCTCATACGCTCCACCGAACTACCCTCTGGGCAAACATATCCGGGCGCGTAGAACCAGACCACCGTCGCACCGCTTTGCGCAAAAAGACGGCGCAACTTCTCCACCTGCTCATCGTTCAAGGTGAAACAGTTGCACAGCAGAAACAGCCGGTACCGCCTCGCGTCGCCTGGATTCAGGTCATTGATGTCCAGAAAGTCCACCGGCGCACCAAGCCGATGGATAGCGCGGGATTGCCTGTTGAGGAAATAGTCTCCGAACAGGTCGAACTCGCCTTCCCCCGTGGCAGTTTTCCAGTGCGCGGTGAAAAAGAAGCTCTCGGGCTGAAACACCGCCACCACCTGCGCGGAGGACTGCAGGTTCCAGCGGACACGTTCCCTGCCCAGCTGCACGAAAGCGCGAATCTCTTCCAGAAACTCCCTTTCCGCAAACCAACCCGGACCGATATCGAAAAGCCACCCAGCGTTGCCCTGCGCCGTCATATGCGCCAGGTCGCGCCGCAGGATGAGCCGACTGCCCCGCAGCGTCTCGCTGCCAACACCGCCGTTGCCCATCTGCTCGGGCTGTGTTTCCAGGCAGGTGCTGGGGTCTATCTCCGCGAAGTAGAGCTTGCCATGCCGCTGGATGCTCTCTAGTAGCACACGATACCCCCCATCACCCGACAAGCCTCGCGAGCGTCCCAACCAGTTGCCCGCGCCATCGCGCGCGTCTCCCTGATAGGCATAGGGGCACGCGACAAAATCGAGGTATGGGCTTGTCAATACCTTTTGCGGTGCGAGGTGACCACCCTCCTGTATCCACAGGTTCTCCAGCAGATAGGCATAGAACGCAGCGCACAGCACCCTGCCGCGTGTTTCTTGCTTCACCACCTGCGCGAAGGTCAGGATGGTATCGGCGCAAACGTCATGGAAGCGCTGGTAGTAGCGGATGACCTCCGCCTCTGTCGTCGGGTCACGGAACAGCCCCAATGAAGCGTGCATCCGGGCTCTGGCGTCGGGAACAACGCCGCACGCGCGTTGCATCGGCAGGCTGGTATCAGGCAGGTAGCGCGCCCCAAAGTAGTGCCATTCCCCATAGATACCGTTGGCTATCTGATAGCCGATGACGCGACTGCGCAGGGGATTGCGCTCTACAAAGCGCAGAAAGTGACGCAGCACCGCCTCGGTATCGCGTCGACACACCTCCGAGGCAAAAGACGGATGCCGCACCCCTCCAAACTCGCCCTGCCGCTCATCGAGTTCACAAGCGTAGCCAATCAGCTCCTGAGGATGCTTCGCTTTCCACCACTCCGGTGCAAACACACCCAGCCGTATCAGAAAGTACGCCTTTGGGTTGATACCCAGCAGGCGCGACAGCAGGTTCACGAACCCGCTCCAATCGTGCTTGCCGTCCTCCCGCCAACCATCGGCGAGGTTGTAATGGGGATGGAAGAGGTCGATGCCGGCGTGGGTGAAGTCGGGCGCGAACTCGATCAGGTCATTGCTCCATGCGAGTAACGGAAAGACCTCTCTGCCGTTGATAAACAATCGGGGCGCGCCGCGTTCCACACGCACTTCCGCGCGTGCCGGAGGCTCTCGTTTCAGCGGTTCCAGCGCGCCCTGCAGGCGTGGATGCGGGTAGTACCGCGCGATATTGCCGGTGCCGTACCATGGCCCGGCGAACACATCACCCTGCACCACCGCCTGCGCCCAGCGCGAATGATTGTAATCGACCTCCTGCCAGCGGGGGGATTCCTGGGTACTGCACCGCCAGCTGCTATCGCTGAACACCCGCTGCACACGCCCGTCAACGTCTTCGATTCGCAGCTCCAGCAACAATCCGGCGGGCGCAACCGCGTTGAACACCGACGCCGCCAGCACATTGCGTCCCTGTCTCAGCAGACGAGTGACATCCACATCACGAAGCATGGGCTGTCCGCCTTTCGCCACCTCGCGCCCGTTGAGCCACAGGGTGAAGGCATCATCGCCCGTGACAATCACCCTTGCCCGTCGAATGCGCTTGGGCACCTCAAAGGTCTTGCGGAAAAAGCGTGTGGCGTTGTCGGCGATAGGGGTTTCGGGATACCAAATCCATTGGGGAAAGTTTCCCTGTGTACCTGCCGTTTGGCGGGTGCGTGACCACCAGGAACGTCGCTTGCCCTGCCCCACATACGGCGAATACTGCACCCCAAACAAAAAGCGCAGACGCGCGTCACGCCGATCGCCCAGATAGGCGGGTTGTGAAGAGTCGCTCTCCAGCCGATGGGCGTAAAGCCCCACGCGCGTGCCGCCCGTACGCTGGGAGACCTCCCAGTAGTAGGTGCCGGGCGGAACCGGCTCCGGCAAAATCAGGGCGACCCTGCTGTTATCGCGGATGTCGGTAAATGCCTGCGACGCCAGACGGCGCCTGCGCCGGGGCGAATCCCACAAGGTGAGCGTGAATCCTCCCTCGTTATCGCTCCAGCTGGGCACGGAAACCCAGAGCAGGTTAAACTTCTCCTCGGCGGTAAACAACTGCCCGAGATGAGGATGGTCGTTCAAAGCGATTGCAACTGGTTGCGCCATGAATACCTCCAGTTTGGTGATGCGTCGGAAATAAACACGCCCCTCTGCCGTAAGCCGGGAGTAGACTTGCAGGATGGGTCATTCTTCCTCGCGTGCGGTGTCTAACGAACCGACACCCCAAACGGTTCCTTCCTTCTGCATGACCGCCGTCACGGGTTCGTACTGCTCCATGCCAATTGGACTGCGTGGGTGCACCGTGACGCGCACCCTGTCTCCCTGCATTTCGAACTCCCTTACCAGAAGCACCACCCGCTCGACAGGGATTGCCTTCCGCAGCGCACGCAGCATCGCCTCCCGTTCGGGGTGGACTTCAGGGAATATATCCCGCGGCGCGGCAGCCGCCTTTGCCTGAAAGATACGGTACAGGTAAGCCAGCACATCGAGACAGGTGTGTTCGTCTGGACAGGTCACGTATGCAGGGTTTACAATACCGCGAACGTACCACCGACTCCCCTCCTTCTGCAAAAGCGCAGCGATGTCGGCAACGTAGTTTTCCCCTATGACCTCTACCCATGCCCATCCGTCCTTCCAGGCGATGCGCCTCATCTCAGACGCAAGATCGATATACCGCCTCCCTGTTTGGCTAAAAAAAGATCGATGCGGTAATGGTACGGCTGGGCCGTTTGCCTGTCAGGTACCACCACCGGCAAAGCAAGCGCTGCGCCTACACCCGCTTGAAGGAACGTACGCCGTGAGACCTTGCTCATGTTTCTCCTCCTGTGACTGCCAGATGATAGGCATTCCAGTGCGCCTGCCACACATCCTGTGGCGGTTCCTCGCCGTTCCAGACCCATAACCTGTAGCGCAACGTCAGCGGCTTGCCCGGCTTCAACTCGTAGCGCACCCCCGCTGCAGGAAACGTGGGCTGTATCCAGTTCAGGTCAGGATACTCCACCCAGTCAGGCGGATGGTGGGGGTTCTCCGCATGTGGGAAGATAAGCAGTCCGCCTGTCTCCTTCGCCCCCGGAAAGACGCCAAACGCACCTGCCCACGCCTGCTTGCCTGTAGAGGGGATGGATGTAGTTACTGCGCGGGCGCGAGTAGATACGGTTTTCGGGAGACACCTGCGCGTGGCGCTCAGGGCGGTCCACCGTCCAGTAGTTGTATTGCAAAACGGGTTTCCCATCCTCTTCGATGAGCAGTTGTCGCGTCGCGCGGTCGCGCCGGGCGATGACCATGGCGGGAGCAGGTCGTGTGGATATCTGAAGTGCCCACCTTTCTCGCAGCACGGAGAGAGGCACTGACGCCCACACGGCCCCGTCCAGCTGCTGCGCCCAGGTTTGCCAACCGGAACTGGCATGAACGAGCTGTAGCCGAGCCTCTTCAGCCGCCCGTCGCTGCCCTGCGGAGAGAGACAGGTTAAGACGCACCGGTACCTCTACCTGTTCAGCGGACGGGCGGTGCTGTCCGGACATGGCGGGCTACAACCCCCAGCGTTTTCGCGCTTCCTGAATGGACTCAAGGGCTTCCTTGCCATGCACTTCATGCCCTTTCGGGTTCTCGCCAATCCACCGTTCATCTGCAGGCTCGTCCGCGCGCTGGTAACGGGTGTCGCAACTCAGGCGATACGTGTTGGTGACGTTATTCAGCGAACCGTGCATGGTAAACATGCCGAAAATGATGGCGTCGCCCGCCTCAAACTCGGTGGTTAGCCATCGTCCACCAAACTTGTCCACCATCTCGACAGGGTCATTGGAGAACCAGCCTTGCAGCCTGTCGCGGTCGACGTCCACCCGTCCGTAAGTCTCTTTCAGCTTTTCGAGTCGGTGCGACCCCTCCAGAATGGCAAGCGGTCCCTTTTCGAGTGGCACATCGCCCAGAGGAGTCCAGACGGTGTACAGATTGGTAGTTCCTCTGCCCATGTAGACGATATCGTAGTGGGCACCGGTAAACTCGCCCTTACCCACCGCACGGAGCCACTTGTAGTTAAAGGTGATTGCCGGCGCGCCCAGAAAGTCGGTGAAGAACTGCATGACTTCTGGAGATTCGACGACTGCCAGGAACTCCGGCGTATGTGTTACCGCCTTTGCCCCGCCGAGGAACGCCCCGCGTGCCCCCTCGGCGATGACCCCCTCGTCCAGTGGGTAGCGCGTGTCGATCTGTCCGTTCGCAGCGAGGTTTTCCAGAAGCACACGTCGCGCCGCTTTCACCCGCTCTGGATCATGGAAGCGGCGGATGAGCAGGTAACCATCCTCTGCCATGCGCTCGCGCAAAGCTTGAACATTCCCCATGAGTGCGTTGCAATCGCGTAGTTCGCCCAGATATTGGCTACCCAGCTCCAGTTCGCGAACACCCATTTGCACTTTCATGCGGCTACACCCTCCCGAATGTTTTTCGAGGATAATAATTCTGTCTCGCTAACGGAGCATCCTGCATCGCCAACGGATTCTCCACAGGCGTTTCCACCACAGGCGCCGTTGGGAAGCTTGATTCCCCCACCGTTTTGTGGTAAACTGGCTTTGCGACAAAACGCGATGACACACCGCTCCGGACTCGTGCGCCGGTGTCCCGCCCGGGATCGCGCACGGGGCGGATGGAGCGGGAGGCACAACCTGAAGGCAAAGGAGGAAAAACGGCTTTGGCTACGGTCACCATGAAAGAGCTCCTGGAAGCAGGAGTTCATTTCGGTCATCACACCCGCCGCTGGAACCCCAAGATGAAGCGCTATATCTATGGCGCGCGGAACGGCATCTACATCATTGACCTGCACCAGACGCTTCAGCTGTTCGAACAGGCGCAGGCGTTCGTGCAGGAGGTGGTACAAAACGGCGGGCACATCCTGTTCGTAGGCACCAAGAAGCAGGCGCAGGAAGCGGTGCGCGAAGCCGCCGAACGCAGCCGACAGTTTTACGTCAACAAGCGCTGGCTGGGCGGGATGTTGACCAACTGGAGAACCATTCAGGAACGCATCAAACGCCTTAACGACCTCGAAAAGATGGAGGCGGACGGCACGCTGGACCGCCTGCCCAAAAAGGAAGCCGCCAAGCTGCGCGAAGAGAAAGAAAAGCTGAACTCGGTACTGGCTGGCATTAAGGATATGCCGGGGCTACCGCACGCCGTGTTCATCGTCGATCTTAAGAAAGAGCACATCGCCGTGCAAGAGGCGCACCGGCTGGAAATCCCCATCATCGCCATCGTCGACACCAACTGCGACCCCGACGAGGTGGATTACGTGATTCCGGGCAACGATGACGCCATCCGAGCCATTAAGCTGCTTTGCAGCCGCATCGCCGACGCTATCGTCGAGGTGAAGGCAGTCGAGTGGCAGGGCGCGGAAGTGGTGGAAGCTGCCGAAGAGGCTGAGGAAGCGGAAGGCGAAGAGAAACCCGAAGAAGGCGAAGCCATCTACGAAGAAGCAATAGAAACGGAAGCCGAGGAGGTTGAGGAAGAAGAAAAAGATATCCTGGTTCGACCCGGCGAGGACGACGAATACGCCAGGATGTACGAGGAATACAGCGAGTTCGAAGAAGAGGAAACGGTCGAACGTCAGCGCACACGACGAACACAGGAGGACTAGGCATCAGTGGAAATCACAGCACAAATGGTCAAGGAACTGCGCGAACAGACTGGCGCAGGTATGATGGAATGCAAACAGGCTCTGATTGAAGCTCAGGGCGACATGGAGCGCGCCCGGCTGATTTTGCGCGAGAAGGGCGCCGCCGCAGCAGTAAAGCGCGAATCGCGGCAGGCATCTGAAGGCGTGGTGGTCGCTGCGGTAAGCCCCGACCGCCGACGTGGCGCGCTTCTGGAGCTGAACGCCGAAACCGACTTCGTCGCCCGCAACGACGAATTCCAGTCGTTGGCGAAGGAACTGGTGCAACAGCTGGTGGATACGGGCTTCGAGGGTTCGCTGGAGGAGTTCCTCCAACAACCCAGCCAGGTCGCGCCAGACCGCACCGTGCGCCAGCGCGTGGAGGACCTGGTGGCGCGTATTCGTGAAAAGATTGTCATCGGACGCATAGCCACCTTCAGCACCGATAGCACCGGCTGCGTGGATACCTACATCCATCTCGGCGGTAAAATCGGTGTGATGGTGGAGTTGAAAGCGGCTACCGAAGCGGGCGCTCAGCACCCCGAAACGCTGCACCTCGCACGCGAGATCGGGATGCAAATCGCTTTCGGCAACCCGGGATATCTGACACGCGAAGAGGTACCCCAGCAGCTGATAGACGAAGAACGTGAAGTGCAAAAACAGCGTGCCCTGAACGAAGGTAAGCCGGCTCAGGCGATAGACAAAATCGTGGAAGGACGTCTGAGCAAGTTCTTCGAGCAAATCTGCCTGCTGGACCAGGGCTACATCCGCGACGAGAAGAAATCGGTCAAGCAGGTCATCGACGAGTTCTCGAAGGCGGTAGGTGAGTCGTTAACGGTGAAGCGATGGGTGCGCTTCCGTGTCGGTGAGAGTAGCGGGTCGTAACCATGAGGGCGGAAACATCCACACCTCAACCCCGCTGGCAACGGGTGCTTCTCAAGCTCTCCGGCGAGGCATTTGCCGGAGAGCGGGGAAGCGGACTGGACTACACGGTGATCGGCTCTCTGGCACAGCAGATTGTGGATGCACACCAGCTGGGTGTGGAAATCGCGGTCGTTATCGGCGGCGGTAATATCATTCGAGGGCAACACGCGGCGCAGGCGGGCATCGATCGCGCTACCGCCGACTATATGGGCATGCTCGCTACCGTCATTAACGCGCTCGCCCTGCAGGATGCCATCGAGCAGCTGGGCGTGCCGACCCGCGTGCAGACCGCCATCCAGATGTTTCAGGTTGCCGAGCCTTTCATCCGCCGCCGCGCCATCCGCCACCTCGAAAAGGGGCGCGTGGTCATCCTTGCCGCCGGAACCGGCAACCCCTACTTCACCACGGATACTGCCGCGGCACTGCGCGCGCTGGAAATCCATGCACAGGCTTTCCTGAAGGCAACGAATGTAGACGGGGTTTACGATTCCGACCCCAAACGCGACCCAAACGCGAAGCGATTCTCGTATATTACATATAGTGAAGCCATCACACGTCAGCTGCGCGTGATGGACCTGACTGCGCTGACTCTGTGCATGGAAAACCGTCTGCCGATTGTAGTTTTTAACATCGCCCGTCCGGGCAACGTCGTACGAGCCATTCTGGGCGAAGACATTGGCACTCTGGTAGGAGGAGAGGAAAAATGATTGAGGATTTGCTTAAGGAAGCCGAACACAAAATGGAGAAAACGGTGGAAAAAGCGGCGCACGAGTTCGCCACCATTCGGACAGGTCGTGCCAACCCGGCGATACTGGAACACGTGATGGTGGACTACTACGGTACTCCCACTCCCATCAACCATATTGCCAGCATCACCGTACCCGAGCCGCGTCTGTTGCTGATCCAGCCGTACGACAAAAACAGCCTGCCGTGGATCGAGAAAGCGATCCTGAAATCCGACCTGAACCTGGTACCCAACAACGACGGACAGTTCATCCGCATCCGCATCCCTGAGCTGACCGAAGAAAGACGCAAGGAGCTCATCAAACTGTTGCACAAGAAAGCGGAAGAGGAGCGCGTGGCAATACGCAATGTACGCCGTGAAGTCAACGAGCATCTCAAGGCGTTAGAAAAGAAGGGCGAAGTGTCGGAAGACGATGTGAAACGCGCCGAGCAACAGGTTCAGAAGTTGACCGATAAGTATATTGCCGAAATCGACCGCCTGCAGAAGGCGAAAGAGGAAGAGCTGATGGAGGTATAAGCGGAGCAAGGCTCCGGTGAGAAGGATGGAAACCCTCTCCTCACAGGCTGATACGGACGAACAGTCCGTGGCTGTCGTCAAAGCGCGAGAGGCAGGAGTGGATTTTTCGCGACTGCCCGAGCATATCGCTATCATCATGGACGGCAACGGTCGCTGGGCGGTACAGCGCGGTCTGCCCCGTCTGGTCGGGCACCGTCAGGGCTATCGAACGGTGCGTCGCGTGGTCAAGGACTGCGCCGACCTCGGCGTGAGGATGTTGACCCTGTACACCTTTAGCACCGAGAACTGGCGTCGCCCGCCGGACGAGACCAGCGGTTTGATGGCTTTGATTGAAGAAGCGGCGCGTCAGGAACTGCGCCAGATGTACATCAACGGTATTCAGGTGCGCGTCATTGGGCGTCTGCATGAGCTGCCCGCCAGCCTTCAGGAAGAACTGCGCCGCGGCATGGAGATTACCGCACAGAACGACCGCCTTATCCTGAACCTCGCCATTAACTACGGCGGACGAGCGGAGATTGTAGACGCCGTGCGTGCCATCGCCGAGCGCGTCCGACGGGGTGAGTTACAGCCCGAAGAGATCGATGAATCCACCATTCGGGCGCACCTGTACGCACCGGATATGCCGGACCCCAGCCTGATTATCCGTACCGCGGGTGAAATGCGCGTCAGTAACTTTCTTGTGTGGCAAACCGCCTACTCGGAACTGTGGGTAACCCCCACCCTCTGGCCCGACTTCCGCACAGAACATCTCATCGAAGCCATCGTGAGCTACCAGCACCGCGTACGGAAGTTCGGCGGCATTCTGGATGAGGGATGAAGCGGATAGCCGTTCTCGGAAGCACTGGTTCTATTGGCACACAATGTCTGGATGTGGTAGCGCGCCTGACCGACCGCATTCGGGTGATAGCCCTTGCCGCCCACCGCGACCACGAACGCCTGTGGCAACAGGCTCATCAGTTTGGCGTGCGGCACGTCGCCCTCGCTGACGAGCAGGCAGCTTCTGCCCTGCGCGCGCGCCAACCCGACTGGTACGTCTACGCCGGCGACGAAGGCTTGCAAGCAATCGCCACACTGCCCGAGGTGGACACTGTGGTCGTGGGAGTGGCTGGAGTCTGCGGGCTGGCGGCGACGGTTGCTGCGTTGCGTGCAGGTAAAAGCATCGCGCTGGCAAGCAAAGAGGTACTGGTTGCGGCGGGAGAGAGCGTGATGTCGCTGGCGAAACAGCATGGTGTGCCTGTAGTGCCTATCGACAGTGAGCACTCCGCCGTGTTCCAGTGCCTTCAGGGCGAGCGACCTGACTCGGTGCACCGAATCCTGCTGACCGCTTCTGGCGGCGCACTGCGCGATCTCCCCCTTGAAGAACTGCCCTTCGTCACCCCAGAGCGTGCCCTGCAGCATCCCACGTGGCAGATGGGAGCCAAAATCACGATCGACAGCGCCACGCTGATGAATAAAGGACTGGAGATTATCGAAGCGCACTGGCTTTTTGGGGTGCCCGCCGACAGGATACAGGTCGTGCTGCATCCGCAAAGCATCGTGCACGCGCTGGTGGAACTGCAGGATGGCTCGGTGCTGGCGCAGCTGGGTTTACCGGATATGCGCTTGCCTATTCAGTATGCCCTGCTCTACCCCGAAAGGGTGGATACTCACCTGCCCCGCTTGAACCTGACCGAGGTCGGTATGCTCACGTTCTGCGAACCCGACCTGCGCCGATACCCCGCGCTGCGGGTGGCGCGCGACGCACTGGCAGCAGGAGGCACCATGCCCGCCGCCATGAACGCCGCCAACGAGGTGGCTGTCGCTCGATTCCTGCGGGGAGAAATCGCTTTTACCGACATTATACAGTGTGTGCGCGACGTGATGGAAAAGCATCAGCCTCAACCCGCGACGCTGGAAGCCGTGCGAGAGGTGGACCTGTGGGCGCGGGAACAAGCACGCCTCTGGAAAAGTCCATAATCTGGTGCTTTTTGTAGCGAATCGGAAACGCGCAACAGGTATAATGAACGTAAGAATAGGTAGCAACCGGTTCGCCGCAAATCGTTGCCTGTTGAGGAGGTTTCGCCGTTGGAATACCAGGTGTTACAGACCCTGTTCTATTTTCTACTCACAATCGGTATACTCGTTGTCGCACATGAGTTCGGTCATTTTATTGTTGCGAAATGGTGCGGGATGCGCGTGGAAGAGTTCGCTGTCGGGTTTGGTCCCAAGTGGATTGTACTGGCACGCAGAGGTGACACCGAGTACACCATCCGCCCGATCCCACTGGGAGGCTTCGTGCGTATCGCCGGCATGGACTCACACGAAGAGACCCCGCCTCCGGGCACCTTCTTCTCCAAACCGATATGGCAGCGCAACGCAGTGGTGCTTGCCGGTCCTGTAATGAGCTTGCTGCTGGGTTATGCTATCTTCTCCATCATGGGCATGACGGTGGGGCTGGACATCGGTAAGCCCATGAACCGTGTCGCACAGGTTCTGCCCGGCACCGAAGCGGAACGCATGGGGTTGAAAATGGGCGACGTGATCGTGGAGATTAACAAGGAACCCATCCGCGACGGCGAACACATGATGAAAGTGATTCACAGCAGCCCCGGCAAGCGGTTGTTTGTGCGCGTCAAGCGTGATAACCAGTACGTCCTGCTCAGCGGTACCCCGAAGGAGTACGAGGTCGAAGAGGTCAAGGACGGCAAAAAGGTCATTCGCAAAGAGGGGCGGTTGGGATTTATACCCGGCTTCGAGGTCAAACGGCTGTCGCCCTGGGAGTCGCTGGTGGCAGGGACACGCATCACCAAAAACCTCATCATGGCGATTCCCGAACACCTTTTCACCAAGAACGTCAAGGACAACGTGGGTGGCCCGGTGGCAATCGTGCAGATGACGCACGTTGCCGCGAAAGAGGGGCTGCACCGTGTGCTCAGCTTCATGGCGGCTCTGAGTATCAGTCTGGGCATACTGAACCTCTTTCCCATCCCGATTCTGGATGGAGGACACCTGGTGCTTTACTTCATTGAATGGCTGCGCAGAGGGCGTCGTCTCACTGCCAAACAGCAGATGGCGGTGCAGATGGTCGGGCTGGCTATCCTGCTCTCCATTCTGGTACTGGTCACCGCCAACGACATCAACCGCCTGATTGCAGGGAAGTTCCCACAGTAGAACAAAACAACAGGGTATGAGGGGCACTATACGGAAGGCGCGCACGGCGGACGTTCCGGCGATGCAACGCCTTGTCAACTATTATGCAGACCGTGGGGAGATGCTACACCGCTCGCTGGCGCAGTTCTATGAAAACCTGCGCGACTTCTTCGTGGTGGAAGAAGGTGACGAGGTGGTGGGCTGTGTGGCGCTTCATGTGCTATGGCGCGACCTGGCGGAGATTAAATCACTGGCGGTTGCCGAACAGGCTCAGGGAAAAGGCTACGGCAAGCAGCTGGTGCTGGAATGCCTGCGAGAGGCTCCTCTCATCGGCGTCGAGCGGGTGTTCGCACTCACCTACAAACCGAAGTTTTTCGAGAAACTGGGGTTCCGCGTGTGCGACCGCGCCGAGCTACCCCGCAAAGTGTGGACGGAATGCGTACACTGCCCCAAGTTCTACGACTGTCAGGAGGTGGCAGTGATTATCGAGGTGTATCCTCCGAAATAGGGTGACGTTGCAGCTGTCGCTGCTTCGATGACGCCTGCTTTTGCCCGAAAAGCCTTTTAACATGGCTCGGCTTCCGCCGAGCCGTTTCCCGTCAATGCACGGGAACCTCCACCGCTTCGGGAGTGACGCTTCTTTTAGCGATGAACGCCAGCAGTATCGGAGCGACGAAGGTTGTCAGAAATATCACCGCCAGCAGTGCCGCATAATGGGCATCGCTCAGCACACCGTTCTGCTTGCCCACCGTCGCGAAAATGAGACCCACCTCTCCGCGTGGAACCATCCCCGCACCGATGAGGGCTTTTCGTATGCCCTTGCCCCACGCTCCCCAGCCTGCAAGGAACTTACCCAAAAACGCCACCACCGTGCCCAGCAGCGCAAGCACCAGTGTGGAGCGATTCGCTGGATCAAAGGGATTAAACAGTCGCACATTCACCGCCACGCCTACACTGACGAAGAAGATGGGCGTAAAGAAATCGGCAATGGGCTTGAGCTCATGCTCGATCTGCTTCGTGCGCCCAATGGAGGAGAGCACCAGTCCCGCCGCAAACGAACCCACTATCGCCGCGGAACCTACTTTCTTCGCCGCCAGCGCGAAAGCGAATGCCATCACCAGTGCCGCCGTCACCAGCGCACCGCGCACCGTCATCCGGTCTACCACCCGGAGGATAGAAGGAGCAAGCATCCTGCCCACGATTAACGCTACCGCCACAAATACCAGCGCCACGACCGTGGTCTGCACAACGAATAGCGGGCTCACGCTCCCCTTCATCGCTATCGCCGAGACCACAGCCAGAATCACCAATCCCAAAACGTCATCCAGAACCGCCGCCCCCAGCACGATACGTCCCTCTGTGCTGTTCAGCACGCCCAGGTCGGACAGCACACGCGCGGTGATACCAATGCTGGTCGCGCAGAACGCCGCTCCGAACAGAATGGCGGTCTTGCCAGTGATGCCCAGAGCGACGCAGGTCAGGTATCCCCCGGCGAACGGTAAGGCAATACCGATAAGAGCCACCACGAGCGACTTCGCCCCCACCCGAAGCAGCGCACCCAGGTCGGTTTCCAAACCGATTTCGAACAACAAAAGCATGACACCCACTTCTGCCAGCAGATGCAGGATCTCGTTATCGGGAACCCAACCGAGTACGCTCGCGCCGAGCAGTACCCCTGCAATCAACTCGCCCAGTACAGGGGGTTGTTTCACACGCTCCGCCAGCTGCGCCATGATGCGGGCGAAGAGTAGAATGAGAATCAGCATCAGCAAGAAACTATCCAGCGCCATACTGTCCTCCTTTCGCCTTTGTCTGCTAATTATACTTGTGAAGGGCGTTTACCTGTCCCCCTCGCCGGCACCGCACCATCGCGCTTGCAAGCAGGGAGCATGTCCACCAAGGAGAAAGAATCATTTGGAGCGTTAGCAGCCCCGCAGGCTAGCAGTCTGCAGTGTGCGCATCACGTGTGGAAAGAGGTATGAGCTGATGGGGAAAAGGATAACCTGGCTGTGCGCCATCTTGCTTTTCTGCTCCGCAGCCTGGGGCGAGTCGTTCGTCTTTTTGCATATCACCGACACCCATATCGGTATCACGGCGCATCATCAGGAAACTCGCGCCTACATTCAGACTTTCAACGCACTCGACCCACAACCCGCCTTTATTGTGAACACCGGTGACTGTACCGAGCTCGGCTCTACCGAGGAGTACCGGCGCTATCGCGAAATCATGAGCGAGCTGCGTATCCCGCTCATCAATGTGCCGGGCAACCACGATGTGCGCTGGAGCGCAATCGGCAAGGAAGGTTTCGCCAGGTGGCTGGGTCCCCTGCGGATGCACTGGGAGCGGGAGGGATGCCACTTTTTTGCTCTGGATAGCACGGCATTACTGGAACATCACGGGCACTTCGAAGAGGCAGACCTGCAGTGGCTGCAGAAGCGGCTTCGTCGGCTTCCCAAAGGCGCTCCGGTTTTCCTCTTCTTCCATCACTGGGTCGCCTCCGGTGCGAAAATGGTCGATAACGAACACCGCCTGCTGGACATCATCGCCCCATACAACGTCAAGGCGGTATTCGTAGGTCATGGACACAGGGACACCACGTGGTGGCGCAACGGTGTGCTGTTCCTGATGGCACGCGGACTGTATCAGGGCAGCTATCACCGCGCGGAGATAGGCAACACCACGATACGCATCTGGCGCGTGACGAAGGAAAACGCACAACCCATTCTGCTGGCAGAGTTACCTCGCGCGCCTCAGCCGGTACCACAGCTGCACGTGCAAGACGTGCGCCCGCAGGGCAATGCCCTGGTGGCGCGGCTGCAGTGGCGTGCGCCAGAAGACGTGCGTCCCGAGCAGTGGCAGAGCCGCATCGGCAACGGAGAATGGCGCAGCGTGACCGCGGAAGGCATCGGTACCTCCTTCACCGTGCGCCTGCCCATCGAAGATGCTGTGCCAGGCACGCATCGGGTGGATTTCCGGGCGGTCTGTGAACAGAAGCCTTACGAAACGTCCACTATCGTGCAACTGCCCGGTGCGGTGCGCCCTTTGTGGGTTTTCCGAACAGGAGGCTCCGTCAAGGCGCAACCTGTTGTGTACAACGGCACCGTCTACATCAGCAGTTTCGACGGCACATTGTATGCTGTGGACATCGCATCCGGCAGGGTGCGCTGGAAAACGCCTGTGGGTGGCACGCTGGTTGCCGCTCCGGCAGTAACTGAGGATGTGATAGTTATCGGAAGCACATCGGGAGTGGTCGCGTGCCTGCGCCGGTCCGACGGTCGCCCCATCTGGAAGACGAAGCTGCCTCCTCCCGTGTTTGCTTCGGCGGGGATTCATGAGGACGTGGTATGCACCGCTGCAGGCGACGGTAAGATTTACGGATTGTCCCTGCGCGATGGCAAACCGCTGTGGGATTTCCAGACGGATATGTTCGTGCAATCGCGCATCGTGCCAGTGCGCGGGATGTTTATCGCAGGATGCTGGGACAATCACGTCTATGCGCTGGATGCCCGCACTGGTGCGTTGAGGTGGAAACAGAAGTTCGGGAGGTCGTTCTACTACTCCCCCGCCATTGGCTCACCGGCTACGGACGGAGTGCGTGTCGTGGTTCCTTCCAACGATGGAGTACTGCACGCGATGCGCGTCAGCAACGGGGAGGTCTTGTGGGAACTGCCTTCTGCGTCGGGCAACAGTTTCGGTTATCCGTCCCCTCTGCTCAAAAACGGGATGGTCTACTGTGGTGCGCTGGGCAATCGGGGGCTGGTCTACGCCATAGATATACGTACTGGACAGCCGCGATGGGTTGCAGAAACGGGGCGAGTGATGTATGATTCTGGGTGTGCTCTGGCGCAGGGCGTTATCTTCACGGCGTCGGTAGATGGTGTGGTATACTGGATAGAGGAGAGCAGCGGGCGGATATTACAGACCTATCAGCTGGCGGAGGGACACGTTTTTTGCGTACCCGATACGGACGGTGAACGGTTCGTCATCGGGTCTCTGAACGGAAAGGTTTACGCTTTTCCGGCGCGTGTCCGGGGCAACCAGATGTTGGAAAAGTGAGGGAAAAGGCATGGAAAGTTACCGCATTTTAATCGCCGAGGACGAACCGCTGACCCGTATGATGCTGCGGGCGAGGCTGGAAAAAATCGGTCATCAGGTAGTTGCGGAGGCAGAGAACGGCGTGCAGGCAGTACAGGCAGCGCGAGTGCACGAACCCGATTTAATCATCATGGACATTCGCATGCCGGAGATGGACGGCATCGAGGCAGCTCGCGCGATTGTTCAGGAACGCCCCTGTGCCATTGTCTTTCTGACCGCCTACAGCGAACAGGAGCTGGTGGAGGCGGCAAGCGAAGCGGGGGCGTTCGGCTATCTTGTCAAGCCATTCCGCAAAGAGGACCTGGGGCCCGCGATTGAGATTGCCATGCTCCGCTTCCGCGAGCTTCAGGCGCGCAACCGCGAGGTAGAGGAACTGAAAGAAGCCCTTGAGACCCGCAAGCTGATCGAGCGCGCCAAGGGAATCCTGATGCAGCGTCTGGGGTTGACCGAAGAGGAGGCGTTCAAGCGCATCCACTTCCAGGCGCGCAATCAGAACAAGAAGATGCGCGAGATTGCCGAGAGCATCATCACCGCAGCGGATTTAATCTGAACGCTTACCGGTGGCGGAGCATCTGCTTCAGCTCCGCCACGTTCCCCGCATTTGCCAGAGCCTCTTCGTAGGTAATCAGCTGCGCCGAGTACAGTCGTTCGAGAGCCTGGTTCAGTGTGTTCATGCCGTAATGCTCACCTTCGCGCATGGCGGCATACAGGTCGTCGGTTTTACCGTCTTCGATCAACTTGCGCACGGTAGGCGAGCCCACCAGTATCTCCACCGCGGGCAACCTGCCTTCCCCATCGGCACGCATCACCAGCCGCTGTGCCACCGCGCAGATTAACGTATTCGCCAGCTGCACACGTAAAGGCACACGCTCCTCCGGCGGGAAGCTGTTGAGAATGCGTGTGATAGTGGCAGGAGCGGACATGGTATGCAGGGTGGCAATCACGAGATGCCCCAGCTCGGCAGCGGTCAGCGCAACCCGCATGGTTTCCACATCACGCATCTCCCCAATGGCAATCACATCCGGATTCTGTCGCAGCACACTTCGCAGGGCAGTGGCAAAAGAAGCGGTGTCCGTTCCCACCTCGCGCTGCAGAATCACACTTTGCTTGTCCTCAAAGACGTACTCTATCGGCTCCTCGATGGTGACGACGTTGGCAGTGCGGGTGCGATTAATCTCCTCGATCATCGCCGCCATGGTGGTGGATTTGCCGCTGCCGGTGGGCCCGGTGATGAGAATCAAGCCCTGCTGTTGAGAAACGAAATCCTTAAAGACCAGCGGCAGGTTGGCTTCCTCAATAGTGGGCGGTTGCAGAGGTATTATCCGTAGAGCCGCACTGATACTGCCCCTCTGCAGAAAAAGATTGCACCTTACACGTGCCAGCCCCCCGACGGTGAAGACGGTGTCAATCTCGGCGTGCTGTTCCAGCTGCTGCATCTTCTCGTCCACATCCAGCGGCTCCACGCTCGCGCGGGGATGAGCGGACGCCAGAAGAGCATCACGAGCGGCGCTGTAAAGAATGCTATACGCTAGCTCGTGGCAGTCCAGAGGAGTAAGCGGAGGTAAATCACTGACCACCACTTTGCCGTCAATCCTTAAAACCGGAGGACTGCCAGCCTTGAGGATGACATCCGAAGCGCGTCGCGGAATAGCATACTCCAGTAAATCGTGAATGTTTCGCATGATTCTTTTGTAACTCGCTACCGTCGATGTGGGAGGGAAGTCCCCCCACGCTTATTATATCACACAGTGCTTCTGCTCGTTGCTGTGCAACCTGCGGGGAAAAGCGATTGACAAACGGCGAGGAACACTGGTAGGATGTAAAGGGTTGACGAAAAATGGCAATGCACTCACTCAAAGTTTGTGTCCCGGAGACTGATTACCTACAGGCGGAACGGCAAGAGCCCACCAAAAGGGAGTATTTGGCGGGCGAGGTACGTGCCCTCGCAGGTGCATCGGAACCGCACCACATCATCGTGCTGTTGGTGCAGGACAGAATGCATGCAGAACACTACGTCCGTCAGCCCGATGGACAGTGGTCGCGCACAGCGTATGACCACCCCAAGCAAAGCGTGGTATTGCACAGCGCGGCGGTCGCGTTGCCGCGGTGGGCTATTTACGAAGGCATTTCGCTTTCACAGGAGGCATAGAATGGGCGCGGTGCGTGCCGTCCGAACTATCTCGCAAGCCGAGTACCTCCATACCGAGCGGCAAGCCAGCACCAAAAGCGAATACCTTGCAGGAAGGGTTATCGCGATGGCGGGGGCATCTTACGTCCATAACCGCCTCAGCACGAACATCGCGGCGAACCTGCATCTCGCCCTGAGAAACAAGCCGTGTGTGGTGCTGGGCAGCGATATGCGTGTCAAAATCGCAGAGGTGAACGCCTATTTTTATCCTGACGTGGTGATTGTGTGTGGGCAGCCGCAGTTCGAGGACGAACAAAAGGACACCTTGTTGAATCCCACGGTGGTCATCGAGGTGCTTTCGCCGTCCACCGAGGCGTTTGACAGGGGTGAAAAGTTCGCGGCGTATCAGCACATCCCCACCCTGCGCGAATACCTGCTGGTGGCGCAGGATAGAACGCACGTGGAACACTTCATCCGTCAGCCCGGTGGCGAGTGGCAGCGGAGCGAATATACAGACCTTACCCAGAAAGTCCACTTACCCAGCGTTGGGATCGACGTGCCTGTCGAGCTGATTATGAGGGCGTGAATCTTGCACACTCTAAACAAGCATGAGGTGTAGCATGCCAGAAACCTCCATCTTGATTGCGCTTACCCTGTCGTTCGTACTCGTCATGGCGAGCATCGCCCAGCCCGCTGTGGATACGCCTTTTCTGCAGGAAACCGCTGAGAAATACTCTCTGGGAGACTCAGGGGCAAATGATGTACGCGCGGTTGCTGTGGACATCCAAGGCAACATCTGGGCGGCAACCCGCGCCGGCATTTACCTTCTGGACAAAACACAGAACCGCTGGAGAGCAGCGACCGCCCCCGAACATGCAGGGCCCGCTTTCGTCGCCTTCACGGATAGTAACGGGCGCGTCTGGCTGGGTGCATGGGACGGGCTGTATCGCGCGACCGATAGTGGTTTACAAAAAGTGCCCGGCGTCGCGCAACCGGTATCCGCTCTCTGTGAAGTGAACGGTGAGATACTGGCTTTCGGTCCCGATGGGATGTGGCGGATAAAAGGCGATTCGGTAACGCCGCAAAACCTGCCCTGTGCGCGAAGCGTCCGAGCGGTATTGCCAGACGGTAACGGCGGCATCTGGATTGGCACCGACGTGGGATTGTTTCACCATTCTTTGTCTGGCACCACGTGGCACTACGACGAGCAGCACCTGCTGAGCGCATCGGTGCGGGGACTGGCGTTCGCCCCAAATGGGCACCTCTGGATTGGCGGTCTGGGGGGCATTACTATCCATCGCGATGGACACCGTGTGGGGCAAATCACCGCCGCCAATGGGCTGCCCAGCGTGCAGGTGCAGTGTGTGCGTCGCACGCCAGATGGCAGAATGTGGGTGGGCACGCCAGTCGGCGTGACCCGCACGGACGGCAAACGGTGGTCTCTGTTGCACAGCCTGCGCTGGCTGCCCGACGATGACGTACGTGATGTCGCATTTGAAAAAGACGGAACTGCGTGGGTGGCTACCGCTGGCGGGCTCAGCGCGATACGCAGGCGTATGCTGACCCTGTCGGAAAAGGCTCAATACTACCTGAGCGTTTGCCTCGCTCGCCATGTGCGTGAACCCGGTCTGGTCGAGAAATGTTTCCTGCAGGTGCCGGGCGATGTCAGCACCTGGAAACCACGCGATGACGACAACGACGGCGAGTATACAGGCATGTATCTCGCGATGGAATCCTTCCGGTATGCCGCCACTAAAGACCCCTCCGCCCGTGAGAACGCGCGCAAAGCGTTTCATGCCCTGCGCTTTTTGCAAACGGTGACCGATACGCCCGGATTCGTGGCGCGAACGGTCATCCCGGCGGAATGGAAGCCCATGAACGACCCCAACCGCGTGTACACCGATGCCGAGTGGGCAGAAGAACACGTGAGGGACCCCCGTCACAAGCGCGTGCACGAGCGATGGCGGCTGAGCAAAGATGGTAACTGGCTCTGGAAGGGGGATACCAGCAGTGACGAAATCACCGGACATTTTTATGGCTATCTGTTCTTCTACGACCTCGCCGCCGACGAGCAGGATAAGCAACAGGTGCGCGAGCATGTGCGCCGCGTGATGGACTACATCATCGATGGCGGCTATGTGTTGCGCGATATCGACGGCACACACACCCGCTGGGGCGTGTGGTCACCAGAGAAGCTCAATGGAGACCCGGACTGGGCGCCGGAACGCGGCATCAACTCGGTGGAGATACTCTCCTTCTTGAAGGCAGCGCACCACATGATCGGCGATGCCAAATACGAGCGCGAATATCGCCGCCTGCTGGACGAGCACGGTTATCGCGAAAACGTGAAGCGAGCGAAAACCTTCAACCGGGCCTGGCGCACGCATATCGACGACGAACTGCTGGCGCTGGCTTTTCCCGCTTTGCTGCTGTACGAAAACGATGCCGACCTCAAACGGCTGTACAGACAGGCACTGGACACGTGGTACGAAGGGGTGAAGCACGACCAGAACCCCTGGTTCCACTTCCTGTACGCCTCGCTCACCGGCTCTCCACCCGAAATGGGGGACTCCCTCATGTTCCTGCGCGATGCCCCGCTGGACCTGGTGCGCTGGACGGTGGACAATACCCGCCGCGAGGACCTGAAGTTGGTGCGCGCCCCCGAGATAGATCCCTGGCAAACCGACCGTCTACCCCCGCCGAGCGAACGCGGCGTGATGCGCTGGGATGATAACCCCTGGCGGGCAGTGCAGGGCGATGGCGGACAGACCGAAAGCGACGGTGTGTTCTGGCTACTGCCGTACTGGATGGGCAGATACTACGGCTATATCCTGCCCCCGGAGCAAAGCAAGTAATATGTAACCCGGCGAGATGTGGAACAGTCTAATTAGTGTAAGCACTGGAAGGGAGGGTGTTCCCATGAAAACTCTGGTCTCCCGCTGGAGATTGCTGATAGCGGCTGCGGTGATCGCCATCGGTGTGGCGATGGCAGTGCCTGCGTCCGCAGACGACCTCGGCAAGCTGTTTAAGAAGACCGAAAGCGGCAAGAGCAAGTCCGACGACAAGCCGGCGCCCAGCAAGAGCGATGGACGCAGCGCGCCGTCTGTATCCCCCGGCAACAGCAACTCCGACACCAACGACCTTTTCCGCAAGCGAGGAAACAACACCCCTGCACCTGCCCCGACGCGCCAGCCGTCCAATAATCCTTCGCCAACTGCGCCGGGCAATCGTCCACAACCCAGCGGACGCAACAACCAGCCGCCGGTTGGGCCAGGCGAGTACTGGGTGTATCCTCCAGAGATGGAAACACCGTTCGGCAACCGCCCACGCCCGTCCAGCAACGGCATGATTAACCTCGCACGACGAACCGGCGAATGGCAGCCGAAGATTTACTTCCCGCCGGTCAACGACCAGTACCGGCGTCACTATCCGCGCGGCGTGGCGTACGGTTTCTATATGCGTGTGTACGAGCCGTACCGCGTCTGTCCGTCGGTGTACGTGTTTTATCCCACAATGCCCGCGTATATCTCGACCGAGCGCATTGTGGTGATAGAGCGACCGGTCTTCGTGGAAGTGCCGGTGTTCACCTACCGCGAGAGCTACTATCTGGAGCGCAACCTGCCCTCGCGGCTGGACGTGACCATCGGCGATATCCAGCGCGCATGGCGATACAATAGTCCCGACCTGATACGCCGACACCTGCGCTTCGATATGTTTGTGGCAGTGTACCTGCGCGGTAAGTACGCCTACTCTATACCCGCAGAGGATTACTTCACCATGACGATAGATGCCATGCGCAACACGCGCACGGTGCGCTTCGCCTTTGACGAAATCCGCAAGCGGACAAACGACGCCTACGTGCTGTACGGACAGCACGTATACGAGGACGAAGATGGGCAGATACGCACCACCTACATCAGCTACACCGTCGAGCGCATGGGCAGCGAGTGGATCATCACGGAGGTCGGGTCCAGTCCGGAACCGATACTGCGCTGACACCGCTCCAGCGGCAGATGGGGAGGGTACAGAGGAAACGCTCTGTGCCCTTCACTATTTTATGTCCACAGACGCGTTGCTTTCCATTGCTCCATAAACTTTGTCCAGCTTGGAGTATAATATGCTTAGGAGTTACGCAGTTGCGATGAACATCTAACGAGTCACGCTTTTTCAGTGATTGCAAAGACACTTTCCTGTCATGCTGAGCGAAAGCGAAGCATCTCAGCCCGGTAAACGAGATTCTTCGCTCCGCTCAGAATGACAGAAGATGGCGTGTTACATCGGAAACTTCCGGATAGTCTTTCAACTGCGTAATTCCTAATGCTGTTGGGGAGGTGAGTGGTATGAGCGAAAAGTGGGAGGGCAAATTAGAGCGGATTGATACCTATCGCTGGCGCATTCCCAAGGACTACAAAAACGGCATGCGCGTGGACGGCATCATCTACGCCAGCGCGCAGTTAGTCGAACAGATTGTTCAGGACCAGTCTCCGGAGCAGGTAGCAAACGTCGCCACCCTGCCGGGTATTCAGAGCTACTCCATCGCCATGCCCGACATCCACTGGGGCTACGGCTTCCCCATTGGTGGAGTAGCGGCAATGGATATCAAAGAGGGTGTAGTGTCACCTGGAGGGGTTGGCTTTGACATCAACTGCTTAACTGAGGAAACACGAGTTCTCTGCGAGCATGGCTACACCCTGACCATTGGCGACCTGCAGCACCGGTGGCACCAAGAGACGATTATCTGCCAGGTGTTCTCCCGAAAATCGTCCGACACAGCAAGTATCGGCGCTTACATCAAAGCGCGCGCGGATAACCCTGTCTATGAGATTTGTACAGAGGCAGGGGATGTGATTCGGGCAAGCGTGGAACACCCCTTCTTAACCCCGAGCGGAATGAAGCCCTTGCAGGAGCTGAAGGTTGGAGACGTCATCGCCCTGTATCCTTTCGAAGGGGTTCCCTACGAACAGCCCGGTGACGAGGTTATTCTTGATGAAGAGGACATCATCCATCGCTTAAAGGACCTGGGTGACGTGGAGGCGGGAAACCGTGGCGAGCAAATACTCAGATACTTGAGACGACTGAAGATTCTTCCATTGCGATACGACTCGCCCGCCACACCCTTCTTCATCAAGCTGCTAGGCTACTTGATGGGTGATGGCACGCTCTATTTCGAAGGCAAAACCGGGAAAGGCGTCACCTGGTTTTACGGAAAAGAAGCGGACCTGGAGGACATCCGCCGCGACCTAAAGCGTGTCGGTATCACTCCCTCGCAGGTCTACCGCAGGTTGCGCCAACACTCCATTGTGAAACCCCACAAGAAGGTACACTTTGAATACCAGGAATGCGCTTTTAAGGTGGTTAGCACGGGTTTTGCGCTGGTCATGGCAGCCCTGGGGGCACCTGTTGGCAAAAAGACAGAGCAGGCATACGAGGTGCCGTCGTGGCTGCAGCGCGCGCCCAGGTGGCAGAAACGGCTATTCCTCGCAGCGCTCTTTGGCGCTGAGATGAATGCTCCTGCCCCCCTGCCGGGACACGTACATCACTTCCAGTATCCCACGCTTTCGATGAGCAAGAGACCACCCCAGGCGGAAAGCGGCAGACGGTTCCTTCTGCAGATAGCGAACATGCTTCGCGAGTTCGAAATAGAAGTACATCCCCTACGTGAGGAAGTAGAACAGGTCAATGAACAAGGGGACGTTTCCGTGCGGTTCAAACTCCTTATCCGCAATGACCCCGAAAACCTATTGCGATTATGGTCACAGGTTGGTTTCGAGTATAATCGCGCGCGCCGAGCATTGGCAAACGCGGCAGCACAGTACGTAAAGCGTAAAATTCAGGTAGTCAGAGCCCGTCAGCAGGCATCCCTCACCGCGCTGCGGATGCACAATCAGGGCAAAACTCTGCAAGAGATTACCGAAAACCTGCAACCGCTCGGCGTCAGCCAGCGGTTTATTGAGCGCAGCATCTACGAAAACCCGAACCGAACACCTCGAGTGCCCAAGCAGTTTCCCACCTTCCCAGAATACCTCAAGGAGGCAACTGCGGGAATTGAATCCAGCGGCATGGTGTGGGACAGCATTGCCCGCATTACACCCGTACAGGATGTCAAAGAGGTCTATGACCTGACTGTAATGCATCCTGACCATAACTTCGTGGCGAATGGTTTCGTGGTCTCGAACTGTGGGGTCCGCATGTTGCGAACCGACCTGACGATGGATGAGGTACAGCCGCGCATTAAGGAGCTGGTGGACCAGATTTTCCGCGATGTTCCCGCAGGGCTGAAGGGCGAGGGGTTGATCAAGGTCAACCCGCAGGAGCTGCGCGAGGTGATGCGCAAAGGCGCCATCTGGATGATCGAACACGGCTACGGCTGGGAGGAGGACATCGAGCGCAGCGAGCAAAGCACCACCCTCACCGGACTGCTTCCGCCCGAGCCGTCCAACATCTCCAATCGCGCCATCGAGCGGGGAAAGACGCAGCTGGGCACACTGGGCGGCGGCAACCACTTCCTAGAGATACAGGTGGTGGACGAAATCTACGACGCCAAAGTCGCCGAGGCCTTCGGCATCACTCAGGTGGGACAGATTACGGTGATGATACACACCGGCTCGCGTGGCTTTGGACACCAGACCTGCGATGACTATCTGGACGTCATGCAAAAAGCGCAGAAGAAGTACGGCATCGAACTGCCCGACCGCCAGCTCGCCTGCGCCCCCATTACCTCTGAAGAAGGCGAGGACTACCTGACGGCAATGGCGTGCGCGGCGAACTTCGCCTGGGCAAACCGCCAGGCAATTGCGCACTGGGTGCGGCAGGCCTTTGCAAAGGTATTCGGCAGCAAGCCGCAGGACCTGGGTATGCATCAGATATACGACGTGGCACACAACATCGCCAAGATAGAGGAACACGAGATAAACGGCAAAGTCAAGGCGGTATGCGTGCACCGCAAGGGAGCCACTCGCGCCTTCGGTCCCGGACACCCCGCTGTGCCAGAGGTGTATCGCCATGTGGGTCAACCGGTGCTGATTCCGGGCGACATGGGGCGGTACTCCTTCATACTGGTGGGCACGGTAACCGCTATGCGTGAGACCTTTGGCTCCACCTGTCACGGCGCGGGACGCATGATGAGCCGGCATGGCGCGATGCGTGAGGCGCAGGGTCGCAACATCGCCCAGGAGCTGGCGGAGAAAGGCATCTACGTGCGCGCCCAGAACAAAGCCACACTGGCAGAAGAGGCTTCTTACGCCTACAAGGACGTGGCAAACGTGGTAGACGTGTGTGAAGGCGTGGGTATCTCCCGCAAGGTCGCCCGTCTGCGTCCTATCGGCGTGGTGAAAGGGTAGCAAGCCGGTTCAGGGAGAAAACGCCTGGCAGTGCTTCGGGGCGGCACTCCTGTCTCACCCCTGGCGCTGCGAGGCGTGCCTTTTGAGAAACCTCAGCGTACCTTCTGGCGCAGGGTTTGCAGGGTGGTCCCTATCTGTCCGCGCGTGCCCCTGTCCGTCTCCATTTGCAACCTTTGTTCCAAAACAGGCATCGCAGAAGCCGTGCCCACCGTGCGCAACGCCTCCGCTGCGCCGTAGCGGACGTTAGCCTCTGGATGGGTGGTCAACAACTCCAGTAACAGAGGCTCGGCACGAGGGTCACCAAGGTATCCTAACGCGCGGATAGCGCTTGCTTGGAAGTAAAAGTCGGTGCTTTGCGCTGCAGACAGCAGTTCTGGTAACACGGAAGGGTCACCGATTTTGCCGAGGGCGATGGCGGCTTCGATACCAAGCTTGATGTCGCCTCCGCCCAATGCCTCTCTTAACAGCCCGCGCAGGGGCTCAACCGCTTGCCTCGCCCTTAAGTTACCCAGAACCAATGCTACTATCTTCAGGCAACGTATAGGGTCCTTCCCCCTGGGGTGCTGAAGGGCATCGATTAGATAGGGAACACTTGTGTCTCCTAGCGCTTCCAACACCTTGTGGGCATACACGTCAAGCTCATCGCCCCCAAGCGCGCCCAGCATCGTCTCAATTGTCTGGGGAAGGCTCATGCCTTGCGTCCGCATCTGCCAGTAAGTCCACACAGGGTCCACCTCACCCGGGCACAATGAGTTCCAGCGGAATAAGCGATCGAATAATCCTCTGAAATAGCAGGCATGGGCAATGGTTTTCATAGTGTTCCTGTCACCAATTTGTGCCAGCGCACGGATAAGCGGAAAACCATATATACCAGCGATCCACAACGGCTCCTGGGTCTTTGCCTCCAGTACCGGTGCAGCCTCTGGCACTCGTCGCTGTCCCAACGCCCAAGCTGCTTGCCAGACACGCATCTTTCCTTTGCGGGTAGGTTGTCCTCTTTCGTCTACCGACCCAGGGTAGGTTTTGTCGCCGTTGCGAACCCAGTCCAGCATCGTCGCGATGTAAGTGTCTCGCCCAGAGACACGCATTTGAATGCACTCGATGACTACCTCAGCCAACGCCACGTCAAAGTCTGTCATCGTATCACCTTGTGCCTTGCGCGCAGCGATGAACTCCTCAATGGCAGGGATGATGTCGGAACCTGCAGTATCTCCCAGCAAGGTCAGCGCATACCATCGGCGCCCCAGCTGTTCCTTCTCATCAGGCGTCGTCTCCGACACGGAAAATGACTTCTGTTTACGCTCGTTCATGAAAGCCACGTGGTCGCGCAGATAACACAGAAGACCTGCAGGGTTCTTCTGGGCAGTGCAATACATCTCTATCCATTCTGCGGGCGTTTCGGGCAATATAATCGCCGGTTGTCGCAGCGGGTCCTTTGCCGGCGGCAGGTCTGCCCACACCAGCGGCGCCGTTGCGAACACAAACACGGCCGTGTGGAATAGCGCAAAGCGTTTCATGGCGTTTACCTCCTCGTTTAGTAGTCTTGACGTCCTGTGACAGACCAGTCTCGGTTGTCCAACGAGCCAACTTGGTAGCAATCCCATTCGCCCCAAAGGTGAGCACACATCTCCGGGTCAGTATAGTACGCGTGCGTCGCCCCCGGGTCTCCTGTCCACCATTTCAGCACCGCACAGCGGTCGTTAGGATTCGTGGGGTAGACAGCTTGTACTCGTTCCTCATACTCATTCGACAGCCCGTCGCCATCCCGGTCATAATCAGGAGATAAAAGCCGCCAGTTAGGGTAAGAACCAATTTGGGCATCTCCAAACCCTCCCCAAGAAGCGATGAGCTGATCTCTGTGTGCAAATTCATGAGCGACAATCCGCGCGACGTAGTCTATCCACTCGGTACGAAGCCCGTAAGGGTTATTCTCGAGACTGTGCCGAATTACCGCTCGGCACAGGTAGATGCGACCACGATACATTTCGCTATACTGCAAACCACGAGGAGCCAGTAGCCCTTCCCAATCCATGAGGGCTGCCAATTCGTTGCCCCAGGGGTCTTCAAACCACTCCCTGTCCACCCAGTGCACCACTGGATACCTGACGCCGTTGTGGATGTACTCTTCGTTGAAGCGGGGAATGACGTTGCCCCAGTGCCCTGCCCGATTGTGAAACCAATTGGGCACGTAAAACTCGCCTGCGATTGATCTCCCGCGTGAGGTATCCAGCAACTCGTTATAGGAGAATCGGTCAGTCATATCGAATCCCAGAAGCCGTTCAGAAACCTTTTCGTCTCGGTGCTCCAGTCGTCCGACAGGGGGAGGAAGCGTGATACTAAACGTTGCTGCTGCCTCGTAACTAAATCGACGGTGTTCTTCATCGCGTGGTATCGGAAACGATAGTACAGCCGTTGCCGTGCTACCGTCAGCGGATACTGCTGATACAGTCCCCCACGGGATACGCCACTCCACACGATCTAGTTGCCATCCTCCTTTGCGGCTACTCGCGCTAAATCTGAGACATGCGGGCATCAATTGACCCGAAGGCATCGGTGTGCCAGATATCGATTCCCCCTGAGAGTCAACAGCCTGCACCCCTATGTGCACAGTTGGACGGTTCACTATACGGAAACGCTGCGTGATGACGCAGTCAGCATCCCTTCTTGCAGGATCAGGCGAGTTATCGGTGATGATACACTCGATAGTTACTTCTCGCTCCTGCTCGTTCGCTTCCAAGAGAGGAGGAAAATATACTGCGGACGTCGAATTTATAGGGCCTATTGGAACAATTACTCCTCCACCGGAGACTACTCGCCATGTGCAAGAGAAGTCTTGAGATTGTGCCCGCTCGCGATTTACCAGCAGTTCGCTATTGTCTGCAGAAGCAAAAGTGACCAGGTCGTAGTCCACCACCCTCACATGAACGCCAATGGGCGCAAGGGGGGCGTAACGTCTGTCTGCATAAGCCTCCCCTTCGCCAGGGGTTACAAAGAAAGCCCACATCTGGGGTGTGCGCAGATACCTTCGCTTCGCCGCACGTTGAGCCACTAAAAAGCCCGAAACACCTGTCACCTTCACCCACCACGCTCCTGATTGTGGAAGACGAAGAGTGAAAGACGAACCTGTCAGCACGTTGTCCAGATAGTATACTACCTGCTGAGGGTCATCTTCCTGCAGAGCCTCGATGCGTACGAGTTTGGATTCGCCCTGCCAGCCCTCCAGTTGCACTACACCTTGTAGCTCATAACCGCCGCTCTGCAGAGCAGGTTGCCGGGGCAAAGCGGGGTCAAATGGCTGCGCGCCAATCGCCCCAAAGTTGCCCTGAAGGATGGCAAAGTCGTAAAGGGTTACTTGAAGGTCGCCATCCAAGTCGGCGCGAGGGTCCCAGTTGGGATCTCCGGGAACGCTTCCAAACGCAGAGGACAAAATGCCAAAGTCATAAAGGGTCACTTCGTTATCGCCGTCGCAATCGCCATTGAGCAGGGTGATAGAAAGGTCTTGTGCCTGCAGAGGTGTCAGCAGGAGGCAAGGCATGAGGCACAGTGCCGTAAGGGGGGGTAGATAAGCGATTTTTGCAATACATCGTGGCTGCCTCCTTCTCATCTTGTGCGTGTTTTACACGCCTGATTACAATAGGAGTTACGCAGTTGACCGCGAACCCCTATCGACAATACTATGATAACATGAAAACGCAAGCCGGCCAAGAGGAGCGCTGTAGAAAATGAACCCACCTAAACGTGATGATTTAGACTACATCCACTTCCTCATTGCCGCCCAGAAGGTCTTCACGTGCACCGAAGCAGCCAGATGCCAACCCGAAGGGCAACACTCTCCCGCGCACGATGCCTTCACTTTTTAGACACAGAGGCGTTGTGGCAGGAAGCGAAGGCGTTCGTAGACCCCAAGCGGGGGCTTTTGGACAAGCCTTATGCTCAGCAGATGGAACTGGTGACCACTCACTGGAGTGGTAAACACCAGAGGGTGGTGCGGGGCATTGCCCTGTTGACCTTGCTCTGGACAGATGGGCAAGCCCTCATCCCTTGTGACTTTCGGGTTTACGACAAGCCTGCAGGCGGTCAGAGCAAGAACGCGCACTTTCAAGCGATGTTGCAGAGGGCGAAGCAGAGGGGTTTTGCGCCCGAATACGTGCTGATGGATAGTTGGTATTCTGGGTTGGAGAACCTCAAGTTGATAAGGGGCTTGGGCTGGCTTTTCTTGACGCGGCTGAAGAGTAACCGCGTGGTCAACCCGGATGGGGCGGGGAACGTGCCTATCAGCCGCGTGGAGGTGCCTGCGCAAGGGCGGGTCGTGCATCTTCGGG
>Ga0101945_1000359_pt1 | contig 84536 bp, 83 predicted proteins | sample DewCreD2012metaG_2_FD_75246 | JGI IMG/M metagenome (GOLD analysis project Ga0101945, IMG submission 75246) | Hot spring sediment bacterial and archeal communities from British Columbia, Canada, to study Microbial Dark Matter (Phase II) - Dewar... ... | reverse complement strand
ATTAGTATTTTTTCAGGAAAAAAAGAAATTATGGAAGAAGTTGCGGACTACGAATGTGATTGAGGGTCTTTTTAAAGAGTTGCGTCGGCGGACCCGACCGATGTCAATTTTTGTTAATGTTGCCAGTTGTGAGCGAATTATCTTTGCGTTATTTAACAAATACAATAAAAAATGGAAGGAGCACCGGTATGTTGTTATTCATTAAAATTTGCACACAAATATTGACATTCCCTTGTGTATCATTTCAACTTTTTATTGATATTTGTGATGATTAAAAAAAATTTATCCCAGCACCTTGACAGAAGGATAAATTTCTGTAGAATTACAATGTGGATTCACATAAATTAATTAAGAAAAATAAATATTTGATAACCATATTGTTTTTTCTTTCAATGGGTTTAATGGTATGCATAAAGGAGCCAACTTATCCAGATATTGACCGCCATAGTAAATTGCCGCCTGATATTGTAAAACGGACACCGGAAACCGATCTTTATCCACCAATCCTTCACTCAGATGCTTATGAACCACCGGTTCCACTTGGTCCAGGAGTTAATACATCAGGTGCTGAAGACTCTCCATTTATCCTGCCTGATGGCAAAACACTCTATTTTGTCTTTACGCCTGATGTCAGGGTCCCGGTTGAGAAACAACTTCTTGATAGTGTTACGGGTGTATGGATATCATACAAAATAGATAATACCTGGACTGATGCCGAAAGGGTCTGGCTACAGTCACCCGGGAAATTGTCATTAGACGGAGCAGTTGCAATCCAGGATACCGAAATGTGGTTTGCCTCAGCACGAGAAGGGTATACCGGTGTGAATATGTTTATTGCGTATTTTGTTGATGGTAAATGGGCGAACTGGACTTATTGTGGTGACAGACTAATGAAAGAAATTAAAATTGGCGAGGTTCATATTCATGGTGATGACCTTTATTTTCATTCGGCCTGTCCTGGCACCCACGGTGGTTATGATATCTGGCTTACAACCAGGAGCGGTAATAATTGGTCAGATCCGATAAATATTGCAGCCGTTAATACTCCGGAAACCGATGGCTGGCCCTATATTTCATCAGACGGCAAAGAACTCTGGTTTACAAGATTTTATCAGGGAAGTCCAGCAATCTTTAGATCAGTTAAAACAGGAAATGAATGGGGTCCGCCTGAATTGATATTGTCACAATTTGCCGGAGAGCCCAGTTTAGATGATGCAGGCAACATTTATTTTGTCCATCATTTCTAAGAAAATAGTGTAATGATAGAGGCTGACATCTATGTAGCATATAGAAAAAATCCTTTAAAACAATATAACAAATAATTAAAAAGATGCATTCTCAATAATGTCAGAAGATAAAAAATCCATTACCATTGAGATAATTAAAGAATTATGGACAAAGACATATAACACAAGTATATCTCTCTCGTGCCGGGCAAAAGATATTATTGATTGAAAAGAATAAAGAATGCGGAGGTCTTGTTAACTCTTTCTCTCATAACGGATTTTATTTTGACGCCGGGGTAAGAGCCCTTTTAGATGCGGGTATCATTTTCCCAATGTTAAAGGATTTAAATATACACCTTGAAGTCGTGAAAAGTCCGGTCTCAATCGGTATAGAAAAAGAAATCATAAATATTGAGACTATCGATGATTTAGTTAAATACCAGGAACTTCTGATAAAATTATATCCGGAGAGCAAAAACGAGATATATGAAGTTATAAAGATCATAAAAAAGATAATGAAACATATGGATGTATTATACGGTATTGAGAATCCCGTATTTAAAGACTTAAAGAGTGACACAAATTTTATATTAAAAAAACTCCTACCCTGGCTGCCAAAATTCTTCATCTTCAAGAAATAGACACCATCCTTTATTGATTCTGGTATGTTGATATTATTTATCCCTTTATACTTTCCATCCATCACCAGTCTTCCTATTGTATCATATGATTTTATAATACAGTCTCCAAACTTTTCATTAAAATATATTCTTCCCCTATTTGGATTCGGTTTTATCATCAATGGTCGGGAAATAATGACCTGTTTATTTTCACTAATCATAAGCACATTCTGTAATGCCTTATACACATATAACCTTCCCCAGCCATAGTTATTATTCGGATATGGTCCACCATGTGATGGCCGATCTGCATTATCAAGCAAAATATTATAAATCTCAGTGATGGTCAAGTTTGGATTTGCCTCACAAAGGATCGCCATTGCACCTGTAATATGTGGTGTAGAAGATGAAGTTCCACTAACTATACCATAGGAGTTTCCAGGTCTGCACGCGCGTACCGAGACACCGGGTGCTACAATATCAGACTTGGTTAAGCTCCAATCTGGACGATACCAGTATTGGGGATTATTCCAGGGTGATGAATCTGGTGCCGGACCCCTGGATGAGAATATTGCAATACTGTCAAAACAGTTAGTAGCACCCACGCCAATACAGAGGGGATAGTTTCCTGGAGAACCAGTAGAATGGGGATTAGGACCACTATTACCGATTGCAAATATTGGAAGAATATCCAGTGATTTTAATGTGTTGCAGACATCCCAAAAATAGATAGTATTGGAACCACCCTAACTATTATTCACACCCTTGATATTAAAATTAGAATCGGCTTTTAAAGATGCAATCCACTGGAGTCCAAGGAGTGGGTCAATGCTCAAGACAATCCTTCCAACGATGAGTTTTGCACCAGGTGCAACACCGATATCATCACCAAAAGGTCCTAAACCATCACCACCACAGATTATTCCTGCATACCCGGTTCCAAGGCCTAATTCATCATCATAGGGAATTGGACTATTATACTGGAAATCGCGCCACTTTATCAACTTACCACCCCTTAATGCAGAGTGTGTTGTATCAATACCACTATCAAGCATCCCGATGATAACACCATTACCTGTATAACCCCTGTGCCAGCACGAATCAGCCATAATCTTTTGTATATTCCATTCAATGGTGCGCAGAGGCTCACCATCTTTTAAATCCTCAGGTTATAATTCTATCTTTGGGATATGGCTGATAAGGCTTATATCCTCACGCATTGATAAGATCTTTAAAAGCCTCTTTGTCGCATTGAGGTATAAACCATTGAAGACCCAGAACTCTTTTAATCCATCAAACTCATCAGAAAAACTGGTTTAAAAAATCTATCAAAGGTTTCTGGCTCTCTTTTGCAATATTCTTTAATACCATAGCCCGTTCTTTTACTGGCAGGTTTGTGATTATATCATAAGGGTATTCCTGTGCCATCCTGATAATCACCGGGATTTTTTGCCCTTCACCTAACTCTTCATAAATAGAATCTAATTCCGGGGTTAATAGAACACTGAAAATAATTATGGTCTGAACCATAAAATCCTCCTTCAATATTTTATCTATTAATCAAATGTTATCAAGTAGTATATACTGGAATTTAGCCATATTTTTTAATCAAATTTTGTAATGGATAACAAACGATATAAGGCATAATATAGGGTAATCCAATGTTGAAAAATAACTGCTTTTAGTATTGATATAACTGCAAAATTCGGATAGAATCTTCTAATGAAAATTGTATATCCAATATTTTTTGTTTTTCACGCTCTCAACAGCACATACACCAGACACATTATGGACTAAAAGATATGGTGGTGAATGAACGGACATCGGCTCTGACATTATTCAAACCATTGACCAGGGGTATTTTGTCGTCGGAACTACACAACTCTATGGCTCTGGTGGACTTGATGTCTGGCTTTTGAAAACAGATGCATCTGGAGATACATTGTGGACGAAAACCTATGGCCGGCCTGACAACGATAGAGATAATACAATCATCCCCACTCATAATGGCGATTATCTCATAGGTGCAACGATGACATCTTTCGATCCCAGTGGGAGGTATGATATCTGGCTTATTAAGATAGATTCACTCGGAAACACTATCTGGGCAAGAGTTTATGGTGGAGATGGATACGGCTGGTTATCATCCTCGGAATCGGTAATAGAATCTGATGATAATGGATACATAATCGTCGGGACGACGACTTCATTTGGTGCTGGTGCGCGTGATATTTATCTGATCAAGACAGACTCAATCGGAAATATTCAATGGACAAAAACATTTGGTGGGCTTGAATTTGACGATGGGTGGTTAGTTCAACAGACTGCTGATGGTGGTTATATCATTGCCGGGATGACGAATTCCTTCGGTGCTGGGAATACAGATGCCTATTTGATAAAAACCGATGAAAATGGTGATACCATCTGGACAAGGACATACGGCGGTTCAGATTGGGATGATGTAAGGACAGTTCTCCAAACTCCTTGTGGCGGTATATATTCGCTGGTCATACCCAATCATTCGGCTATGGATGCGATGTTTATGTAATCAAAACAGATTCCCTGGGTGATACTTTATGGACAAGGTCATATTATGGTATTGGTGGTGGAGCAGAAGGGAATGTAATCCAGAAGACCTTTGATGGAGGTTACATCATTGCGGGTTATATTGTAACACCAACGAATGAAGGTGAAATCTTTTTGATTAAAATAGATTCATTGGGAAACCTTTTATGGAACAAAACCATCGGTGGGTTATGGGAAGAAGATGCGTATTCAATAAAACAAACGAGTGATAGTGGATATGTTATTGCAGGAGTAACATTACCTTATGGGGCAGAATATTTTGACCTGTATCTTGTCAAAATTGGTCCTGATATCGGAGGAGCAGAAGAAATTAAACAATCAAAAAATATGGTATTTAACATTTTCCCCAATCCTGCCCGAACATATTTCATTGTTCAGTCATTAACACCAATAAAAAGGATAAAAATTTTCAATATTACTGGAGAATTAAAACAGGACTTTATCTTTGGTGATTTTAATATTTTAAGCGCAAAAATTCCAACCACCAGGTTCAAATCCGGAGTCTATTTTATATAAATCTTTGCTAAAGATGCACAACTAATCAGAAAATTTATCGTTGTTAGATAATACTTTTGCATAAGGAATAATTGATGTATACATTTCAGTAAATACTTATTAAGTATCTGAATCTTTTGAGTAAACTATCAAAAAGGGTTAAACAGCATTTTTCAGGCAGGCGGGAAAATGTTGCAAAACAAAAAAGTCAACATAATTCAGCCTGTCTCGAAAGTGTTGACTTTTAAAAAATGATTTATGTTTGCTTGTAGCATTCAATTCGACTATTCGACAATTGTCGAATTGATGATGGATAGAAAATTCAGTTTCAAAATTAAGGATGAGTCTATTTTTGGTTATCTACCTTTATCATCTTCAAATATCTATAAATCTGGCGTTCAGATAAGCCAAGTTCTGCACAGGTTTTTTTAATATTCCTGCCATTGGTTATAAATAAATTATAGATCAATTTTGCCTTGTATCGTTGAACCTTTTGCTCAAGGGACAATGGTTCAACACTTTCCAATCTCAAATTCTCTACATCGATATACTCTTTTTTACAGGTCAAGAATGCCTGCTCTATCATTTTCTCAAGTTGACGGACATTGCCTGGATAATCAAAATCCATTAAATACTTTTTTGCCTGTTCAGTCAATCCTGAAACAAAACCTTTATATTTTTCTTTTATTTTTAATAGTAAATGTTCAATTAAAATTGGAATTTCATTGCGGCGCTCACGGAGCGGCGGAAGTTCAAACTTTGGTGAATGTATTCTGTAGTATAAATCCCCTCTAAATTTACCACTGCTTACAAGTTCCTCAAGATTGCGATTTGTAGCAAAAATGAATCTAACATTAACAATCCGTCCTTCATTACTGCCCAGTGGTATAACTTTCTTATCTTCAAGAACACGCAAAAGTTTAGCCTGAACATTGGGTGGGAATTCAGCAATCTCATCAAAGAAGAGCGTGCCATTATTTGCGTATTCAATCTTTCCTATTTTATCATAACGGGCATCGGTGAATGCCCCCCTTTTATATCCAAACAATTCTGATTCGAATAGATTTTCCGGAATTGCAGCACAGTTTACTACGACAAATCTTTCTTTTGCCCTAAGACTCGCATTGTGAATTGCCGAGGCAAGGAGATCTTTTCCCGTGCCGCTTTCTCCTATTATCAGGAGATTGGTTTCCTGTACTGCGATATTTTTTGCATCTTGTTTCACCCGGTCCAATCCAATAATGTCATCAAAGGTGTAAGGCGCCAGCATTAATGCATTTTTGTTCTCTATTTTATCTTTATGTAATGGTTCAAAAATGAATATATATTTATCATTATACTCTTTTCGTAATACATAATATTCTATTGAGTTCTTTTCGGATTTATATATTTCATTGATGATAGGCTTTCTGCTTATTATTTCAGTATCAAAATAATTTGCAATATTATCTTTGGCGTTTAATTTTAATATCTTTTTTGCCCGTTCACTCAACCAGATTATATTACCTTTATAATCCGTAATCACAAAAATTAGATTGAGTAACCTTGATAAATCAGCAAGAAAATTAATCTCAAATGCCTTATGATATTCCCTTTGAATTATTTCAGCAATAAGTTTGACCAGCGCAAAGGTATGGGGATGCCCTTCCTTTTCCGGATGAACAACAACAATTGTGCCCAACAATTGTTCATTATATATTATTGGTGCACAGAAACAGGCGCCGGATTGGAACATTTTTAAATAGTATTCTTTCCCTTCCACATAAACCGGCTTTAAATGTCTAATTGCCAGTGCCACCGCATTTGTTCCTGCATTTTCTTCACGGAGTGAACCACCCTCGCCAAGTCCTATTTTGATTCTGCTCTGTAAAATCGATTCGGGTCCAATTGCCTTTAGTATATAACCTTCTTTATCCGTCAATACCAGGATTGAACCACATATTTTAAATGTCTCACTACAAAGTTGCATATATGGTAATGCTGATTTAATCAAGGGTTCGTTTATTGTCTGACGATGGATTAACTCATTGCGGGTCAATGATCTTGTAATACGCGATTTGTTGGGATTCAATCCCATTTTTTTACAACGCAATTTTGATTCATTTATCCACTTTTTTCTTTCTGATATTTCAGACATATAGACCCGCCTTTTATTAAATCTTCACTTCAGTTGCAAAATTGAAAACATACTCCCCAATAGTTCACAAAAAAAGGTACAAGGCACCATAGTAAAGTTTTAATTTGTATCACTCAACTTTGGGGCCTTATACCTTATGGTGATTATACACAGAAAAAGAATATTGTCAATATAAAGTTATCAATTTGATTTCTTAAAAAAAAATCAATACTACTGCACTTAAGTCTGATTTCTCATTTAGCCGTATAAGATTCTCAATAGTTTGACTCTTACGATTTATACAAAATTGAGGGTTCGGGCAATCATAATCTTCAAGTCTTCTCTCATTATCTCAGCAATTATGTCTATAGAACCAAGAAATGTAATTTTTTCTTTCTTAATAATAACTCCGCCTGACATCTTGTCATCGCTTTTGATAACAAAATTATAGCCTTCCTGTTTTATATATTTTTCAATCTGTGTTAGGTATTTTTGTTTATCACCGCTTGACAGATATAATTCGCCGTCTTTCACACCACTATTTTTTATCAAATTTTTCAAAAAATCAAGGTATCTTTTATGTTCGGGCAATTTTTTTATCGCGGATTGCAGAATTTCATCAATACAGGACTGCATTTCGGTTGTAATCTTCTTATTGTATTCAAGCCTTTCCCGGGCAATCGCCCGCATTATCTCTTCCTGTTTTCTCTTCTCAATCTCTTCACCTAATTTTTTTTCGGCAATTGCAATTTTATCTTCGTATTCTTTTTTCAGTTTAGCGATTTCGTCTTCGTATCTCTGGCTTATTGCCTCAGCCTCTTTCTTAGCCTCATTTAGGATTTTCTCAATTACGCTCTGCATAATTTATAATTTCATTCCCATCAGACTCAGAATTGTAACGATCAATCCCAATACTGCATAAATCTCAACCAGAATTCCGTAAATCACTGCTTTGGCAGATTCCTGTGGCTTCTTTGCGACCATTTCCACACCAGCCGTGCAGACCTTTCCCTGCCAGATTGCTGAAACAAGTCCAGCCAGGGCAACAGGCATACAGGCAAAGAATAATTGTAAACCCTGCCATAGAGATATTGCAGGAACCGTGCCACCAAGAAGTCCGATCTTGGTCATTAAAAGAAATGCACCAAGGAACCCATAAAATCCCTGGGTTCCGGGTAAGGCGACAAGAATCAGCAATTGCCCGAATTTATCCGGGTCTTCGCTTAAAACGCCATTTGCTGCCTGGGCAGTATAGCCAATTCCTATGGCTGAACCAATGCCTGCAAGTATTGCAGCAAGGGATCCACCAGCAATGGCGATTGCCATACCTAATGGGTCACTCATAAAACCTCCTTTAACTTATTATTTAATCTCCACATATTTTGTCTCCATACCAAACGGTTTGAACATTTTTCCACCACCTGCATAAAACCTGCCAAAAAATTCAATGTAATGCAGGCGCATTGTATGGATAAATCCACTGAGTGCATTTATTATAATGTTGAAACTATGTCCCACGATTAAGACTACAATTGCTAAGATTATGCCAATAACCGGGACCTTCAATACCATCCAAGCAATCATATTCACGGTTACTGCAATTCCGCCTGTAACCATTCCCAGTGCCATCAATCTAATATATGAAAGAATATTGCTTACAAAAGATGTAATGCCATAGAGGGTATAAAGTCCCCAAGCAATCCGCACCAGAACTTTTTTCCCATATTTTATACGCACAATATTGATGACAAATATTCCCAAACATATATACTTGAAAAAATTAGGAAATATCTTCATTAGAGTTCCCAATAAAAATAATACAAAGAGTGTCCATAAAATCTGGTCAATTAATGGTGGATTACCGGTTCGGTTGGAAAAGAGTATAATCCCGGTGACGGATAGGAGTATTAAGATTTTTAAAATCGGTGATTTGAATATGGTAAAATATAAGGGCAGGCTTACAATCAATACTGCCCAGGTGAGATTCTCAAATATTGCCCGGGCGTATTCTTTATTCCTCAAATCATCAAAAACTTCTATTAACACCCCCAAAAAGACATGGACATAACCAATCCCGAGCGAAAGATAAAAAAATGGCATTGGATTGGTCAGGGGATCAAAGAGCATCAATTTCTTAAAATTCTTGAAAAATCCAATGCCGATTAAATCAAATAGATTGCCTGCCCAGCCTCCAACCATACTGCCGGTAAAGATAGTGATGATGCCGCCGGCAAACAAAATCCATAAAAGGCTTTTGTCTCCAGGCACCTTGCGCATAAGATATATTGAAAATAATGCAAGGAATATTCCATATATTGCATCGGTCAGGCAAAGGGCAAAGAATATTGGAAAGAACACTGCAATGAATGGTGTGGGATCATATTCTTTCTGCTCCGGCATACTGTAAAGCCTGATCAACATTTCATAGGGCGTGCTCCACCAGGGATTTTCAATCGCCACTGGTGGTCTTTCATCTGGTTCTGGTTCAATCCTTTCAAATGCTACAAATTTAAATTCTTCAACAAGTCTTTTTAGTTTATTAATGTCCTTCTTTTTTATCCAGCCAATGATCTCCACGGTGCTTGAGGTTTCAGGCAATGCGGAGGCAACACCATTCTTTCGAAATTCATTCTCTATCCAGTCATATCCAATTTTCAAATTTACAATTTCTTGTGCCAGCGTAATCTCTTTCTGATTTAATTCGGCAAGGTGCTTATTTATTTTTTCAATCTCCTGGTTATATTTATGAATCAGCTCTTTCGGAGTCTTATCTATATTCGGCAAATCAATTATTTCACAACCGAATTCAATCAATTTTCCTTTAAATTTCTGGACATCAACCTGCCTTACAAAGAATAGACCGAAGATTTTTGAACCGATGGTATTTACAATCTCAAATGAAAAGGGAATATCGGTGATCGATGATTCTATCGCCGTATAAATCTCTTCAGATTTTATGATGACCGGGATCGTCTCAACCTTCTTGAAAGTTTTCAATTCAGTTAATCGGTATTTCAGGGGCTGAAATGGAATTAGGGTTGAAGACAAATTCCTCAAGTTCTGCAATTGGTTGCTCAAAATCTCTCTTTCTTTTTTAATCTGTTCAAGTTCTTCTGCAGTCTTTTGAAAATCATATTTCTTTGTGAGCTGCTCAAAGTCTTTCAAACTCAAAGGAATGCGTGGGGGCACAAAGTTATCAAGTATCCCTTTTTTCTGATAAGAACCGATCTGTATAATTGCTTCTTTTATTTTATCCAACTCTTCGGGTGTATATACCGGTGCCTCTTTTAATTCAGTTATGTGTATAATTTTCAGTTTGTGGAGTCTATCAACAAATTGATTTTTTATGCTTTTATGGACAACTATTACAACTTTTTCTAACGGGACTGTCGCCATTTCAGAATCGTCTCCTGGACCTCTTCTGTTGCCTTTGTTTTAAATTTTCTGACTTTTTCTTTCAATTCCTGGCTCTGCTTTTTGTATTCCTCTTCAATCGATTTTTTCTGTTCAGCAATGCTCTTTTCAATTTCAGCGCTGATTTCTTTCAATAATATATTTCTTTTCACATTTATATCTTCAAGTTTTTTTTGCAAATCTTCTTTTATCTTTTGTAGCCGACCTGCACCCTTTTGTTCTGCCTCTTTTTTTAATCTCTCTGCCTCGTTTTCAGCTTTTTTTATTTCTTCAATTAGATCCATAAAACCTACCTTTTTCCAAGAATTTCTTTTACCCTCATCAATCTTGTCAAATCAGAACGTTCAATTTCTGATAATTTCAGGTTTATATATTTAATGGTCTCTTCTATAGAAGGGATAAGGATAAACTCAAGCGCATTTACACGGCGCCGGGTCTTCTCAATCTCAATGGCAAGAATCTCCAGTGCCTTCTCTAATTCCGCAATCCTGAGCAATCCCTCGAGCAAGGCATCGATCTTTTTCAATGCCAGATCAAGGTCGCCAGAGGTATTTAAGAATCCGTAATTGAGCATTGTGCCAGAAATTGTTTTTATGAATTTAGGAATCCGCACATTAAACACCCGTTCTGTAGTATATTCGATTTCAATTTTTTTATTTCCGCCGAGTAATGCCTCCTCTGTAGTATTCGGTGACTGTTTGCTTGATGCAAAATAGAAAAAACCGTATGCAGATTCAAGCTCTTTTTCAATTTTAAATCTTAAATCCTGGATCTGTTTAACAAATTCCATTATCTTTCTTATCAATTCATCCTGTTTATCTTTCAGTAATTTATGACCCCTGCGCGCGATAATATTTCTACGTTTCAATCTCAACAACTGCATCCGGGTCGGAGGAATATCCAATTTCATAAATAATCATTCCTGAATGGATTTTGCATTTCTGATTGCACACCAGGAGATCTATCTTTAAGTGCGGTCATAATACTTCTTCAGATATTCTTCCCTTACCCGCTTCATTTCACTCTTAGGCACAAGTCTTAATAATTCCCAGCCCAGGTTCAGTGTCTGTTCAATCGTGCGATTTTCGTATTCGCCCTGATTGATATAGCGCTGTTCAAAAACAGTAGCAAATTTTAAAAAGATTTTATCCATATCAGAGAGCGCTGCCTCACCAAGGATTATCGCCAGTTCCTGAGCCTCTTTGCCCCTTGAATAACATGCAATCAATTGATTGAATAAATCTGAATGGTCTTCACGGGTCTTTCCTTTACCAATCCCCTTATCCTTTAATCTTGATAATGATTGCATAACATCCACCGGCGGCAGGATCTTTTTTCTGTATAATGCCCTTGAAAGAATTATCTGCCCTTCAGTTATATATCCGGTCAAATCAGGAATCGGATGGGTCTTATCGTCTTCGGGCATTGTTAAAATCGGGATCAATGTGATCGAACCCTTCTTCCCTTTTATTCTGCCTGAACGTTCATAGACCGTGGCTAAATCTGTATAAAGATAACCAGGGTAACCCCTGCGACCAGGGATCTCTTTCCTTGCTGCTGATATCTCGCGCAATGCCTCAGCATAGTTCGTCATATCCGAGATGATGGCGAGGATATGATAACCCTTTGTAAATGCGAGATACTCTGCAACTGTGAGTACAACCCTTGGTGTTGATACACGCTCTATCGCCGGGTCATCGGTGAGATTTAAAAACATCACAACCTTTTCTAATGCACCGGTTGAGGTAAAATTGCTGATAAAAAAGTTTGCCTCTTCAAAGGTGATACCCATTGCCCCAAAAACAATTGCAAATTCTTCTCCTTCCTGGAGCACAGTCGCCTGCCTCACAATCTGAGCAGCAAGTTTGTTATGGGGAAGTCCTGAACCAGAGAATATGGGCAATTTCTGCCCACGGACCAGGGTGTTGATACCGTCTATTGCGGAAATCCCGGTTTGAATGAATTCATTCGGATAATCCCTTGCGGTCGGATTTATTGGTGCACCATTTATATCAAGGAGTGCCTCAGGCACGATCTCAGGACCATCATCGATAGGCCTGCCCAGACCATCAAACACCCTGCCCAGCATCTTTGAAGATACACCGATCTGGAGGGTTCGGGCAAGGAATCGCACCCGACAATTTGCCACATCAATCCCTGAAGAACCTTCAAATATCTGGACCAGGGCTTTATCGCCGTCAACCTCAAGAACCCTGCCTCTCTTCTTTTCACCGGTCTGGGTATATATCTCAACGAGTTCTTCGTATTTTACACCCTGGGTCCCTTCAACAAGTAAAAGAGGTCCACTCACATTTGCGATACTTGTATACTCTTTAATCATTTTGCAACTCCTGCTGATGCCCTGTTCAATAATTCTTTAAAATCCTTTAAAACTTCTTCTCTTATTTTATCAATCTGGTTCAAATTCCTTTCCTCAATATACTTTGCCCGGGCGATCTTTTCTCTTATGGGCATTTGAATAATCTCATTGAATGGGACACCGTTGTTGAGTGCATCCTGTGCCTGCCGGTAAAAGAATAAGCATAGTTCAAGCATTTTATATTGTTTTAAAAGTGAGGTATATGTATCAATCTCATGGAATGCGTTCTGATGCAAAAAATCTTCACGGATTGAACGCGCACCTTCCAGGAGCAAACGGTCCTGTGGTGATAAAGCATCAATACCTATGAGACGCACAATCTCCTGTAATTCTGCCTCTTCTTCAAGGATTCTCATTGCCTCTTTTGATAAGGCGGTAAAACCCGGTGCGACTGAATCGAGATCATCACTCACATCATCAATATAGAGGGAATAAGAATTCAACCAGCTTATCGCGGGAAAGTGTCTCTGATATGCGAGACGGTCTTCAAGGCTCCAGAATACCTTCACAACCCTAAGTGTTGCCTGGACAACCGGATCTGAGAGGTCTCCACCAGGTGGTGAGACTGCACCAATAACACTCAGTGCACCTTCCCTTTCAGGATTACCAAGCGTCTTCACCCTTCCTGCCCTTTCATAAAAAGAGCTTATCCTTGCACCAAGATATGCAGGATAGCCTTCTTCTCCGGGCATCTCTTCAAGCCTTCCCGAGATTTCTCTCATTGCCTCTGCCCATCTGGAAGTAGAATCTGCCATCAATGCTACAGAATAACCCATATCACGGAAATATTCCGCAATTGTAATACCGGTATAAACCGATGCCTCCCTTGCTGCTACTGGCATATTTGATGTGTTGGCAACAAGCACAGTCCTTTTCATCAAAGGTTCACCACTCTTCGGATCTTTTAGTTCAGGAAACTCAATGAGCACATCAGTCATTTCGTTTCCGCGCTCACCACAGCCGACATACACAATTATCTCTGCATCAGCCCATTTTGCCAACTGATGTTGTATAACGGTCTTACCTGAACCAAATGGTCCTGGACAGCAGGCAGTGCCGCCACGGGCAATCGGAAAGAATGTATCAATTACCCTTTGACCTGTGCCTAAAATTGTTGTTGGTGCCAATCTCTTTTCATAAGGTCTGGGCACACGGACCGGCCAGCGTTGTATTAGATTAAATTCTTTAATTCCTTCTTCGGTTTCTACAACATAGAAATTATCTGTGACTTTAAATTTACCACCTTTGATATCTTTTAATACACCTGATACACCGGGCGGGATCATAATTTTGTGTATGACGAGCACACTCTCTCTCACCTGTCCGATTATATCACCCGGAAAGACTTTTATCCCTGGTTTGACAAACGGCTCAAATTCCCATAATCTTTCTCTATCAAGGGCGGGTACTTCAATACCACGGGTAATATTTGGCCCTGCCTTTTCTTTTATTGAATTTAATGGCCTCTGGATTCCATCATATATATTTTCAATCAAACCCGGACCTAATTCTACAAATAGTGGCTGGTCTGTAAGAAATACTGGGTCACCAGGTCCGATACCCGAGGTATCTTCATAGACCTGGATTGATGCACGGTCACCCTCTAATCCAATTATCTCACCAATGAGCCTTTCATTACTCACCCTTACCACATCATACATTCTTGCACCCATGACATTTTTTGCAATAACAAGCGGTCCAGAGACCTTAACGATTTCACCCTGCCTCATTTTTCCTCCAGGAATATATCTGATCCTACTGCTTTTTTAATAATTCCTCTAAGCCTTTCAATCGCAATGCGGGTCTTTGTAGCACCGGTAGAAAAAGGGATAAGACAAGGAAAGGTTTCGGTCTGATACCTTCTAAGCACGTCCTTTAATTCATCAGTAAATTCTTCAGCAAATAGTATCACCCGCACACCCTGATTTATTAATTCCAGGGCTTTTTTTTCAACCTCGCCTTTTTCAACTGCGTAGACCATTGCACCGGTTGCTAAAAAAGGCAAAATCTCCTGTTTTCTGCCGAGTATCGCCAGATCACCAGACATCAGGGATACTCTCCTTTAATTGTGCTACTGGAATGTTATATTGTTTTCCCATATAAATCTGACGCAATCTTTTTAGTTCATTTAATTTAAACTGATAATAACCAAACAATGGTTCTACACCAAATGTATAATATCGGGTTAACTTTAAAAACTGGAGTTTCATCTCATCGCATAGGCGCTCAAGTTTTAAGAATGAACCCTGGGTCTCAAGGTAGTTTCCACCCTGTTCGACAATATTACTATAGATTGTATTGCTAAATACCCGAATCATCGTGCTGATGTCTTTATTTAGATTCTCTAAAAATATCTTTTCCGGTATACTACTATATGCAATATAGACCTGCCTGAATATCTCAACAGAATTTTCAAACTGCCTGGCACGGAAAAAACTTCTGATATTCTCTAAATCAAAATAGATTTTAAAATATTTAGAAAAAAACTGGGAAATATTTGAAAGTTCTTTAATCTTTTTACAGAGGAATTTATCAAGCTCGGTTGACAGGATAAAGATATTTTTATGCTTGAGATATGCAGAGATTATTTCTATTATCTCGGTTGAAGACTCCAACCCTGATATATCAACATCATATAATAATCTTGTGTCCCCATTCTTTAATTTTACCTTTAGATTATGTATTGCCTCAGGTAAAAAGACGATTTCTTTAACTTCATTGTGGAGACAGTATTTAGTAAAAAATTCCCTCTCCTGTTTTTCTATGTCAATAAGAACACCAAGGAATTCACCTGTGCCGGTATATGCCGTATCGCTTAGGATGGGTCGGAAATTATCAATACCTGCCTCAATGAGTCGGTCAAAATGGTTTTTTCTTAAAAGTTTCGCCTCTTTTGCACGGATAATACCGTTCACAAAGGCATATCTGGTATCTTCGGTTCCTTTAATCATAAAATCCTTAAACTATATCCAAAAAATTGACCCTGTCAATCTCTTTTAGACTTTAGTTTAGAATAAAATTATTTCTGCCCTACGAAGTGAAGTTGCACTCAGAGATTACTTTATTTTCTGAACCGCAGATATACCGGCGCGGAATGCCTTGAGATTGAGTTCTTCGGTTCCTTTTGGAACACGGGAAAGTATGGCAGATTCAACCGCCTCTTTTGATACAATACCAGTTAACTCCGTCAACATTCCCAGGGCAACGATATTCGCAACCAGTGTCTTGCCTGTTTCTTTTTCTGCAATCTCTGTGATCGGGGCTGAATAAACTTTAAATCTTCCTTCAGGGCATTTGCTTACAAATCCTGAATCAACAAGTATAATCCCACCTTCTTTTACATCACGAGAATATTTATCACAGGCTTCCTGGGTTAAGGCAAGGAGAAAATCAATATTCACTGCCTTTGGATAATCGATGTCCTCATCACTGATGATGACTTCTGACCTGCTTGAACCACCCCTTGCCTCTGGACCATAGGACTGGCTCTGGGTTGCATTTTTCCCATCATATATTGCGGCTGCCTCAGCGAGGATCTTTCCCGCAAGGATTAATCCCTGACCTCCTGAACCACTCAATCTAAATTCATATCTGAAAGGCATAGAACTCCTTTTTTATATATTAAATTTTTTTAACCCTTTCTAACAACTTCTGATATTCTTCACAAAATTCAGGCCTTTCAATATCATGCAAAACACCAATCGTAATCTTTCCCCCCTTTTCCTCATCGCTTAATTTCTTTGCGGTTTCTATGGGAATGCTATTTTCTTTGTAATATCTCAACATATCAACTGCATTGCCCAGCCGGTTTGGCCTGCCATAATAAGTAGGACATTGCGTAAAAACTTCGATCAAGGAAAATCCCTTTTTTGATAGTGCCCTTTCAATTAATTTGTCTAATTGTGTAGCATGGTAACAGGTTGAACGGGCAACGAATGAGGCACCAGCCGCGATTGCGAGATTTGATATATCAAAATCCGGCTCTGTGCTTCCATAGGGTGCTGTCGTTGCTTTTTTCCCAAATGGTGTGGTTGGAGAAACCTGGCCGCCGGTCATTCCATAGATATGGTTGTTGTAAAGTATTACAGTCATATCCAGATTTCTTCTTGCGGCGTGAATAAAATGATTTCCACCAATCGCTGTTGCATCACCATCGCCAGTGACAACAATAACCTTCAATTTTGGTTTTGCAAGTTTGACCCCGGTGGCAAACGCAATCGCCCTGCCATGATGGGTATGTAATGTATTAAAATCAAGATAACCAGGTGTCCTTGAAGAACAACCAATACCAGATACTATTGCCACATCATCCTTCTGGATTTTTGCCCTATCAATTGCCCTCAACATTGCCTTCATTATTATGCCACAACCACAACCCGTGCACCAGATATGGGGAAATTTATCAAGCCTCAAATATCTTCTATATGGAAACATATTTAATCTTCTCCAGGACTTCCTGGGGAGTTATTGGGCTCCCATCTACCCGATTTACCTTTATACAATCTGTTCTTGTAGCACATTCAACTTCATGGGCGATCTGACCTAAGTTCATCTCTGGAACAATAAATTTTCTAATCCTTTTTGAAATTTCTCTCAATGCCTCATAAGGGAAGGGCCAGAGAACATATATCTGGAATAATCCTACCTTTATGCCTGATGCCCTTGCCTCACGCAGCGCCCTTTTTGCTGAACGGGCGCTTGAACCATAAGAAACCAGACATATCTCTGCATCATCCAGGAGTTCTGTTTTATAAAAAATGATTTCATTTTTATATCTTTCAATCTTACGATTGATACGTCTATATAATGCATCAATCTTTTTCGGATCGTTCGTGGGAAATCCGGTCTCATCATGGCTCAAACCCGTGACATTAAATCTGTAACCAGTTCCATAATGGGCAATGGGTGGAACATCATCTTCAGTAAATTTATAAGGAATATATTTTTCTGGTGGGTCTGTGCTAAGAGGTCGGTTGATAATCTTAATCTCATCAGTATCAGGTATTACTATCTTCTCATTTAAATGTCCAATTATCTCATCGAGTAAAAGAATCACGGGCACACGATATTTCTCAGAAAAGTTAAAAGATTTTACAGTCCATTCATAGATTTCCTGGACTGTTGAAGGTGTTACTGCAATCACTGGATGGTCACCATGGGTTCCCCATCTTGCCTGCATAACATCTGCCTGAGAAGGCAGGGTTGGCAGACCTGTACTCGGTCCACCCCTCATAACATTAACAACCACAACCGGAACCTCTGCCATTGATGCGTATCCAATATTTTCCTGCATCAGGGAAAAACCCGGTCCGCTCGTTGCAGTCATTGATTTCAATCCGGATAATGAAGCGCCTATTATTGCACCCATAGATGCAATCTCATCTTCCATCTGGATAAAGACTCCACCAACTTCAGGTAATCTTTTGGATAAAATCTCAGCAATCTCGGATGATGGTGTGATTGGATAGCCCGCAAAAAATCTCATTCCTGCTGCGATCGCAGCCTCGGCACAGGCTTCATTACCGGTCATTATCTTTACTGTTCTTTTGTCTAATTTTTCCATATTCCTATCCTGATACCCTCTTATTCTTCATTTTTTCTCAACCTCTATAGCAAAATCCGGACAATAGATTTCGCATAACTGACAGCCTGTGCAGGCATCCAAATTTGCGACCTTTGCCTTTGCCTTTTCCATAATCAAAACCTGTTTCGGGCAAAAGGCAACACATATTTCACAACCCTTGCACCAGGATTCATTTATCTTGATTTCAAATTTTCTGGTAGAAATTGTCATTTAAAGTTAATTATATCCAAAATAAAAATAAAATCAAGTATTTTTTATTTATAAAAGATTGATCTGCATTTTGATGTTGACAAAGAACTTTTTTTGCATATACTTTGGCTGTGGTTAAGAGATTCATTTACAATTTTTCGTTTGCCGACCATCTTTTAAAGATGATATCGGAGCATTCCCTTTACCACAAAGAAAACAACCACCACTTTAATCACTACTGGTACTGGCACTTCCGGGCCCAATAAGGGTCGAAATACCTTTTTGGTCCCGGAAGTGCCACTCAATTTTAATTAAATAACCCCATTACAAAAATTATAAAAATAAAGAGAAAGGAGATAAGATTATGATAATTACAATGTCTGTCCAAGCAACTAAAGAAGATATAGAAAGGGTCAGACAAAAAATTGAAGAATTGGGTTATGGGACAAAACTATTTCCGGGTGAAAAAAAGACCGTTATCCATGTAATAGGAGTTACGGATAGGGAGAAGATTGTCAAGGCGGTTGAGTCCCTTAATGGTGTTGAGAATCTAATTCCAATCTTGAGCCCGTATAAACTTGCAAGTAGAGAATTTCATCCCGAAGATACGATCGTTTCAATAAACGGAAAAAGGATTGGAGATAAAATGATTGCAGTAATCGCTGGGCCCTGCGCAGTAGAATCAGAGACGATGATGATTGAACTTGCCTGCATATTGAAAGAATCAGGGGCACAATTTTTAAGGGGTGGCGCATATAAACCGCGCAGTTCACCATACAGTTTCCAGGGACTCGGTGAAAAGGGGCTTGAGATACTTGCCCGAGCAAGGGAAAAGACTGGATTATACATTGTAACCGAGGTCCTTTCTGAGATTGATGTTCCGCTTGTATATAAATATGCCGATATACTACAAATCGGTGCACGGAATATGCAGAATTTTCCTTTGCTTAAGACCGTGGGCAGATTTAATAAACCAGTTTTGTTAAAAAGGGGAATGTCGGCAACGATTGAAGAATGGTTAATGGCAGCAGAATACATTCTTTCTGAAGGGAATCAGAATGTCATATTGTGTGAAAGGGGGATTAGAACTTTTGAAACATACACAAGGAATACACTCGATATAAGTGCCGTCCCGGTAGTAAAGCACTTTTCCCATCTTCCCATAATCATTGATCCAAGCCACTCCTCAGGCGATTGGAGATATGTAAATGCCCTTGCCCGTGCTGGAATTGCTGCGGGTGCAGATGGGATTATTGTTGAAGTCCATCCTGACCCGGCAAATGCCCTTTCCGATGGAAAACAATCATTAAAACTTGAGGTCTTCAAAGAACTTATGGAAGAGATTAAAAAGATTGCTTCAGCAATAGGAAGGACATTATGAAGAAGGGCAATATAAAGGTCTATTTTCAGGGAACAAAAGGTGCATATAGCGAACTCGCTGCAGAATCCTATTTTGGTAAAAATTTTTCTAAAATCGGTTTAACACGGTTTGAAGAACTGATCCGTGCATTAAACGATGACCCTGATGCATATGCCATATTACCAATTGAAAATTCCCTTATGGGCAGCATACATAGAAACTATGATTTACTATTATCCAGTGATGCCTGGATCATAGGCGAAGTAGAATTGAAGATAACCTATAATCTTTTTGGACTTGGTTTAGAAAGAGAGATAAAAGAAATCTGGTCCCATCCTGCAGCACTTGATCAGTGTCGTGAATTCATTTCAAAAAACCCTGATTATAAAATCCTGTCTTTCTTTGATTCAGCTGGTGCTGCTGAGGTTGTGGTAAAAGAGAATAGAAAGGACATCGGCATAATTGCCGGGCCACAGGTCGGTTTAATCTATGGGTTGAATACAATAAAAAAGAATATCGAAGATAATCCAGAGAATTTTACAAGATTCCTTGTGCTTTCAAAACAGAAAGAGATCTATCCAGGTTCTGATGCAAAATCCTCTCTTGTCTTTGGCGTAAAAAATGAACCAGGAATTTTATTCCGATGCCTGAGCATATTTGCCCTGCGTAATATTGACCTTGTAAAACTTGAGTCCAGGCCAATAATTGGAAAGACCTGCTGGGAGTATCTCTTTTATATTGATCTTAAAGGGAGCATCGCAGAGGAAAGGATCAAAAAGGCAATTGAAATATTGCAGGATATCTCTGTTTACACAAAATTTCTCGGTAGTTATCCAGTAATAAAGGAGCATAAAGATGAATCTCATTGTAAATAGTTGTAACAAAATTTCCGGAAAAATATCGGTTGGTGGCGATAAATCAATAACCCATCGCAGTTTAATACTCGGGGCGATCGCCAATGGCAAGACCGAGATAATCAATTGTTCCCACGCCGAAGATTGCCTTTCAACTATAAAATGTCTAAGGGCAATGGGCGTGGAGATAAATGTAGAGAAAAATAAAATCATTATCGCGGGCAGGGGATTGAAAGGGCTTAAAGAACCAGAAGATGTGCTTGATTGTGGAAATTCCGGAACAACGATGCGGCTTCTTGCCGGTCTTGTATCAGGGCAGAATTTTTATTCTGTCCTTACCGGCGATGATTCATTGAGGAAAAGACCAATGAGAAGGATTATTGAACCATTAAAATTGATGGGTGCAAGAATTGAAAGCAGAAGAGATAATTTTGCCCCCCTGGGTATATCTGGTAATAGACTGAAAGGTATAGAATACAAAATGCCTGTAGCCAGTGCCCAGGTTAAATCTTCTTTGATGATTGCCGGATTATATGCTGATTCAAAAACAATCATTGAAGAGCCGATTAGATCACGGGATCATACCGAAAGATTATTTAAATTCTTTGGTATAAAATTTAAAAGGAAAAATAATAAGATTACTGTCCTGCCTGCCAAAGGATTCTCAGGTAAGATTATAAAAATTCCTAATGATATATCATCTGCGGCATTTTTTTTGATACTCGGTATTCTTATTGCTGATAAACTGACCCTTAAGGATACAGGTATAAATCCCCTGCGTATTGGAATAATCCAGGTGCTACAGGATGCAGGGTCAAAAATCACATTAGAAAATCAAAGAAAGTTTTGTAATGAACCAATTGCTGATATCGTCGTAAAGAAAAAAAAGCCTGAGCCCTTTATTATTTCAGGAACATTGATTCCAAGATTGATTGATGAAATTCCTGTGCTCGCTGTCCTTGCCACCCAGTTAGAAGGAAGATCAATAATAAAAGATGCAAAGGAACTGCGTGTCAAGGAGACCGACCGTATAAGGGCAATTGTTACAGAATTGAAAAAATTTGGTGCAAATATAAAAGAGATAGAAGATGGATTGATAATAGATGGACCAACAGAATTAATTGGAACGGTTTGTGATAGTTATAAAGACCACAGAATTGCGATGACATTGACAATCGCAGGGTTGATTGCAAAAGGTAGAACAATAATAAAAGATATTGATTGTATAAGTATATCATTCCCTGATTTTGTGAATACATTAAAGGAGGTCTGTGGTGAAGGATATCTTCAACTTGATGATACATTATTCAATTGAAAGATTCAATACATCGCCTGTGGAGGCGTTTGCCGCTCTTTATGAAAAAGAACCTTATGCATTCCTGTATGAATCTCTTGAACTCGGTGGAACATATGGCAGATATTCCTTTCTCGGTGGAAAACCAGAAATCATATTCAAGGCAAAAAATGGCAAAATATATTTATCGTCTTATGATAGAATTAGAATAAAATATGGAAATCCATTTTTTCATCTTTGTAAACTAATCCGCTCACATAAAAAATTAAGATATTTTGCCCCCTTTACCGGGGGCGCAGTGGGTTATGTTTCCTATGATTCAATAAGATACATCGAAAAAATTCCGGATGAAAATCCTGATGAACTAAAAATGCCTGATTTATTATTTATCTTTCCCCAGGAGATTATAATATTTGACCATAAATATAAAACTGCACGGATAATTGTGTATCACAGGGATAAATACCATCTGAAGTTTATAAAAGAAGTTCTCTGCTCTAAATTAATAGATAGACAGATCTCTAAAAAACCCTCGAAAAAATTAAATTATAATACAAATTTCAGCCCCCGGGAATTTTATGATGTAGTAAAAAGGGCAAAGGATTATATCTATGCTGGTGATATATTTCAGGTCGTTCTTTCCCAGCGGTTTAAAACAAAAGTTGATTCTCCAAATTTTGATATATATCGTGCCCTGAGAATCACAAATCCTTCACCATATATGTATTATCTCAAACTTGGCGCTACGACGATTCTGGGCTCTTCACCAGAGACACTAATAAAATTAAATAATAAAACTGCAATATCAAGACCCCTTGCCGGGACAAGACCAAGGGGGGGTGATAATGAAACCGATAAAAAACTGGCACACGAATTATTAAAAGACGAAAAAGAAATTGCTGAACACATAATGCTCGTGGACCTGGCGAGGAATGATTTGGGAAGGGTATGTCAATATGGAACGGTCAAACCAACCGTATTATTAAAGATTGAAAGATATTCAAAGGTAATGCATATTGTATCAAATGTTACGGGTAGATTGTGCAAAGATTGTGATGCAATTGACCTTTTTATTGCATCCTTTCCTGCCGGGACTGTTTCTGGTGCACCCAAGATCCGGGCAATGGAGATAATTGATGAATTAGAACCAGTAAAAAGGGGATTGTATGCCGGTGCAATTGGCTATTTTGATTTCAATGGAAATATGGATTTTTGTATTGCCATAAGGACTATCATCATAAAAGATAATATTGCATACATCCAGGGTGGTGCAGGGATTGTTGCTGATTCAATCCCTGAGAAAGAATATGATGAGACAATAAATAAGACAAAGGCATTAAAATCAGCACTGGAGATGGTATGATACTATTGATTGACAATTATGATTCATTCGTCTATAATCTTGCCCAATATTTAGGGGCAATGGGCGAGGATCTAAATATTTTTCGCAATGACGAAATAACGATAAAACGAATAAAAAGGATGAAACCTGATTATATCGTTATATCACCAGGACCAAAAACGCCAAAAGAGGCAGGAATGACCTGTGATATAATTGAATATTTCGCAAATAAAATCCCAATCCTTGGTGTCTGTCTCGGTCACCAGGCAATTGCTGAGGTCTTTGGCGGAAGAATCATAAGGGCGGATAGGGTTGTCCATGGAAAGGTATCCTTGATCTATCATAACAGGAAAACAATTTTTCAAAAAATAGAAAATCCGTTTTATGCAACCCGGTATCATTCATTGATTGTAGAAAGAGAATCCCTGCCCGAATGCCTCGAAATATCCGCCTGGACAATTGATGGAATTATAATGGGTATAAGACATAAAAACTATTGGATTGAAGGGGTGCAGTTCCATCCCGAATCAATTTTGACAAAAAACGGAAAGAAGATTTTGAAAAATTTTTTGAATAATTACAGAATAACTTGATTAAAGGAGGTATCTTGCGCATAATCAATTATCAGAATTTAAAAGAAAAAAAACTTGATTATCAGACAGAAGATATTCTGCCTGATATCGATAAAATAATAAAAGAGGTGAGGAAATACGGAAATGTGGTTGTGAATAAATATACAAAAAAATTTGATAAAGTTGCGATAACCGATTTCAGGGTCAACTTTAGAGAATTGAATAATTCATTGTGCAGAATCGATAGGCAATTAATAAAGGCGATTGAAATTGCAAAAACACATATTGAAAAATTTTCCATTGCCCAGCGGCAACAATTGAAAAATCTAAGGGTCAAGATTACACAAGGGGTGATTGCCGAACAGAGAATTATACCTATAAACAGGATAGGAATATATGTGCCTGGAGGAAGATTCCCTTTAATATCAACTGTCCTGATGTGTGGTGTGCCGGCAAGGATAGCCGGTGTAAAGGAGATAGTTCTCTGTTCTCCACCAAGTTTTAATGATTCAATACATCCCGCAATCCTTGCCACGGCAAGGCTCCTGGGCATCAAAGAAATCTATAAAATCGGTGGTATCCAGGCAATTGCTGCACTTGCCTATGGGACCGAGACGATAAAACCGGTTGATAAAATCTTTGGACCCGGTAATAAATATGTCGCAGGTGCAAAAAAGAATGTATTTGGTGATGTGGGAATAGATTTTATTGCCGGTCCAACAGAGATTTTGATAATCGCAGATGACTCGGCAAAACCCGAGACCATTGCAGCAGATTTGCTTGCGCAGGCAGAACATGATACAAATGCGATACCAGTTCTTGTCACCACTTCAATCGACCTGATTAAAAAAGTAAAAAAAGAGATCAGAAAACAATTGAAAAATCTAAAGACAAAAGGGATTGCCGCAGAATCGATTAAAAGGAATGGATTAATAATCATTGTAAAAGATTTAAATCAGGCGTTTGAGATTGCCAATAAAAAAGCACCCGAGCATCTGGAATTGCAAGTAAAGAATCCACGCCGATATGTTGATAGATTTAAAAATTATGGTTCATTATTTGTTGGTTCATATGCAGCAGAGGCACTCGGTGATTATAGTAGTGGTATAAACCATACTTTACCCACGAATCGTGCAGCAAGGTATACAGGTGGGCTCCACATCAAGGATTTTTTGAAGTTTCAAACTGTTCTGTATGTAGATAAAAAAGGGTTAAAAAGAATAGGACCGATTGCTGACATAATTGCTAAATCAGAAGGACTTGACGGACATTCTATCTCAATAAAAATACGGGAATAAACAGAGTCAGCCCTTGACTTTTTGAAGGGAATACGTAAAATTTATCTATGATTACAAATATCTTAAGTCTTATAATCTTTGCCCTCACCATTAATTCACCAAATGGTGCATATGTTGGAGATGTTGTCTATACCGGAGGCACAGAGATTATAACCGCCTCTTTCAAACTCTATGACCAGAATGGAAATATGCTATACCACATCATAAACCCCGAGGCAATAACATTCTTCATCAGCAATTCCGGAGTAGTCTTTGCCACAAATGAACAGAATCTTTACCTCTATAGAATCAACGGAGAAATATTAACCTTAAAAAAATTGAATTATCCAAACGGCTTTGGATTCTCGCCTGATAATACGATATTCTTTGCATCGGACCGTGATGGGATTTACGCATACTCATTATCCGGAGAATTGTTATATCAATTAAATCCAGGAAGGTTGTTTGTCAGCACAGATCTTGCAAAAAAGGTTGCAATTGTATCAAATGATACACTTTTCTATTATGAAAATGGTGAATTAAAATTTCAAAAGATACTTGCAAGCCCTTATGTGCGCCGTCTCAAATTCTTTGATGATGATAATGCAATAAAGATTGAGATTCCTGATAAAATAGAAACGATAAAGATTAAAGAGAATCTCATTAAGGAGGATTGATGCTTTTGTTATTGGTCTTCAGTATCGGCTGGCCACTTTCACCACAGGATCAAACACATCCTATAGGCAACAACTGGGGAGAATTTCAGGACTATGGTGGAAGTCCATATATGCATCCTGGGATTGATGTAATGGGGATTACTGTAGGAAGGCCTGTTTACGCAGTTCAGCGCGGGATAGTAAAGGCATGGCTCACAACCCAGGCAGCATACCACTGGCGCCTGGCGATCGCTGATACAAACATCTCAAATGATTCAGTAGAAGCCTGGCTCTATGCCCATATTGACCCCAACCAGTATCACAAGAATGTTGGTGATATAGTTAATCCTGGAGATTTGATTGGTTATCTTGTTCAATGGCCCGTAGCCGGATTCGACCACTGCCATTTTGCCCGGATCAAGGATATCGGTGCAACCTGGAATACTGCGGACTGGGCATTTGTGAGGAATCCCCTGGTAATAATCACTCCTTACAATGATACGGCAAAACCGGTTTTTGAAAATGCCTATGGAAATTATAAATTCGCCATCTGCAATAATAATACCAGCACCTATTTGAATCCACCGACTACAGTGACTGGAAATGTGGATATCATTGCCAAGATATATGATAAAACCGGTATCCCGTTATCACAAAATCCGGTCTGGGAAAGGATGATTCCAATGCGCATTAGTTATGAAATCCATGGTCCCCAGAATGTTCCAGAAAGACTCTCATTCCTTTTCAGAGGTTATTTATACTACACAAGCAATATAAATGTAGTATATAAAGATGACGCAACCTGTAATTCCCGTGGTGATTATGACTACCGCGATTACTATTTTATCGTCACCAATACCGATGGAGACAGTCTGATTGAATCAACCGATGCCAATTACTCCTGGAATACGACAGGTTTTCCATCTGGCTATTACTGGATTGTGGTTACCGCATCAGATGCTGCAGGAAATATTACAAAGGATAGTATGAGGGTCCAGATCCCTGGGCAGGTCGTTGAAGAAGAGGTTGATCATTCTATATCCAGTGGAAGTTTTATTCAACTATATAGAGAGATCAAAGAATTGCTGAAAAAACAAGATGCCCGTTTATATGATGTCAGTGGAAGGTTGATTGAGAAAAATCGTGTCTATCTCAATTCGGGCATCTATTTTATTGTATACAAAGAGGATGGACGGATAAGACAGAAGAAATTTGTTCTGATAAAATAATTAAAATAATCTTTTAATACCTCGCCATTTTATTTTTTCACTTTATTTAAGGAAGATTATTGTTTATTGACAACCTGCGTTTTTTTATGTATAATCTTCTATCCTTGGGGGATCGTCTAATGGTAGGACGATTGGCTCTGGACCAATTGATCGGGGTTCGAATCCCTGTCCCCCAGTTCTTTATAATACCTTAAATTCAAACTCCGGAGTATTTTTCAATGTTGCCAGAACCGAGCAATATTTATCCCTTGACAACTCAAATGACCTGAGCAGGTCTTCTCTTTTATAATCACCTTTGCATTCTATTTCATAGAATATCTTCAAGTACCTCTTTGGATGTTCAGGATTCTTTTCACCTTTTAAAATCATCTTGAATGAATCAATCTTTCCACCCTTTTTCTGCAATATGGCAACAATATCCATTCCCATACACCCAGCAAGGGCAACGAGTAACAGTTCCATAGGTTTAAAACCCTTATCCAAACCACCTGATTCAATGTCTGTATCAACAATTATACTATGACCCTGATCATCCCTTGCCGTAAATTGCAATCCTTTTTTATTCCATATCAATGTTATCATCTCGGTCTCACAGGTTTAAATGGGACTACTCATTTATCAAGGTCTCAATCAAGGACTCAAATTCAGGGAGTAATTCATCTGCATAACCGATCTGTGTCTTACGAACATTCCCTTTCTTATCAATGAATATGGTATGTGGTATTGAACGGACACCAAATTTTTGGAAGACCTCATTATTTCCCAAGAGAATTGGATAGGTTATATTATTTTCATTTCTAAAGGTTTCAAGCGTCTGTTTCTCTTCAGCACTTACACCGAGCACAATCAATCCTTTATCTTTATATTTTTCATACAAACTGATAAGATGTGGGATTTCTCTTCTACAAGGTGGGCACCAGGTTGCCCAGAAATCTACTATTACTACCCTTCCCTTAAGTTTTGAAAGGGTATATTCTTCTTGGTCTAAGGAATTCAGGGTGAAGTCATTACCAGTGACAACTGTTTTATTCCCTGTCTTATTTGAACAAAAAACAGCAAAGATAGCCCATATCATTAAAAGAGATCTGCCTATTCTATTCATTTTACCCCCTTTGTTTTTCTGGTCTTTATCCCAAGATATTTATTCAATCTCTTTAATAAAACTTCTTTTGTTGTTGTTCCTATTATCCTCTCTTTTACAACACCACCCTCAAAGATGAGGATTGTAGGAATGTTTTGAATATCATATTCATTTGCGGTCTTTATTTCATTATCTACATTAACCTTGCCTATATTCAATTTATGAGGGTATTTTTTTTCTATCTCCTCGATATATTTGGTCATCGTAATGCAATTCGGTGACCATATTGCCCAGAAATAAACCAGATAAGGTATTGGAGATTTTTCTACTTCCTGGAAAAAATCTATATCAGTGAGTTCTTTTATCATAATTCAATTACCTCCTCTCAATGTTTCACGTGAAACATCAAAAATTTGCCTTATACCCTATCTTTATCATCCTGTTCAACTGCTGGTTTTTATTGCTATTATCAAGCAAATCCCTCAGTGCAAACTCAAAAAATACCTGGTCATAAAAGATAAACCTTATCCCGGCATTAAAATATCCCTTATTTTTATCCTTTGGATCACCAAAATTTGGTGTATAATCAAGCATCAATTGTGTTGAACCAATTCTGAACTTTATTCCACCAAAGATGTCCAATCTTTCACCTTGTTCAAAGGAATAATTTACACCTATATTCGTTGCGATCAATAGATCCGGGTATTCAAATTTTTCTCCAATGTTAAGATATAATCCCTTTGACATAATATCATACCTTGAGGAGTCGTACACCCCGTATCCCTGATTATCAAATCCACATACCACAGTTGGCAACATCATGGATTGATCAAATACGAGCAATCCCAACTGGAGACCCGGTAATTTGTAAAAACCAGGGTTTCCTGCTCCAATAAGGTTTGAAGCCCCATAACTCATACCAAACGAAAGTCTATCAAATACCCCTAATGCGCCATACCCGATTATCTCTCCACCAGGACCAAATCTCAATTCCAATCCATACTCTCCATGGCTCAGAAAGTCTATATCAGGCTGGTCAATAAGATAAAAAGAAAATAAAAAGAGCGTTAAAATCATATATCCTCCTTTTAAAACTTTCCAAAGATTCTCAGGGCATTATCTCCAAAGATCTCTTTTATTTTTGATAGAACTTCCGGTTTTGGGTCTATTTTAAAACTCCTTGACCTTATATTTTTAAAGCCATTTGAATCAGGAACCTTGAACCATATTTCACACTCACCCTGGTAATTATTGATCAATTCATAGAATGCCTTTAATTTTTCAGATTGCATATCTGAGGTTTTGCATTCAATGAGTATCTTTTTAAAATAATTATAGACTTCACTAAATGGACAAATGAATTCAGCCTTTATCTTTTTCTTCTCCTCTTCTCCAAACACCGCACCTTTAATAATCAGGATATTATCTTCCTTTAATAAATGCATATATTTCTCAAACTGGTCAGCAAAGATAAAGACATCTATATTTCCATCAAAATCTTCTATTGTGATTATCGCATATTCACGGTTCTTTTTATCTTTTTTAATCCTTTTTGTGCCCAAAACACCACCTATCGTTATCGTCCTGCCATTTTCAAACCCATTTACCTGGGAACAGGGGGTCAAGCCCATTATTTTAAATTCTTCTCTATATTTTTCCATTGGATGTTCCCTGAAATAGAAGCCAAATGCCTCCTTTTCAAGGGCAAAGAAGTCAATCTTATCTTTTTTAAATGGTTCTTTTTTATTTTTGGCTGTATTTTTCTGTGCAGATTCACCAAAGAGCGTCTTCTGGGCACCAGTTGTCTCTTTTTCTGTTATCCTGTTCAACAATTTCTCAATATCAGGGTCAAGATTGGCAAATGCACCGGATTTTATCAAAGATTCAAGTGCCTTTTTATTCAATCCCTTATTTCTTACCTGAAAATCAAGGAATGAATGGAAAATACCCCTTGCCCTCTCTTTTACGATCGCCTCAGCAACAGGCCTGCCCACATTCTTTATTGCACCAAGCCCATATCTTATACTTTTTCCTTCTTTAACAAAGCCATAAAAACTTTTATTGATATCAGGTGATAAAATATCTATGCCCAAATTCCGCGCATCTTTTATAAGAATATTTATCCGATCCGTGTCGTTCATTTCACTGTTAAGTGAACAGAGCATGAATTCCAGTGGATAATGGGCTTTTAGATATGCAGTTTGATATGCAATCACGGCATAGGCAGTTGCATGGGATTTATTAAAACCATAACCAGCAAATGGTGCTATATGATTAAATATCTTCTCTGCAATCTCTACTGTAATACCATTTTTTCCTGCCCCATTTATAAATCTTTCCCTTATCTCCTGCATCAATTCTGGGTTTTTTTTCGCCATCGCCCTTCTGAGATTATCTGCCTCTGATAGAGAAAATCCAGCAATTACCGAAGAGATCTGCATCACCTGCTCTTGATAGAGTATCGTTCCATATGTCTCTCTTAAAATTGGTTCTAATTTTGGATGTAGATATACAATATTTTCTGGATTCTTTTTGTTTTCAATCAATTTATGGAGATTTACATTTCCCATTGGGCCTGGACGATATAATGCAATTATTGCGATTATGTCTTCAAAACACTCGGGCTGCATACTCTTTAACAAATCCTGCATTCCCTGACTTTCTAATTGAAATATGCCTATTGTCTTTCCTTGTTTCAATAATTCATATGTCTCTAAATCACCGAAATCCACATCCTCTTTTCTTAGATTCACCATTTTTAGGCATTCATCAATGACCGTAAGGGTCTTCAGCCCGAGGATATCCATCTTTAATAATCCAATTGATTCAAGTGCATTTTTCTCGTACTGGGTAGAAATATCGCCCTTTTCTGGATTCTTATATAATGGAACATATTCAGTCAATTCCTTTGGTGTAATAACCACACCAGCAGCATGGATTGATGGATGGCGTGCAAGTCCTTCTAATCTTTTTGCTATTTCAATCAATTCCATATATTCCTTTTTTGACTTGATCAGTGTGCTAAATTCCTTGTTCTCCTCAAGGACCTGCTCAATTCTTTTGTTTGGAGGTATCAATTTTGCGATCTTGTCTACTTCGCTATAAGGTATATCAAGAACCCTTGCCACATCCCTCACAACTGCCCTTGCCTGCATCGTTCCAAATGTGATGATCTGGCTCACATTATTCTCTCCATACCTCTTTTTTATGTAATCTATAATCTCTTCCCGTCTCGTGTCACTGAAATCGATATCCACATCTGGCAAACTTATACGCTCTGGATTCATGAATCGCTCAAATAGAAGATTGTATTTCAAAGGATTTACCTCTGTTATATCAAGTGCATATAAAACAAGGCTGCCCACTGCTGAACCCCTGCCCGGACCCACGGGTATTCCATTCTCTTTTGCAAACTGTATTATATCGCGGACGATCAAAAAATATCCTGTGAGCCCCATCTTCTTTATCACCTTTAATTCATAATCAAGCCTTGATTTTATCTCATCGTTCAATTGCGGAATTTTTCTTTCTATATTTTTATAGGTCAAATCTTTGAGATAATCAAAATCAGATTCATAATTTTCTGGTCGCGGAAATTTTGGCAATTTCACATCTCTGCCTGATGTATCAATTAATAAGTTGCACCTTTCACCAATCAACCATGTATTAGAAATCGCTTCTGGCAGGTCATTAAACAACTCTGCCATTTCTTTTGCACTTCTGAAATATGCCTGATGTGTCTCGAATTTCAATCGTTCTTTGTCATTTATTGTCTTCTTCGTGCCGATACATAATAGGACATCATGGGCTTTATAATCATCAGCAGAAAAGTAATGACAATCATTTGTAGCAACGATCGGTGCATCATATTTCTGGCTAAATTCGAGAAGTTTTTTAATAGTCTCTTCTTCATTTCGCAAACCAAGCCTCATAATCTCAATATAGAAATTATCTTTTCCAAATATCTCCTGATATTCCTGGAGTGCATATTCAGCACCCCTTAAATCGCCCATATTGATTCTATACGGTATCTCACCCTTAAAACAACCAGATAAGGCGATGAGCCCTTCATGGTATTTCATTAATAACTCTTTATCTATTCTTGGTTTATAATAAAATCCTTCAAGGTATGCAATGGATGAGAGTTTTATCAGATGTTTGTAACCAGTCTCGTTCTCGCATAATAGGGTCAAATGGAATGATGATTCTGGAATCCTTGAATCCCTTGTCTGGTCTTCTTTTGAACCAGTTGCCACATACGTCTCCATTCCAATGATCGGTTTGACCCCATTTTCCCTTGCAGTTTTATAAAATTCTATTGCCCCAAATAGATTACCATGGTCAGTTATTGCCAGTGCCTCCATTTCATACTTATGTGCAAGTTTTACGAGTTCTTCAATATTCATTGCCCCATCAAGCAGGGAATATTCTGTATGATTATGGAGATGAATAAAGTTTTTCACTTTTATTTAAAGATGAACATTATCCAGCGGTAAAAATAAAGGATTCGCACAGTAAATCTCTTTGCATCTCGGGCAGAGAATGAATACGAATTCTTTAAATACCTCTTCTTCCAAGAGATCTTCAGGAACTGATTTTATCTTTTCAAATTCTTTTTTAACATCAATGTTAGAACTCTTTATATTTATTACCCCATCAAAATCAGCGAAAACCTTTATCATAAGCCGATAAAATAAATCACCAGGGTTTATAATCCTCTGGCAACGACTGCATCGCTGTGAAGCCATTTTTAAGATAGAGTCAACAAAACCCTTTTACAGACCTCTTTTAATGTCTCAAAGACTCCTATACCCTGAACTGCCACTGCTTCAAAATATGGATATTTGAGCTGTGGATTCAGCACCTTCTGAAGTTCCTCCACAGATGTTATGTTGGGAAGATCCCTCTTGTTATACTGAATAACAATGGGAATCTTCTCCATAGAAATATTATTTGTCTTTAGATTATCCTCCATATTCTGGAAAGATTCTATATTTTCATCAAACCTTTCAATCTGTGAATCTGCCACAAATACGATTCCATCAACACCCTTTAAAATCAGTTTTCTTGAGGCGTTATAAAAGACCTGTCCGGGAACAGTATACAAATGGAATCTGGTCTTAAATCCCTTTATGGTCCCAAGGTCTACGGGTAGAAAATCGAAGAATAGTGTTCTATCAAGTTCGGTCGCAAGACTTATCAATTTTCCTTTAATGTCCGGATTAAGTTTTGTATATATATATTTTATGTTCGTGGTCTTTCCACCCAGACCAGGTCCATAGTATACAATCTTGCAGTTAATTTCCCTTGATGCGTAATTTATTAATGCCATATAATGTTAAAAGCCCAATAGTTTATCAAGTTCATCCTCGGCTGCCTTTGTAAAATCTAAATCAAAGGGTTTTTGTGATACCTGGTCTTTGCCGAGTTTTTTGAAGATATCCTCAAAGATCTTTTCTAACTCCTGGGCAGTATTCTTTGCCTTGACCCTTACCAGCCCTAATGTTGTGCGCTGGTCAAATATTACTGCGAGTATTACCCGATTTGCAACCAGACAGACATAAAGATTTTCTTTTTCTCCCTGATGAAATAATGTAGAAAACTCCTTTTCACCGATCAATGAAGCAAGCTGACTTGTCGCAGCAAAATCTGCGGCCGAGAGTGTGGCAAATGAAGATACATCCATTCTTGAAGTATCACCAGCTGAGGTAATGAGTTGCCCTGCCTTATCAATGAGCAATATGACCCGGGCATTCGTTCCCTGGAGCAAACGGTTCAATGCCTCAGTTATTGCCCAGAAATCATCTTCAAAAATATTTAGTCCTTCCTGCATCATAACATTATAAATATAATTTGATAAAAGTCAAGACTGTTTTTGATATTGACATACAATAATTTTAAGATAAAATTTATGGAGGAGGTCATAATGAGATTTTTTCATCTTGCTTTTATGTCTTTATTAATGATAATAGCCTGCGCCCAGAATGCCTCGGTTGAAATTGGGTTTAATGATGGTGTTCTTTTGAGAGGAACTTATGGCGATCTCATTGTTAGGGTGACCAGGATAGAGGTCTTCCAGAGTGGAGAATTCACCGAGGTCTGGAATGGCAATACTGTAGTAGATATTCCGATAAATAGTGATGATTATTGTAGTGTCACCAATGGTTATATCCCCATTACCTCTGGGTCTTATAAAAAAATGCGGATAACGATCGACTCGCTAAGTTATAAAATAGATGATACAATCGTTGCTTTGCTTGATTCGGTTTATCAGTTTACAGCGAATGCATTTACTCATATTATTATTGAAGACAATGATGAATACAGGCTCGTCATAAGTATTGCAAGCACCAACTGGTTTGATCCGGATTCTCAGAAAATAAAAACTGGATATCAACCATTTGAAGGTGCAAGTTTAAAGGTCTATTATTGATGCAAAGGGAACTCTTAAAGTTTAAACAGGTGACATCCACCCAGGATGTATTAAGAAGATTAATAAAAAATAAAAAAGAAATTGCTGTCTTTGCCTATCGCCAGACAAAAGGAAGGGGCAGGCATAAAAGGGAATGGTTTTCACCGGCAGGTGGATTATATCTTTCTGTGCTGATATTTCCAGAAAGGAATATAAATTCAATTCCTCTGATTTCCTGTCTCACCGTGATTGAAACATTGAAAAATTTAAACTTCAACAACCTATCCATTCACTGGCCTAATGATATTTTCTTGAATAACAAAAAAATTTGTGGTATTTTGTGTGAAAAGACCGACAGCGCAATAATCTGCGGTATGGGATTGAATATCAACATAAGAAAATTTCCCGCAAGGTTGTCCAATGCTACATCATTATATATAGAAACGGGCAGGATTCATAGCATTGAAAAAATTCTCAATTTATGCCTGAAACACTTCTGGAATCTTTATGATGCCTTACAAAATGATACATTCAGCATTACACAAGCCTATCAATATATAAGCGGTTTGGGTGAACCGGTTGAAGTAAAACTTTCTTCAAGGGAAACAATAAGAGGCATTATTCACAGTGTAGATGAAGACTGGAGTTTGCTTGTGCGCACCAATGATGGAATGATCAAAAGAATTTATTATGGTGATGTGATAAGACGCGTATGATTTTAATCTTTGACATTGGTAATACAAATATCCATATTGGATACTACAAAAACGGAAGGTTGATACAAACACAAAATTTGCCAACTGCAGAAGAGATGGATAAAAAATCATTAAAGGGATTGTTTTATAAAAAAAAATCTATTGAAGGCGTTGGCGTTGCCTCAGTTGTGCCATCCTTAGAACAAAAGTTAAACAGATTTTTCAAAGATTATTCCGTAAATACCTTCTTCGTCAATGCCAAAATAAAAATGCCCGTGAAGATCGCATATAATAATCTTGGTGCCGACCGTATTGCAAACATCAATGGTGCATACATCCGATACAGGGGTGATTTAATAATTTTTTCATTTGGGACCGCTGTTACCGGAGATGTAATATTAAAAAGTGGTATACACAGAGGTGGATTGATAATCCCTGGGCTCCAGACACAATTGTGGAGTCTAAAACAAAAAACTGCGCTGATAAAAGGTATCCGTTTAAAAAAATCAACACCGCTTCTGGGAAGAAATACAAATGATTGCGTCCTAACCGGGGTCATAAATGGAATAAAATTTTCCATTGAAGGGTTCATAGCAAAAATACGAAAAGTTTATAAAAGGGATTTTCAGGTGATTGCTACTGGTGGATGGGCAAAAAGATTGTGTCCACTGATATCAGGAATAGACAGATGCGACCTACATCTAACCCTTTATGGAATTTATCTACTTTACAAACAAAATGTCAAAGATTAAAAAATATATTACCTGTTCATCCCATGAAACAATCACCCTGGCAAAAAAATTTGCCCGCAAACTTAAGGCAAAGGATATTCTATTCCTTGCTGGTGAACTTGGCAGTGGCAAGACCACTTTTACCAAAGGAATCTGTCTCGGACTCGGGATTAAAGAGCCCGTGACGAGTCCAAGTTTTGTGATTGCCTCTGAATATAAAGGAAGGAAGATGAAGGTAAGCCATATAGACCTATACCGTCTTAAAGAGTCTGAACTTTCTGCACTTCCGATAGAAGAATACTACATAAATGATGGGATAACGATCATTGAGTGGGCAGACCGATTATCACAATTTTTTGACCGCAGTATGAAAGGAATATATATCTATTTTAGTATTTTAAAGAAGAATGAAAGAGAGATCAGAATTGAAGATCTTAGGGATTGATACCTCAACAACTGCCTTCTCTATCTGTGTTTTTGAAGATAATAAAATTCTTTACGAATTGAGATGTGAACGCGCCTTTATTAATGACCAAAAAGATGCCGGACTCTTTTCTGCAATCCAGAAATTATTGAATAATATGGAGAACGAAACAATAGATGGAATCGCCCTCAGCATAGGTCCTGGAATGTTCACCTCTTTGAGGGTTGGACTTGCCCTTGCCCAGGGATTGTATTTCAGCCGGAATATTCCATTGTGTGGAGTCAATACCCTGGATGTAATTGCACATTCATTTTATCTCCTTGATCTCGTGAACAAAGGAAAAAATATCATATGTGCATCAGTTATGGAGGCATTCCGGGGAGAGGTATTTGTAGCATTTTATAATCACGGGGCGAAGATCGATCAAGATATGGTCTTTAATCCAGGTGCATTAATAAATTTTATTGAGCGAAATTTTAAGAATAAAAAAATAATTGCCATAGGACCTGGGGTTAAAATATTAGCCGGTCATAAAATGAAAAAAAATGCAAAAAATAAACTTTATATCATAAATTCACACCTTTTCCATCCCTCGGCATCAAAGGTTGTCTATACTGCCTTTTCAAAAATAAAAACAGGTGATTTTGACGACCCGGAAAATCTTGAACCTTATTATATAAAAAAGACCTCGGCTGAACAAAGAGGAAAAAAATGAATTGTATCATAAGGCATATGGAATTGACCGATATCGATCAAATATATCAGATTGAATATAAAGTCTTTCCCAATCCCTGGCCTAAATCATTCTTTGAAAATGACCTTCAGAAATATTCTACAATTGCATTGGTTGCGGAAAATGACGGCAAGGTAAATGGTTATGCACTTGCTGATTGTGTGGCAGATGAATTGCATATCACAAATATTGCAGTCGCACCTGAATATCAACACCAGGGTATAGGTAAACAACTCCTCTTTGCAATAGAAAAAATAGGATTGGAAAGGGATTGCATATATGCCTATCTTGAGGTCAGGGTAAATAATTTAAACGCAATAAATATGTATAAAAAATTTGGTTATAAGGTTATACAGATAAGAAAAAATTACTACCTTGATGGGACTGATGCCTATGTAATGGCAAAGGAATTAAAGGAGGTTTTATGAATTTATTATTGATTCCGTTAATCACCCAGTTAAATCTCTATTTTTTAAAGGACTCTCCGCATCTTCTGGTGAGAATAAAGGCAGAGAACCCTGTCCAGCAAGTTATCCTATACTACAGTTTTGGCGATGAAAAATGGGATTCGGTTGTTGCCCAATCATATACGACACATTTCGATGCAGTTATCGCAGCACCTGATACTATAAATGTGATTGGATTTTATTTCCTGGGTGATGGAAAATTAAATAATAACAATGGAAATCTTTATCTCTTTGAGGTTAAAAAATCACCGCGGATGATACTTCCGCTATCGATCGATTATTTTGAAACAATACTCAAGCAGGCAAGAAAAAAAATTATAAATCAAACCCATACGGACGAAGGAATTGCAATTGTAGATTATGTAGAGAAGACATTAAAAACGATTCCTTATTTAAAAGGGTCTGAACTGGAAACCAAAATCAATCTTTTAATGAGTGAAGTCAATGAACTGAAGTCCCTGGGCACAAGATGAATTGTCCAAGATGTGGATATAACAATCCTGAGACCGCAAATTTTTGTAGTTGTTGTGGACTCCAATTGATTAAAACCACAGGGCAGCGCAGACCGGTAGCGGTTATCTTTGCTGATATCTCAGGATTTACATCCCTGGCAGAAAAAATGGATCCAGAAGAAGTAAAAGATCTTATTGACCAGTGCCTCCAGCGTCTGGCACAGGTGATTCAAAAATACGAAGGTTTTGTAGACAAATTCATTGGTGATTGCGTAATGGCACTATTTGGTGCACCGATTGCCCATGAAGATGATCCACTACGCGCAGTTCTTGCCGGGATTGATCTATTAAAAGAAATCAAGGCATTTAATGCAGAAAAAAAACAGAATCTATCGCTTTCCATCGGCATTAATTATGGATTGGTCGCCACAGGTGACCTGGGAAGACCCGGTGGATATACTGTTATGGGAGATACAGTCAACATTGCGCAAAGGCTTCAGGTTGCTGCACCCAGGGGGAAAATATATGTAAGTGAAGAGATTTATAAATATACCAATCGAGAGATCATTTACAAAAGACTCAAAAAAATTTCAGTCAAGGGCAAAAAAGATAGGATTCCGGTCTATGCCCCGCTCCGGGCGCGATTAAAGTATGGACAGAGAAAGATTGAAGAAATTCCATTGATTGGCAGGGTTGAAGAAATGAATTTTTTGAACAAAATCTTTGAGGAGATTAATTCTGGCATGGGCCGGGTAGTTGCTATTGTTGGTGAGGCAGGAATTGGAAAAACTAAGCTCGTTTATGAGTTTAAAAAGCGCTTGGGCAAAAATGCATTTATCACCGAAGGAAAAGGGATAGAATATCACATAAATTCTCCATATTTTGTCTTAAAAGAAGTCCTGAAAAGGGTCTTTGGGATAAATGATGATGACACACCGGCAATGATTACGAGACGCATTATTAGATTCATAGAAAACACCGACGATGCTATCCTGAAGGTAAAACTTCCATATTATAAATATTTCCTTTCTGCAGATTTAACAAAATCCGAACGGGCTCAACTTGAATCAATGCAGGGTGAAGACCGAAGCCGATTATTGCTTGAAGCGATTCATGCACTCTTTCTAAAATTCTCAAGGTTCAAACCACTGGTGATGATCTTTGACGACTGTCACTGGATCGACAAAGAAACAATAGAATTTATCCATACCATAACTGGTTCAATAGGATACAAACCCGTTATGCTCATTACCTTATATCGACCTTCATTTGATATTGGAAATATCAGTCAGCTCCCTTATTTTAGTTCAATCACACTCAAACCATTGAGAATTGATGAAACGACTGCGCTTCTTAAGAAAATACTCCACTGTGATAAAATTGATCGCGACCTATTTACACTCCTTCTTAAAAAATCTGGAGCAGTCCCATTTTATATAAGTGAACTCGCTTTAAATCTTGTTAACAATGATATGATACATATAAAAGATGGCGTTGCTAAATTAAAAGGAGATTTAACCATCTCAATACCGCGTAGCCTGGATGAACTCATTATGACAAAGATTGATAAATTGTCAACGGAGTTACGTGATATCGTTAATATTGCCTCGGTAATAGGCGAAGAATTTTCTTTCAAACTTCTCAATGCCCTGATCCCCGGGAAAGAAAGGCTCAGACAGAATCTTGCCTATATTGTTCAACAAAATATATTTAAGATAACAGAATTAAAAGATTCTTCAGAAGACGAAAAATATGCCTTTACCCACAGTATCATCCGGGATGCGATATATAACTCCCTGTTAAAAAAACAACAGAGAGAATATCATCAGAAGGTCGGATTTATTATGGAGAAAATTTTCAACCTCACGATAGAAGAATATTTTGATGCCCTCGCCCACCATTTCTATCTCGGAGGAGAAACCACCAAAGCATTGGAGTATATGGAAAGGGCTGGTGACCAGAAAAAAGAACTCTATCTGAATAACTCCGCCATTGAGTTATACAAAAAATGTTTAACAATGGTGCCTGAAGGAATGCCTCAGATATCTATAAGAATTTTTGAAAAACTGGGGACAATTTATGAGTTAATCGGTGATTATGAAAATGCCCTGGTTTCATATTCTAATATGGAGAGTTATGCAGGGAAGGACCCGGTGGTAAAGGCAAGAAGTTTAAGACATCGGGCAAATATCATTGCCAATCAGGGTGATTTTGATAAAGGGCTGGGATTGTTAACAAAGGCTTATGAATATTTAAAATCTTTTAAAGAAAGATTAAGTGTATCTGTCTTGGTTGAGGTCTCAAATATCAGAAATCTTGAATGCTGGTTATATCGGATCAAAGGGAGGATGGAAATAGCAGAGAGTAAGGGGCTTGAGGCAATTAAGATTATTACAAGGATCAAAGACTGGAAATTTAATACGGAATTAAAACAGGCATTGACCAGGGCATATAATAATCTATCCGTGATATATTGTGTGAAGGGTGATTTTGAAAAAGCACTCCAGATATGCAAAGAAGCGCTCAATGTTGCTGAAGACACCGGGGATTTAAGGGGCAAGGTAAATGCATACAATGTTATGGGCACAGTATTCAAAGCCCTGGGTGATTATGAAAAGGCAATAGATTCGTTCACAATGAATCTGAAGATTACAGAAGAATTAGGAGATAAAAGGGGTATCGGTATGTCATATTGTAATCTGGGAAATGTCTATCAACACAAAGGTGATAATTCAACTGCCCTTGATCTGTATCAAAAATTCCTTGAAATCTCACAGGAATTACGCGATAAATCAGGCATCGGTATGGCTTCAAACAATATGGGGATTATATATTTTAATATGGGCAATTATGAAAAGGCACTGAAGTTTTTTGAAAACTACCTCAATATATGCAAGGAACTCGGTGATAAAAGGGGGATCGCCATAGCCTATGGTAATATGGGAGAAGTCCTGATGAACAGATTTGAATATGACCGGGCAGTGGCGTTATTTAAAAAATTTCTTAAAATCAGTCAGGAGATTGGTGACAAAAGAGGTATCGCATCAGCGTCTTACAATCTTGGATATGCGTATACTGAAATCGCAAGATTAAAACTGGCATATAAATACTCAAATGAAGCAAGGAAATTTTTTGAATCAATTGGAAATAAAAATGCCCTTGGAATGGTATTGAACACCATTGCCCTGATCAAATTAAAGGAGAATGAACCTGAAGAGGCATTAAAACTTTTAGATTCATCATTTAGTTTTGCTGAAACAACCCATTCTGATGAGTTAAAAATTCAATGCTTATTTACTAAAGCACGGGTATATGCACAGATTGATAAAGAAAGGGCTAAAGAAAATTTTAATGCGGCAATAGAATTATGTCAGAAGTCAAAGGTAAAAAAACTTCTGGCAGATATTTACTATGAATATGCATTATTTTTGAATCGAATGAATGAAAAACAAATGGCAAAGCGATATAAGAATCTTGCCGCCCAATATTATAGTGAAATCAATATAAAAAGAAAATAGTTATGCTTGTGAATCTAAATGAAATATTACCAGCAGCGAGAAAAAACAATTATGCCATCGGGCATTTTAATACATCTAATCTTGAAATAACCCAGGCGATAATAACTGCCGCCGAAGAATTACAGGCACCGGTAATTATCGGGGTTAGTGAAAAGGCAATTAATTATGCCGGACTTCTACAGATTACTGATATCATCCGCGGGCTCGCTGAAAAAACAAGAATTCCCGTTGTTATACATCTTGATCATGGTAGGGATTTTGAGCTCATTAAAGAGTGTATAAAGGCAGGGTTTACTTCAGTGATGATCGATGGTTCTTATCTTAATTTTAAAGAGAATCTGAATTTGACAAAAAGAGTGGTTGACTACGCACATACAAAAAATATTTCTGTAGAGGCAGAGATCGGCAGACTTGGAGGCGTGGAAGATGGGATAAATTCAGAAAAAAATATTTATACAGAACCTGAAGAAGCAGAGATTTTTGCAGAAACAACCGGTTGTGATGCCCTTGCCATTGCTATCGGCACATCCCATGGTGCATATAAGTTCAAAGGCAAGCCAAGATTGCGCACAGACATTCTTAAAGAGATCGCTGATAGGGTAAAAATTCCACTCGTCCTGCATGGTGCTTCTGGTGTGAAACCAAAGTGGGTTAATTATGCAAACAGATTTGGTGCAAAAATAGAAAAGACGAGCGGTGTGCCCGACCGATTGATAAAACAGGCGATAAAAAATGGCATAGCAAAGATAAATGTTGATACAGATATCAGAATCACCTTCACCGCTGGAATTCGTGAATTTTTGGTTAAGAATCCAATGGAGTTTGACCCGAGAAAAATACTTGAACACAGCCGCAAAATGATAAGCAGGGTCGTGAAAGAGAAGATAACACTCTTCGGTTCTGCGAATAAAGTATAGGGGTATGAAAGATTTTTTTTATTCAATTATAATCATATTATTTTTATTAATAATCCTCCAGGCTAATTGCGGAAAAAAAGATTTTGTGCTTGAAATCACAAACCCTGAGGATGGGGAAATGGTTGAAGGTATCGTTGAAATAACTGCAAGGGTAATTGATGGTGAAGATATTCTCTCCCTTGGATTTTTTATTGACGACTCGCTTGTAAAATTCTTTGAAGATGAACCATATATATACAAATGGAATACGATTCCTTTGCCTGATAGTTCAATCCATACAATATATGCAAAGGCATCGTTAAAAAATGGCAGTTATGTGTCTTCTGCAACGATCTCCGTAATGGTTTACAATATTTTGCTTTTTTATGACGACTTTGAATATTATTATATCAATGATTATCCTTCGCAATACTGGTTTCAAATCTGGCCCGGAATGGTTGAAAGTACCTATGTGGATACACTTTTCTCTTATCAGGGAAACAAAAGTTTCCGGATTTGTGGCTCTTCACAATGGGTGAGGACCGATGGTATTGAACTTGATTTGACTAAATTGAGTAAACTCACTTATGAATATGGATTAATGATTCCTGAAAATAGTCCTGCAGGTGCACTTGCAGGGTTTTTTGTAAAGATTAGCCCCAGCCTTGGAACGATATTGAATGGCGTTCTATTTGATTTTAATGATAGTCTTGTCTATGTGCGCGGTAATGACCCACAACCCACCAATTTTAGATGGTATCGCAATACCTGGTATAATATCCGGGTAAACCTTGACTATGATAGCCTCTTGATGGATGTATGAATAAATGGACAAATGATTGCTGAGGACATTTCTGCAGCATCCAAATCAATATCCGATACCTTTGCCCTTTCCACTGAGTATGGGGCTGGAGGCGCTGTGTATTTTGATGAAATAAAGATTTTCAAATAAAGCCCGAGTTTTGATTGCCAGCCTTAATTTAACAGACCACCTCACACTTGACATTTTGAAAAATCTATGTATCATTTTAATATGGCAAAATGGGTTAAGGCAAAACGGATGAGTGTATTTACCTCAAATCCATACACAGGAAACCCGGCATGGGTCGTAATAGGGGCAGATGATGTCAAGGAAGATGATTTAAAATTACTTGCCAATGATCTTAACCCTTTATCTGATACCGCATTTGTCCTCACTGAAACAACCCATGAGGCAGATATATATTTAAGATTTTTTACTGGTTCTGGAGAAATCAATTTTTCTGGACATGCCTCAATTGCTGCGTATTTTGCCCTGAGCGGAGAAAATATATTGAATTTAAAAGAGCCCGAGACAACAATAAGGCAGAGAACAAAATCAGGGATTCAACAGGTTGAATTGCGGGTAAAGGATAATAAAGTCACAAGGGCAACAATGACACTTACAAAACCGAATTATCTTGATATTGAAATCGATCCGGTCCAGTTATCAAGAATCTTGGGTATCAGCCAGCATGACCTTCTTTCTGCCAATCTACCTTTTGATATCATCTCTACTGGTTATTATGACCTGATCGTTCCAATAAAATCACTTGAAATGATGAGAAACCTAAAACCCGACTTCACATTTATGAACAACTTCTGTGTCCGCCTTGGTATCCATGGTATTATTGCATTCTGTATGGAAACATTTGAACCAGGTGATACTGTATTTATGAGACATTTTGCCCCGGTGGTAGGTATAAATGAAGACCCGATTTCAGGTCCTGCAGCAGGAAGCACTGGGTGTTATCTTATAAGAAAAAATTTGATTGAACCGAGTAATTTCTCAAGGATTATTGTAGAACAGGGTTATTTACAAAACCGCCAGGGCAAAGTGTATGTCCATGTTGAATGCAGTCGTGACCAGATATTCAGAGTGAAGGTTGGAGGGAATGCAGTTTTGACCTTTACCGGATATATACTCATGCCGTAAAAATATTTTATTTCTTTTTTGTTATGTATTTTATAAAGATTCTTACTATTGCCGGGTCAAATTGTGTCCCGGCATTTGCTTTTAATTCTCTTATTGCATCCTCTTTTGACATTGCCTTCCTGTATGGTCTTTTTGAGGTCATTGCATCATAGGCATCAGCAACTGCGATTATCCTTGCAATAATGGGGATCTCGCCCCTTCTCAACCCTTCAGGATACCCAGAGCCATTATAGTGCTCATGATGATGTTTAACACCACCAAGTGCTTCAATAAGTTCGTTAAATCCTGCGAGCATATAATAACCGCGCATCACATGCATATCTACTTCTTCTTTTTCTTCCTCACTCAATTTTCGTGGTTGCAATAAAATGCTCTCATCAATTCCAATCTTGCCAAAATCGTGTAAGAGTGCTGCAACCTCAAGAACGACTTTTTCTTCTTCACTAAAACCAAGTTCTTCAGCAATTGCCAAAGAGTATTCTGTAACCCTTAATATATGCCCATCACGGTATGGAATCTGACGGTCAATATCTTTACCTATCTTTCTTAATGACTTCAACGCCTTTTTTGGATTCTCTCTGAGCGTCATCGCCACTGAACTTAATGTCCGAATGATTTCATCAAGGTTAATCTTAAAAGGCTTATCATTCTCCATACTTAAGTATAATCAAATATTTAAATCTGTCAAGGCAGGAGTGGAAGATTATACATCGGTACAGATAATGAAATTTGAATATTGACATTGAGTCCAGAAAGATTAACTCATCACAAAAATTTGAACGCATTAATAAAATTCTGTGCTTTTTCAAATCCCTGGGTTATGTATATTTTAATCCCTTCTATTCCTTTTTCAATCATTCTCTCTATAATTGTTCTCTCCTCTTTTGAAAATGGGCTCAAAACAAAATCAGCTGAATTAATCCTTCTGTTTATGATATCATCATTTGCGATACCAATCCGTAGTCTAAGAAAGTCATCTGTATTCAATGCCTCAATAACGGACCTTAACCCAAGATGTCCGCCATCGCTTCCTTTTGCCCTAAACCTCATTCTACCAAGAGGAAGGTTTATATCATCAAGGACTATTAAAAAATCCCTTCCTTCATTCTTTTTCTCTTCCTCAGAGGGCAAATATCTCAATCCCCGTTTTGTGACTAAATCCGCAACAACCATGCCTGAATGATTCATATATAAAAGCGGCTTGATCAGTTTTATTTTCCTTTGTGCTATCTCAATAACTGCCTTTTCATAATCCCTGAATTTGCGGAATTTCTTCTTGTATCTTCCTGCAAGGGAATCAACGAATAAAAATCCTACATTATGCCTTGTCCATTTATAATTTGACCCTGGATTTCCCAGGCCAAAGATTATCATTCAATCTTTTACTTTGAGACCTCTATTTTTCTTTCTGCGCCTCTTTCGCTGGTTTTTCCTCTTTTACCTTTTCTTCCCTGGGCTTTTCTTCCTTAACTTCCTCTTTGGTTTCCTCTTTTGCGCCTTCAGCCGGTGCTGCAGCTGGTGCTTCTTTTTCAATCTTTGGAGCAAGGACCGAAACTACAGGTGTCTCTGGTTTTATTACAAACTCAATATTTGAAATGGCTATGTCTCTTAAATGAATCGTCTTTCCTATATCAAGGTTTGAAATATCAACATCTATATGCGAAGGCAGATGATCAGGAAGACAACGAATAACAACTTCATGTAAGTGCTGGTCAAGGAGTCCACCTTTTTTCACACCTGGTGCCTCACCGATTAAGTGTATAGGAATTGTTGCTTTAATCTTTTCTTTTTTGCTTATGTGTTGAAAATCAATGTGCAACAACCTTCCATCTGTGGGGTTATGTTGAATTGCCTTGATAAGACAGGGATATGTCTTCTCTTTTAACTTCAATTCTATGGTAACGGTCTCTTTTTTCAGTGTTTCAAGGACCTTTTCAAATTCCTTTTTTAACACATAGATCCTTTTGCTCTTTTCTTTATGCCCATATAAAACACCAGGGATCTTTCCTTCCATTCTCATTCTTCTCACATCACCCTTTTTCTGGGGTTCATATAAATAGGCTTCAAGTTCCATTTTCATTCTGCTACCTCCTTAAATAAAGAACTTATTGATTCATTGTTGTGTATTCTTTTTATTGCCTCAGCAAGAAGATAGGCAATCGATAGAATCTTTAATTTATCCACCATCTTCTCCCTGGCAATTTTAATTGTATTGGTTATCGCAACCTCTTTTATTGGAGACTTCTCTATTTTTTCTATTGCATTTCGGGAAAAAAGCCCGTGCACTGCACAGACAAATATTTCTCTAACCCCTTTATCAGCAAGCGCCATAGCAGCATCAACTATCGTTCCAGCGGTATCAATCATATCATCATATATTATTGCGTTCTTACCTTTAACATCTCCGATGACATTGATGACATTTGATTGATTCGGTCCGGTCCGTCTTTTATCAATAATCGCGATTGGAATATCTTTACCCATACGACGGGCAAACGCACGAACCCTGTTTACCCTTCCTGCATCAGGTGAGACGACAACATAATTCTCTATTTTCTTTTCATTATAATAGTCAATAAATACTGGGACCGCATAGAGGTGGTCAACAGGGATATTAAAAAATCCCTGAATCTGCTCCGCATGGAGGTCCATAGTCAAAACCCTGCCTGCACCGCTTACCGCAAGCAAATCTGCAATCAATTTTGCCGAAATTGGAACCCGGGGTTCATCCTTACGATCCTGCCTTGCATATCCATAATAAGGAATAACTGCTGTTATCCTCTCTGCAGATGCCCTCTTGGCAGCATCAAGAAAGAGCAAGAGTTCCAAGAGATTTTCTGCTGGTGGATTCGTTGACTGAATGATAAAAACATCCTGTCCACGAATATTCTCTTCTATCTTTATCTTCAACTCACCATCGGCAAACTTCGTTACTGCACTCCTGCTTAAAGGAATATTTATATTACTTGCTATCTCCTGTGCTAATTCGCTATTTGAACTTCCTGCAAATAACATTATCTTGTCCAATCAGCCCCCTTACTTAGATAAACAACAACCCAAACAGAACATTCGCCAAGCACCATTTAACCAAACCTGGGGCGGGAGGAGTCGAACCTCCGCAACAGGATCCAAAATCCTGGGTCCTGCCATTAGACGACGCCCCAATTTTTCAGTAGGCAGTAAAAAAATACTGACTACTGGGATACGGAGATACTGATTACTTTTATATTGTTTCTACTTCAAAATACATCGCACCAATACCTGAAAGATATTTTATCACCTTCTTCTTTATCTTCTCATCCACAACTGCATACAGGCAGGAACCACTACCTGATAATGAAACCATATAAGCACCAGAACTTAATAGATTTGCCTTAATATCCTGTAGATCTGGATGAGCCTTAAATACAATCTTTTCAAAATCATTAATTAAATTTAAACCGGTTCTAACCCTCTTCTTTTTTTCCAAAAGTATATTATCCACATCTATGCCTGATGTCAAGACTGATTTATCATACTCTTCATAAGCCCATTTTGTTGAAACAGGATAACCAGGATAATATATTATTAAATTCATTTTTGGTAATTTAAAAAACTTCAATTCATCGCCAACACCCCGGGCGATTGCTGCGCCACCTTTTATAAAGAATGGAACATCACACCCCAATTCTCTACTCAATTTCATCAATTCTTCATCTGGAATATTTAAATTAAAGACTTCACACATCCCCTTCAAAACACCTGCACCATCTGCAGAACCACCACCTAAACCACCACCAACTGGAATGTTTTTCTGGAGCGTAATCTTTATTCCTTCATCTATATCATAAGTTTTTAGAAATAATTGGGCTGCTTTATAGCAAAGATTATCTTCTATTGGAACCTTCAATCCCGGAGATACCAATTCTATTCCCTTTTCTATCCTCTCAAGAAGAATCTTATCGCTTAAAGAGATTGTGGACAAAGTGGTTTCGATATTATGATAACCATCTTCCCTTTTGTTTAATATTGTAAGTCCAATATTTATCTTTGCAAGGGCATTTATTCTTATCATTTAATAACCTCTATTTTTACTTTAACAACCCCTTTTGTAATCATATCTATATCACTTGCAGCAATATAAGATAGGTCAACTATTCTATTTTTTTTATGCGGACCTCGATCATTCACCCTTACAATAACGCTCTTTTTATTTTCCAGATTAATCACCTTGAGTTTTGTGCCAAAAGGAAGTGATCTGTGTGCACAGGTATAAGCCCATTTATTATAGACCTCTCCAGATGCGGTTTTTTTTCCGTGAAAATCATCGCTATAATAACTCGCCATTCCATATTCAACAAGATGCGTCTGCGCCTGTCCTGCAATGCAGCAGGAGAATAAGAAATAAATAAAATTCATAATTTATTATAATGGAATTTATCGTTTTGTCAATCAAGTTTTTTATAAAAAACTACTTCAAAACCAAGAGATGCAAATCCTGTGCCAAAAAAATTTTTTCTTTTTTTTTTTTTGCTTGACTTTTTCTAACTTTTAGATAAACTTATCCTGCTTAAATTTTTAAATTTTGTAAGTTTTTTTTCTAAGTTAAAAACATATGAAATTTCAAGGAGTTTAAAGGAAAAAATGTGGATAACTTTGTGGATAAATGTGGATAACTAATTATGGCTGAACAGGCAAAAATATATTGGCAGAATATACTTGCATATATAAAAGAGCGGATTCATCCGCAATCTTTTGCCACCTGGTTTAACCAGAGCAAAGGGATTGGGATTAAGGATGATGTTTTGCTTGTTGAAATGCCGACCAATTTTCATATTGATTGGATAACGATGCATTATTCAAAGATTCTTGAAGAAGCAATTGGTTCGGTCAATGGAACAAACCTGAGGCTCTCTTTCAAGGCGGCAAACCAGGAGGCTAATCGTCCTGTGGTTAAGAAAAAGAGAATTATTCTTTCCCATGATGTGACGAAACTCCAGGAGAGATATACATTTGAAAATTTTGTCGTGGGAAAGAATAATGAACTCGCCCATGCTGCAGCCCTCGCAGTCGCTGAAGCACCTGGAGAGGCATATAATCCACTCTTTTTATATGGTGGGGTTGGTTTGGGAAAGACCCATTTAATGCAGGCAATAGGAAATTTCATTCATAAACAGCATAAGAATTTAAATGTTTATTATACCCAGGCAGAGAATATAATGAATGAACTTATCGATGCCATTCAAAAGAAGGATCAACTGTCATTTAAAAAGAAATATAGAAATAAGGATATTTTATTACTCGACGATATTCAATTTATTTACGGCAAAGAAAGGTTGCAGGATGAAATCTTCCACACCTTTGATTATCTCTATACCCAGGGCAAACAGATTGTCCTGACATCGGATCGTCCACCAAAGGAACTTTCAACGCTTGAAGAAAGACTCACCTCAAGGTTTCAGGGCGGGCTTGTCGTGGATATTCAACCACCAGACCTTGAAACAAGGATTGCAATTCTCCAGAAGAAGGCAGAAATGGAAAATGTAAAGATACCTAATAATGTTGCATATTATATCGCAACCAGGGTAAAATCGAATATCAGAGAATTAGAAGGTTGTCTTATCAGACTCCTTGCCATATCTTCTCTCTCTGGTCAGGAAATAAATGAAGCACTTGCTGAGGAAGCACTGAGAGATCTCCTCGGCAATGGATATAAAGTGAGTAAAGAAAAGATAATGCAGGTGATATGCAATGAATTTGGATGCACCCAGGATGATTTAAAAGGGATAAGACGCACCCAGAGACTTGCCCTGGGAAGACAGGTTACAATGTATTTTTTGCGTAATTTGTTAAATTTATCGCTTGCCGAGATCGGCGAATATCTTGGTGGCAAGGATCACAGCACTGTGATTCATGCGATAGAAAAGATTGCTCATCTAAAAGAGAGTGATTTTGAGTTTTCAAGATTATTAGAGCGGATAAACTCAAAGATAAATGGTGGATAAAATGTTGATATTTTTGAATGATAAAAATTTTTTTAATTTATCAAACTTTATAAACTTTGTTATCAACATAGGAAATTCTATTTTATTTAGATTTTTCATTTATTTTAATCGTTATCAACATATCCACATACCTAACAACAATAATCATTATTTTTTATATTTAAAAAATTTGTTGATTTATAAGGAGGTATAAATGGAATTTAAAGTCAACAGAATTAATTTTGAAAAGATGCTTAATAGCATTGTAAAATTAATTCCACCTAAAAGTACACATACTGTCTTACAAAATGTCATCATAGAGGTAAAAGATAACAATTTGAGTATAGAAGGAACAGACCTCGACATTTTTATAAGAAAATCAATGCAATGTGATGGTAAAAAAGAAGGCAAGGCTCTATTACCCGGAAAAAAAATTCTTGAAATTGCAAGGGAATCAAATGTTGATGAAATATCATTTAAACTAAAGGAATTAAATCTTCAAATAAATGCCGGCAATGCACAATTTAATATACCTGCACTTGATTATAATGAATTTCCAGAAACACCTTCTTTTCCTAAGAAAAAATGGATAACCATAAATATAGGTGAATTGAATGAAATGGTAGATTCAACGATATTTATGGTCTCAAAGGATGTAAGCCGAAGGGCAATGAATGGTGTGCTCTTACAACTAAAAGAAGATAATTTAAATATGGTAACAACTGATGGAGCACGCCTGGCTTTATACAAAAAAGAATTGAAAGCTGAAAATGGAGAATTGATAATTCCACCCAAAGTATTTGACTTAATCGATATAAATCAACCCGAAGAGCCTGTAGAGATTTTTATAGAAGAAAGGATGATCGGGTTAAAATTTTCTTCAACTTCGATCATCGCAAGACTGATAGAGGGTCCGTATCCAAATTATGAAAGTGTCATTCCAAAGGTTTTTCCCAGCACCTGCACAATCGAAAAGGATGTCCTTGATGGTGCCCTGAAAAGAGTTTCTCTTGTTTCAAGTCCAACCATAAAAAGTGTAAAATTTGACTTTGGTGGTGATAAACTTCTGTTATCATCATCTTCTCCTGATTTCGGAGAAGCCAGAGAAGAAATAAGTTGTATCTATGAAGGTGAAAAAATCTCCATCTGGTTTAATGCAGGTTTTCTTCTTGAAATCATAAGGCATCTTCCATCGAGCGACATTGTTTTTCAATTAACATCAGCCTCAACTGCTTCATTGATAAAACCGAAAAACTCCGATAATTTAATATATTTATTAATGCCTTTGAGGATTGATTCATATGATTAGAAAAATAATTTTGTTTTCCTTAATAGGAATTTTTGTAATAATAAACTTATCTGCAGCCCAGCAATTTGGGATTGGTATAATCATTGGCAGTCCAACCGGATTCACGGCAAAATTTATAATGACACAAAAATCTGCGATTGCAGCAAATATGGGTTGGTCATTGGGAGATAATCCAAAACTTCATTTCACCTGTGATTATCAATTCCTTTTTCCGACTGTTTTACGCTGGACCGATGATATGAGTGGAGAACAAAGAGAGATTAAAAACCTAACTCCATATATAGGAATTGGCGGTAGATTCAGATTCAAAGAAAATGAAGCTACGGATAATACTGAATTGAATATTGGCCTTCGTCTTGGTGGAGGTGCAGAGTATAAGATTTCCAGATTTGGTATCTTCCTTGAGATATATCCTGTGGTGAATGTTCTTCCCTCTACTGATTTTGATATTGAAGGTGGACTGGGCGCAAGAATTTATTTTTAAATAAATTTTAGGTATTGACTTTAATTAAAATTTGATTATAATTAGGTTCGTGCTTTTTTACTCTTGACTTTTTTTAAAAATTGGATATAATATATTGCGGGGGAAAAAAAGATTTTTAAAGCAGATACTCATTTCTAATATCTAACTTAAAAAATGGGTTCTGCTGTTAATATGGCGTTTAGCCATATTCTGGTCTTTGAAAATTTATTAGAATTGGCGGAAGGATCGTGGGTTCAAGTTACTAAGGGCGCATGTGAGGATGCCTTGGCATCCAGAGGCGATGAAGGGCGTGGTAGGCTGCGATAAGCGTCGGTGAGGAGCGAACATCCTTTGACCCGGCGATTCCCGAATGGGGAAACCCATCCTGGTGAAAATCAGGATATTCCGTCTCATTGGGACGGAAGGCAAACCAGGGGAAGTGAAACATCTCAGTACCCTGAGGAAAAGATATTCCGAAAGTAGCGGCGAGCGAAATCGGAAAAGCCCAAACCGAACTGCATGTTAAAGCGGACAGGCGTTGTGCAGTCGGTGTTGCGAGGTCCAGCCGAATCCAATCTGTCCTGAGGGTTGTGAAGTTACAAAACCTCAGAATAGCCGAATCTTCCTGGAAAGGAGAGCCATAGATGGTGACAGCCCAGTAGGCGAAATCTTGGAGGTCTTCACTGGCTGGATTCTCAAGTAGCACGGGATAGGTTATCCTGTGTGAATCTGCCCAAACCACTGGGTAAGGCTAAATACTCCTGGATGACCGATAGTGCACCAGTACCGTGAGGGAAAGGTGAAAAGAACCCCTGGCGGGGAGTGAAATAGAACCTGAAACCATGCGCCTACAATCAGCAGGAGTTTGACCTCTACCTGAGCAATCGGGTAGATGTGTTGAATGACTGCGTGCCTTTTGCATAATGAGCCGGCGAGTTGTCCTAACCTGCAAGCTTAATCCTGCTATGAAAGTAGCAGGTGAAGGCGCAGGGAAACCGAGTCCAAATAGGGCGAATTAGTAGGTTGGGGCATTACCCGAAACCCGGTGAGCTACCCATGGTCAGGGTGAAATTCCGGTGACACGGAATGGAGGCCCGAACCGGTGGATGTTGAAATATCCTCGGATGAACTGTGGGTAGGAGTGAAAGGCTAACCAAACCGGGTGATAGCTGGTTCTCCCCGAAATGCCTCTAGGGGCAGTCTTGGATGTTCAGTAGTGGTGGTAGAGCACTGAATAGAAGAGAACCCTTCGGGGTTCAAATCTAATCAAACTCCGAATGCTACTACTTAAAAGTCCAGGAAAGAGGCGGTGGGGGCTAAGCTTCATCGCCGAAAGGGGAATAACCCAGACCACCAGCTAAGGTCCCTAAGAGTTGGCTAAGTGGGAAAGGATGTAAGATGACTCAGACATCTGGGATGTTGGCTTAGAGGCAGCCATCATTTAAAGAGTGCGTAACAGCTCACCAGCCGAGTCATTTTGCGCCTAAAATTTACCGGGGCTCAAGCCAACCACCGAAGCTGTGGCTTCTTGACCTCTGGTCAAGAGGGGTAGGGGAGCGTTCCGTTTTAGGTTGAAGTCTCGTCGCGAGACGGGATCGACGAAACGGAAGTGATTATGCCGGCACGAGTAGCGATAATCCGGGTGAAAAACCCGGACACCGAAAGCCCAAGGGTTCCTGGGGAAGGTTAATCCTCCCAGGGTTAGTCGGATCCTTAGCCGAGGCCGAAAGGCGTAGGTGATGGGAAAGCCGTCAACATTCGGCTACCATCTGTAGTTTCGTTATTACCTATGGGGTGACACTGATGGTAGAGGTGGTTCCTGTGTTGGAATACAGGATCCAAATACTGCAGGGGAATCTCCAGGCAAATCCGGAGGTTCTTAACCCTGGAGTATGATGGGGAGGCCCAAAAGGCCATAAACCCGCCTCGAGATTCAGTCGAGAAAAACCTCTATGGGAGAGACTATGGATGTCCGTACCGGAAACGAACACACGTGGGCGAGGTGAAGATCCACAGGTGCTCGGGTGAACCCTTGTTAAGGAACTCGGCAATCTAACCCCGTAACTTCGGGAGAAGGGGTCCCCGCTATGTTGAATAGCGGGGCGCAGTGAAAGGGCTCTCGCGACTGTTTAACAAAAACACAGGTCTCTGCTAAGCCGTAAGGCAAAGTATAGGGACTGACACCTGCCCGGTGCCAGAAGGTTAAAGAAGGAAGTCAATCTTGGGGCAACTCAGGGTGAAGCTTCCGACTGAAGCCCTGGTAAACGGCGGCCGTAACTCTAACGGTCCTAAGGTAACAATCGTTGCCTGAACTTAGCTATATGCGGGAAAATCCTTAGAGCCTTGAATACGAGGCCCAATAAGCTTTGAGGTCCGTAACAATTTCAAGGATTGGACAATCCGCAGGAAATCCTTTATAGGGAGTTCCTCAGAGACTATACGCTAAGCATCCATTTTACTGGAGGAATAATGGAATTGAAACCTGAATGGATAAGTGGTTTTGTGGACGGAGAAGGTTGCTTTCATATTGCCTTTCTAAGACATGCAGAAATGAAATTCGGTTATCAGATACTACCGGAATTTACTGTGGTTCAGCATATGCGCGACAAGGATATCCTGTTCGCACTAAAAAGATACTTCGGTTTTGGTGTGGTGCGGAAAAATCACCAAGACCGATGGTGTTACAGGGTTCGTAAATTAGAAAATCTTTTGAGAATTTGCGAATTCTTTACACGATTCCCTTTGCGAACTAAAAAGCGAGTGAATTTTCAAAAGTTCAAAAAGGCAATTAATATGATGAAAGAAGGGAAACACCTTACTAAAGATGGATTTATTGAGATATTGGAGATTGCCCTGAGAATGAATACAGGAGATAGAGAGAGACTCCTCCAGATAATAAAGGACCTGGAAAATGGATGAAGATATAGTCCACACTGTGATGAAAGTCACAGAGTAATGTGAGCGAAATTCCTTGGCGGGTAAGTTCCGTCCTGCACGAATGGTGTAACGACGAGAGCGCTGTCTCAACAAGGGTCCCGGCGAAACTGTAGTGGCGGTGAAGATGCCGCCTACCCACGGTAGGACAAAAAGACCCCGTGAACCTTTACTGCAACTTGCTATTGAATCTTTGCAGGACATGTGTAGCATAGGTGGGAGGCTATGAAGTCCCGACGCTAGTCGGGATGGAGCCGTCAGTGAAATACCACCCTTGTTCTGTCGGAGGTTCTAATCCTGATCTTGCAAGTCAGGAGACAGTGGCAGGTGGGCAGTTTGACTGGGGCGGTCGCCTCCCAAAATGTAACGGAGGTGCCCAAAGGTTCCCTCAGTGCGGTCGGTAATCGCACGTGGAGTGTAAGGGCATAAGGGAGCCTGACTGTGAGGCCGACAGGCCGAGCAGGCACGAAAGTGGGGCCTAATGATCCGGTGGCTCCGTGTGGAAGGGCCATCGCTCAGCGGATAAAAGGTACTCCGGGGATAACAGGCTGATCGGGCCCGAGAGTTCACATCGACGGCCCGGTTTGGCACCTCGATGTCGGCTCATCGCATCCTGGGGCTGGACAAGGTCCCAAGGGTCGGTCTGTTCGCCCGTTAAAGCGGTACGTGAGCTGGGTTCAGAACGTCGTGAGACAGTTCGGACTCTATCCACCGTGGGCGTAGGAGACTTGAGAGGAGCTGTCCTTAGTACGAGAGGACCAGGATGGACGGACCTCTGGTGCACGAGCTGTCATGCCAATGGCACCGCTCGGTAGCCAAGTCCGGAAGGGATAACCGCTGAAAGCAACTAAGTGGGAAACCCACCTCAAGATTAGGTCTCCCGTTCAACTCAGGGGCAACTCTGAGTTGACCTAAAGACTACCGGTAGACTACCGGTTCGATAGGCCACAGGTGTAAGTGCAGTAATGCATTGAGCCGAGTGGTACTAATAAGTCGAGCGACTTGGACTTCCTTCCGCCTTTTACAATTTAAGCAAATTGTCCCGGCGACAATACCGACAGGGAAACACCTCTTCCCATTCCGAACAGAGAAGTTAAGCCTGTCAGGGCCGATGGTACTGTGCTGGTAACGGTACGGGAGAGTAGGTCGTTGCCGGGCTTTTTATTTTATTATGTGTGTATCAATCTAAATCTTGATTTTTTTGTATTAATCGATATAATCATTTATGTGTTTCACAAAAAACATCAGTCATGAATTTAGTCTTAACAGATAAAAATTAAACGAAGGAAAGGTTAGATGAAGGAGAGTGTTAAAAAATATCTTTATCATCGACAGAGGCAGATTAAGAATGAAGATGAGCCAGAACAGATTGAAAACCATTGTGAACTTTGGCCTGATTTGAAAAAATGTGTTGAGATATATTTTAAAATCAGTCCTTCAATGCAACAATACCACAATGTCCTGAAAGAACCACTGGATTTTGAATACTCGGAAAATTTTTTAAAGGCGGTTGAAAGATACTGCACAACCAATGAATTAAAAAGACAGTTCATTGATGCCCTGACCAAGGTTGTTTATAAGATTCCCAGTTCCGGGCTCCAGGATGTTAAAATCAAAGAGATGGGCGACCTATATCATTTTTATGTCTCATTTTCTTTTCGTGTCTATTATCGGAAAAAGGATGACCATATCATCCTTAAAAAATTTATTCCCCATAAGAAAAAGGGATTTGAAAGGCATTTTTAAACTCCAGACCAGGCAAGATTTCAAAAAATTTCCCGCCTTTATTCGTTTTATTCCGATATTGACATATGTGCATATCTAAATAGGAAAAGGATCCTGCAAGAACACACGAAGGAATTGCTTCCATGTTTTCTTTTTGATACAGCAAAGATTAAGTTCTATTGACCGCCTTTAGGATCCAGTCTTTTAGTTGATTTTTATCTGGGACCCTTCCGACTGAGACGAGTTTTTTATTTATCACAAGACCCGGGGTAGCAACCATTCCATATTTACTTATCTCTTTTAAATCCCTTATATGCTCAATATCTGCGGCAAGGTTCAATTCCTGCACTACTTCCCTCACCTCTTTTTCCAGTTGTTCACAACTTGGACAACCAGGACCCAAAATCTTTATGACCAATCCAGTCTCTTCTTCTTCAACCTCTTCACCCAGAAATCTTCGGTATTCGCGATAAAGGGCATTCTTGTAATCCTCTTCCACACTTGAAGGAATATAGTTCTTTTCTTTTGCTTTCTGTAGCAAAAAGTCTTTTAAGGTCTGCTCATCTGTAATCTGCGCCTGTTTTGCAGATTGAAGAATCTCATCTAAGCCAATAATGCCAATTCTATTGCCTTTAATATTTATCTGCTTAATCTCCATAGTTTTTCAATTGTAGTTACCTGATTTATCAGGCATTGCCCAATGAATTGGGCAACTACATTTTTTGGACATGAATAAACCCTTCCCTTATTCTATATTCACCCAACCTTTCATCTTCAATTCGTTTTGTGCAATGAATCGCACCGCTACATTCGTTATCCATTATTTTCACATCAACTATCCAAGCATAGAACTAAAAAACCGTGTGGCTATAAGACAATGCGACCATCAGATCAACTGACTATTTATTCAATTCCTGTTCAATCCATTGTTTAATCTGAGATTTTGCTGGAATCTTGCCACTGATAACGACCTTGCCATTTATAACCAGTCCCGGTGTTGATAGAATTTTGTATTCCATTATCTTTTTCAAGTCCGTGACTTTTTCCACGCTGGCTTCAATATTCATCTCTTGAATAACCTCTTTGGTCCTTTTTTCTACTTCCTGGCACCTTGGACAGCCAGAACCAAGGATTTTTATGTTAAGCATAACGCCTCCTTTTTATAAAAGTTTATGGTTAATCGTTGCACGGTTTCGCTGCCCGTATTAAAAATAAATCCGAAATACGAAGCACGAAATCTGAAACAAATCCCAAATTCCAAGTACCAAATTCCAAACAATACCTAAATTCCAATTTCTAATGCAGAAACTTCAATCTCATTTTTTTCACGGGATTAAAGTCCCTACTCCATAGAATATCGTTTATAGTTATTAGGCATAGATGCCAGTTTGGTAATTGGACAGCTTTCTATAAGCGGACAGGGACAACCCCTGTCCCTACAATTTTCACTTTTAGACTTCAGTCGCATAATTCATTTTGATGTTATTATCAAATATATTCCACCAAGAATCACGAGGACACCGCAGATTTTTTTCACTATAGAAATACCCTTTGATTTTTCTGACCAGTGTAGATAATTGCCAATGGTTTCAGTCAGTGTTCCAGCAAGGACAATCACTGAGCAATGGCCTATTGCATAGGCAGTGATAAGACCTATTGCATAGCCAGGTTTTGTTGATGCCACTGCAAAGACAACTCCGAGCATCGGTGCCATATAAGCAAATGTGCACGGACCCAATGCTACACCAAATATCAACCCGAGAATAAATGCACCCCACAAGCCTTTTTTACCAATTCCGACACCACCGCCTGAAAAGGGCATCGGAATTATGCCTAAAAGATGTAAACCAATAACAAAGAAGATTATGGCGATGATATAATTGCCGGTTCTGCCAATATCACCAATCATCCTGCCCATAAATGCAGTTATCAAGCCAACAGCACCAATAGTAATGAGAACACCTATGGCAAAGATTAAAGCGATTACAAATGCCTTTTTTATGGTTATCCTGCCCTGCTCTGCAATATAACCAACAACCAAAGGGATACTCGCAAGATGGCAGGGACTCAAGATGATACTCAGTACTCCCCATAAGAATGATGCCAAGATTGCAATCACAGGATTCTGCTCAAGTGCCTTTGTAAGCCAGGTCAAAAGTTCAAGCATAATAACCTCACTTCGTTCGGTTAAAAACCCCAAATCCCAAGCACCAAATCCCAAACAATATCTAAATTCCAAATTCCAATGCTCAAAATCAGGATTTTTTGTTTGGAATTTAGTATTTCGGTCATTGAGATTTGTTTAGAATTTCGTCCGCCAAGAAAAGTGGCGAATTCGTATTTAGAATTTTGCTTATCATTCTACTCCCATCTTCTTCAACTGTGCTATGATGTCCTGTTCGGGCATAAATCCCTGATGTCTGTAGACCTCTTTACCTGATGGATCAAAGAAAATCTGGGTTGGAATCATCATTATCTTATATTTGCGCGCAAGTGCTGCATACTCACCAACATCAATGATTAAAACCTCAGCCTTGCCTGCATATTCCTTCTGTAATTTTTCTAAGATTGGTTGCATCATCTTGCAGGGTATACAGGTTCCGCGTCCAAAATCCGCAAGCACTGGCCTCTTTGATTTCAAAGCCTTGCTCAAAGGATTATCCGCAGTTGCTGATTCCTGCTCTTTTATCTATTTTTTATTGCGCACAATCTTTGCCTTTGTTTTAAGTTTATTAATGAACTCATCAATCTTCAACCGCTGTTTCTCCTCAAGTGCCATCGGCCTTAACCGCTCTTTGACTGATTCATAGTCTTTGTTCGGCAACTGGTCCTTATACTGATTATAAAAATCCTTTAAGTCATTTTCACTCAGGGTTACACTATTAGCAATCTTTCTCAAAAGGAGATTGACCATTATGTCCTCTTTCTTATCAGGATTCTGTTTAAGATAATCTTTGTAATCTTCTTGATTATAGATCTTCTGCCTCTTTGCTTCGCTGAGCAGTAATTGTCTTGTTATCAATTCTTCAAGGAATCCGGGTTTGTCGTCTTTATAATATTCTTTAATCTGGGAAGGCATTGTATTAAAAATGCTATCAAGTTCTTCCTTTGTAATCTTTGCATCATCTACTATTGCCAGGACATCATCGGTCATTTTGGGTGGGTCATCAATAATCTCTTGTTGTTTTGCCTGGACGATTGTCTCAACCGATGTTTGATTTGACACTATTCCTGCAACTTCAGTCCCAAAGGTATTTGAATCGCTTATCTCCGTTTTTTCATTCACAGGATTGATGGATTCTTTCTTATTTTTGGGAACTGCGATAAAAATGATGACCAATGCAATAACAAGAATAATTGCAAATGGATAGTATCTTTTCATTCATCCTCCTTGCTTTTCATAAAATCGCTTTTTTATCCACAATGCTACATTCACTAAAGAAATCAAGACCGGCACCTCAATCAATGGACCAACCACTGCGGCAAGTGCCTGACCTGAGTTTAAGCCAAAAACACCTATTGCCACTGCAATTGCCAGTTCAAAATTATTGCTTGCCGCTGTAAAAGACTGGGTCACACTATGGGCATAACTGAAGCGCAGGCGGTAAGATATGAAGAAAGAGATTAAGAACATCAAAACAAAATAGACAAGCAATGGAATAGCAATACGCAGGACATCAAGGGGTAAGGTGAGTATCTTATCACCCTTCATTGAAAACATTACTACAATCGTAAAGAGCAATCCAATCAGGGCATAGGGACCGAGTTTCGGCGCAAATTTATTATCATACCATTCTTTGCCCCGACGGGCAATCAGGGTAAATCTGGTGATAATGCCGGCAATTAACGGAATGCCCAAAAAGATAAATACACTACGGGCAATGTCCAGGATAGAAACCTGAACAACTGATGCCTTTGCTGAGGGACCGGCAAGTGCCGAAGATAGAAGTGTAACATAGAGATAGGCAAGGGGTGAATACATAATCATCTGGAACACAGAATTCAATGCCACAAGGACCGCGCAGTATTCATTATCACCCTGGGCAAGCATATTCCAGACCAGGACCATTGCAATACATCGCGCAAGCCCAATTATGATAATTCCTTCACGGTATGCGGGTAGGTCAGCAAGAAATAGCCAGGCAAGGCAGAACATTATTGCTGGACCAATCACCCAGTTTAGTAGAAGTGATACTGCAAACATTCGTCCGGCTTTTGTAATCTTTTTTAATTCTTCATATTTTACCTTTGCCAGCACTGGATACATCATCCATAATAGCCCAATAGCAATTGGTAGAGAGACCGTATCAAGTCTGAAGAAATCAAGTATCTTTGCAATATTGGGATAGATATAACCCAATCCCAGACCTGCAGCCATTGCCAGGAATATCCACAGGGTCAAGAATCTATCCAGTAAAGAGAGTTTAATCTTTTGGTCCATTCAACCCCCTGTTTTTGCAATCAAATTTTAATACCAAAATTCTAAATCCTAAACAATTTTTAAATACCAAAGAAACAAATGCAAAACTTTGTTTGAAACACTGGAATTTAAGATTTTGGATTTGCTTAGAATTTAGTGCTTTGGATTTAGGATTTATGTTTGATCCTCCATTATTTCTGTAGCGGTGCGATTTATCGCACAAATTTTTAAATATTTCTAAATGTCGGATAAATCCGATCGCTACAATCCAACTTTTACACAACAGATCCATATAACCAGCCTAAAATTGCTGAAAGGATAATCACCAGAGATACATAAGTGATGGTCTTTTTCACGCCCATTATACTAACGATGACAAGCATACTTGGTAAACTCACGGCTGGACCAGCAAGCAACAATGCCAGTGCCGGACCCTTTCCCATACCACTACCGAGTAAGCCCTGTAATATCGGAACTTCGGTAAGGGTAGCAAAATACATAAATGCCCCAGAGACTGCAGCAAGGAGATTTGCCCAGAATGAATTACCACCAACAAGATTTGCAATAAAACTTGATGGAATAATTCCGCGGTCAGTATTCGGTCTGCCGAGCAAAAAACCTGCAACCAGGACTCCAGCAAACAATAATGGTAGAATCTGTTTTGCAAATGTCCAGGTGGAAAAGGCCCAGTCCTTTCTTTCATCTGCATTGAACCACCTGAAGACTATAACCAGCATTATTACCAAGAATATCAAGACAAGATACCAGTGGATATTATATACTGCATTCCAGAAACCAATTGGTTCTTTTGGCTTTGCCCAGGCTGCAAATATGAGAATAAAAATTAGCGAAAGAAAGTATAGGAGATTCTGCCCCAGTGTGCGTCCTTCTTTGCCGGTCTCCGATGTTTCAAAAGACTCTTCAGATTCTACTTTTTTGTCTTTGAATATCAATGCCATCAATATGCCAATGATGATTGAGAAGAGGACTGCACCGAGTGCCCTTGCAATGCCCAGTTCTGCACCGAGGATACGTGCGGTCAAAATAATCGCCAGAATATTTATTGCCGGACCTGAATATAAAAAGGCAATAGCCGGTCCGATACCCGCACCCCTTGTATATATTCCCGCAAACATCGGTAAGACCGTGCACGAACAGACCGCAAGGATTGTGCCCGAGATAGAGCCAATGCCATAGGCAAGGACCTTATTCGCCTTTGCCCCAAAGTATTTTATCACTGCCTCTTTGGAAATAAAATTGCTAATTGCACCCGCAATAAAGAATGCCGGGATTAAACAGAATAATACATGTTCCCGGGCATATTCCTGAATCATAAAAAATGCCTCAAGGATTGCAGACTGAATCCGCACGCCATCAAGAGGTACAAAGTAAAGAATCAGGAATACTGCGATAAAGATGATAAGCCTTGTTCTTTCTTTCATAATCACCTCACTTACAATAAATCCGAATATCTAATCCGCCAAAAAGCATGGTGGATCTGGATTTAAAATTTTTCGTACTTATCTTCGTGCCATCTCCTTCAATAATTCAGTCTTTTTCTTTAAATTGCCAATTATACATTCTCTAAGCATATCAATCATCTCAAAAATTCTCTGGTCTATTACCTCATACCAGACCTCAAGACCTTTTTTCTGGCATCTGACTATCCCAGCATTCTTCAAGATTGTCAGATGGTGCGAGACATTGGACTGCTCTGCACCGACATAGGGAATTATTTTACATACACAACAGGGACCATCCCGTAATTTTTCGAGAATCTTTAATCTCAATGGATGGGCCAGGGCATTAAAGACCCCGGATTCTAATTCCATTATATCTTCACTCTGTTTTGGCATATAACACTCCTTTGAATTACCTCTCTTTCGCTCAGATAGATCCGATTTCACCCATCTACTCTTAGTAGAGAGTAGCAAGAAGAACTAAAAAAATCAAAAGGGTTATTAAGGGTTATAAGGGGTTATAAAGGTTAATTAGGGAGTCTTTACCTTTGCACTTCCTTTTCGTTTCACGTTTCACGTTCCACGTTTCACGAATCCCCCCTATTCACCCTTTAGCCTTTTTTACAACCCTTCCTTACTTCCCCTTTTACAAAGGGGGAAACATAGGGATTTTTTCCTTCGATTGCCTTCAATTGCCCTTTATTGCCTTCAAAAGTATATGATTATATCTAAATATTGTCATATGTCAATATGGAATAAACAAATCCATTTTAAGATTGTGCTTGACATATTTTATTAAATTTGTTATAATATATTTGATAGAATGTAAAATGAATTTCACAATTTCAATAATACTATTTTTATTATGTTCAAATGGTATTCAAACCACCTTATATATATTTAATGAGGGCTATTATGAATTCTGGGCAGGTAGATTATCTTAAGAGATTCTGGGCAAAGAGGAACTATGAAAAATTTGAAAAGAGGCTGCTTGAGGCAGATGATAAGTTTTCTACTCCTTTTATGAGAGGCCGTGATACACCAATGGGGAGAAGTTATATCCTTATTGGTCCACCGGATGAGATTAAAAAATATGGTGAATATGTAACAAGGGGAGAAGTTCTTTATGGTAAAGCACATACAGGCGAACCAAAAGAGATATGGGTATATGAAACAAAAGGCGTGCAGGTTCTATTTATGGACAAAGATAAAGATGGAATATATGAATTTATTGGTATATCAAAGATTGGAGAAGAAGAGAGCGAGGATAATTTAAAAGAAAGGGAGGTATTATGGAAGTTGTTATTCAGAGACGATTGAAAACTATTCTTAAAAAGTTGGGCAGAAAAGAAATTTTGTATTGTATCTGCTTTTTTATCTTTGGCTGTGCCACAAATATTATTACGGCGAGGTATTATCGCCTTCTTGAAAAAGAACGGCCGATTTTTTTAGGATTAAGAGGGATTGACTCAGTTACAGCTGATAAGTATTTAAATCTTCCTTCAGCCACCGAGCGAAAATACTTCTATGACCAATACTGGCAGGGAAGGAATGAAGAGAGGCAAGAATTTGAGAGGCGTGCTGAATATGCATTTAAAGAGTTTGGTAAATATGCTCCACTGAGTGATGAACGGATACCGATTTATGTAAAATATGGAAAACCCACCCGTCGTTATGTGATAACCCCGGAAAAGAAGGCTGGTATTGTGACCAGAGAATATGTGAATCCAGCAGAGGTATGGACCTATAAGAACGAAGGTATTGAGTTTGATTTTATCAGATTGGCCCGTGCTTATAAAATCATTGCCCGAAGCAGGTTTGGAGATAGCGTGATTATACCGTATTTAAAAGAAGAGGAATCAAATGCCCTGAGTCTGGATACAATCATTAATGACCGATTAAATTTTAATATTGCATATGGTCGGTTTAGACAGCGTAGGGACCTTGTGCGCCTGGAAATCTATGCCCGACTTATGATTGATGACACGACTGGTTGCAGGATAGCGCGTAGATTAAGGGTTTATGACCAGAATGATAGTTTAATAACTGATAAGATAAACCTATTGATTCCTGTTGGTGGTGACAGAGATTATTTCTATGATGAAATCAATGCCTGGCTATCTCCCCAGAAATATCGGATATTGGTTGAATATAGCAATTTAAAATCAAAGGTAAGTGGCAGGAAGGAATTTTTTGTTGACCTACTTGATTATAAAAATGATGCGAAGAAGATAAGTGACCTGGTCTTTGCTAATCTAATTGATGAATCATTGAGTGATGAGAAATTTTTTAAACCAGTTGGCAGGGTAATCCCGATGGTTCACTCTGCACTGCCCATTGCCACGCCATTCTATATCTATCACGAAGTTTATAATTTAAAGATCCAGGATGGGCAACATCTATTAAGAATTGATTATGAGATATACAATAAAGAGAAAATGCGCAAAGAGATTGTTGATATTATGAGTCAGACTGAAAGTAGCGAAGGTGATGTTGGGTATATTGCGGCAAAATATCATCCGATGGATCTTCCGCACGGCAACTACATAATTGTAGCAAAGATAACTGATATGTTGAGTGGTGAACAGTTTACTGCAGTCGGAGAGTTCACTTTAGAAAAAGTGGATAAATAAATACGACTTTGAAAATGATAGATTCATTCTCAAAACCAGATTGGTGAAGAACCGATTCTCCTTATTGTGCGTAGATATGCAGGCCAGGGCAGTAAAACGACGCTTTCTGAACAGATTAACGAAGATGTAGATGTGTTGGCATTTTTAATGGAAAAAACTGGATTTTAATCCGCCTCAAAAATGGTTTAATCTAAGAAGTGTAAATTTATTATTTTAAAATAACAATTTTCCTGTAATCTATTGTATTATCAATATTCAAAATGATAAAATATGTTCCTGAGGAGAGTTTCTTACCTTTATCATCAAATCCATTCCAATCAATTATGTAATTACCCGAATTTTTTGTCTCTTTCATCAATGTTTTTACAAGCCTTCCTGAAGCATCAACAATTTTTATTGAAACTCTTTCCTTACAGGATGGAACAAAGGCATATACTTGACAGGGGAATTTCACCAGATTGGGCACAATCCTGATGTAAGGCTGGATAACTATATTTCCTTTATTTTCATTGATTCCTAATGTATCAAGCGTTAGCACATAGGTGTCACCAAAGTAGTAGTCGTAATACTGATCACCACCGAAGACAAATATCCGATGATGGAATGGGTCATAAGCAGCACAGGAGCCTCTTCTACCTTCTATATTTACACCCACCGGGATAATCTCTCGCCAGGTTAAACTTGTAAGATTCAGTGCCCAGACATCATTATAGTATAGAAAATAACCAGGATAATTGAAACCAAAGCCAATCACTACATCCTGATTTTCATTATCAAATATCCCCCAATGTCTCATCCTGACATCCGGTGCAGTGCCCGCAGGAAAAAGTTGGTGCCAGGATTCATTGCCTGATGCGAGGTCCAATGCCCACACATCATTGTAGGTTGCTGCGCCAGAACCACCAAAGACGACCATTCGATGTCCAATCGGGTCATAGATGGCAATGTGTGAACCACGGGGAGGAGGTGGAGTGCCTGACGGGTTGAGGAGAGTCCAGGTTAAATTATTGAGACTCAATTCCCAGGTTTCATTATATGCCTGACCATTGGCATCGCTTCCACCAAAGATTACCACTCTATTATTTATCGGATCCATAATTGCAGTGGGCCCGTCTGATGCATTGGGTGGTGTTCCTGAAGGAAAGAGTTGAGTCCAGGATTCATTGTTTGGGGTTAAATTTAGAACCCAGACATCGTTTAAATATGTGTCCCAGGGAAGACGATAATTGCCTCCTCCAAAAAGAATCATTCTTTGGTTTGCACTATCAGTAATCACTCCTGCCATACTTCTTGGACAGGGGTTGGCAGTCATCCTCCATTCTGCCGCATAAATTACCTGAGTTACAGTAATTAAAAACAAAAAATTTTCTCATATCAACCTTCCGTGATTTATTATAAATTAAATTCTATTTATTGTCAAGTTATTCGTTATTATTTAAAAATTGCACAAGGCAGGTGAAATGATTCCATTGGTTTTAATGCTTTACAATATTATTCGGATGAATGTTCTGAAATTCGCCCGGGTAAAAATTTTAACGAGAATAAGGCAAAAAGAATTTCAGCAATGGTTATCCATAGGCGTGATAACAGACTTATTATGATTGCGACAGGTTTGGGAAAATACAAAGAAAGTAGCAGGGTTAATATACCTTCTCTAATTCCTAATCCAGCCGGTGCAAATAATGCAATAAATCCAAGATTCCAGGAGATCGCAAATACACTGGTAAGATCAATAAATTTGTTATAAGATATTGGATAGAAAGAATTGATCAAGAAGAAAAAACCGATTCCGTAAATTATCCAGGCAATTCCATATAACAATGTTAAAAAAAGCATAGAAGCGTAACTATATCTTAATTCTACAAAAGGACGCCTTAATATACCACAGATAGTCTTTATAATTTTATCCGCAAAAAATGGATGCAGGGCGATTACAAAAATGATGGTCAATATAATTGCAAGAAAAATATAACTTCTTAATGTAGTAAAGTTGTAAATAAATGGAGAAAGTATGAAAATAATAAGTGAAGAGAGCAATAAAAGTCCTGTTTCCAGAGCCATACTTAAAAATCCTTTTTCTTCTTTCACCCCCAATTTTTTGATAAAATAAACCCTTCCCGCTGCATACCAGATCTTGCCCGGCAAATACTTTCCAAGTATAGAAACGCCGGTTATTGATAACGAATATTTGAATGAAATTTTTTCGCCCAGGTTTGATAAAATCTTCTGCCATAGGTAGGCGCCATAAAGAAAGTTCAAAAATATAGGAATAAACGAAATTATTACAAATAGAAAATTAAATTTTAATTTCTCAAAAGGTATTTCCTGCCAGGTCTGGATTAGATTTTTGCCTAAAAAGAAGAATATAATTACAATGATAATCCAGAAAATTATTTTTTTAAAAATTGTTGTAACATGATTAATCAATCTCATTTTTATGTATTAAGAAGGGCTTTATAAATATCTGCAATTTCATTTGCGGTCTTCTGCCAGGTGAATTTCTTTGCCTGTTCTATACCCTTTTCTTTAAACTCTTTTTGTAAATTTGTATCATTGAGCAATTGTTTCATTCCTTCATATATTTCTTTTACCGAATAGGGATTTATTTGCATCCCTGCATCACCAACTATCTCAGGCAGGGAGCTCATATTTGATACAATAACGGGTATACCACAACTCATTGCTTCGAGCGCGGGCAAGCCAAATCCCTCGTAGAATGATGGCATAACAAAGATGTCTGCCATATTATAAAAAAATGGAAGTTCATTTTCACTGATATTTTCAAAATACCTTACTTTTTCTACAATATCCAGTTTTTGAATCAATCTTCTTACTGATTTTGATTGTTTTCCGACCCTTACCAGAATCACATCTTTATTTTCAGTGCTTAGCCGGGCAAATGCATACACTAAACCCGGAATATTTTTCCTGTATTTTTCAGTTCCAACATTTAGAATAATTTTAGCGCCTTCTGGTATCTGAAATTTTTTTCGATATATAATTTTATTCTCCACTGATTTGAATATGTTGTGTTCAACTCCAAGATATACAGTTTTTACTTTTTTTTCATCAATTTTATAGATATCAATCAAATCTTTTTTAGTAGCGTTTGAATCGGCAAGGATGATTTTTGCTTTTTTCAATCCATTATATAGAAGGCGACGCCAGATTTTTTCTTCAAAGCGGTCGGGTGTTATTAAGGGTGCAAGGTCATGACAGGTTACGATGGAATTTGATTTTGCGATTAAAAAAGAGAGATTTTGATTGGCAAAATGATAGAGTTTATAATCAGGAATTTTATTACGGATACGTAACCAGAAGAATGGTTTATTATCGATAAAAGGCACTTTTTTGTCTTTGTGTATTATATTTTTATCATGATTTTTTACCACCCTGTCTTTGTAATCTAAAAGCAAAAACTCAAGGTCAAATCTATCTTTTAATAATTCATATATCTTAAACGAATATTTTCCCATTCCCGAATAAAAAGGCTGATCATTGATCAGGGCGATCTTCATTCTTTAATTTTCTTGGGGTATCTGGCGAAGCAAATAATATTATTGTATAAAGGCGGAGCCGCAATATATTTGTGCAATTTAAGGAGGAATGGTAACTTTCGTCCGGGTTTCATCATTGGTAAGATACCCAAAATTTTAATTTTATTGAAATATGTTAACATAAGTATTTTGAACTTTCTGAAGTTCATCACACTTACATGTGTGGGGTCTAATTTACGCTTTGTTAGAAATTCAGTAAAATTATATATCGGCCTATTTGGTGTAGAAATGATAAGAGTTCCGTCTGATTTTAGCAAACTTATAATTTTCTCCATTAACTGTTTTGGATTGTAGGTATGTTCTATGACATCAAATAAAAATATAGTATCAAATAATTGATCTGAATAAAAATCTTCTAAAGAAACTTGTTGAACCACAATATTATGATATTTATTAAACCGTGCTCTCGCAATTTTAAAAAGAGGAGATGGATCTATAGCAACCACATTTCTTATTTTGTCGCTCTCACATTTTTTTAGTAAATTTTCAAGCTTAAATCCATCACCAGTGCCCACATCTAAAATATTACCGTATAAATAATTTTTAATCTCTTTATAAATATAAGGAGGAAATAGTATTTCAGAACTTGCTGGAGTGAATTCCTTATCATAATTTTTAAAGCGTTCGTAAATTCTGCCTTTGTATTTAGAATTTTCCATTCTTATCCATTATATTAAAATTTGTCTATGCGTCAAGAAGGCGTTAAAAAAGAAATTGTACCTTGACAATTTTGTAGGATTTGTTATAATCTTTAAGATTAAAGAAGGCACTTATGATAACACTAAATCGTTTGTTTATTGTAATGCACACCTTATTAATTTTTCTGGGCGGGCAGGGAATATGGATTGAAACAACACAATACGAAAGAGATATTTATATTTCACACCGATAAGATGGAACTGTGGAATTTGTCCCACGATTTGATTTAAATAGAGATGGTTATCTGGATCTTTTCACAGCTGGACACTATGGTCCAATAGATATTTATTGGGGCAGTAGTACTGGATATAACCCAAATAATAAGCTTGAATTCCCTATCTCAGGCGGAGGTAATTGTGAATCTGCAGATTTGGATTGCGATGGATTTTCTGATTTTGTAGTTTCACCGGATCGCTGCACTTTCTTTAGAATATATTGAGGAACAGCCAACGGTCCTAATCCTAATATCTATCAAGAATTTCCCATGCAGGATTAAGCAATAAAATCGAATTTTGTTGCTGATTTGAATAAAGATGGCTACCTCGATATTGTGATTGATTGTTATGACAGAGGCACTACCGCAATATACTGGGGTAGTGAATCTGGTTATAACCCAAGCAATATAACCTTCCTACCTAATAATTGGGCTGTTCACAATATTGAAGTTGGTGATGTTAATAAAGATAATTGGCTGGATATATGTTTACCGAATGTAAATGGTGGCACTAATTATATTTACTGGGTCAGTAGTAACGGTTACTCACCGAGTAATTGTAGTTACTTATCGTGTGAACCTGGTATTGCACAGGGATTATCTGTAGCGGATCTAGACAAAAATGAATATTTGGACTTAGTATTCACTGGATTCAATAATATGAATGTTTCATATATTTATTGGGGTAGCAATTCTGGATTTAATACACGCGATACTCTTTTTACAGGACCATGCTTTGGCGGTAGTTCAATTGCTGATTTTAATCAAGATGGCTCATTAGATATTTTTTGTAATTCACATACGAATTTTAGTTACTTCTTCTGGGTACCATCTTTTACGACAAATACTGCATTACCTGTAAGTTATGACCATTATGGGATGTTTCGTGAGATTGGGAATGTTTATAATCGTAAGTATTATGAGGATTATATCTCATCGGTCTTTGATGCAGGTGAAGAAGTCAACTGGGGTATCATTTACTGGGATGATAGTTTGCCATCAGGAACAAGTATCCACTTCTTTGTCCGCAGTGGCGATACACCAAATCCTGATAATTCCTGGAGTATTTGGGATTCCCTGGGTAAGGGTGAGGAGATTCCGGATAGTTTAAATTCCCGATATTTACAATACCAGGCAAGACTAAAATATACCAATCCTGCATATCTGCCTTATTTATATGAAGTGCGTATTGATTATGGTCCTTCAACAAGATTGATTCTTGAGCCGAATTATGCGGATTCTACACTTCCTGCTTACAGGATTGATTACAATATCAGGGTGATGAATATGGGCATTGGTCTTGATACAGTGGATTTGAGATACCAGCACAATACCAACTGGCAGATAGGATTATTTGATTCTACAGGAATGAATCCCTTGATTGACCATAATAACAATTCCATTCCGGATGTGATTATAAATATTAATGATACAATTCTGATTGTTTTATCTGTCATTCCACCGGGTAATGCCCAGGGTGGAGAGGTAGATTCATTAAGACACATTGGCAATTCTAATATCAATCCTTTGTTGGTTGATACAGCTTATATTGCCACAAGGATTCGTCGGGTTGTGGGGATTTTAGTTGAGCCTGATCAGGTTGGTTATACCATTGCGGGTGTGCCAAAGAGTTATGATTTATGGGTTTATAATCAGGGCACGAATCGCGATACAGTGGATTTGTATTATCAGCATAACAAGCCCTGGGGTATTGTGCTTCTTGATTCTTCAGGTTTACCCCTTACTGACCATAACAACAATGGTTTTGTTGATCTCTGGGTTAGTAGTTTAGATTCTACAAGGTTCCGGCTTGTGGTCTATTCTCAGGATACAGCATCCAATGGTGTTGCAGACATCTTGATTTTAATGGGTCGTTCAACTTTGAATCCCGTGGTGAGGGATAGTGTTCGTGTTATAACAATTATTTGGGGGATGGGTTCAATCATTATCTTTCCTGATCAGAATGCAAATGGGCTTCCGGGTAACTGGGTGAATTTTTTAATTACCGCCCGAAACAATCAGAATTTTGTGGATACGATTGATTTGAGGTATATAGACCGATTGGGATATAGTTATCAGTTTTTAGATTCAACAAACAATCCATTAACCGACCACAACAACAATTGTCTTGTGGATTTACCTGGTATAGGTTCATCAGGTGGTGAGATTGATTTCAATTTAAGGGTTTTGGTGCCTTCAAATATACCTGCGGGCACAGGGGATACGATATTTGTTTATGGTTATTCAGGGCGGGATACGGTGCTAAGGGATTCATCAATAAATATTTTGACTGTGGGTACATTTGCTCAGGTTAGAATTGAGCCGAATCAGGGTGATTCTGGGGCTGTGGGTGATTCAATAGATTATCTATTATGGTCAGAGAATTTGGGTAATGCCAGTGATGTGATAGATCTGGTGGTTATTAATGGTGCGTTTGGATATTCATTGCGGGATAAGGATGGTAATTTATTGATTGATACGGATGGTGATGGGATGAGGGATTTGGGTGTGGTCAATCCTTTTGGTGGTTGTGAGAGTTTACTGGTGCGGGTGAGGATTTTGCAGGCCGATTCTGGGGAGGTGGATACGGTAGTGGTTTGGATAATCTCATTCGTGCAAATTTTGGTTTGGAATATGATTTAAATCCAATTATCTCTATGCGCGCGGGCTGGCGCAGTGGACCTTATAATATATCAGAACTGGGCTGGTTATCAGGGTTTACCACGGGATTCGGGATAAGATATTCAAATATAAAATTTGATTATGCATTTGTGCCTTATGGTAAATTAGGTATTACCCACAGGTTTGGTTTGACCGGTAATTTAGGGATAATCAAACCAGTTAATCTATTAATGATTGTGGTATTTGATGGTGATACAAAAGAGCCATTGGTTGCAAATATAAGCCTTGCAGGTATAAAACAGGGAAGTTTTCAAACTGATAAAAACGGAAAAATTGAATTTAAAAATCCAGGCTCAGGTGATATTATCATTACTACATTTGTTCCTAACTATCCTGAAAATGTAGATTCAGTATTTGTTGAACCCGAGGAAAAGACAGAGAAAATAATCAACCTTTATAAAACAAAATTCGGTATTCTGCGTGGAATGGTCTTTGATGCGGTTACCAAAAGACCGATCAATGCAAACATATTATATAAAGGTATGACAATAGGCAAAATTGACAATGATTCTGTTTCAGGCTCATTTGTCCCGCGCAACCTACCCGCAGGTGTTTATATCCTGACTGTTTCAGGCAAAGACCCAAGATACATTGCCCAAACCTGTTCTCTTATAATTGAACCGGGGAAATTGACAGAAAAGGAATTTTATCTCATTAAAAAGTGTGAGAAGATAATATTAAGGGGTGTCAATTTTGATACGGGAAAAGCAGATTTAAAACCCGAATTTTTACCATTCCTTGATGATGCCGGAAGAATATTGCTTGACAATCCAGATATAATCGTAGAATTGAGCGGGCATACAGACCCGAGAGAAATAAATACTGCTGAATTTCCTTCAAACTGGGAATTATCCCTGACAAGGGCTGAGGCAGTGAGAAAATATTTGATTGAGAAGTTTAATATCGCGCCAGAGCGTCTCATTGCAAGGGGTTACGCAGATACCCAGCCCATTGCACCGAACGATACTGAAGAAGGGATGGCAAAAAATCGGAGAACAGAATTCAGGATTATAGAAGAGTAAAAAATAACAAAAATAAAAAATTTAATAAACAAGAATCAATACTTGAAACTATTACCTTAAGATAATTACCTTCTCAATTTTCTTATATCCTTCAACCTCTAACTGCACAAAGTAAATGCCCGCTGCCAACCTGCGACCAGAGTTATCTTCTCCAGACCAGGCAGTCATTGACCATCCATCGTTTATTTTTAATTGAGAAAAATTATAGACCAGCCTGCCTGTAGCATCATATATTTTAAGGCTAAAGTCTTGTCCTGAATTTTCTTTGGTGGTATGTGATTTGTGATTTGGAATCTGGAATTTAATGATAAGGCGGTTTTTGAAGGGATTGGGCTGGGTTTCTAATCTCAGGTTTTGGAGCCGGGATGCCATATTAAATTCTTCAATATCTGTATTATACTCAACCACCACATCGTCAATATAAAACCCTTCTCCTGTCTTTCCATCATTGTCACTCACAAAGGCAATCCGAATCTGGATTGAATCACCCGCTGAATAGTCGCTGAGCAAATATTTTTCACAAAACCAGTCGCTCTGAATGGGTCTTTGCTTTAGTGCACCACCCGTTCCAATGAAATCAAGGGTATCAGCCTGGGAATTATGCATAACAATTATGTATATACCATCGCTTCCATAGATGGGAACCTGAAACCAGCGGTGAAATTTTAATAGAGAATTTTTCTGAATCATAAAAGGTATGGTCTGGATATAACAATTCATATTATTGACATATTGTCCACTTGTATCATTGCCACAATACCAGGAATGAGATTGTGAAAAATACTTTCGGTTTGATATATGCCAGAGATTATTTAATCCGCCCGTGGTCCAGAGATTTGCACCGGATTCCATATCATCAGAAAATCCGGTCTCTCCGATTAATACAGATATGGTATCTGTAAACAAATAATTTTCTGAATGAACATTCAGCAGGAATTTAGAAATATATGGTAAAGGACAGAATGGACTTATATATACAACAAAAGGCTCAGGTGCATACTTCAATGTTTCAGGCGGAATTTCTCCAAAACGCACAGTATCAATAAGCACAAATGTATAAGGGTTTATAGAAGATAATCCAGCGCGAACCAAATGTCCTGCACCATAACCAGAATTTTTTAAATTTATGTATAATGATTCTATCTGTCCGGGCAATGCAGGAAGGGTTGTTATATCAGTCCTTTCCATCTTTATTTCTGGTGAACCAACAAGTATATTGGGTTTGAATATAAGATTCTGGTTATTAAAGATAACCCGGAGATTGAATTCAATACAGGTTCCATTCTTTGCATTATTTTTTATCTTTATCCCAAAGGCATTATCAATCATTATAGAATCATCCGGTAACAATGAGTCTACGAATGCAACACTATCAAGGACAATGGCGAAGGTATCATTCGTTGAAACGACCAGATGAATATTTCTTGCAACGGTGTCCCCGCAATTGATTATCTTTGTAGGAAGCAATATATCTTCACCTGGATTTGGTATATGGTCATTATTACCAAAGATATCATTTATCAACCAGCCACCATAATTGACATACCCACCGTCAATGACCGGAATCACTGATTCAATTAACAGATAATTGTGGCAGGTTATGGTGAGGTCAAAACTACCTGCTGTATAAGCATTTGTATTCAAAAATATAGAGCCACTCGCATCAGTATATCCAGAGGAATACGATTCATTATCTTTCATCAGGCAGACAAGGGCATTGCGCAAAGGTGTATTTGTCTTTTTATCCTTTACAGTAATCAATATCCTTGTATTGCCCAAAGGAAGATAACCCGGAGTGAAGGCAATCATCGTATCCGGAATCCTTGTCCAGACCGGAAGTTCAGGGTCACCAATGAGATTTAATTGATACTGGTGCCAGCGATAGACATTCTTTTCTCGTGAATAAGGAATAAAATAGGCCTTTGCCATTGCCAATGCCTCGCCAAGATGATGATTATCTTCTTTAAGAAGTGAATAAAAAAATCTAAAATCAAATCGATCAGAATAACCAAAGCCAGGATTACCCGGAGAACCCCAGCCATAACTTGAATTGCCAATATAAGCGACTCCACCACCATTAGGACTATTTACAAATGCCTCAGAGACAGATGCAGAGTCAAAGGCATTTGTCCAGCATCCAATTGAATATAGTATACCATATCCTGGTGCATTTGTGATGGTGTCAAAATCGGCATTATATATCCTGTGTGGCCAGCCACCGACTGAGATCAAATTTATCCAGCCGTGTCCATCATGATTTATTAGATTCTGTCCCTGCCTTATTGCTGCCATCACTGCTTCTTTTGTTTCATTGCCAAGACTCTGATATAGTTTTGTGATTTGGAAATAATTGGGGAATGATGTATTTCCTATCATATTTTTATGCACACCCTGATCTGTATATGGTTCTTGCCACAATATCTCTGCAGTAAATAATCCGTTATCAAGATATTCAGCCGGTGGATTTTTTTCATATATCAAAATCTTCTCTACAAATTTCTGCGCCTCAGCAATCGTATTGACCGGTGCCCTTCCAATGATTAAATCCGGATATAGATCGATACTGTCTTCAACCTCACCATAGCTTCTATCATTATCAATGTCCCAGGTTCCTTGAAGGTCTGCATAATACAAATCACAGGGCATAGTATCCTCGCGCCCTGGATATATGTTGGCACTGCAGGTCATTGCATAGGCAAATCTGCAGGGTATATAATCAATATCTCCACCGAGGAGGACATAGACCCCACCTGAATCCTGTATGGTTTTTAAATAGTTCCTTATCCTTGCTGCACTATCTTCACCCGGATAGTGGTTGATTATCCAGTTGACATTCCGCACACAGGCAGGTATTCCTTTCTTTGTCTTCCAATCAGCAAGCCGCTGAAAGACTGTATCCATTGGCGATTCTGTGATTATTACATACTGCAATTGTCCTCGTTCAGTTCTTTGAGGAATGGTAAAAATATCATCAGAATTTGAGGCAATTTTCTTTATCAAATCATTCTTTGTCTGGTACCTCTCGCCTCCCTGATAATGAATGGCAAATTTTATTGAATTATAAACGACGAGTTTTTTTGACAATGGATAATAATGAAAAGGAATACATAGAATTTCACAGACCTGATAATTGCCAAGAATACCTGACCCTTTTATCTGTAATATATCTTCAGGATAGGGATTTGAAGAGAGATATATACTTTTATCTGGTTCTTCATTTCTCACAATATTTTCCTGTGATAGTATCACTGGTTTTCGGACAAATGATAGTCCAGAATAGAGTTCAAATTCCCTTTGTGTTGTTGAGATGATTTCAATCTTTTCAATCCTTGCGCCAAGAGGCAGGGCAATGTTTATTGTCTTTGAAGGCAATTCTGGCGCACCAACTTCATCCGTAATTTCCCAACCCGATAACCTTAATTTTGTCGTATTTTCGCATTGAATAAATTGTAATTCACTTATCTCAAATTCAAAATTGCCAGTATATGTTTCGCTTAAAAGAAATAGAATTAATATCAATTTTATACTCCGGCAAAATTGACTCGGTTCCCACCCATTTCTTTCGCTTCATAACAGGCGTGATCAGCAAGGTCAATTAATTTTTGTTTTTCTCTTGCATCCTTTGGAAAGACCGAAATGCCAATACTGAGGGTCACCGGTGGATCAAGATTTTCTGATTCAATTTTCTTTCTTATCCTTTCTGCAACGACTAAGGCAAAATTGGCATCGGTCTCAGGAAGGACGGCGATAAATTCATCACCACCATATCGGCCCAAAAAATCAACATCCCGGATCGTTTCTTTCATCAGGTTACTGAATTTTTTAAGAATATCATCTCCAGCCGAATGTCCAAATTTATCATTATAACTTTTGAAATTATCAAAATCCATCATTAATAGTGCAAATGGTCTGCGATACCTTTCTGCCCTTCTGAGTTCGGTTTCAATCATTATTTCAAAACTCCGACGATTTGGTAATCCTGTAAGTGGGTCTGTAAGGGATAATCTTTTTGCCTCTTCATAGAGCCTTGCATTCTCCAGTGCAATGGCAATCTGGGCACTAAGGGTAGAGAGGATTCTTATGTCATCAGGGGTGAATCCATCAATCTCATGGCTCTCCACATCAAGAACACCAATAAGTCTTTCACCTATCATCAATGGAAAACATACCTCGCTCTTTGCTTCCTTGTCACCGGGTATATAATATGGGTCTTTTGATACATCGGGTGAATAATACATCTCTCTTGTTGCAGCAACATGGCCAGTGATACCGGTGGAGCCAATTCTTATCTGTATATTCCTTATTGTTTCTGGATAATTTATATATGAGCAGAGTTTTAATTCTTTCCTTTCTTCATCAACAAGGAATATGGCAAGATTCAAATAACCAAATGTCTCGGTAAGACGTTTCAAAATATTGGTTAAAAGTGCATTAAAATCAAGGGTGGATATAAATGTTCTGCTCACTTCATAAAGTATTGCAGTCTCCTGCGCCTCTCTTGTAATCTTTTTATATAATCGTGTATTATCAAGGGCGATTGCTGCCTGGGTGCATAATAATTGAAGATATTCAATCTCTGATAGAGAAAAATCCCTTGGTGTTTTTGAATCAACATAGAGTATACCAATGAAATTTTCCCTTGCAATCAAGGGCATTGCTGCTACTGCCATTCTCCCTTTCTGGAGTGCGATGGGATTTACATTTTCGTATCTGGTTAAGTCATTTATGACAAAAGGTTTGCGTTTTTTTAAAATCTCACCAGAAATTCCATTTGTGAGGCGTGCAGTTGTTCTATATCTTTTTATCTCACCGGTTTCTTTTGAAAAATCATAGGATTCAAGGACAGTTGCAGATGGTTCATCAATCACCAACAGGCTTGCTGAATCGGTATGAGTGATTTTTATTGCTGAGGCAAGGAGAACTTTAATGATATTTTCCATCTCAAAGGTTGAACTCAGGGTTATACCGATATGCTCAAGTTCTGTGACAATCCTTGATTTGTCTTCAATCTCGTTTATCAATTTTGTGTGTTCAATTGCAAGGGCAGCAAGTTTACAGAAGAAATCAAATGCAGAAAAGTCTTCAAATTTTTCAATCTTCTCACGATAATAAAGATTTAAACAACCGATTGGTTCATCTTTCAATAAAAGCGGGGCTGTAACTAATGATTTGAGCCCTTCTTTTTTTATCCATTCAATCGAAAATAAATCGTTCTTTTCTTCAAAGATCTTTATTACATCAGGCACAAAACGGGGTTTTTTGTCTATACAGACCCTTCCTGCTATCTCCTCACCCTTTTTTACCTTTACGACCTTGAGGTATTCGCTTGAGAGGTTTATTGAATGGGCGATAGTAAGGTATTCTTTTTCTTTATCAAAGAGCATAATTGCGCTTGCTGAGGCATTAAAGAATGAGCAGGCGGTCCTGGTGATTGTTTCAAATACCATTCCAAGGGACCGGTATTCAAGAAGGGACTGGGCAATCTCAGCAATCTCTTCTGGCAAACATCTCTGTTCCATCAACATTAATTATATAGAATAAAATTTGATTGTCAAGACTCTAATTCATTAAAATACCCTGTGATTGACACAATTTAAAATTTGGGTATAATATTTTATGAGGAAAAATCAAAGAGACATAATTTTATTCTTTTTCTTAATTCTGGCTTCCTGTGGTATGCCACCGAAGGATAAGGCTTTATCAATTTTAAAAGAAGGGATTAAAGATAAATCTGAAATTATCAAGGTGAATGCAGCAAAGGAGCTTATTGAAACCGGAGATAAAAATGGCTATGAAGTCATTTATAATATCCTTCAGAATGGAAGTAATGATGCAAGGGTTTCGGCACTGGTCGCACTCTATTCATTGAAGGAAAGGGTTTATTCGCCGGTCATTGTAAAATTATGCAATGATTCAGAACCCCTGGTCAGGGCTGAGGCATACCATCTCATTTCCTTGAGCAGTGATACGGGCTATTATAAGATTTTGACCCAGGGAACAGGTGACCGTATTGCGCGGATAAGAAGATACTCATATCAGGGATTGGTTAATTTTAAGGATATTCAAGGTATTACCCGGGGTCTAAGAGATATAGATCCACTCGTCAGGATTTCTGCAGCAAAATCCCTTGGGCTATTAGGTAAAGAGGAGGCAAAGGACTTCATTAAAAAGGAGATGGACCCAAAGAATCCCAATGTTGAAATCTGGGCACAGGCTGTTCTTGCCCTCGGTGAATTAAAAGACACATCAGCAATACAATATATCAAAGACCTTTTGACAGATACACCCTGGGATCTGAAGATTGCTGCAGCAGAGGCACTCCTTATGCTCAAGGACAATTCTGGTGTTGATGTCTTGAAATCCTCTTTACAGGCATCTGACCCATTTGCCCGGGTAAAAGCAGTTGAAGTTATGGAAAGATTTCCTCTCCCTGAATTTTATGATTTATTAAAGCAGGCATCAAAAGATGAATATATAAATGTTTCAATCAGTGCGATAAATGCACTTGTGAAATATCAGAAAAAAGAAAATTTGAAATTATTTGAAGATCTGCTTTCCGCACCCAATCCACTCGTAAGGATTACTTCAGCAGGTGCTTATTTGAGGAGTTTGTGAAATGACTTTGAAAATTTATAATACACTGACCAGAAAACTTGAAGAATTCAGACCAATTGGTGATGAGGTGCGAATCTACTCCTGCGGATTGACCGTGCAGGGACCACCCCATGTAGGCCATATTCGGGCAGCAATGACCAGGGATATATTAAGGCGATGGCTTGAATTCCTTGGTTATAAAGTAAGGGCTATTGAAAATTTTACCGATGTTGATGATAAAATAATCATCAAACAAAAAGAGCTGAATTCTGACTGGCGGGTGATTGCTGAGGAGAATATTCAAAAATATATCAATCTGTGTGAGTCTTTGAATATAATGAAACCCCATTATTATCCGAGGGCATCCCAGCATATTGAAGAGATAATTGATTTGATACAGCGTCTCATTGAAAAAGGTTTTGCTTATGAAAAATCTGGAGATGTTTATTACAGGGTGCGCAAATACGTTGAATATGGTAAACTTTCAAAAAAGAGTATTGATGAATTGCAGAGTGGGGTAAGGATTGAGCCGACCGAACTTAAGGAAGACCCGCTTGATTTTGCACTCTGGAAGGCTGCAAAGCCTAATGAACCTTACTGGCTCAGTCCCTGGGGAAAGGGTCGTCCGGGCTGGCATATTGAATGCTCAGCAATGTCAATGCATTATCTTGGCGAATCATTTGATATCCATACCGGCGGTGAGGACTTAATATTTCCGCATCATGAGAATGAGATTGCCCAATCAGAGGGTGCAACTGGAAAGAATTTTGTTCGCTACTGGTTACACAATGGAATGGTTAATATCACCGGTGAAAAAATGTCAAAATCAACTGGCAGATATTTTTTAATGGAAGATATTGCCAGGGATTTTTCTGCGAATGTCATAAGGTTATTTTTGCTTAAAACCCATTATCGCAGTCCAATAGAATTTTCAAGAGAAAGGCTTGAAGAGGCAAAATCCGCCTTTGAAAGGATACAGACCTTTATTATCAAGTTCAACAAATCAGTTAAAGAACCAAAATTACACAAACTGGACGAATTTATTCAGGCAATGGATGATGATCTCAATACACCAAAGGCACTGGGAGTAATATTTGATTTAGTCAGTAAAGGTTATGAAACAGGCGAACCAGATATTGCAGAAAGCATAAGACATTATTTAAAAATCCTTGGTTTTTTTGAGGCAAGGCAGAAAAAGGATGATTTATCACCCAGACTCATAGATATAATTCTGAGGATAAGAAATCAATTGAGAAAAAATAAACAGTTTGAATTGTCAGATGAGATAAGGAACAAGATGATTGAACTTGGTATAATCATTGATGATACAAAAGATGGAAGCACTTATAGATGGGAGGTAAAATGATACAGGTCACACAATTAAAAAAAGGAATGCTTATTAAACTTGAAAATGAACCTTATGTAGTATTATCAGTAACCCATATCACACCCGGTAACTGGCGGGGAATGGTGGTGTGTAAGGTCAGGAATCTGACATCAGAATTATCAAAAGAAATTAGATTCCGCTCGACTGAAAGGGTTGAAGAGGCAGATGTTGAAGAACAGGAGATGGAATATATTTATTATAATGATGGAAAATATTATTTTATGGACCTGGCAACCTATGAACAAATACCTCTGGATGAAGAATTGCTCGGTGAGAACTCAAAATTGTTAACGCCAAATATAAAGGTTAAGGTTCAGTATTTTGAAGGTAAACCATTCGGTGTCATCCTGCCAAAGACCGTTGTCTTAAAGGTTGTGGAGACCCAGGCATATATAAAAGATGCAACTGCTCAGGCACAATCAAAGCCAGCAGTGCTTGAAGGCGGATATAGATGTCAGGTTCCCCCATTTGTTGAAGTTGGTGATTTGGTAAAGATTGATACCGAAACAGGGGAGTATCTCGAGAGGGCATAGGAGGTTTTATGGCTGAAGATTTGAATGAAGAGATAAAAAAAATTGCAGAAAAGATTCCCGGATGTCTTTATGCAAGTCTTGTTGGATATGATGGTATATCAGTTGCCCAATATGTAATAGAGGCAAATTTTGATATAAATCTGTATGATGCTGAGTTGTCATCGTTGCTGTTAACATCAAAGGAGATTAAGAAGAATTTAAATCTTGGAGTCGAGACTGAATTGATATGGTTGACACAAAATGCATTTTTTATAATCCAGCCCGTGGGTGAAGATTATTTTATTTATGCCTGTTTAAAACCCATAGGTTCAAACCCGGGGGTTGCCCGAATAGAGATGAACAAGGCAAAACAGAGGTTAATGGATATCATATATCCAAAATCGAGTTCATAAGGAGGGTGTATAAATTAAATCATTAGGGATAAAAACCCTCTTTGCAATAATTTCTGGAATACTCCTTGATTCAATATTCAATCCTGAGATAAAAATTTATTTGATTATTATTGGCTTTGCAATAATTTTATGCCTTTTCTCAAGAAACTTTCTTTTTTTAATCCTGATATTCTTATCAGGTATAAATATACATTTGCGAAGGCCTGTCTTAAATTCTGCACTGAATAAAAAAATGATTTATCAATGTGTAGTAATTAGCGAAGACCAGAGAGATGAAAAGATTAGATTAAGATTGCATATCAAAAAAGCAATAATAAACAGAGATACAATATCAATCTCACTCTATGCAGACCACTATACGTATCAAAAGGATGATTATCTTGGAAAGACACTTACAATTAAAGGGAGGTTGATTTGCGGGGCGATGCCACACCAATCTAATCTCTTGATTGGTAATATAATAAATAAAGATTATAGTCTGAGTTTTGCCGGCAGAGTATTTAATGTGGTTTATAGATACATAAACAAAATTATTAATCGCTCTTTGAATCCAGATTATATCCCGATTGCTCAAGGATTGATTTTAGGTGGGAGCAGCCGCTTAAACCCTGAATTAAAGAATGTATTTGCCCGGGCAGGGGTATTGCATATTCTTGCAGTTTCAGGATTGCATACAGGATTTATACTTGCAATTTTGGGCACGATATTTATGCCCTTACCAATCTCTTCAAAGATAAAATTCTTTTTAATAATCATCCTTTTACTATTTTATGCTGGAATAACTGGATTCAGACCGAGTGTATTGAGGGCATTCCTTATGGCATTTCTATTTGGGTTGAGTTTTATATTACAACGTCAGGTTGATGCGATCCATATTGTGAATATGAGTGCCCTTATTCTTTTATTATTTAATCCTTTTATGCTTTTTGATACCGGTGCACAACTATCTTTTGGGGCAGTCTATGGAATAGTATATCTATTACCGAAAATAAATGCTGTGGTTCTGAAAAATATAAAGATAAGTATCTTAAAACCAATTCTCTGGTCAATGGCAACATCCTTTTCAGCCCAGGTCTTTGTATCACCTTTTTTAATCTATTATTTCAATCAATTACCAACGCTTGCAGTATTTTCAAATCTTCTGATCGTCCCCATTTCATCTTTAATAATCTATCTTTTATTTTTCCTAATCTTCATTTCACTTATATCTGTTCAGGTATTAAATGTTATTTCATTTTTTATAAATTACATAATCTGGTTACTTGAAAAAATTGCAGGATTCTTTTCTTCTATACCGTTCTCATCATTGAGTATCAATTTATCACCGATTTTGCTTTTTTTATTCTTTCTTATCTTTTACAGAAGGATGCGTAAAATTACCATTTATTCTATCTGCATAATTGCAATAATATCTTCATTATGCTCATTGATTCCGGTTTCTTCAATCAAGATGACAAATAATACTGCATTGATAACACTGCCGAATAAAGAAAATATATTAATATACAATGGCAGTGCTAATTTTCTGGAAAATATGGAGATTGAAGAGGTTGATTATTTGATTGCGCAAAAAAAATTAATAAGATATAAAAAGGAATTTATCCCTTTACCCGGTGATTTTTATATTAAGAAAATCAGGATTGGTGATTTTTCAATAGCAATTGACGATGAAGTAGTGATTTATTGGCATAGATATAAATTTATCCTGCCTGATGAAGGATATGAGGACAGGATAAAAAATATTATTCTTGGTGATAGGGGTGTGTATCAATTTTTATCTTTGAAAGATTCCTGGTTAGATCGTTTTTTAACCGATATTAAGACAGATTTTGGTTGTTTTATTGCCTATTTTTAAGTTATGTTTTAAGTCATTTTTCCCCTTGACTTTTTTGTTATTTTTGATATAATATATATGCTCATTTAGAATTCATTTATTTTGGTCTTTGACAATTTATGGTTTGAGAGAATTGTCCAGGGTATTGGGTCCCAGAA
>Ga0101945_1000358_pt1 | contig 84643 bp, 79 predicted proteins | sample DewCreD2012metaG_2_FD_75246 | JGI IMG/M metagenome (GOLD analysis project Ga0101945, IMG submission 75246) | Hot spring sediment bacterial and archeal communities from British Columbia, Canada, to study Microbial Dark Matter (Phase II) - Dewar... ... | reverse complement strand
TCCATGTTTTCTTTCGGCAGCGGGCGGTTTGTAGCCTACCTGTGAGGGATTGAAACGGCGGTCCGCTGATAATCCCGGCGCGGATTCCCCCGTTTGTAGCCTACCTGTGAGGGATTGAAACCACTCACACCCAGCGTTTCAGGCGGACGATTCAACCCCAGTTTGTAGCCTACCTGTGAGGGATTGAAACGGAAGACGCCCCTTCCTCGCGCGAGGGAGGGGCGTTTTTTGTTTGTGGGGTGGTGAGGTGCTGACGGCTAAAGCCATTCCTATGAGACGAAGCCGACCTTCGTCGGCTGAAGTAGCACGCCCGTCCTGCGCGTGGGCAGGGGCAGGATGCCCCTGCTACGGGGAGCCAGCGAAGGCGGGTTTCATCCACCATGAGCGGCGTTCACCCCCGTGCGCTCTCAACGAAGCCAACCCCCATCTGCATCGCCTCCCGTTGCGCACAAGACCCCTTTGTGCCCTTTCGCTTGGGGGGATTTGCGTGTTCCCATCAGGATGGCATCCGCATGAGGGTCAGCGTGCGTTTCTGGAGGCGCAGGCGCCGATTCGCGTGCTGGCGTGTGGCAGGCGCTGGGGCAAAACCGAGGTGGTGGCGGTGGAGTGCTGGCGAACCCTCCTGACACCCGCGCCCCGCACCGTGCTGCTGGTCGCGCCCTCGCTGGAGCAGGCGAGGCTGGCGTTCCAGCGCGTGCTGGAACTGCTGGAAAGCCACAGTTTCATCCCGCAGGTGCGCCAGACGCCCACGCCGTCGCTGCGGCTGAAACGCTCCCTGCTTCAGGTCAAAAGCGTCGCACGCGAGGGGATGTACCTGCGCGGGCGCAAGGCACACCTGATTATCGTGGACGAAGCCGCCTATGTGCCCGAAGCGGTGGTCTACGAGGTGCTGATGCCGATGCTTGCCGACACAGGGGGACGGCTCGCGCTGGTCTCCACGCCGCGCGGGCAGAACTACTTTTATCGCCTCTACCAGCGAGGTCAATCGGGCGACCCTGCGGTCTGGAGCCTGCGTAGCCCCTCGTGGGCGAACCCGATGCTCTCGCCCGCCACACTCCGCATGCAGGCGCAGATGCTGACCGCCCGCCAGTATCGCGTGGAGTACGGCGCGGAGTTTTTAGACCCCGCGGGGCAGGTGTTCCGCACCGAGTGGGTGGATCGGGCGCTGATGCTCCAGCCAGAAACCGTGTACGGAATGGTGGTGGCGGGCGTGGACTGGGCGCGCTATCGCGACTGGACGGCGGCAGTCGTGCTGTACGGCTCGCGAGAACGGGCGCAGATGCTCGGCGCGAAACGCTGGCAGGGGCTGGCGTGGAGCCAGCAGGTGCAGCAGGTGGCGCAGTTCCTGCAAGGGTTCGGGGTTCAGCGCGTGCTGTGCGACCGCACGGGCGTCGGCGACCCGCTGGTGGAAGCGCTCCAGCATGCAGGAATGCCGTTTGCCGAAGGAATTGCTTTCACGCAGGCGTTCAAGCAGATTCTGGTGGAGACGCTCGCGCTGATGCTGGAGCAGGGGCGACTGGCGCTGCTGCCTGAGCCGACCCTGCTTCAGGAGCTGTATCACTTCGAGGCGCAACCCACCCCTTCTGGCGTGCGGCTGGGCGCGAGTGCAGGCACGCACGACGATATGGTGATGGCGCTCGCGCTGGCGGTGTGGGCGCTACCGCCCGCGCCCGCTGGCGAAGTGATTCAGACCAGCGGACGCGGACGCTTTCAGTAGCGCCGTCGGCGCGTGGGTCTCGGTGGTTCAGGAACCTGAGCCGAAAGCCAGCGAATCAAGCCGAACACCGCGCCGCCCCCCAGCAGGAAGAACCCCGCAAACAGCGCCAGCGGACGCCAGAAGGGCGCGGAGCCTTGTTTCAAATCGCGCGAGGCGGTCTGAATCACCTGAGCGCCGTCAATCGCCTTCGGGATGCCCTGCGTGCCTGTCGCTCCTTCGGGCGCAATCACCAGATTCTCGGGCACGCCCGTGCCGCTGGTGCGCGTCGCCGCCTCCTCAATCACCGCAGGCGGCGCCCCCGAAGGCGGTACCACTTCGGGGCTAACCTCTATCGGAGCCGCGTTCTCGTAAGGCTTCCACCAGTCGGGGCGCTCGTGCGGGCTGCGCCCTTCCGTGCCAATCCCGAACGCACGGCTTACCAAACCAAGCGTCAAAAGACCTCCCCATAGCCAGATTTTCATTGTTTGCAACCTCCCCTGTTGCTGGCTTCGTAGAGGGTGGCGCCGCGCCTCAGCGCGCGCGTTGCCACGCCACCCGCCGCGCCGAAGCCACGCGCGGCAGCTCAATATTAATCAACGGGTTATCATCCAGACTGCGCTCGCGGATGCGCCAGTCGTAGTTGAAGCGCAACGGCAGGCTATACAGCACCATCGCCTCGTCTTTGGCGATAATCGTGCCGTTGACGGTCAGCCCCAACCCATCGGTCGCGAGGTTCCCCCCGCCCACGAAGTTTGTGAACATAATTGCGTCGATTCGGGAGATGCCCCGCTCGTCGGCGGTGATGGTGCCGTTGCGGTCAATATCCACATTCAGCGAGAGCTGCTCGATGGTGCTTTGATCGGCGTTGCCATAGGCAGACTGATAGCGCATGCGCCCGGTGTAGTCGCGTTCCAGCGCATTAAAGGGCGGAATCCAGTTGCCGTTGTCGTCGTAGCGTCCGCGGGTGAAGGGTGGCGTCATATAGCGCAGGGGGTAGGGGTCGCGGAACTGGCGTGTGTTGCCCATCATAATGCTACCGCGGGCTGCCAGCCCCAGCGCGTCCTTGCGCTCGTTGGTGTTCCAGATGGTGTTCAGGTTCGTGCCCCGAAAATCGGGCGGGTTGGTGTAGACGATGTCCCCCACGATATGCACATTCCGCCCTGCATAAATCGTGCCCTGCCCTTCCACATAGCCGCGAATGACCACATCTTCCGTGACGGTAATCGGTCCGCGGATACGAATCGGCTTATCGCGATAGCCAATCAGCGCGATGCTCCCGTTGATGACGCCGTTGGTGTCCACGCGCTCGTAGCGGTTGCGCGACGGGTTCCACACCTCAATTGAGGCGGGCTGATTGTAGTTCGGGTTCGCCGTGCCGTCGCTGAAGGTGGGGCGTGGGTCGCGCCATGTTCGCGAGAGCGTGATGTAATAGTTCAGGTCGTTCAGGTCGGGCAGCACCAGTTCGCTGGTGGGGCGGTTATCCAGCACGGTGCCGTCAAAGCGGCGCGTGCCGTTCACATCGGCTAACACAGCGCCGAAGGGGGTGTTGTTGACCATCGTGCCCTCTGCGTGGTACAGATAATCGCGCCAGAGGTTGAAAGTGCTGCTCCCGAATGCCCCGTGCAGGCTGGAGTTGTACGCCTGACGCATAAACTGGTTCTGGCGGCTGGCATAGGTTGCGTTATCCCACTGGCGTGGAGCGGTTCCGCCTTCCACGATGATGCGCCCGTCGGCGCGTGGGGTCAACTTCTCGTTTGGCGAGGCAATCACCGAGCCGTTTATCACAGGGCGCCCGTCTCGAAACTCAAAATCCCCGTTGGAGCGCATATCCCCGTTCACCACCAGCTGCTCGTTATCAAAGCCGTACATCCAGCCATAGTTGTTCACGAAGTAAGCGTAGTCGAACACGGCGGAGCGGCTCAGCGCGAGGTCTATCGTTTGATCCAGCACCTGTCGCGGCTCGTTGGCGTCCAGCGCGCCGTTGTTGTTGCGGTCCTGCCATCCGACGGAGCGCAGAGTGAGCCGCCGGGTGTAAGTGTCTACCTGTTGATAGCCAATCACTGAGGCGGTATAGTTGCCCACACCGACCAGCACGCCGTTCATCACACGACGCGGGTTTGTGGGCGACGCCCCCGTGAGTGCGCTGTCCAGCAGGGTGAAGCGCTGATTGATTTTGAACTCGCGCCAGATATCCTGACTGAGTGCGTTCAATCCTGCTTCGGCAAGGTTCATCGTGGCGACCTCGCGCAGTCGAGCCGAAGCCGTGCGCAAATCCTGGGTCGCCATCTCCAGATAGGCAGTTGCGGTTACTATCGCCAGCCCGCTCATGATGAGCGTGGTCACCAGCGTACTGCCCCGATTACTCCGTCGCTTCCCTCGCATAACCTACCCCCTCCTAATTTTGTATAGCGTTGCGCAGGAGAATCATCTCCTCGTACCAGATGTGGCTCTCTCCCTGTTGCACGCTAAGGCGCACCTGTAGCGCCTGAACCCCCGGCGCGTACTGCTGGACCGAGAAAGGCACATAGCTCCCTCCCTGCGGGCGTGCGGAGCGTACCCCTGTGAGGAGCGTGGTCGTAGCGCCGTTCTGGGTGAGCGTGAGCGTGCCTGCCGAATAGTTCACCTGCACGATAATGGGGTTTGCGGTATCTGGCTGAACAGGGGTGAGAATGTTGCCCGCGCTGTCGCGTCGCGGAGGAAACAAGCGCACCTCTGTGCCGCCGCCAAAAACAAGTGCCAGCGCCGCCCCCTGCGCCTGCTCGCGCACGGCTCGTAGCGCGTTATAGGTCGTGCGGCTGGCGGTATTTTCATGAAGGGCGCGCTGAAAATCACGCAAGACCTGAATCTGCACACTGACCAGCAGCAGCACCACCATCCCCATCAGCGCACTGGCGATGGCGACTTCCACCAGAGTCATACCGCGCTGGTAACGCCTTCGTTTTCTCATCGTCGCTCCCTCCCCTGAGCGAGTGTTTTGGGGTTAGCGCAAACTGGCAATCGTTGTCGCGAGTTGCACCTGCTGGGTGCGCCCCGTGCGGGGTTCCTCCCAGCGAATCGTCACATACACGGTTTTCAGCCCGATTGAGATGTTATTGTTCGTGGTCAGGTTGAAGACCTCTATTGTGCCCTGGGCGTTGCGCAGCTGGCTGTTCAGGTTCAGCGTGTCGCCGCCCGGCGTAGTGATCTGCGTGAAGCGCACGCGCCAATAGTTGGCATCGTTCACCTCCAGAGTCTGCCCCAACCCTGCCTGTATCAGTCCATCCCCTGTGATTTGCAGAAAGTCCAGCGTGCGGATTCGCTCCAGCACGCTCTGGGCGACCTGCGTGGCGTAGGTATACTGGCGTGCTTGCGTTTGCAAGCGCGAGGTCATCGGCGAGACGGCGGTGATGCTCAACACCAGCAGCGCCACAATAAACAGCGCAATCATGATTTCCACAAGCGCCGAGCCGCGCTGCGTGTAGCGTCCCAACGCTAATCACCTCCCCAGTTCAGGGTGTGGTTCGGCAATCCCGTCGGGCAGGTTGGGTCTGTGCCGATCGGGTTGAGGGTATAGGAGGCGCCGCCTGCCGCCGGGCAGAACGGCTCCGCCTGCAGAAAATTGGGCACTAAGTCGGTCATTTGCACGGGCGTGCCGTTGCTGAGTCGGTTTGCCAGCGCGTACATCTCTTTCGCCTGGTGGAGCTGGCGCAGGTTGGCAGAACATGTGCGGGCTTGCGCGCGCGTGCGGGCATTCATCCAGCTGGGCATGGCAACGGCGACCAGTACCCCCAGGATGAACACCACAACCATAATCTCCACCAGTGTAAACCCGTATCGGTTTCTCATTACAGCCCCCTTGAGCGTGCTTCACACAGCCCGCCTGAACCGATTGTTCCACTTCGGGCGTGCGCACTACCTGTCAGAGATGGCAGATTTGGGGTATAATTCTTCACCCAATCAAGCGCGAGGGTGGAATAACCCCCTTATCAGCAGGCGTCCCCAGCCGTCTGGCACGACGCCACTTGAAGGAGGCACAGCATGTTCGAACAGGATAAGATTTACCTGACCGAAGAGGGCTACCGTCATCTGGAGGCGGAACTCCGCAGGCTGCAGACGGTGGAGCGCGCCCGAATCGCCGAAGAGTTTCGCGCCCACAAAGAGCATGGCGAGTTCAGCCCCGAAGATACCGAACTCGAAACCCTCAAAAACGAGCAAGCTTATGTCGAATCCCGGATTCAGGAGATTCGGAGCCTGCTGCAAAGCGCCACGATTGTCCGCAACGAGGACATCCCCACCGACTATGTGGGGATTGGCTCCACAGTGGAGGTGGAGGAGATCGACACGGGCGAGCGGAAACAGTTCCGCATCGTGGGCGCGATGGAAGCCGACCCTGAACACGGCAAGCTCTCCTACCTCGCGCCGTTAGCCAGCGCCCTGATCGGCTACAAAGTCGGCGACACGGTAACGGTGCATCTGCCGAAGGGAGACGCGCACTACAAAATCCTGCGCATCTCCAAGTGAGTATGCGTTTTCTCACCTGTATTCCACAAGGCGAGTCGTCGCCCTGTCTTGCCATATGGCGGGATGGCGCATGGCATCGGCTCGCGGGCTGCCGCGACTTCCGCGACTGGCTCCTTCTGGACGCAGGCGAACGCGCGACACGCCTCGAACAGGCAGACCCCATCACACCCGCACGCTACTGCCCACCCGTGCTACAGCCGCCCAGCGTGCGCGACTTCTACGCCTTCGAAGCCCATGTGCGCAACGCCCGCCAGAAACGCGGACTGCCCGTGCCCCCCGAATGGTATCAGATTCCTGCCTTCTACTTCTCTAACCCTGCGTGTCTGGTGGGACACGAAGAGCCGGTGCGCAAACCACCCGAAACCGAACGGCTCGACTACGAGCTGGAGCTTGCTGTCATCATCGGGCGCACGGGCGGCGACTGGACGCCCCTCGAAGCGGAAGAGGCAATCGCTGGCTTCACGCTGATGAACGACTGGAGCGCCCGCGATATCCAGCAACAGGAGATGAAAATCGGGCTGGGTCCCGCCAAGGGCAAAGATTTCGCCACCTCGCTCGGTCCGATTGTCGTGACGCCCGACGAGCTGGAAGCGTGGCGTGAGACTGACCCCCCGCGCGGCAGCCGCTGGCGCCTGCGCATGCAGGCACGGGTGAACGGCAAAACCCTCTCCGACAACAACGCCAGCACGATGTACTGGACTTTCGGCGAGTTGATTGCGCACGCCTCACGCAACACCCGACTTCAGATTGGCGATGTGATTGGCTCTGGAACCGTCGGCTTCGGCTGCCTGCTGGAGTTCCCCGACGGCACGCACCCCTGGCTCCAGCCCGGCGATGTGGTGGAGCTGGAAGCGGAGGGGATTGGGGTTCTGCGCAACCCGATTGTGGCGGCGTCTCAGCCGTAAACGGGAATTGCCGCGCCGTGAATCGCCCGCGCCGCCGGCGAGCAGAGAAACATAATGACCTCCCCAATCGCTTCAGGGGGAACCCACTGGCTGAAGTCGGCGTCGGGGCGCGCCGCGCGGTTCGCAGGGGTATCAATGGTGCCCGGCAGCACGCAGTTCACATTCACGCCGTGCGGTTTTAACTCCGCCGAAAGCACCTCCACCAGTCGAATCAGCGCGCTCTTGGAAGCGCAGTAGCCCGCCGCGCCCGCGAACCCCATCAAGCCCGCGCGTCCGCTCACATGCACCATCGCGCCCTTGCCCGACGCCATCAGGAGCGGCGCCGTCGCCCGCGCCACCAGAAACGCCGAGCGCACATTTAAGTCCATCATACGATCCCATGCGGCTACGGGGGTCTCATGCACCGGGGGTCCCGCCTCATAGCCCCCTACGGTGTTCACCACGATATGGAGTTGCCCGAACCGCTGGCGGAGCCTCTCGCCCAGTTGATCGGCGTCTTCAGGGCGCGTGAGGTCTATGTCGCCAATAAGCAGGTGGTCGGGGTTCAGCGCGAGGTCAGCGAACAGCGCGTGGAGCGCTTCCCCGTTGCGCGCGGTGAGCGCCAGCGTCGCGCCCGCCTGCTGAAACTGTCGCGCCACCACACGCCCCAGCGCACCCGTCGCGCCTGTTACCAGCACAATCTTGCCCGAAAAATCAAAAGTGACCATCGCTCACTCCTCGACAGAAGCCTTCGCCGCAGGGGCGATTGTCTCGCCCAGCCGCGTTTGATTCACCTCGCGTACAGTGGGGTGGTTCCAGTTGATAATCGCCACGGAATACGGATAGGGGTTGCCCTCGCGCTTTTCCACGCGAATCGCCCCCAGCGACACCAGGTTACTAATGAGCGCCTGACGCTCGTAGTTCGCCAGCAACGGAAACGCCTCGTTAAGCCGCCGCAAAAACGGCGTCAGCCAGACCTCATGGTAGGCGCCGAACTCGTTCACCAGAATGGCAAGGCAGCGGTAAGTGTCAGGGTCTTCCACAGGTAGGGGCGGATTGAAAGTGTTGAGAGTGCCAGACGCCGCCGACGGCCTCGCCCGCGTGCTGGCGCGTGCATGCAACAGGCGCGCCACCGATTCACTCACTAACTTCTCGGCGTCCACAAAGTTCGATTCGCCCACAATATGGAGCAAATCGCCCGACAGGTTCCCCCGGAAAGACACAATCAACACCTGCCGCGCCTGGCGCTGAAGATGTTGCACCAGCGGGATATAATCCCTGTCGCCCGCAATCAGCACAAAAGTTTGAATATCAGGGCGCGTGTAAAGGACCTCCAGGGCATCGATGCACAGGCGCATATCGGCGGCGTTTTTATGCTCCGTGCTGACAACCGTGCGCGGCTCTAACCCCATCAGATATAAATCGCCCAGCGAGATGTCTAACTGGTCAAAATCCGCATACCCAATCATAATAATGCACGGCTCCTGCCACTCGCGCTGGAGCCAGTTGCGCGTTTCCCGAATCAGCTCTCCCGTTACCTGTTCGGGATTGGGAACGCCGTTGTTTTTGAGGTAATAATAAATATTTTCCAGATCGGCAAAAAGCGCCGAATAACGCGCGCTGGTGGTCGGCACCGAAAGGGTTGCCATCGTGTTCGCCTCCTGCCCATAGGATACCCCAACCGGGGGGCGAATCGTTTGGCACAAAAGTTGCTGTTATACCTCCTTGCCGACCAAGTGAAGGCGGGGGTTCACTTAGCATGCATACACAGAGCGACTATCTGGAACTGGAGTTTTATGATGATTTTGTGAGTGAGGAGTCTCCTGAAACCGAGACGGAGCTGGAACAGGGTTTGAGCGGCACTGCTCTGGAAAGCATTTTCGGTCATCTGCTGCGGCGCCCCCTGTTGACCCCGGAAGAGGAGATGGAGTTGCTGGCGCGCGCCAAGGCGGGCGACGAGGAGGCGCAGGCGCGACTGGTGGAGTCGAATCTGCGGCTGGTCGTCAGCATCGCGCGACGCTATGTGCGCCCCGGAATCCCTCTGGAAGACCTCGTTCAGGAAGGCGCTCTGGGCTTAATCAAGGCGATTCAACACTTTGATACCTCGCGCGGGTTGCGCTTCAGCACCTACGCGGTTCACTGGATTCGCCAGAGCGTGGGGCGCGCCGCCGATGCCCAGACCAACATGATTCGTTTGCCCAACCATGCGATTGACTCGCTGCGCAAGATTGAGCGCACGCGCAACGAACTGCGCGCGCTCAACGGGCGCGAGCCGACCGATGAGGAGATTGCCCGGACGCTGGGCATGCCCATCAGTAAGGTGCAGCGTCTTTCTCGATTCGCAAAGGGCAACTACTCTCTGGATTACCGCACGCACGACGGGCAATCGCCCTACGAGAACCTGCTGGTACGCCCCGAAGAGGCAGACCCCGAAGCGGTCGCCATCGAGCGCGTGTGGCTCTCACAGCTGTTTGATTTGATGGAAAAGGAACTCACCCCCCGCGAGCGATGGGCTATCTATCGCCTGCTGGGCTTTGATGTGAGCGACACGCCCCCCGGCAGTGTCAAGCGGCTCTCACGCGAACGCATGAGCCAGCTGGAGCGTCAGGCGCTCACCAAGCTGCGCGCCTTAGCCCGTGAACACCTGATGGCGGACAAATAACGCCTACGGCACGGCGACAATCGTGGCGGGAAAGCCCTGGCTTTCCAGCTTCTGCTTCGCCTGCTCGGCTTTGGCGCGGTCGCGGGTTACCAGCGTCTGAACCCGATAGAGCGTGCGCCCCTCGCGCTGGAAAGGCACAATACTCGCCTCAAAGCCGCTGGCAATCAGGGTTTGAAGCACCTGATTCGCATTTTCACGCGATTCGTAGACGCCGACCTGTACCCGATAGAGGCGCGCCTGCGGAGGCGGCGTTTCCGATTCGGTTTCCGTCTCCGGGGTGGGAGCAGGGGGCGGCTCTTCGGGCGGGGCAGCCGGCGATTCGGGTTCCGTTGGGGATGTCGCAGGTTCTTCGGGGGCGGGCGCAGGAGCCTCTGGCTCTTCGTCGGGCACCAGCACCAGCGGCTCTTCGGAGTTGGAAGAAGGCGTTTCGGTAGGGCGTTTCTGGGCTTTACGCTTGCGGTCAAACTCCGCGTAATCAAAAGGCGCCACCTCGCGCGAGCCGATAATCGTGCCCGTGGTGGCGGTTATCTCGCTGGGGAGTTTCTCGTAGATTTCTACTTTCGGGGGAGGCGTCGGGGCGGCTTGTTGCCCGACGGAAGGCTCGGAAGCGCCCTGCGTGCGGAAAATCAACGGCGCTACCCCATAGTGCCCTATCACCAGAAACACCAGAAAGACCCCAATCCCTGTGCCCAGCCGCACCAGCAACCGCTTCCAGTTAAACCCCTCTTCCTCCTCCACCGTGCGGAAATCTAACGGCATCGTCACCACCTGTCTTGATTATACCTGTTGCAGATTCCGTCGCGATTCCCGATAATTAGGGGGGATGGACGAGGAGCGCACGGAGCAGGCGACGCCCCGGCGTCGGCAGGAGGCGCGGCGCAAGGGTCAGGTGGCACGCTCTCTGGAGGTCAACAGCGCGTGCCTGTTTCTGGCGTTCGTGCTGGCGTTGCCCAGCGTGCTGGAGTGGGGCGGCACACGCTTTCTGCAGGCGTTCCAGCAGGGGCTGTGGCAGGCGGGCGCGGCGCGCCTCTCGTCTGACCTGCTGCTGGGTGGGCTGGGGTTGCTTCTCCCCGTGCTGGGCATTCTGCTGCTGACTGGCATCCTCAGCAATGTGCTTCAGGTGGGGTTCGAGGTGAGCGCGTACCCTCTGAAACCCGACCTGAATCGGATTGACCCGATTAAGGGGTTCCAGCGGCTCTTCTCGCGGCGGGCGTTGCTGGAGTTGCTGAAGGCGCTCGCCAAGTTCGGCGCGATTGCCTATGTCGCGTGGCGCACCATTCAGGCGGAGACCCCGAACCTGATTATGGCGTCGCAACTGCCCTTCCCCGACGCGCTGACCCCCATGAGCCACACGCTCTATCAGGTGGGCTTGCGCGTGGGCATCCTCTGGCTTGTGCTGGCGCTGCTGGATTATCTCTACCAGCGCTACGAGTTTGAAAAAAGCATCCGCATGTCGCGCTACGAACTTAAAGAGGAATACAAGCAAACGGAAGGCGACCCGTATGTGCGCCAGCGCCAGCGTCAGCGGATGATGGAGATGGCGCGCCGTCGTATGCTCCAGGATGTGCGCAAGGCGGATGTGGTGGTCACCAACCCCGTCACTTACGCGGTGGCGTTGCGGTACGATCGCACCCAGATGAACGCGCCTCGTGTGGTTGCCAAGGGCAAAGGCTGGCTGGCGCAGCGAATCCGTGAAGAGGCGCTCCGCTGGCATGTGCCGATTGTGCCCAACCCGCCCCTCGCCCGCAGCCTCTACGCCGAAGTGGAGGTTGGACACGAAATCCCCACCACGCTCTATCAGGCGGTCGCCGAAGTGCTGGCGTATGTCTACCGCCTGCGCCGCGGGCGACGCGCATAACCGAAATGGTGTATACTATTGAGGTATGGGCTACGCGAAAGGGCTTGCATGGCTGTGGATGTTGTTGCTATGGGGCACGGGATGGGCGCAGTCGGTATCGGTTTCTCTGCGCTTTCACGATGCGGTAACGGGTCGAGCGCTCCCTGCGGAAGTGCAGATTCTCGGCGCGGTTCAGGCAACCTATCGCGCAGGCGCCGACGGACGCCTCACGCTGAATCTGCCAGAAGGCGAATACACCCTCTATGCCACCGCCGAAGGGTATCAGCCTGTGGGCATCCCGCTCCATGTGGCTGAGCCGATGCTCCCCATTCAGTTTTATCTGGACCCCCTCCAGCCCCCCAGAGAGGTGCAAACGGAGTTCCTCTGGAGCCTGCGCAAAGCGGGTATGATGACCGTCGTCGGCTGGGTGATGGACGAGGTAAGCGGTCAGCCTCTGGCGGGGGTACAGGTCTCAGTGATGGGCGCGAAGGAGACCACCCAGACCGACTCGCGTGGCTTTTTCCTGATTCAGTTTCCCGTTCAGAAACTGCCCTACGCGACGCTGATTCTGCAGAAAGCGGGCTATCGCACGCGCGTGCTGGAGCAGGTTCAGGTCTGGAGTGGCGGCGACTGGATTTACCGCCTCACGATGGAGCCGGGCACGGGCACAGAACAGACCGACATGCGCTCGCCCCGCCACCGCGACACATCCCCACCCCAGCCCTGCGACGAGTGTGAACCGGCGCCTGCGCCAGAACCCAGCGCGAATGGGGATTTCGCCCCCGCTGCGCCCGCACCGATTGTGCTCCCGAAATACATTCGGGTGGGACGCAACTGCACTTCCCGAACCAACTGCCAGCGTGTGGAAGTCTACACGCTGGAGACCTACTGCAAGGGCGTCATCACCAGCGAGTGGTACGCTTGCTGGGGGAATGTAGCGGGCGGGATGGAGTCGCTCAAAGCGGGCGCGGTCGCCGTGCGCAGCTATGGGGTCTCGTTTGTCTACTCCCCCGCCACCAGCAGTTATGACATTTGCGACAGCACCTCCTGTCAGGTGTTCACAGGCAACCAGACCAGCAACGGCAACGCGGCGGTAGACGCCACCACGCGCTATGTGTTGCTCACCTCTTCAGGCACGATTGCACGCGCCGAATACTCTGCCGAGAACAATAACGCCGGCTGCGGCGACGGCTATTCGGGCACGGGCAGCAGCTGGCCCTGTATTGCCGACCCTGTATGCGCAGGATTCGCCACCAACGGGCACGGGCGCGGGATGTGTCAGTGGGGTTCCGCACGCTGGGCAACAGGACGCAGACTCTCCAGCTCGCAAGCCTGTACCAGTGCCGCGCCCCAGCACGGCTACGGAACCAAAAACTGGCAGCAGATTCTGAGCCACTACTACGGACCTGCAGGCTATCAGCTGGTGCAGGGGGGTGTGGCGACCATCACAAACCTCACGCCCTCGCCGAACCCCATCGCCACAGGGACGCAGGGCACGCTCGCCTACACCATAGACGCCACGCATGACTTTTCCGTTATTCTGGGCGCTTCCATCCGCACAGGCGGTGGCGACTGGCTCAGCGATCCCACACGCGACCTCAAAGTGAGCATCACAGCGGGCACTTCCAACCGCGTGCGATTCTTCCAGATTCCCCCGGACGCCGCCGCAGGCATGTACGATGTGTTGACCGCGCTCTGGTACGACCGCAACAACAGCAACAGCATCAACACGGGCGATTTTATGGTGGATGACCGCATTTTCACGAGCCTGTGGCAGGTGCGGCGTGCCACGAGCCTCACCGTTTCGCCTGCTTCGGGCAGGCGGGGCGCCAGCGTCGTGCTTCAGGCAACACTACGCCAGTCGCTGGATAACGCCCCGATTGGGGGGCAAACACTCACCTTCAAAATCGGCACGACCCCCATCGGCACTGCCACCACCGACGCCGGTGGCACGGCAACTCTGCCCTACACCATCCCCCTCACGCTGGGACTGGGCAACCATATTTTGCGTGTGGAGTATGCAGGCAGCAGCACCTATCACACCACTGTGGGCACGAACCTCCTGACGGTACAGCCTGTGCTGGTGCAGGGCACGGTCGCGCTGGAAGGCGTGAGCAATCCAGCGGGCAGAGAGGTTCGCTTCACCGTTCAGCAGGGGAGCAGTCAGGAGGTGTTCACGCTCACACTGGGCACGGGCGGTGCGTATCAGTTTGAGACCAGCCTTGCAGGGAGTGCCATGCTCACTGTCAGCACGCTGGAGGGTAGCTGGCTCTGTCAGCAGGCAGCCGTTTCGCTGAGCAATACCGTAAGCCAGAACTTCAGCCTGCCCGCGGGCGACATCAACCGCGACGGCGTGATAGACGACGCCGACCTGCTGGCAGTGCTGTTTGCGTTCGGGCAAACGGGCAGCAGCCTTGCGGAAGACCTCAATCGGGATGGCGTTGTGGACGACGCCGACTTGCTGCTGGTGCTGTTCAACTTCGGGCAGGCGTGTGGAGGATAGCAGAGCGCTTTATCCGCTCTGCCCCTCCACTTCCACGGTCAACTCTGCTTCAATCCCCGGCTCCCAGCGGATATGCACCGTGTGCGTGCCCACGGTGCGGATGGGGTCGTCGAGATGAATCTTGCGCTTGTCTATCTTCAGTCCAAAATGCTCCTGAATGGCGTCGGCGATATGGTCTGCTGTTACCGCGCCGAACAGCTTGGTGGAGTTGGGCGCCGTGCGCCCGATAATCGTCACCCGTTGCCCGTTCAGGCGCTCTGCATATTCGCGGGCTTTCTGGCGGAGCTGCTCCGCCTTTTGCTGAAGCACGCGCTGTTTCTCTTGCCACGCTTTGAGGTTACTCTCGGTTGCCGGCACCGCCAGCCCGCGCGGGATCAGATAATTGCGTGCATAACCGCCTGCTACCTTTTTGCGTTCGCCTTCTTTCCCCAGATTGGGCACATCGCGAATGAGAATCACTTCCATCGTCTATCGCCTCCTTATCCCAACTGCGCCCCGTAAGTATACCCTATGCATGAGCAATTTAGAGAAACCGCCCCGAAGGGTTCCGGCGGTGAAAATGGTACCTTTGGACACTTGACGAACGCAGGGGTTTGCCCGCATTAATATTAAGTGCAAGCACCGCTTGCAAAATCGATAGGAGGTAAAGGATGATGCAGCGTTCTTTGTGGAGCTTTGTTCTGGCTGTTTCCGTCGTCGCTTCCGGTGTGGCGCAAAACACTTCGAACCCGTCCCCGTTCCAGCCTATCCCCGCAGGTCCTCCGGTGAGTTTCGAACCGTTCCCGATGGTGGACCCGACAACGGGGAAGCCTGTATCTCCCGATACGGTACTGGTGTTTCCGGATGGGACCAAGGTGACGGCGAAGGAGTTCTACGCCAGCCTCAACACCCTGGAACGATACCTGAACACTCTGGGCTACTCGCTCAAGAAATCGCGCCATGTGCATGTGCCCTCCAAGCGCATGTATGAGCCGCAAGAGCTGGCGCGTCAGCAAGCGGTTTTTGAGGCTCAGGTCTATCCCGAGGGTGTGCCCACTCCGGGACCCGAAGAATCGGCGTTCAACCCGACTGGGGGCTTCAATTTGCCCTGGAGCTGGGACAGCGGCTGGCTGGGCAACTGGTATATCGGCGCCCGCGCTCAGGTGCAGACAGGTCTTTCGGGCGACATCGCGCCTGTGAACTTCCGCGCCTACGCGGAGGGCAAGGGCATGGTACGCCTCTGGGGGCAGGATCGCGAGGTGGTTCGCGGCGTCGCAGAAGCACGCCTTGAGCCGACCTCTCCCACAAACCTGCGGTTTACCGCTTCTATCGAGGCGTATGTCAACGGTCAGCGACGCTGGGGCTGGCCAGAAAATGGACCCTTCACCAACGATTTCACAACGGGCATCTCGGAAGAGTACAGCGGCTCTCGAGCGCTGGAACTCTGGAACTTCAACCCCGACCCGGTTCGGTTTGAGTTCTGGGCTTGGGTCATTCGGGTAACTGGCGAACTGGGTGCCCGTGGGTCTGCTTATCTGGACTATCGCTACAGCGCTGGCTTGAACGCCGTCAATAACTCCCCGGCTATCGAGGCAGGCATCACTCCACGGTTCAATCTCTCAGGGTATGGCAATGCGCGGGCAGAAGCCAGCATCTGGGTGGTCAGCGTATGGGCAGAACTCCGGGCTGAGATCAATGTGGCGACCTGGCGACTGCCCACCGTCGCAGGGGTCCAGGTCGGTCAGGAAAACGGACGCTACTACGCGGAACGCTATATCCGCGCCCGAAGCGAGGCACAGGATGTGCTACGCGGTCGGGTGACCTGGGGAGCGGGGCTTTCGGTCTGGTTTTGGTCCTGGAGCACCGGCGGTGAACTGTTCAACTGGCCTGGCTTCAATCACGACGGCTGGCTGATTAACTGGAGTGGGCGCCACTATTTCAACTAACCACTCTCCCTGGTGTGGGGCAATGCCCCACACCACTCCCCACGCGCGATGAAGCGTTCAGAATCTCTTCTCCGTCCTCCCCTCCGACGCGGTGAAAGGGCCGCATACCGCGTTCGTTACCAGATGCAAACACGCAGCGAACTCACAATGGTCGGGTTGCCACAGGCGTTCGGAGTCACGCTGGAGTTAACTCTGAACCTGACCCATCTGCCCTTTACACACGGCTTGTTGCTCACAGTGACCGCCTGTCGGTTTATCGCAGAAGGCTTAGGCGCGCTGGAAGAGCGCGTGCGCACGGCACTCCAATCCTGCTTGCAGATACCCTGTGCGATTACTTATACGCCTCCCTTTCAGCTCCAGAACGGCATGTTTTTGCCGCCTGTGGCGCCGCTGGCGCAGGAAGTTCTACGCCAGCTGGCTTGCTGGTTTCAAATCGCTGAGGCGTCCCAGACTTCGTGGAAGTTAACCGAGCGGTGGGTAGACCGCGAGGTATGGGCTACCTATGAACTTGTGGAGCGCACTGCACATCGGAGGCGTTTCCACAAAACATGGCAAACCCGCCCTACCGAAAACCCCGACATAATGGCACCGCTGGCGCAGCTGGCAGCACACTACACGATCGATTACGACTCCCCTACCCAAAGTCTGGTGGCTTTAGAGGGAGCCCTGCGCCTTACTTCCACTCTTGAGAACCTTGGGGTCACCGAATATCAGATTACGCTCCGTCAAACACGGTCGCCGCAGCCCCTCACCCGGGCTGAAATTCGGCGTGCTCAAGAACAGTGGAGTTCCCTTCAAAAAAAGGGAGTACGCCGTCCCATCTTGCAGAAACTGACCTACGACGAATTTAACGCCCAGCTCTATCGGGAGGCGCTTCGAGATTTTACGCTGGAGCGTGCCAAGCAGCGGCTCCGCGAAGCGAATCACATAGACCGACCTGTCAACGATAATACTCTCTTTACGCAGTTGCGGGCGTTTTTTGCGCTCTACCCAAAGCAGTTGCCAGCGTTCCTTCAGTGGTTCGTGTCTATCGAGCCGAGCGATTACCTGGTGGTCTTTGTGCTGGCTTGCCTGCTGGCAGCCAGCGAGTATACCCCCGCTCTGGGAGATACGCAACGCGCCGCTATTCAACTATTGGAACGGTTCGCTGCCCGCAAGGAGGTCATAACGCAATTCCTTAACTTGCTCGCCATGCTGAAGCGAACCAGTCCAGACTTGCTGGCATATGTATGGCGTCAGACGCAGAGGGTTCCTCCGACTCCTGAAGACCTGATTCAGGCGAACTGGATTCTCAGCGCCGGTGGGATGGTGCGTCTTGCCCCCAATCATCCTGTCGCCGTAAAAATCATGCAGTGGCTTCGAGAGCGATTAACCCATGCGACGGAACCGCGCATGCAGGGGCTTTACCTGAGTGCCTTGGGGAACAGCGCCCAGCCCACCATTTTGCCGTGGGTCAGACCGTTTGTAGCGCACCCGAACCCCTGGTTGCGCCGTCAGGCAGTCTCTGCCCTGCGGTTTCTGGAGCTCCCCGATGCGCAGGCGTTACTCTGGCATGCGGCGACCACCGATCAGGACGCCACAGTCCGTCGCGAAGCCTGTCGCGCTCTTGGTTTTCATCGCGAGCCGGTACCCCTGATTCATGTGGTGGAAGCGTTCTGTCGGGAGCAAGAGCCTGAAGTCCAGCAAGCCTTATGGGAACTTGCCCAGAAGCATGCCGCGTCCCAGCCCGAAGCACGCGCTCTCTTCCAACGAATGACTCTTTGCGCCCGCTCGGAAAGCCTGCATAGGCAAATCTTGACCCATCTTCAGACTCCCCCAGAGCAGGATTCTAAGGCAAGGCGTTGAAACCCCATAACGGTGATTTGCGATGAATGGCAGGGACCATCATGAACTTGCTGAAGCCGGTGTTCGTACTTTGCTTTCACCCCGTGAGTTAGAGGTGCTTTGCGTTTTTGCCCAAACGGGGCACATCGACTCGGCAGCCTATAGACTGTGTATCACGCGCTCGACCTTTAAGAAACATCTGGTCTCAATACGCCGCAAACTCAAAGTGCAGAATAACATTCAGATGGTTGTCAAGGCTCTCATGAACGGCATTCTGGACGCCAAGTTATTGAGTACCTGCAAGATTGCAGAGGGGGATACTTCCCAATAAACCACTTCGTGGGAACCTCTCTCCAGAGGTTCCCACGCATTTTCCCATTAGAAACTCAACCCGTAGGTTGTGGCGAAGTGAAGCACCTTGCCCTGGACGCCCAGCTGCATGCGCAGGTTCTCGTCGTGGATATAGCGCAACACGGCGTTGGTGTCCGCACCGTTATACTCTGCGACGATGCTGAACTGTTCACCAAGAAAGATTTCGCCGCCGCCGATAACCTTGTCGCGGAACAGCCCCGTGCCGTAGCCGAGATGCACCCGCAACCCCACGACCCGCCCCTGCGCCTCGTCGGGCACACTCACATTCACGCTGGCAATCCCGTAGGCAGTGCGCTCGATGGCGTCAAACGGGTCAATCGTGCCCAGTCCGATCTCCAGCCAGTCGAAGTTCTGGGGGATGATGGTGACCTTTGCTGTGCCCAGCACTTTGTTCTCGGCGTTCTGGCGGTCCACAAACACCCCACCCACCTCGATGCTGGGGAAGATACCCCAGTTGAGCGAGACGGTGCGTGTGTCCTTGCCGAACGCAGTGCCCAGCTGGAAGCGCTCATGGCGCGTGGTGGTGGAAGTCGGCACAGTAATCAGCCCGGTGCTGCCGAAAAGCGTGTTGAAGCGGATGGCGGGGTTTTCACCGCGGGGTTCCACTTGTGCAGTCGCGCATGCACTGATCAGGAGCAATCCAGCTACCCATGTGTAAGTTCGCATAACGCACCTCCTTGTAAGGGGGGATTATACCTCATCCTCTACAAGGGTTGCGCCTGCCGAGGCTTCGCAGGGGATGAAGCGCGGCGTGTACGCGCTCTGCTGGCGGTAGCGGCGCTCTGCCGATTCCAGAAAGGTGTTTAACTGCTCGCGTTCCACAAGCGCCACGCATGCGCCGCCAAACCCGGCACCCGTCATCCGCACACCCACACACCCCGGCGATTCCATGCACGCCTGCACCATCTGGTCCAGTTCGGGGCAGCTGACCTCGTAGTCGTCGCGCAGGGAGGCATGGGATGCCAGCATCAGGGCGCGCACGCGCTGGGGGTCGCCTGCACGCAGGGCATGCAGAAAAGCGCGCACCCGCGCGTTCTCGCCAATCACATGGCGCGCCCGGCGGCGCAACGGCTCGTCCAGCAGCGGCAGCAGAATCATGGCGTCCTCTTCGCTCACATCGCGCAGGGCGCTCACCGTACTGCCCAGCATCGCACGAAAGGCAGTGGTTGCCTCTTCACATTGCGCTCGACGCTCGTTGTACGCCGATTCGGCGAGCGTGCGCGGCTTGCCCGTGTCGGCGACCACAATCACCCACTCCTGTGGAAGGGGCACCTGCTCGGTGGCGAGGGTCCGCGTGTCCAGAAACAGGGCGCAACCCGATTCGCTCAGCAAACTGGCAAACTGGTCCATCACGCCGCATCGCACGCCTGCGTAGCGCCATTCTGCCTGCTGGCACAACAGCGCGAGCGTTTTCCGGTCTAAGCCGAGCTGGTTCAGATGGTTCCACAGCACGGCGAACGCGCTCTCTAACGCGGCAGAGGAGCTGAGTCCCGCCCCTGTGGGCAGGTCGCTGGTAACGACCCCCTCAAAGCCTGTGAGTGTGCGCCTCGTATGTTCCTGAAGCATCGCCGCGACGCCCACCACATACCGGATCCAGCCTGAAGGGAGCGCCTCAGGCGGGGGCAGAGCGCTGAGGTCAAACGCAATCTGGTCATCCAGCGTCTCTGAGTAGACCACACAGCACGAGTCGGGGCGCGGCTGGGCATAAAGTCGCACGCCGAGGTGAATCGCCGCGGGCAACACATACCCCTCGTTGTAGTCGGTGTGCTCGCCGATGAGATTCACACGCCCGGGCGCACGCACTTGCAACACGGTTCACTCCTCACTGAGGCGCTTGCGCGAGCGAAATCCTGCGTCCAGTTCATGGTAGTAGCGGACACGGTCTTCGCCCAGTTTCCAGCACAGAAAGACCTCGCGCCCTTCGCGCAAATGGGGAAAGTCCACAATCCCCTCGTCAATATCTTTGATGACCACGCCCATCGCGTGCAGTTCGTCCACGGCACGATGCACTTCCTGCGCAATGGTGGAGGGTTCCCAGTTGGGGTATTTGCCGTTGCGCTGGGCAATCTGGAACAGCTCCGCTTGTTTTTCGGCGTACTCTTCACGCAGGCGCGCCATCATCGCCTGTAATCGGAGCAGTTTTACCTGCAATTCGGGCAGGAGCGCATTCGCTTCTGCAACCGTGAAGTAGCGTCGGAACGGCTTACGCTTCCGTTTGGGCATAGGCATGCCTATTATACCCCACCCCCTGTGGTGTCTTACCAGTTTTCGGGTTTTTAAACCCCCTTTAACATTTCGTGTGGGGTATAATACTCCCGCAGGAGGAGAACACCCTATGCGCAAAGCGTTTACACTGATTGAGCTCTTGGTCGTGATTGCGATTATCGCAATTCTGGCAGCCATCCTGTTCCCTGTGTTTGCCCAGGCGCGTGAAAAAGCGCGTCAAACGACCTGTCTGTCAAACTGCAAGCAAATAGGACTCGGCATTACGATGTATGTGAACGACTATGACGAAACCTTCCCGCGCAACGACGACTGTATTGCGCCCCAGCGAATCCCCTATCAGCCGAACGCCGTGGGCTGCTCGGGACCCTATGGTCAGCGCGTGAACCACTATAAATGGCAGTACTGGATTTATCCGTATGTGAAGAACATCCAGATTTTCTTCTGCCCCAGCCGACCCTTTGATCGCACGGCGTGGGAGCAGAACGCCGAGATTTTTGATGGGGGCTATGCGCTGGCGCTCCATATCACGGGCGCTCTGAACACATGGAACCGCACGGGCGCGAGTCAGCAGATTCGCAACTCGTTCCTGGGTGGTACGATGGCAGGCGTGTTGCGCCCCTCCGAGACGATGATTTTGATGGAAGATAAGTTCCCTGGCATCCGCCACTATGTGGTGGGGCAGCAGCCCATTCAAACCGCCTACCCGATGGCGCACCGGCACCTCTGGGAGGTGCTGATTTATGGGTACCCCCGTGCTGCCACGCCTGATCGCAAGGTCGCGCCCCACATGGACGGCATGATTATCACCTATGTGGACGGGCACGCCAAGTGGATGAAGGCGGACGCCTTCCTCGCGAAATGCCCCACCGCCAACGACTTCCAGCCGTCCATCAACAATGTGCCTGGCGGGATGGCGTGGACGATTGGCAATGAACCGATGCGCTGGCGTGGCGACTGGGCGCTGTGGGGTCTCTACGGCGAAATGGCGACCCTGCCATAACGGGTCTCTGCCACGAAGTGCTAAAGCCCCTTGCCCCTCTAAGGCAGGGGGCTTTTCGGTTTTCTCGCGTCGCCTTTCGGGTACAATTCCCCTGGCTCAAAGGCGAGCCACACCAAAAGAAGGAGGTTCTGACGATGAAGCCTGTTGAAGCAAAAAACCTGATTCGTGGTCAGTGGCAGGAATCGGTTTCTGGAGCGCGCTTTGAGAGCTACAACCCCGCCGATACCCGCGAGATTGTCGGTACTGCCCCCCGCTCCACCGCCGAAGATGTGGATAAAGCCGTGCAAGCCGCGCGGGAGGCGTTCGAATCATGGCGGCGGCTCTCACGCATAAAGCGCGGCGAATACATAGACCAGTTAGCCCAGTTGATTAAACGCGACCTGAACGCCCTTTCGGAACTCGTGACCCGCGAGTGCGGCAAGCCCATTAACGAAGGGCGCGCCGATGTGGTAGAGGCTCTGCACATGGCGCAGTATGTCGCGGGCATGGCGCGCATGCCGCACGGCGAAATTGTCGAGAGCGAAATCCCCGAAAAAGACGCCTACATCCTGCGCAAGCCCAAAGGTGTGGTGGCGTGCATTACCCCCTGGAACTTCCCGATTGCGATCCCCCTGTGGACGATTCTGCCCAGCCTGCTGGAAGGCAACACGGTGGTGTTCAAGCCTTCCGAAGACACGCCCATCTGCGCCCACCGCCTGATCGAGCTGTTCGTGGAGGCAGGCTTCCCGCCTGGCGTGATTAATGTGGTGCAGGGCTACGGCGAGGACGCAGGCGACGCGCTGGTGCATCACCCCGGCGTGGATGTGGTGGTGTTCACCGGTTCGCGCGCGGTCGGGATGTACATCGAGCAGGAGTGCGCCAAACAGCACAAGTTCTGCGCTGTGGAGATGGGCGGCAAAAACGCCGTGATTGTGCTGGACGATGCCAACCTCGATATCGCCGTCCACGCCGCGATTCTCTCCGCCTTCAAGACCAGCGGACAACGGTGCGTCTCCTCCAACCGCATTATTGTGCATGAGAAGATAGAGCCTGAGTTCACCCGCCGCTTCGTGGAGACCGCCCGCATGATTAACATCGGCAACGGTCTGCGCGAAGACACCTTCATGGGACCACTGATTAACGAGCAGGGCGTGCAGAAGTACCTGCATCATAACCAGAAGGCGATTGAGGAGGGCGCGGAGGTGCTGCTGCCAGGCGGCTTGCTGAAAGAAGGCGAGCTGCAGTATGGGCACTTCGTGGCGCCGTTCGTGTATCGCATGAAGCACCGTTCCGACAGCTTCGTGCTACGCGAGGAGGCGTTCAGCCCCCATGTGGCGATTATTCCCGTCAGCAGTCTGGAAGAGGCGGTGTATGTCTATAACGACACGCCGTATGGGCTGGCGATGGCGGTGATTACGGAAGACTACCGCAAGTGGCGCTATGTGCGCGACAACTGCGACTTCGGCGTGGGCTATGTGAACCTGCCGAGCATCGGCGCGGAGGTGCATCTGCCCTTCGGCGGGGTCAAAGCCAGCGGGAACGGACACCCCAGCGCGTCCGCCCTGTTCGATGCCGTTACGCACAAGGTCGCCTTCACCGTCAACCACGGCACCGAGATTAAGATGGCGCAGGGCTTGAGCGCGAGGATTCGTTAAACTTATAGAGTGCGGAAGCGAGGCTTCCGCACTCCACATTTGTAGGGCGAAAACGCCCGTCGCTCACTTCTTGCGCCGGCGCAGACCCAGCAGACCCACCAGACCTGCCCCCAGCGCGACCATGCTCGCGGGTTCGGGGACGACCCAGATACGCAGGTCGTCCATATACGCACTACCTGCACGATTCGTGGTTGTTATATAGTCACTGCCGAGATTGACATTCCAGGAGTTAGTCCCTGTACCGTTGGCGCCGCCCAGACTGACTGTATCAAAGTTGGTACTAAAAAGCAGGGTATCTGAAGCATCGTACACCGCTGCGGAGCCGCCTGTTCCATCATAGCGGAGCACAACACGCACCCAGCTTCCGACAAGCGCTGGATTGGTGTAAAGTGCAGTAGAAGAGTAGGTCGCGCCCCAGGTTGTCCCTGCACGGAAGCCTCCGTCGCCCGAAATCGTAGCGCCCAACACAGTGCTTCCGAGTGTGCCAGTACCAGAGTTCGTGAGGTAAATGCCATAGAGGCGGTCTGCTCCTGTGCCCGGATTCACATGAATCCAAACGCTTGCCTCAAGAGGCGTTATGGGGGTGATTGCGCCAGCTTGTCCGTTGAACGAACGACGAACGCTGTAGAACGAGTTAAGCGCGCCAGTGTTGTCCCAGAACAAGCTCTGAGACCCGGTGCGAGCGAATGTATTTACGATGGATTGGGAGGCGCCACCCCCCGAACCGTTTGCCCATCCGTCTTGCCCGTTAATACTGCCTGTTGCAAACCCTTCAAAGCTGGTCTGGTAGATTATCACCTGCGCGTTCGCGCCTGCCATCAGCGCGGCGACTGCAATGCTGCTCAACCACAAAGTTGCTCGTTTCATCATCCAACAACCTCCTGTGACGAGATTTTCTGAGGGCTTCGGGTGATGCGCTCCCTTTCTGCCCCTTCACTGAATTAGACTCCAAATTCGCCCAAAACCGGACAGCCGGCGGGGCGAATTTTGGGGTTTCGCTGGGCGCTTCGCCCTCGCCTGCAATTATACACCGGGTATGAGTGTTCTACGGCTGGTAAAAATACCAGTTTTTGGGGTTTGGGAGGCTAAAACCGCTGTTGCCATTCCAGTTGCCAGCCGCATCGGGCGTCGGGGTCGCCCGCGTTGCGCAGGGAGCGCGTGCGGTAGCGCAGGCGGATGAGCGTGCGCTCGTCCACCTGCCGTGCGAGGCTCGCGTTGAACTCAAACCCGCGCTCGCCCCCATACCAGGCGTGAAACCGACGCAGGTTATACCCTTCCAGCGAGACCAGCCACGCTTTGTGCTGGTAGTCCAGACGCCCGTAAAACCCTATCTGGTTCGCGCCGAAGGGATGTCCCATCGGGAAGCCGTTCAGGTTGTAAGCGTAGCGGGGGTCGTGCCCCGAATCGCCATAGACCCCGCCGTTGCGCGTGCCGTCCGTGCGCACCAGTTCCAGCACGACGCGCGTGTGGGGGTTCGGATAGAGCCGGGCGCCGATTAGCAGTGCGGTTTTGCGCGGCGTGCTGGCGCCCCGACCGCCCCAGAAATCAGGCGCGCGCATGTCGTCCGTCAGCCAGAAGGCATAGAGCCGATTGTGTTCTCCAAAGCGGTACTGCACGCCCACTTCCGCGAGGTAGTTGAACCAGCCTGAACCGCGCTCGGCGGTACTCATCCATTTCTGGTAGGCGTAGTAAGGGGCAATCTGGCTCAGGGCGCCGTCGGGCAGGCTCAGCGCCTTGAAGGCTTCTGCGAGCGAAAGAGTCCATCGCCTGCCCAGTTCGCGCTCGAACCGTCGCCCGCCCCACCACACCGTGCGCCCCGACTGGCGCGTCTCCGCAAAAAACTGTTCAAAGCGCCACTCCCCCAGCACGGGGAGGCGAAACGGAAACGCGACTTTCCCATAGGCAACGGGGGGTGTGGTGTCGTTGACCAGCAGCGCGCCACTGTAGCCGCCCGCCCAGCGCAGGGGCGCACGCCCGAACTGCCACTCCCACTCGCCCGTGCGAAAGGTGAGCCGCGCCAGCGGCAGCGTGTCAAACACTTCAGGAGATGGCTCTGGCAGGTTCACCACCGCAGGGGGCGCGAGGCGTGGCGCGTCGCTCCAGACCCATTCCAGCAGCGCCTGCTCGCCCAGCGCATAGACTCCGCTCACCCGATAGGTCGCTTTTGCGGGGGTCTGCCAGTCTTCTTTCAGGTATCCGTAGAGGTGGGTTTGCACAAACAGCGCGCCGTGTCCTGCAGGGAGCCTTTCGGCGTCGCCCAGTTTCCAGAGCGCGACGGTGCGCAGGTGGCTCTGGGGCGCGTTCTGGAGGGCATCTTGCCACTCGTCGAGGGCGCGAGGGGTGCCTGCTATCGAAAGCGGTTCTTTCAGGAGGGCGGCGCCTACATCATAGAGGGGATCATAGCGCACGGGCAGTTGCTGGCTCCACGCGCTCCAGCCCAGTATCCCGGTCAGCGCCAGCGCCAATCGCTTCATGCGTGCCTTACCCCGTGCGCACCGTAAGGGGGCTTCAACCTGCCCGTCGCCAGCTCCATCAACATCGCCTGTGCCCGCTCCGCCTGATTCGACTCACAGAGGTCTATCAGCACCTCCAGTTGTTGCCGCAGCCACTCCCAGTCGGGTGCGTTTCCGTTGGTAACGCGCCGAATCTTGGGATGCACCGTCGGCTCCAGATGCTCCTCGTCGTAGCAGAGCTCCTCGTGCAGTTTCTCGCCAGGGCGCACGCCCGTATAGATAATCTGGATATCTTTGCCCGGCACCAGTCCGTACAGGCGGATCAGGTCGTGGGCGAGGTCCACGATCTTTACGGGCTTGCCCATGTCCAGAATGTGGATGTCGCCGCGGCTTTCAAAGGCACCCACGCGCATAATCAGATGCACGGCTTCCGAGATACTCATAAAATAGCGTTGCATTTCAGGATGGGTCAGGCGCACGGGACCGCCTGCTTCGATTTGTGCCTGAATGGTGGGCACGAGGCTGCCGCGACTGCCCAGCACATTGCCGAAGCGCACAATCGCGAACTCGGTTTCGGTTTCGTGCGCCAGCGCCTGCACAATCATCTCGCCCACGCGCTTGGTGGCGCCCATGATGCTGGCGGGTTTGACCGCCTTGTCGGTGGACACATAGACGAATTTGCGCACGCCGTTGCGTGCCGCGCTCTCTGCCGTGACCCATGTGCCCAGCACATTGTTTTTGATGGCTTCGATCGGGTTGGCTTGCATCAGGGGGACATGCTTGTGCGCCGCGGCGTGGAACACTATCGTGGGTTGCTCTTCCTGAAACACCGCCTCGATGCGGGAGGCATCGCGCACATCGGCAATCACACAACGCGGTTCGTAGTCGTGCCTCTCTATCAACTCGCGCTGGATGAAATAGATGCTGTTCTCGCCCTTGCCCAGCAGAATCAGTGCGGCAGGACCCAGCAGCACCACCTGTCGCGCCAGCTCGCTGCCGATGGAGCCGCCTGCGCCCGTAATCAGCACGCGCTCGCCTTCGATATAATCCGAAACCGCACGCAGATCAAAACGCACCGGCTCGCGCGGGAGCAGGTCTTCGATATCCACCTCACGAATCTGCTGCAGCTGGACGCCCTTCTCGAAAATCGTGGGGATAGAGGGCACGATTCGGATGCGGGCGGGGGTGCGTCGGCAGATTTCAAAAATGCGCCGTATTGCGGAACCTTCCGCCGAAGGGATTGCAATAATAATCTCCTGAATGCCGAACTCCGCGACCAGCTGCGGAATATCTTCGGTTGTTCCCAGGCATGGATAGCCGTGGATGCGGGCGTGACGTTTGAGCGGGTTGTCGTCCACAAACCCCACAATACGGCGCCCCGATTCGGGGTTGCGCTGGATTTCGCGCATGACCATCTCGCCCGCGTCGCCGCCCCCCACAATCAGGGTGCGCTTACGCTCGCGCCCCTTGTCCCGAAGTGCATCGTACCAGTCAAACGCACGCCGCCAGAGCCGAAACGCGCCCAACCCGCTCGCCGTAAGAAAGAAAAACAAAACAGGCTCCACCACACGGAACGGGCGCCCCAGCCACACTGTTCCCCCGTAAAACACACCTGCGCTCAACACGCCCAGAATCAGGGACGCCTGAAGCAGATGAATCATGTCCACGACACCGGCATATCGGCTCTGAACACGATACAGCCCTTTGGAAAACAGCAGGAGAAATGCGGCAAGCGACAGCAGGGGCGCTCCCCATGCAATCAAACGCCAATCTGCAGGCGTGAAACGAAAATTCTCGACCAGACCGATGCTAACGACCAGCGCCAGTGAGAGCGTCAGGGCGTCCCATGCCACCGCCTGAAGCAGTGCCCCCCACCGTTTCGGGGGAATCCGTCGCCAGAACTCCAGTTTCTCCCCACTAAACAAGGCTTCCCTCCTTAGAAACCGCGCGACTCTCTGGGTCTTTAGAGTATACCCGTTTCTTCAGGTAGTTCTACGGGGTCTGTTCCAGCAGGGTTTCCAGCAGGGCATGGGGCACAGAGGTTCGGAGCGCCCGACTGAGGGCGTTGCGTTTCAAAGCGCGTTGAAGGCACGCTTTCTGTGGGCACAGATAGGCGCCGCGTCCGGGGAGGTTTTGCTGGGAGTCAAAGACGACCTGCTGGGTCTGGGGCAGGCGCACGAATCGGAGAAGATGCGATTTGGGGGCGGTGCGCATGCATGCCGCGCACCGCCGAATGGGTTCATGCGCCGCGCCGCGCCGAGCGCTCTTGCTTGGCAATCTCTTCCTCCGAGTGAACCTCCAGAGTCCAGCCTGTGAGTTCCTCGGCTAAGCGCACATTCACGCCGCCGCGCCCCACCGCCTGACGCAGTTGATTATTGGGCACAACCACCACAGCACGCTTGTTCTCTTTGTCGGTAATTATCACGCGGTTCACCCGGGCGGGGCTGAGCGCCGCGCGAATAAACTTTTCGGGGTCGCTGCTCCATTCCACCACATCGATATGCTCGCCTGCCAGCTCGTTGCTAATCGCCTGAATTCGCATGCCGCGTTGTCCCAGACATGCGCCTACGGCGTCTATCAGCGGGTTGCGCGAATGCACGGCAATCTTGGTGCGCTCGCCGGGGGCGCGGGCAATCGCCTTGATTTCCACCTCGCCGTTGGCAACTTCGGGCGACTCCTGTGCCAGCAATCGGGCGACCAGCCGCTTATCGGTGCGGGAGGCAATTACTTTCATATCGCGCAAGCGCGGCTCGCGCCCGCCTTCGCGCTGAGGAACCTGCACTTCCAGAATCAACACTTTCAGGTTATCGCCAATCGCGTAGTGTTCGCCCTCAATCTGATGACGGTACGGCAGAATCACCTCCACGCGCCCATAGGAAAGAATCACCGTGTTGCCCTGAAAGCGTTCGACACGGGCGGTAATCACATCGCCCACATGGGCTTGCAGGTCGCGCATCGCATGTTCGCGCTCCAGCTCGCGCAGGCGCTGCGTCAGAATCTGGAAGGCGTTCTGCACCGCCACGCGCCCCATCTCCTCCAGCGACATCTCGATAGAGACTGTGTCGCCCACCTCGAGGTTCGGATCCATCTTGCGCGCCTCCTCCACGCTAATCTGGGTGTTCTCGTCGGTGACGATTCCCACAACCTCCTTCTCAACGAACACGCGGAAACAGTTGGGGGCTTCGGGCGCCCACTGGGCGCGAATCCGGGCGCTGCTGGGCAGATGGCGATGTTTGCGATAGGCGTTCGCTATCGCGCCCTCCAGGGCTGCCATCAGCTCCGGGAACGGAATGCTCCGCTCCTTCTCTAACTGCTTCAAAACCTCAATAATTTCGTTGCACATCATGCTTACCCCCTTGGACACACGGTGATATAAAGAAAAGAGTGGGCATAACCCCACTCTTTTCCCCGCCATGTGCCCGCCTGTAGTATACCCCATCGGAAACCTATCATGCGGAATTGGAGTATAATTCCCCTGTAAGCCAGCAAGGAGGTTTTCTATGGCACGCCGCTATGACTACGACGACGAGTTCGAACTTCCCGAAACCCAGTTACGAGCGCTGGGGATTCTGGAAGAGATTATGCGAATCGCCCCCCGCACTGATCTCCGACTGATCCAGCTCCTGCGACTGCTCAAACACCAGCTGGAGGTCGACGAGAAGCAGATGCAGGAGGCTATGCAAGCGCTTCAGGAGTATGAAGAGGCATATCAGAAACTCACTTCGCCTGCTAACCGAATTGGCGTCTTTCTGGACCAGCCCGAAGAGGGCGTCGCGATGATTGCGCTTGGCGACAGCGAATACTACGCCAATATTGACCCCAAACTGGAAAACCCCAACTTCCGCGTGGGGACGCGAGTCAAGGTCAACGAGGCATTCGCGGTGATTGGCGACCTCGGCTATCACCCTGCCGGTCCGATTGTGAAGGTGCAGGAAGTGATAGACGAGAAACGCCTCCGCGTCGCCAACGACCCGCAGGGGATGACCTCCCGAATCGTGTTCCGTTCCAGCGATCTGATGGGGCAGCCCATCAAGCCGGGCGACGAGGTGCGCATCGAGCCGAACTTCAAAGTCGCGATTGAGCATATCCCCCATCAGGAAGTGCGCGACTACTACTTCGAGGAAGTGCCACCCATCGAGTGGAGCCAGATTGGCGGTCAGGAGGAAGCGATTCGGCTCATTCGGGAGACCATCGAACTGCCCCTGCTCCATCCGGAAATCTACAAGAAGTTCGATAAGCAACCCCTCAAAGGGATTCTGCTCTACGGTCCGCCCGGCTGTGGCAAGACGCTGATTGGCAAAGCGACCGCCTATAACCTCACCCGCCAGTATTCCGAGCGGCTCGGCAGACCTGTGAAGGAGTATTTCATGTATATCAGCGGTCCGAAGATTCTCAACATGTGGCTGGGCGAGACCGAGCGGATGGTGCGCGAGATTTTTGCGATTGCCCGCGAGAAGGCGAAAGAGGGCTATCTGGTGTTCATCTTTATCGACGAAGCGGAGTCGATTCTGCGCACGCGCAGCTCGGGGCGCTGGCTGAACATCTCCAACACGGTCGTGCCCCAGTTTTGCGCTGAGATGGACGGACTGGTCAGCCTCGAAAATGTGGTGGTGCTGCTGACCTCCAACCGTCCCGACTATATTGACCCCGCCATCTTGCGCCCTGGGCGCATCGACCGCAAGGTCAAGGTGCGCCGCCCTGACCGCGACGCCACGCGCGAGATTTTCGGCATCTATCTGCACGAGAATCTGCCGCTGGACCCCGCCTTCGTCAGCGAATACGACTCCTATCAGGAGGCGCGGGAGTGCCTGATTGAGCAGGCGGTACAGTACCTCTGGCGCAAGGCGCCCGATACCGAGTTCCTGCAGGTCTACCTGCGCAACGGCGGTGTCGAGACACTCTACTGGCGCGATCTGGTCAGCGGCGCGCTGATTAAGTCGGTGGTGGATCGCGCGAAGGAGTATGCCATCCGCCGCGCGATTGAGGAACCGAACGCTGAACACGGCATCCGCCCCGATGACCTCAAGCGCGCGATTGAGCGCGAATACGCCGAGAACGAAATCTTCCCCAAGTCCGATGTGATGGAAGACTGGCTGAAGCTCATCGACTACGAGCCCGAATATGTCGCGAGTGTGAAGCCGATTCGTCCCAACGCCCAGATGGACGACGGGCGCAACCGCGTGATTTGAACTGAGTGGGGGCAGAGTGGTGCGGCTCTGCCCCTGTTTGCAGGCAGGCGAGAACGGCTATTTCAGAAGCCTCTGCACCGCGCGTTCGAAAGTCGCGGTGTCGCGCGCGCCAACCCACCAGAAGCGAATGCGCCCCTGTGTGTCGATCAGCACCGACTGGGGCACGCCATGAATGTCAAAGGCTTCGCGAATGGGCGCGTCGCCAAGCACCTGCGGGTAGCGCACGCCGCGCGCGGCACAGAATTGCTGAAGCCCCCGTGCGCCTGCAGGCTCATCAAAAGCAACCCCCACCACCTGCACTTGATTGCCGTACTTGCGGTGAAACGCGGTAAGATGAGGCAATTCCTGCTGACAGGCGCCACACCATGTGCCCCAGAAGTGGAGCAGTAGCGGCTTCTCTGGGCGACGAAGGGAAATCCGGGCGCCTTCCAGGGTGCGCAGGGTCAGGTCAGGCGCGGGCTGAGTCTGGCTGGGATGAACGGGGCGCGGCGTGATGGCGGGGAACTCTGCCTGCGTCTTTGTCCACCACGCCAGCCATTGCTGGCGCGCCTGTTGACGCCTCGCAGGCGGGTCGGTATAGCGCGCATAAAATGGCTGTCCTGTAAGAGCGCGTAGCACGCCCATCGCCATGTGCTGCGTTTTCTCGTTTGAGTCCTCGCGCAGGAGGGTGATGAGGGCGCTCACGGCGCGTCGGTCGCGTATCTGTTGGAGCGCGAGCAGAGCGCTCTGGCGCACTTCCGTATCGTGGTCGGCGAGGCAGTCCACAAGCAGTTCCAGAGCGTAATCGCGTGGTTGGGACGATGCCGTCTCCGCAACACGCACGCGCACAGGCGAGGCAAAATCGCGCAGGGCTTCGCGGAGCATGGCGCGTGCTTCGGCTGTATCGATTCGCGCCAGCGCCTCCACCGCCTCTGCACGCATGGCGATTGGCGACTCAAGCGACAGATACTCCTTCAGCTTTTGCAGTCGCTGGGCAACCGGTAGCGATGCCAGCGACTCGACGGCTGCCTGCGCCTTCACTTCCTCCGCGTGCATCCGCTCGTGAGCGTCTTCAGAGGGACGAGAGAGCAGGCGCACAAGGATCGCCGCACCCACCAGCACCGCCACCACCGCCCAGAACGCACCCTTTCGCATGGAGCAATTGTACCTGCCTGCGGCACAACAGGGATTATCCCATCCCTGACGAAAACCTAACAAAAGGAGGGAAGGCTTCACAATGCGCTGTCAGAGCGTATACGGGAAGTAAGTTCTCACACTTGCCTCACCCCCAACTGACATAAACGACGCAACGCCAACACGATCAAACGCACATATAACCAACTCACGCGACTCCCCACATCCGACTCATAGTCCCTGTCCAAACGACGCGCATAACTCAACCACGCAAAACTGCGCTCCACCAACCAACGCTTCGGCAACACCACAAAACCTGCCCCCGCAACCTTCGCAACCACGCGCACCTCGACCCCAAACACCTCCCACGACACCTGCTCAAACTGCCCCTGATACCCACTGTCCACATACACCCGACGCACCCGCGACGACGCCCGACACGCCTGCGCCAGCACCTCCAGTCCGCCTACAGACTCGTGAATATTCGCAGGTACGACACAGACCCCCCACACCAACCCCAGCGTATCTACCGCCACAAACTGCTTACGCCCGACGACCTTCTTTGCCGCGTCGTACCCCGTCGTTGTACGGGGTTGATAGACCCCCCTTTTGGGGTGCTTCGGACGGTCTGACTGTCAATAATCAGCGTGCTGGGCTGGGGGTCTTTGCCGTGCGCGAGGCGCACCGCTTCGCGTAAGTGGGCATATATCTGTTCCCAGACGCCCAGTCGTTTCCAGCGGTGGAAGTGGTAGGAGACGGTTGTATAGGGCGGGAAGTGTTTGGGCAAGTGTCGCCACGCGCAGCCTGTGGTGAGGATGTAGAGGATGGCGTTGAGGATGTCGCGTGGGTGGTGTTTGGGCTTGGTTCCGTAGACGCGCTTGGGCAGGAGTGGCTCGATGAGTTGCCACTGTTGGTCGGTGAGACAGAACTCGTAGGTGTTGTGTGCTGTGTTCATAGGGAGTTTTTTTCCACATTTTTACTTCCCGTATACGCTCTCAGATTTGTGGCACAGAGATTGCAGAGGGGCGCGCCTACTGCGAGCATTGCGCTCCTGTCGCCAGCGGCACACCACAGTCAGGCGACTCGGAGCTCCTCCCGCGAATCGTGCCCTACAGGAACCGCTACGCGCTGATTGGCTACTACCTCGCCGTGTTCAGCCTGATCCCTTGTGTCGGGGCGCTGCTGGCGCTGGCGGCGCTCCCGCTGGGACTGATGGGCTTATCGGAAGCGAAACGGAATCCGCAGGCGCATGGAAAGGTGCATGCGTGGATAGCGATTATTCTGGGCACGCTGGTGCTGGTTGCGCACGCAACTTGTGGGGTGCTGATGCTGAGCACACCGCGCTTACCTTCATAGAGGTCTTGATTTTCCCCGCGCGAATCCGATAGAATTAAAGCGCCTTTGCAGGAGCGTGGGAAATCGGGTAGAATTGAATCCCATCCTGCAAAGGAAGGAGGCAGATGAGCATTGGCACAGATAACGATTCGTCCGAATGAGTCGATAGACAACGCGCTCAAGCGCTTTAAGAAGGCATTAGAGCAGAGTGGGATTCTTCAGGAGTATAAACGGCACACGCACTACGAGAAGCCGTCCGAGCGGCGTCGGCGTCAGAAGCAGCGCCGTCGGAAGAAGTAATTGTGAGACCATCATGCGCATTGGGCGAGCGACTCTGCGCAGGGGTCGCGGGCAGTCGGGCATTCACCACCGCGCGTGGTCGCTCCCTGTTTACTGGGGGCATGTGGCGGTGGGGATGTTCGCGGTGGGGTGTTTGACCCTGCTGAATGGCGAGCTGCGTACCCTGCCCGTGCAGTGGCTGGAGCGGCTTGTGATTGCCTTTGCGCAGGTGGGGCTGATGATCCCGCTACTGCATTATCTGGGTTTGTCTCGTCCCACCGGGTTGGCGCTCCGCTCGCCGATTGCGCACAGCGCTCGTGAAACCGGAATTGCCCTGCTGATGATTGTGGGGCTGGCAAGCCTGCTCGGTGTTCGCCTGGCTTCCGCGATTGCCGATGGCGACACGCTGACGCACACGCACGGGTTCCTCTCGTTCGCGCCGCTGGTCGCAGGGGCGATGCTCCTGAGCGTGCTGATCCATCCGCTCGCGGCGCTGGTTGTCTCGGCGGTGCTGTTGCTGGGTGTGGGGCTAACGCTGAACCTGCCACCACAAACGCTGGGCGTGGTTGGGCTGGCGGCGTGGGCATCCGCGCTGGCGATTGCCCCCATGCGGCGACGCGCGCACATGCTGTGGACAGGGGTGCTGCTGAGCCTGCTGCTGGCAGGGGCGTCGGGGCTGCTGGCGCTCGAAGCGGATACCGCACCGCTTCAGGCAGGAAGCAGCGCGTTCTGGGGCGCCATCGGCGGAATCGGCGCGATTGCCCTCTTCTGGCTGGGGCTGAACCTGATTGAGCGCCCCTTCCGCCTTGCGACCCCGCTGACACTGATGGAACTCGCGTCGCCCGAACATCCCCTTTTGCGTGAACTACGCGAAAAAGCGCCCGGCACCTACTTCCACAGCCAGATGGTGGGGCAACTCGCGGAAGAAGCCGCGCTCGCTATCGGCGCCGACCCGCTGCTGGCGCGTGTGGCGGGCTACTATCACGACATCGGCAAACTGACCAAACCCGACTTTTACATCGAGAACCAGACCACCCTCAACGCCCACGAACGCATCAACCCTGCGCTTTCCGCACGCATCATCGCCTCGCATGTGCGCGATGGCGTGGATCTGGCGCACCAGCACCGCCTGCCAATCGCCCTCTGCGATATTATTGCCCAGCATCATGGCACCAGCCTGATTACCTACTTCTATCATCAGGCGATTGGCGATGGGCATGACCCCGTGCTGGAACAGCATTTCCGCTACCCAGGTCCCAAGCCCCAGACACGCGAGGCGGGCATCATCATGCTGGCAGATACGGTGGAGGCGGCGACCCGCAGTCTGGGCGAGATGACGCCCGCCCGACTGGCGAACTTTGTGCATGACATGATTGCGATGCGTCTGGAAGATGGTCAGCTGGACGAAAGCACGCTGACCTTTCGCGACCTGAAGCGGATTGAGGAGGCGTTTGTGCGGGTGCTGGTGGCGTCGCGCCATCGGCGTGTGGAATACCCGAACGCCCCCACCGAGGGAACTGACGCCTATGCCGTCCGCAGTGGCTGAACGCCTGATAACGGTCCAGATTGCGCCCTCTGTGCGCCCTCTGCTTCAGGAATCTGCTGAAGTGGAGCCAGCCCTCGTGCAGGTCGTCGCCGCGCTCCTTGACCAGGAGTCCGACCGCCTGCCCCCCGACACCCCGATGGAGGTTCACTTCCTGCTGACAGACGACGAGACGGTGCAGGCGCTCAATCGGCAGTATCGGGGTGTGGATCGCCCCACGGATGTGTTGAGTTTCGGGTATCTGGAGTCGCCCTCGCCCGTTTTGCCCGGTCAGCCTGTGTGTCTGGGCGAGGTGGTGATTTCGGTGCCGACGGCGTTGCGTCAGGCGGCGCCGAACGGGCACGATGCAATCACCGAAATCCTGATGCTGGCGTTGCACGGCACGCTCCACCTGCTGGGGTATACCGACGAGACCGAAGCCGAGCAGCAGGTGATGAACCAGCGCGCATGCGCCTTACTTCGAGCGTTCGGCTACCCAGCGAAGGAGGTGTGGTACTCGCGATACGATGAAAACTGACCCTCCCGAACAACGCGAACTCCCCCCGGATTCGGAAGCGCATGAGCCAGGCGGGATACGCCGCCACCCTCTGGAAGGCTTCCGCTACGCACTGGAAGGAATTATCGCCGTCGTGCGCACCCAGCGCCACATGCGGTTCCACTTTTTCAGTGTCGTGCTGGTGCTGCTGATGGGGTTCCTCTTCCGCCTCGACAAGCGCGAGATGCTGGTGTTGCTGTTCACCATCTCGCTGGTGCTGATTGCCGAGATGTTCAACTCGGCAGTGGAGGCGACGGTGGACCTGGTAACAGAGGAGTATCACCCCAAAGCGAAGTTCGCCAAAGATATTGCGGCGGGCGCGGTGCTGGTGGCGACGCTGAACGCGGTGGTGGTGGCATGGGTGCTGTTTATGGGCGATTTGCGTCTGGAGCAGATTCGCCTGCGGATGGAACGCGCCGAGCCGACCCTTGCCGTCGCCCTGACGATGGGCACGGTGATTATTTTCGTGGTGGTCTCACTGGTGAAGGTGCTTTCCACGCAGGGCAAGGTGCGCCTGTTTCACGGGGGCGCGATGAGCGGGCACGCCGCGCTGGGGTTCTTCTTCGCGATGGCGATTATCATCGTTTCGGGCAACCTGCTGGCGTCGATTCTGGCGCTGTTGCTCGCCGCGCTGGTCGCCCAGAGCCGCGTGGAAGCCAAAGTGCATAGCCTGCGCGAAGTCGTGCTGGGCAGCCTGCTCGGAATCGCTGTCGCCGGGCTCATCTACTGGCTCGTGCCCCGATGAGGAGGTTGAAAACGCTCTATGGAAGAAGGCTCTACCCGGTCTGTGCGTAAGCCGTCAGGAAGTCGTATCCGAACCCGACGCATCCTGGGAACCACACTGCTGATAGGGTTGGCTTTCTGGATTTTCTATGGGCAAGCGCCTGCTGAGGGCGGAGCGCCCACCGCAACAACGGGGCTAACCCCCACCACCAGCCTGCTGATAATTCTGGTGCTGCTGCTGGGGAACGCCTTTTTCGCGCTGGCGGAGACCGCGCTGATTTCTATTCGCCACAGCTGGGTGCGCATGCTACTGGAGCAGAAGCATCGGCTGGCAGGGCATCTGAACGCGCTCAAAAACGAGCCGACGCGGTTCCTCTCCACCGTGCAGGTGGGCGTAACGCTGCTGGGCTTTCTGGCGTCGGCCGTGGCGGCGACCAACCTCGCCGAACCCTTCTATCAGACCCTCAAGCCGTTAGAAGCCTATGTGGAGCCGCGCCTGCTGTACGGCTTGAGCGTGGTTATCGTGACGCTTCTCACGGGGTTTGCCAGCATCATTCTGGGCGAGATTGTGCCCAAGAGCATCGCGGTGGCGTACCCCGAGCGGGTTGCACTAACAGTCGCTGCGCCGATGGTGTTTCTGGATCGCCTGCTGGCACCGCCCGTGTGGCTGGTCAACGCCATCACACGGCTGATTCTGCGACCGTTTGGCATCCAGCCCCAGCGGCTGGCGCCCGTCGTGAGCGAAGAAGAGCTGCGCGTGCTGGTAGAAGCAGGCGAGGAGCAGGGCGTGATCGAAGAAGAAGAGAAGGAGATGATCCAATCCATCTTCGAGTTCACCGACACCATCGTGCGTGAGGTGATGACGCCCCGCGTGGATATGAAGTGCGTGCCGATAGACGCCGATGTGCAGGAGGTGATTGCCCTGATTCGCAAGTCGGGACACTCGCGCATCCCTGTCTATGAGGGGAGCGTGGACAACATTCTGGGGATTGTGCATGCCAAAGACCTGCTCCAGCTGTGCGAAGGGGACAGGAAACTCCACCTGCGCGAGGTGATTCGCCCCGCCTACTTCGTGCCTGAGAGCAAGCGCGTGATTGACCTGCTTCAGGAGTTGCGCCGCCAGCGCACGCATATGGCAATCGTCCAGGACGAGTACGGCGGCACGGCGGGGCTGGTCACCCTCGAAGACCTCGTGGAGGAGATTGTCGGCGAGATTCAGGACGAGTACGATGTGGAACCCGAAACGCTGGTGCAGGAGCTGCCCGACGGCTCGCTGATTATCGACGCGCGAATGCATCTGGATGACGCCAGCGAACTGCTTCGCACCACCCTCGAATCGGAAGAGTTCGACACGCTGGGCGGCTATGTGTTCGGCATGCTGGGGCATCAGCCTACCGTGGGCGAGACGGTCACCATCGAGGGCTGGCAGCTCCGCGTGCATGAGCTGGAAGGACACCGCATTCGGAGCGTGCATGCGATTCCGTATACTCCCGAACCGACCGCCTCGGAAGAGGTGGCATCGCGTGAGGCATAATATGGAATAATCGGGAACAGAGGCCTGGCGCGAATCGTCCTTTAACAGGGGATTCCGCAGGAGTGGGTGGTATGATGACGGCGAGAGAAGCCTTAGAACAACTGTTTCGGTCGCTGGTAGAGCGTGCGTTTGTGCTGTCGATGCGCTGGGACGATCGGCAGGTTATCGAGTACCTGACACGCCTGCTGACCGAGTTCGTGCATATGGACAACCTGTATCGCTTGCGCGACCTCAACGGGCGTCCGCTGCAGGAGGTCGCGGAGATGCTCTACTACGCCGATGTGCGGCTCGGCGCCCAGTCGTTCTATCAGGAACGCGAGGTGCATAAGCATATCGGCGACTACACGCTCTTCTGGACGGGGGTCTACCCTGAGGCGTTGCCACGCCTGCGAGCGTCCCTGCGCAAAGACCACCTGATTGACTATGTGAAGCAGGGGAAGCAATCGTACTACATTGTTTCCCTGTTTGATATTGGCGAATGGCGTGAGGAGGCGCCGCTGTATCGGAAGCTCTCGGAGAACTTCGAGGTGTGCATGCAGGGTCTGCACGCAGTGCGTCGGCTGTGGGAGCAGATGGCGCAGGAGAGCTTCCGCCAGTTCCAGCGTCGGCTGGAGTGGTAGCCGTCAGAGCGCGGATTCGCCGCGCTCTTCGGTGCGAATGCGGATGGCTTCCTGATAGGGTAGCACGAAAATCTTGCCGTCGTCGGGCTGACCCGTGCGGGCGTGTTCCAGAATCGCCTCAATAATCGGCTCGACCAGCGCGTCGGGCACGACCATCTCGATTCGCAGGCGCAGGGGGAGCGAAACGAGGGTCTCGTCGTCGAACGCGGGCGCCGCAGGCGCGGGTTGACCGCAGCCGCGCACCTCGCTCACGGTCATGCCCGTTACGCCCAGCTCACTGAGTGCGGTTTTAACCGCTTCCAGCTTGTGTGGGCGCAGGATACAGTCCACCTTTTTCATCGCGTTTCAGCAGGGTTGGGCAGTGGGCGAACGCCTCGTCTGGTTCTGGGTAGTCCATCACGGTATGCAAGCCCCTGCTCTCCTTGCGCAGGAGCGCACTGCGGATAATCAGCAGGGCGCAGGTCACCAGATTGCGCACTTCGCAGGAGTCCACGCTGGGCGGCTCGGCGAGATAGGCTGCTTCAATCTGGCGGGCGAGCGCATAGAGTTCGCGCTCCGCCTGCAGCAGCCGTTCCACCGTGCGCACGATGCCGACTTTGGCTTGCATCGTGGCGCGAATCTGGGTGCGCGCGGACGCCCAGTCGAAGGGTTCGGCGCGGGGTGTGGTGTGATTTGGCGCGAACGGCTCGTGCGGCGCACAGGGATAATGGGGTTGGGGCGGCTCCTCGTCGAGGCGGGTTGTGGCGTGCTGGGCGGCGCGCTCGGCAAACACCAGCGCCTCCAGCAACGAATTACTCGCCAGTCGGTTCGCGCCATGCACCCCCGTGTAGGCGACTTCCCCACAGGCGTACAGGCGACGCACCGTTGTGCGCCCCCACACATCCGTCCACACGCCGCCGCATACATAATGGGCGGCAGGCACGACAGGGATCGGCTCGCGCGTGATGTCGATGCCATATTCCAGACAGCGATGATAAATCGTGGGGAAACGCCGCTTGATGAATTCGGGGTCCAGGTGGGTGATGTCCAGATAGACATAGGGGTCGCCTGTCTTTTTGAGTTCGGCGTCGATGGCGCGCGCCACGATGTCGCGGGGCGCCAGCTCGGCGCGCGGGTCATAGTCGGGCATGAAGCGATACCCGTCCCGGCGCTTCAGGATACCCCCCTCGCCCCGCACTGCTTCGGAAATCAAAAACGATTGCGCTTCAGGATGATAGAGCGTTGTGGGATGGAACTGGATAAACTCCATATTGGCAATCACCGCGCCCACACGCCAGCCCATCGCGATTCCGTCGCCTGTGGCGATTGGCGGATTGCTGGTGTGCAGGTAGACCTGACCGCAGCCGCCTGTGGCTAACAGCACGGCGTGCGCCCGTATCTCAAACAGGTCGCCTGTGAGCGTATCCAGCACCTGCGCGCCCACACAGGTGTCGCCCTCCATCAGCAGCTCCAGCACCTGATAATGTTCCAGCAGGGTGATGTTGGGTGTATTACGCACGGCGCGAAGCAGAGTGCGTTCAATTTCCCACCCTGTATGGTCAGCGGCATGCACGATTCGGTGGCGCGAATGCCCCCCTTCCATGCCTAAAGCAAGCGTGCCGTCGGGATTGCGGTCAAACTCGGCGCCCAGATCGACAAGCCACTGAATCAGGCGCGGTCCGTTCTGGGTCAAGATTCGCACCGCTTCGGGTTCGCATAGCCCTGCCCCCGCCCGAAGCGTGTCTTCCATATGCAGCTCCCACGAGTCGTCGGGTCCGATGGCGGCGGCAATCCCGCCCTGAGCGTAGTTCGTGTTCGATTCGGAACGCTGTTTTTTGGTGAGAATCGCGACGGAGCCGTGGGGCGCGGCGTTCAGCGCAAAAGTTAGCCCCGCAATGCCACTGCCCAGCACCAGATAGTCATATTGCACAGTCGCGATGTCCTCCTGTGGGTTGAGCGATTTCTGTCCCTTCGGCTACATGATACGACAGCACCGCCAGTTCCTGCAGGAACGACACATTGCGCACGAACACATGGGGCGGCACTTTCAGCACAGTTGGCGCGAAGTTGAGAATGCCGGTGATGCCCGCTTCCACCAGCATATCCGCCACGGTTTGGGCGGCGCTGGCGGGCACGGCGATAATCGCCAGTTTCGCGCCAATCTGGGCGTTTACCTCTTTGAGGCGGGCGATATCTTCAATCACCAGCTCGCCGAACGGGCGCCCGATTTTAACGAAGTTGTTGTCGAATACAGCGGCGATACGAAACCGATGCGCTCGAAAGTTGGGGTATCCGACGAGCGCCGCGCCGAGATTGCCCGCGCCCACCAGCAGAATCGGTTGCTCCTGATCGATATGGAGGATGCGCTCGATGCACTCAATCAGCTGGGGTACCGAGTAGCCGACCCCGGGCTTGCCGAACTCGCCGAAGTAGGAGAGGTCTTTGCGGAATTGCGCGGCGCTGATGCCCGAATAATGCTCCATCTCCTGCGACGAAATGGTCTCAACGCCACCCTCGTTCAGGTCCAGCAGCACTCGCAGGTAGGTTGCGAGCCTTTCCAGCGTAGGGATGGGCACACGGGTCTCGGTCATGGCGCGTTTTCGGGTCTGAGGGGCAGGCTTGTTTCTGCCCCTCAGCGTTGTGGTTATTCAAGGTCTTTCTCTTCGATCATCGCGAGCGCCTCTTCCAGTTCGAGCCCGCGTGTTTTGCGCAGGTCTTCGAGGCGTTCGCCGATGAGTCGGAGTTTGCGCAGGGCGCGCAGTTCGAGCTGGCGCACGCGCTCGCGGGTGATTTTGAGCTCGGCGCCGACCTCTTCGAGCGTGCGCTGGTGCCCGTCGTCGAGTCCGAAGCGCAGGCGCACCACATCGCGCTCCCGCGGCTGGAGTTTCTGCAGAATCATCTCAATTTGCTCGCGCAGAATCATCTGGCGCGTAACATCCTCTGGCGTCGGCACGATATCGGTGGAGGGGATGAACTCGCCCAGGGTCGCGTTATCGCGCTCGCCGACGGGGCTTTCGATGGAGATGGGTTCGATGGAGGCGCGGCGGATTTCACGCACGCGCTCCACGCTCATGCCTGTCTCCTGCGCAATCTCCTCATCGGTTGGCTCGCGCTGGAGAATCTGCTGCAGGCGCATCTCGGTCTTGATGACCTTGTTAATCAGCTCCGCCACATACACAGGGATTCGGATGGTGCGCCCGTTGTTGATGACGGCGCGGGCAATCGCACGGCGAATCCACCATGTGGCATAAGTGCTGAATCGGAAGCCCCGACTGGGGTCAAACTTCTCCACCGCCCGAATCAAGCCGAGGTTACCTTCCTGAATCAGGTCTGCCAGCGAGATGCCGCGGGTGGCATAGCGCTTGGCGACGCTGACGACCAGTCGCAGGTTCGATTCGATCAGGCGTCGCTTCGCTTCTTCCGCTTCTTCGAGGCGGTAGGCGAGCTCGTAGGGTGGCAACCCGACGGCTTCCGCCCACTCGGCTTCGCTGATCTCTTCCACGCTCACTTTGCGCTTCTCAGCAAGTTGCTGGCGTACTTTGTGGAGCCGCTCGCCTTCCTGCACCTGCTGAGCGTAGCGGATCTCCTCTTCAGGTGTCAGCAGTTGCGAGCGACGGCTCTGGAGCATCCAGAGCTCCACATCGACGCTATCGTCCTCATGGGGCGTCTCCTCGCTCAGTCCACCCCAGAAATCGTACTCTTCCTCTTCTTCACCTGCGAGTTCGTCGCCCAGCTCCAGTCCCCCCATGCCCACTGAAGCGAGCTCCTCGTCCAGCATATCGATGTCGTCAAAATCTACCCCCTCCATCTCCAGCTCGAGGGGGTCATAGCCCAACTCGCGTCCCGCCTTCGTCAGACGAGCCGATGCCTGCGTCTCAATCAGTTCCATCTCCTCATCCAATATTGGCACTGGTTTCACCTCCTGAAGGGGCGATTTCGTGAAACTTTTCACAATCTCGCCCTCCTATAGTTCGGTTCCATAGAGTAATGTCCTGTATGGTATACGAAGCGCTCCGTATTCGAGTTCCACAGGCGCCTCCCAATTCCTGCCGTCAATTCCCGCAGTCTTCGCCAATTCCTGCAAAGACCCCCCTTCTCTGTAGGGCTAATGGATATTATAACAAAAAATCGGCAGTTTGTCAAGGGGGTAAAGGGAAATTGGGGTCAAAAACCCCGCAATTTTGCGGGGAGAAGCCGTCGTCCCCCCTTTCAGGTACACTATATCTCGATGGATCTGAGCGTGTTGAACCTACAGCAGCTGGAAGCGGTACTCCACAAGGATGGTCCTCTTCTGGTGTTCGCAGGGGCGGGAAGCGGCAAGACGCGCGTCATCACCTACCGGATTGCAAACCTGATTCATACGCACGGCGTGTCGCCCCGCCATATTCTGGCAGTAACTTTCACCAATAAAGCGGCGAACGAAATGAAGGAGCGCCTGCGCCACCTGCTGGGCGACGCGGCACGCGGGCTGTGGGTCGGCACCTTCCATTCCATCTGCTTGCGAATCCTGCGGGAAAGCGGCACGGCAATCGGCATTCCCCCGAACTTCGTGGTGTACGACGAAAGCGACCAGCTGGAGGTGGTGCGTCAGGCACTGATCGCGCTTAACATCGACGAGAAACAGTTCAACGCTCGCACGATTGCGAACCAGATTAGCCGCGCCAAAGAGCGCCTGCTCACCCCCGAACAGTATCAGGAGCGCGCAATAGACTTTTTTGAGCGCATCGTCGCCAGCGTGTACCGCAACTATCAGGCGTTTCTGCGCTCGGCGAACGCGCTGGACTTCGACGATTTGCTCGTGCGCACCATCGAGCTGCTGGAGACTCAACCGCTTATCAGGGCGCGCTATCAGGATCAGTTCCGCTACATTTTGGTGGACGAGTATCAGGATGTGAACTACGCGCAATATGTGCTGGTGCGCTTGCTTGCGGAGAATCACCGCAACCTGTGTGTGGTGGGGGACGACGATCAAGCCATCTACAGTTTTCGCGGCGCGGAGGTGGAGCTGATTCTGCGCTTTGAGCAGGACTTTCCCGACGCGAAGGTGGTCAAGCTGGAGCGCAATTATCGCTCTACCCAGCCGATTCTGGACGCGGCGCACAAAGTGATTCAGGAAAACACTCTCCGCGCGCCCAAAAAGCTCTGGACGGAACGCACCGACGGGGCGCCCATCACCTTCACGCAGGCGATCGATCAGGAAGACGAAGCGCGAATCGTGGCGGACTACATTTTCCAGCAGGTGCGTCAGGGTAAGCGCCGTTTCAAAGATTTCGCGGTTCTGTATCGCACGAACGCCCAGTCGCGTGCGTTCGAGGAGCGATTCCTGCGCGAGCGAATCCCTTACCGCCTTGTGGGGGCGCTGCGATTCTACGACCGTCGTGAGATTAAAGACCTGCTGGCGTACCTGCGTGTGGTGGTCAATCCCGACGATTCGGTGAGCCTCAAGCGCATCATCAATGTGCCGCCGCGCCAGATTGGGCAAAGCACCCTGAACGCCGTGCAGGCACACGCCGCCGAGTGGGGTATCAGCCTCTATCAGGCGCTCAATGACCCGCGCCTGCTGGGCACTTTCACGCCCAAAACGCTTCAAGCCGTTCAGCAGTTCGTGCTGTTGATAGAGGAGTTGCGCGAGTTTGCACGCACTCATAGCCTCACCGCCACCGTCAAGCGCCTGCTGGAAAGCTCAGGCTATCTCGCCTGGCTGGAGCAGAAGGGCGACGCCGACTCGCTGGATCGGGCAGGCAACCTGCGTGAGTTCGTGACGGTGGTGGAAGGGTTTGAACGCAAACTGCAGGACGAAGAGGAGACCCCTGAAGACACGCTGAACGCTTTCCTGCAACATATCGCGCTCCTTTCGGACATCGACACGCTGGACGAGAGCCGCGATCAGGTGGTGATGATGACCTTCCATGCCGCTAAAGGGCTGGAGTTTCCTGTGGTGTTTCTGGTGGGGCTGGAACAGGGGATTATTCCGCATGCGCTGAGCGAGACCCCGCGCGATATCGAGGAGGAGCGCCGCCTGCTTTATGTGGGCATGACCCGCGCGATGGACGAGTTGCACCTGCTCTGCGCCCGCGAGCGCTCCGTGTACGGCTCGCGCAAGGCGGCTATCCCCTCGCCCTTCTTGAGAGCGCTGGCTGACACCCCGATGCCTTCGCTTTTTCAACTCCGATACGGCGGTGCGAAACCCAGCCCGCTCCAGTGGACGCCTCCCCATCGCCGTCAGGAGCCTCCGAAACCCGCGCCCGAAAAACCTGCGCCGTTCCTGCCCGGTCAGCGTGTGCATCACCCCCAGCACGGCTACGGGATTGTCGTGCGCACACAGGAGCATGTGGTAACCGTGATGTTCCCCGGGGGCAAAGGCTTGATGTCGTTCCCGCTGCAAGGCTGCCCGCTGGAAGAGGCGTAAAGAGCAATTTCCCCTTGCAAAATCCCCCTGCCATCGGGTATCCTATACCCCTGCAAGCAACGAACCCGAAAAGCGAGGTGCTACGATGAATCAGGCTACTCTGAACGCGATTACGGAGCCTTACCTCAAGAAAGATATTCCGGAGTTTCGTCCGGGCGATACGGTGCGCGTGCATGTGCGCGTGGTGGAAGGCAACAAGGAGCGAACGCAGATTTTTGAGGGTGTGGTGATTGCCCGCAAACATGGTGGGATTGCCGACACCATCACGGTGCGCAAGATTTCGTATGGCGTGGGCGTGGAGCGCACCTTCCCCATTCACTCACCGACCGTTGCCAAGATTGAGGTGGTGCGCAAAGGCAAGGTGCGCCGCGCGAAGCTACACTACCTGCGCAATCTGTCGAGCAAAGAGGCGCGCCTGAAAGAGGATATGAGCCGCTGATGGAGCCGTTCGCGCCCCCATCGGGACCGCTCACATGGATTGAGACGCTGGCGCGTCTGCCCGTGGCGACCGTCGTGTTCGCCATGGCGGTCTGCATCGTGCTACGGCTTGCCATCGAGCCGATGCACAAGCGCCCCCTCGCCCGATTCGTGAGCAACTTTCTGGATGCCATTATCTACGCGGGCATCCTCGTCTATCTGATTATCCGCCCCTATCTGGTTCAGCCCTTCTACATCCCCTCCGAATCGATGGTGCCGACCCTGCAGGTGGGCGATGTGGTGATGGTGGGCAAATATTCCTATCGGTTCAGTGAGCCGAAGCGGTTCGATATCGTGGTGTTCCGTGCCCCCGACTGGGCGCTTAACCCCTGGCAAACACCGGGCAAAACCGACTTTGTGAAACGCCTGATTGGCTTGCCAGGCGATGTGATTGAAATCAAAGCGGGCGAGGGGCTTTACCTCAACGGCAAGCGCATCGAGGAAAAGTATATCAGTGGCATCCCCCAGTACTCGATGAAAATCATCGACGGCATCGTTTATGAATATAACGACTTCGGGGATGTGTGGAAAGGCGGACCGAACATGAATCGGGTTCCCGTGATTGATGACGCGGAACGCGAGCGCGTTCTCCGCACCCCCTCCCAGCCAATTCCGAAGGGCAAATACCTGATGTTAGGCGACAACCGCAACGGCAGCAGCGATAGCCATCACTGGGGGTTGCTGGACGCCAACCGGGTGGTGGGCAAAGCGCTGTTTGTGTTCTGGCCGCCTTCGCGAATTGGTCCTGCGAACCGCACCCCTCTCCCACAAGTAGAATAAAAAATGGAGCGGGAGACGGGATTCGAACCCGCGACCCCTGGCATGGGAGGCCAGTGCTCTACCCCTGAGCTACTCCCGCACGCCCGTAATTATACCTCTTCCTGGTGGGCGAATGCAAGGGGTCGGGTGGGCGGAGTACATTCGGAGAGGTCTGCCAGCACTTTGCACGCCAGCCAGCGCGCATCGGCGGGTTGAATATCTTCGGGCACGCGCTGTCCTGTGGTGAAGTAAGCAATCGGTAGCCCGACACGCACACACAGGTTCACGCAGTTCCCGAACCGAACCGCCTCGTCGGTTTTGGTGAGAATCAGCGATTCGGGTTCAAAAATGGCGAATTTCTGGGCGGCTTCCAGCATGACGGCGGTGTCGCTGGTTGCAGAAAGCACCAGATAGGTCTGGGCGTTCGCAGGCGCGAGCGCCCGATGCATCTCGGTCAGGTGCGCCTCGTCGCGTTGACCACGCCCCACCGTATCGATCAGCACCAGCTCATAACCCCGAAACAGTTCCAGCCCCTCTTTGACCTCTTCGGGGGTGGTGGCGATGTGCAACGGCAGGTTCATAATGCTGGCGTAAGTGCGCAGCTGTTCCACGGCGCCGATGCGATAGGTGTCCAGCGAGAGGAGCGCGACACGGCGGTTGTAGTCCAGCGCGTGAATCGCCGCGAGCTTGGCAATCGTGGTGGTCTTCCCGACCCCTGTGGGTCCAACGAGTGCCACGACCTGCTGGGTACGGCTTTCCCGGCGCAGAGTGCCCCCAATCGGGATGCGGGTCATCAGCGTGCGTTTCAGGGCGTCCATCGCGGCGTTCTGGGGGATACGGGGCACACGGCGCAGAAGTTCCCTCGCAATATCGGGTTCCACCCCTGCCGCCAGCAACGGACGCAGCAGCGGATGGTCCTCGGAGGGCGCCACCACCGCCTGTGATGGAGGCGCGGTTTCTGCTTCGGGAGCGCCCGCGATAATCAGTTTCTGCACCAGCTCTTTAAGTTCGCTCAGTTCGCGTTCCAGTCGGCGCAGGCGTGTCTGCGTGGGGTCTATGGAATCGATCCCCTTCGGCTCTACCTTGCCGCTTTCAGGTTCCTTAATGCCGACCGTGATCTCCACCATCGGCTTGCGTCGGAACAGTCCACCCTTCTGGATTGTGCGCTCGCTCAGGATGACCGCGTCGGCTCCCAGCTCCTCACGGATTTTGAGAAGCGCTTCCAGTTTCGTTGGCGCAACATAGGTTTTCGTCTGCATCGTTCTCTCCCCGTATTAATATCGGCATGCGGGGCGTATTTTTTCAGAGGTGTGGGGTACACTATCGGCATGCGCTGGGTGTGGCTTGCGATTTTGCTGGTCTCGCCGTTGAACGGGTGTCAATCCGTGAAAGAGCCAACAACCAACGGGCAAACCGAGACACCTCGCACGCAGGCAGAGGAAAAGCCTGCTACCAGCGGCGCCCCCAAAGAGACCCCCCTCTACACCTATCGTGTAGTGCAGACTTACCCGCACGACCCGAAGGCGTTCACGCAGGGGCTGGAGTATTACAACGGCTTTCTGTACGAAAGCACAGGGCTGGAGGGGCAATCCTCTTTGCGCAAGGTGGAGCTGCGCACGGGCAGGGTCCTCCAGATTCGCCGCCTGCCCGCCGAGATTTTCGCCGAGGGTATCACGATATTTAACAACCGAATCTATCAGCTCACCTGGCGGAACGGGGTTTGCTTTGTCTATGAGCGCGACTCGTTCCGCTCCGATATAGAGTTCCGCTACACAGGCGAGGGGTGGGGGCTAACCAACGACGGCACGCACCTGATTATGAGCGACGGCTCCGACACACTCACTTTCCGCGACCCTGCCAGTTTCGCCGTCGTGCGCCAGATTCGGGTGCAGGATCAGGGTAAGCCCGTGCGCGACCTGAACGAGCTGGAGTATATTGAGGGCGAAATCTGGGCGAATGTATGGCAGACCGACATGATTGTGCGCATCTCCCCCAAAACGGGCGAGGTGCTGGGCTGGATTGACCTTTCAGGTCTGCTGAAACCCGAGGAGGCGAGTCGGGCAGAAGTGCTGAACGGGATCGCCTATGACCGCCAGAACAAGCGCATCTTCGTAACAGGCAAGCTCTGGCCCAAACTGTTTGAGATTGAGGTGGTTCCCAAGAAGCCATGAGGGGCTGGACGCTGCTTGCGTTGGTTGTGGGCATACGGAGTGCTGATGCCCAAACCCTGCTGTGGCTGGAAGAACCCCCGAACGCCCTGAGTTCGGAGCTTTATGCAGTGTCAGCGGACGGGACAATAGCAGTGGGGGTTGTGCAAATAGGCGCGCGTACCTATGCGGCACGATGGACAGAATCGTCAGGGGTGGCGCTGTTAGGCACGCTTGGCGGGCAGAGCAGCTATGCCCTTGCGGTTTCGGCAGATGGGCAGATCGTAGCAGGCTGGAGCTACGACCTCTCTGGTCATCGGCGCGCCTTCCGCTGGACGCCCGTTACGGGGATGCAGAGCATGGGTACTCTTTACGGACATCGCGCCAGCGAAGCCTATGCTATCTCCGCCGACGGCACGCTGATAGCAGGGCTGTTGACTCACGGCAACACATGGGAGCCGTTCTGCTGGTATACAAACGGCAGTGTGTGGCTTCTGAACACCAGCCCTTACTGGGACTTTACGCCGCGTGCCCTCTCAGCCGATGGGCAGGTGGTCGCCGGCTTCGGGAGGGATGCCACAGGGCGCGTCCGTGCGCTCTGCAAAACGCCCGAAGGCATGTGGAACCTGGGCACTCTGGGCGGTTCGGAGTCGTGTGCCCATGCGATTTCGCCGGATGGACAGATTGTGGTAGGGAGTGCTACCCTGCCGAATGGGCGAGCGCGCGCCTTTCGCTGGCGCAACGGCGTGATGGAAAATCTGGGCGTTCCCGACGGCTTCATAGAGAGCATCGCCTACGGCGTTTCCGCCGACGGGAATGCGGTGGTCGGTGAGGCAGTCCGAATGGAAGGGAACCAGTACGCCAGTTATGCCGCGCTCTGGACTCTCGAAGAGGGCATGGGGGATTTGAACCAGCGTTTCGCGAGTTTGCTTTCAGATGGCTCGGTGTTGCTGATGGCGCGCGCCATCTCGGCAGACGGCAGTACGATTGTCGGAACGGGCAGGCGCCCGACGGGCAAGGTAGAAGGCTTCATCCTGAGGTTGGCAAGCGAGTGTCAACTGGAAGGCGACGCCAACCGCGACCGCGTGGTGGACGACGCTGACCTGCTGGAGGTGCTGTTTAACTTCGGTCAAACGGGGTTCGCCTCGGCAGACCTGAACCGCGACGGCGTGGTGGATGACGCAGACTTGCTGATTGTTCTGTTCAACTTCGGAAACCGCTGTTAGCGCGCTTCCACAGCCGCGCAGCCGCCCCGATGCCTATCAGCGCGCCCAGCCCGACACCGCCCCACAGCCCCGCTTCACCCAGCACCATCTGTCCCAGCCAGCCCAGCACCAGAATCGGCACCAGCAGCGCAGTCAGGTAGACTGCGCCCAGCCCCACCAGAGCGCCCGCGATTAGCCCCACCAGCGCCCCCGGAATGCAACCAATAATCCCGAACGGCAGCCCCAGCACAAATCCCATCACCAGCCCCAGCCCGCTGAACAGCCCCACCAGCAGGCGCGCCCAGGGGGGCATCCGCTGGGTGTTCACCTGCACCCGATAGTAGCGCTGCTGATAGCCCGCGCGCATCGTGGAATAGGGATCGCGCGGCGCCGAGCGCGGCATGCTTTGCCCCTGGGATATCGTGCGCACCGTGGTGGGGGCAGGCGCATGGGGACGCCGCGCCCGATCATACAGCGCACGCCTTTGAGGATCGCTCAGAATCTCATACGCCGAGTTGATGCGCTTCATGCGCTCCTCATACTCCTGCTGTTTGCCCTCGGGCGCATGGTCCGGATGATACTGACGCGCGAGCCGCAAGTAAGCCTGACGAATCGCTTCCGCCGAGGCGGTCTCCGAAACGCCCAGCTCACGATAGGCATCCAGACGAAAATCAAAACGCATCCTGCTCTAATTGTAGCACAGCACGGGGTAGAATTGGGGCGCGATGAGACCCCAACAGCCGCTGGTGGGCGTGATTATGGGTTCGCGCTCCGACTGGGAAACCATGAAGCACGCCGTGGAAACGCTGGAGACGCTGGGCGTGCCCTATGAAGTGCAAATTGTCTCCGCGCACCGCACGCCCGACAGAATGTTTGAATACGCCAGCACCGCCGAGTCGCGCGGGATTGAGGTGATTATCGCAGGCGCGGGCGGCGCGGCGCACCTGCCTGGCATGACCGCCTCCAAGACCACTCTCCCTGTGCTGGGTGTGCCGATTGAGTCGCACGCCCTGAAAGGGCTGGATTCCCTGCTTTCTATCGTGCAGATGCCAGCGGGTGTGCCCGTGGGCACGCTGGCAATCGGCAAAGCGGGAGCGATCAACGCGGCGTTGCTGGCAACGGCTATTCTTGCCAATAAGTATCCCCAGTTCCGCGAAGCGCTCCGGGCTTATCGCCAGCGCCAGACGGAAGCGGTCCTCGCAAACCCCGACCCACGCTCGGAATGAGCCATGTATCGGACAATCGGTGTGCTGGGAGGCGGTCAGCTGGGGCGTATGATGGCGCTCGCAGGCTATCCGCTGGGGGTTCAGTGCCTCTTTTACGACCCCAGCTCTGAAGCGTGCGCGGGGCATGTGGCACCTCTGCTGGCTTACCCCTATGAAGACACGCACGCTCTAAGCCAGCTTGCGGCGCGTTGCGAAGTTATCACCTACGAGTTTGAAAATGTACCCGTGGAGAGCGCGCGGTGGCTGGCAGAGCGCGTCCCCGTGCGCCCCACTCCAGAGGCGTTGCACGCCTTTCAGGACCGCCTGATGGAAAAGCAGACCCTGCAGGCGCACGGCGTGCCTGTGCCCACCTTCGCGCCGATAGACCCCCAGAACCCACGCACGGCGCTGGAGGTTGTGGGGTTGCCCGCGGTGATTAAAACGCGCCGCTTCGGCTACGATGGCAAAGGGCAGGCGGTTGTGAAAACCGAATCTGAGTTTGTTGAGGCGGTGGCGCGTTTTGGAGCGCATCTCCTGATTGCGGAGGCGTTCGTGCCGTTTGAGCGTGAGGTTTCTATTATTGCCGTGCGCGGGCTGGATGGCACCTTTGCGTTTTACCCGCTGGTGGAGAACCACCATCGCGAAGGGATTCTCTATCGCTCCATTGCGCCCGCACCAAATATCACCCCTGCCCTCCAGCAACAGGCGGAGCGCCACGCCCGCGCCCTGATGGAAGCGCTGGACTATGTGGGGGTGATGACCATCGAGTGGTTTGAGTGCAACGGGCAGCTGCTGGCAAATGAGGTCGCCCCGCGCGTGCATAACAGCGGGCACTGGACGATTGAGGGCGCCCACACCAGCCAGTTTGAGAACCACCTGCGGGCGATTCTGGGCTTGCCGCTGGGTTCCACCGCGCCCAAGGGCTATATGGTGATGCAAAACATTCTCGGCGACCTGCCCGATCCCGCCAAAGTTTTGAGCCATCCCCGTGCTAAACTCCACCTGTACGGCAAAGCGCCCAAGCCAAAACGCAAGCTGGGGCATATCACATGGTGCTTTGACACGCCCGAAGAGCGCGAGCGGTTCCTATCGGAAGCCCTGCACTAACGCCTGCGCCAGCACGCCCCAGCCGTTCGCCAGCGTGAACACCAGCAGCTTCGCAGGTGTGGAGACCACCACAGGCGGCAGCATCATCATGCCCATCGAGAGCAGAATGCTCGCCACCACAAGGTCAATCACCAGAAACGGGATGTAGATGTAAAAGCCTATCAGGAAGGCGGTTTTAAGCTCGCTCAGCATAAACGCAGGGATCAGCACGCTCATTGGCACCTCATCGGGCGTGCGTGGGGGCGGCGCCTTGCGCATGCGTAAAAAGAGATTCAAATCGCTGGTGTAGGTCTGGCGAAGCATAAACGCGCGAATCGGCTTCTGAGCGCGGTTTAGCGCCTCTTCGAAGGAAATCTCTTTGCGCATGTAGGGCTGGTAGGCGGTGGCGTTGATTTCGTCCAGGGTGGGCGCCATCACATAGAAGGTCAAAAAGAGGCTCAAGCCAATCAGCACGGGCGTCGGCGGGATGTTGGGCAGCCCCAGCGCGCTCTTGAGAAACGACAGTACAATCACGATTCGCGTGAAGGCGGTCATCATCAACAGGATGGACGGCGCGACCGAAAGCAGGGTCAGCAGCGCCAGAATCTGGAGCGAGGTGGACACCTCCTGCGGGTTGCGGGCGTTGCCGACCTCCACGCTGATGCGCGGCAGGGGCACCGATTCCTGGGCAAACAGCCAGAGGGGGAACAACCCGAGGCTGAGCATTAGCCCAATCCAGAGCACACGCTGCCTCATCCGCGAATCCCCTCCTGAAGGCTTCCGCCACTCAGTCGCGCGAGTCGTTCGCGTGCCTGATGCAGGCGCGATTGCACCTGTTCGGCAACCGCCTGCTGGGGGTCTGCCGTGGGTTGATAGGGGCGTGCGCTCCGCAAGACTTTATCAAAAGGCGTGTCTGCAGTCAGCGGCGCCGATTCGGGGGGTGGGGTCAAATCGGCGAGCAGGCTCATGCCCTGTGGCGAGCTGCCTATCAGCAACAGTCTGTCGCGTGCTTTGACCAGCATCAGGCTCCCGTTGGGCACGGCGCGAGTTTCAATCACGCGCACCTGCCCATCCAGCGGGGAGCCGTCGCCTGTTCTGCCTGCCCAGCGGAGCAGTTTCGGCAGCCCATACCGCAAGCCAACGCCCACCATGAGCAGCGCGAGGCTGACCTGAATCCAGCCCCCGCCGCTACTACTGGGCGCGGCGACCTGCATCGGCGAGCCAGAGCGCGTGCCCAGCGCACCGGGCGCCAGCTCCGAATTCGTGGGCGCGCCCTGACCCCACGCCGCCCACAGCAAAATTACCTGCATACTTGCAAGCCACACAAGCCGTCTCATAAGCGTTCACCCAGCCAGTTTCTGAACCCGTTCCGCAGGCGAAAGAATCTCGGTGATGCGCACCGCGAAGTTGTCTTCCACCACCACGACTTCCCCACGCGCAATCAGACGCCCGTTCACCAGCACCTCCACAGGCTCGCCTGCGGTCTTTTTCAGCTCGATAATGGAACCTGTGCCAATCTCCAGCAGTTCGCGCACCATCAGCGACACGCGCCCCAGCTCCACCGACACTTCCAGTGGAATGTCCAGCAACAGCTCCAGGTTGCGGTCGTGTGTTTCCTCTGGCTCCCGAAACGGATTGAAGGGTGTGGGGGCAAAGCCTGCGGCAGGGGTGGGAGGCGTTTCAGGCTCGGTCGCCAGCCCGCTCAGCGGGTCGCTCACGCCCCCCTGCACTCCCAGCAGCGCACGCGCCAGCCCCTCTGTCAGCAGCCATGTGAGAGTGAACGGCGTGCGGTCGGGAATTTGCACTGTGAAGCGCGTCGCAATCACCTCATCCACCATCAGGAAGTTCGGCGGGAAGGTGACTGGCTCATATTTGACCGTCACCTCGCCTGGGGTGAAGGTGGTGTTGCGCAGGTTGCCGAACGCCACTGCCAGCCCCTGCATCAGGTGCTGGAAAAACTCCTGCACCGCGGGGAAGTGGCTCTCGTTCACGCCCTCCTGGGGTGTTCCCGTGAGCGCTTCCAGCAGGGCTTTTTCCGTATCTGCCCGTTCTCCGAGCTGCTCGCCCACGATAAACAGACACGGCTCTTCTGTCGCTTCGGTGAAAAACGATTGCCCATGAAGCACGGGGTCGGCGGTGAGCAGGGTCAGGTCGCCAATCGGTACCGCCTGCGAGGTGGGAGTGGGAATCTCCACCAGCACATTGTTCTGCTCTGACAGGTGGAGCGCTACGGTTTGCCATACCTGCCCTTGCTTCACGATAAACTGTGTCAGGATTTCGGGGGTGATTTCGCTCATGGGCTTATTCCTCCTTCACCACATCGGTGATGCTGACGACCAGTTTGCGGTTGCGCACGGCGGGCTTGCCGCGGAATTTGACCTTGTTTTCCACAAGCAGGTCAATTTCGCCGTTGACTTCGGTGTCCAGCACCAGCAGATCGCCCACCTTGAGGGCAAGCAGGTCGCGCATGCGCAGGGTGGTGCGCCCCAGCCGGGCGGTACACTGCATAAAGGTGTGGTTCAGATGTTGCGTGAGCGCCTGACGAATGTAGGGCGTGGTGCGTTTGCCCGAGGAGGCGACCCAGTTCTGGGAGCTGAGGCGCGGGGTGATGGGTTTAATCACCATGTGGGGCACACAGAGGCTCATGGCGTCGCGCCGATCGCCCACGCGCGCCTCCATCAGCACCGTGATCACAATGTCGCTGGGCGGGGCAATCTGCACAAACTGCGCGCTGGTCTCCAAGCTCTCAATATGCGGGTCTAACTGAATAATGCTTTCCCATGCGCTTCGGAACGCCAGCAGCACGCGCTCGGCGAGCGTCATCACCAGCGGGCGCTCAATATCGGTGAAGGCGTTGCGCTCCACAGGGCGCCCGACGCCCCCCAGCAGCCGATCCAGTAGCGTGAACACCAGCGAATACTCCATCTCCAGCACCGACTCGCCCGACAGGGGCGGCGCACTGAACACGATAAACGCCGACTGCTTCAACGAGCGCAGGTAGTCCTCATAAGGGATTTGCTCCAGTGAGATGAGCTCAATATGCACGGGCACGCGCAAATAGGTCGCGAGGTTGGTCGCGCTCAGGCGGGCGAAGGTCTCGAACACCATCTGCAGGGTGCGCAGCTGGTCGCGCGAGAACTTATCGGGGCGCCGAAAGTCGTACACCTCATACGCAATCGCTTTCCGGCTGGTGGTGAGCGCTCCGCTCGCCGAAGGCGTCATCAAGGGTGCGCTGGTGCTACCCTCCGGTTCCTCCGCCGAGAGGGACGCCAGTAATGCCTCAATTTCCGCCTGCGACAGAATCTCGCTCATCGTTTACGCCACCTGCTCTGCAGTTTCAAACAGGTTAATCTCGCGGGCGCTTTTCTCCACAAGGTCGGTTTCCAGCGTCAGGCATGGGAAGCCAAAGTACTCCCCTTCCTGCAGCTCCACCTGATGCCCGCTGATTTGCGCCCAGCCTCGAAGCGGTGTGAAGAGCAGAACCCCCAGCCGATTCATCGTTTGCGCAGAGAGCAGAGCCAGTTGCATTTGCCCTGGAAGTCCTGCGAGTTTGTAGCGCAGGTTGGCGCGCGCGGTGAGCCACCGCGCCAGCTCATGGGCTGTCAGCCACTCGTAGCCGTTGTAGCGCACCGTGCCAATCATCCGCATCAGCGCATCGGCGCTGCTGTGGTCTGTTAGCACCGAGGGGCGTATGGTGAGGTGGAACACCCCATACACGCTTCGGGTCGCGCTGAAGAGGGCGTTCACCTGTGCTGGCGAGACCCACTCCATCGCCCGATATGCCAGCAGGGGGAGCGAATAGACGCGGATGATCTCTCCGGGGCGCGTGCGACTCATCGGTTGCCACAGGTGTGCGCTTCCAAACAGGAACCCGCTTGCCTGGGGGTGATAACCGCCGCGGCTGAGCTCTGTAAAAATCTGCGCCCGCTCCACATACTCATAAAACTCGCTACAGCCCCGCCACTGCAGTCCCTCCACCTGCACCGCGGTAATCGCCCGCACGCCCGTAAAGCGACGCAAATTATCCACCTGATTCTGCAGGCTGCTCGGCTTACAGAATTGCCCCGGCTCAGGCACATAGCGTAAGCCAATCTCGTGTTCACGGCGTGCTAAATCACGATAGAAGTTCGCGTTGTGCATCAGCTCGCTGATGCACCAGACGGCGCGCGTGCCTGTGAGGGTCATCAGGTGATTCAAGTGCGTTTCGTAGCTGCCGCTTGCAGGGTCAGACTCGATGCTCAAAACGCCCACTCCTGGCAACAGGCGCGGGTAGAACCAGACCATCGGCACAACCGCGCCTGCCCATTGCCCCGCCTGAAGCACCGCCCGAATCAGGCTCTCCTGCCATAAATCGGCGACGGGCTTAAGAAAACAGAGCGTGCCATCTTCGCACGGGTAGCGGTCCAGATACCAGTCCAGCCGCGTTGCGTCCTCGCTGTGGAGGCATGGATCTTCGTGGCGTGGGGGGATATCGGGGGGTAGCACGACCTGCTCGCTCACGGGGCGCCCCATGCGAATGCGCAAAATCGTTTCGCCCAGGTCAACGGCGAAGACCAGCACATGCCCTGCGCCCAGCGCATGATGGAGGAGTGCGGGGCGGTCGGTGCGGCGTCCGTGTGGGTCGTGCCAGTATGCCCACACTTCGGCGCCGGTAGCGTGGACTTCGCGCCCCCCGAAGCAGTGGAGCAGCCCCCATGTTTCGGGTAGCACGGTGTTGGGCTTTTCAGAGGCGACATAGCCCTCCCCCAGTCGGACAGGCTTGCCGTCGGGATGGGTCTGGGGTTCACAGCCTGTGATTTCGGGCGCCTCAGGCACGCCGCCAACGGCAATCCACACCCCGCCCTGTTCCACAAACTGATGGAGCGTCAGGCGTGTGGCGTCATCCAGCTCCCCTTCGCCCAGGGTGAGCAGGATGTCCAGATGGGGCACGCGGGACGCCAGCTCGGCAGGCGTGAGCCATTCGGGCAGGAAGCCTGCATACCGAATCACCTCACACGCGTAGGTTTCGAACGGGTTCGTGCAGGTGGGGGGGCTTCCCACGCCCGGCTTGCTGGCTGCGCTGAACGGGCAGACCCCAATGCGCGCCCATCTCCACTGTGCCTTGCTCATAGTTCCCCATCCCGATTTTCGGCAAGCCGCTCGACTTTCTTCACCGCAAGGCTACGCGGTTAGCGCTTCATGTTGACCACATCTGCCAGCAGCTCGTCCACCACCGACACGATTCGCGTGTTCGCCTGAAAGCCGCGCTGGGTCACGATCATATCGGCGAACTCGCTTCCCAGATCCACATTGGACTGCTCCAGGTAGCCGGCGTTGATTTCGCCCAGTCCGCCTGTGGTGGGCGCGCCAATCTGGGGTAGCCCGGAGTTGTCGGTCAGTCGCCACATGTTGTTGCCCAGCCGCTCCAGCCCCGCCGGGTTAGAGAACAGGCTGAGCGCAATCCGTCCCATGGGGCGCGATAGCCCGTTGGAGAACACGCCCTGAATCGTGCCGTCGATGCCGATAGTGAACTCCTGAAGCGTGCCCGGTGGGAAGCCGTCCTGATAAATCGGCTGTACCACCGACTCGGCAGCCAGAGAGGTAACCTGACTGAGATCCAGCGTCACGGTGAACGGCGATGCGCCGTTGGTGGGGGTGATGGTAATCTGCTGGGTGGTGGAGCCAATCAGGCGTCCCTGCGAATCGAAGTAGAGGCGCGTGTTGGAACCTGTGCTGAAATCGCCCACCACAGTGGCGCCTTCGGTGGCTTCCCAATCCCAGGACATGACCGCGCCTGTGGGCGCGCCTGCGGGCGGCGGCGACTGGCGGTTGCGGAAGGTAATCGTAATATCATGGGCGCCGCCCAAGCCGTCGTACACGCGCACGGTCGCCGAATACTGGTCGCCTGAACCCGCGTTCGCATTGAGATTACCGGTGTAAATCACCTGCGAGGTCTGGCGGACTGCCGCCTGCGAGCCGACAGGGAACTGAAGCACCGAGCTGGCGGTGATTGCCTGATTGGTGTCTATCAGCCCGCCTGGATCAGCGCGCCAGCCCAGCACTTTCCAGCCCGTGCCCCGATGTACCAGAAAGCCCGAGGAGTCGAGTCCGAACGCGCCATCGCGTGTGAATACGACATCCCGTCCGTTGGTGAGCATAAAGTAGCCGTTGCCCTGAATGGCGAGGTCAGTGCTACGCCCGGTCAGCTCCAGTGCGCCCTGCAGGGGCAGCGTGTCGATGGCGCCGACTTTGACCCCCAAGCCCACCTGCATCGGGTTCGTGCCCCCCAGCACGCCGCTGGGACGACTGGCAGCGCGTAAGGTCTGCGCCATCAGGTCCTGAAAATGGGTCCGGGCGCTCTTGAAGCCAATCGTGTTGATATTCGCGATATTGTTGCCGATGATGTTCATCTTAATCTGATGTGCCTTGAGGCTGGCAACCCCGGAAAGCATCGCTTGCCACATCTGCATTCACCTCCTAACGAATGGTTTTGAGCGCGCTGAACGGAACGCGCTGGTCGGATACGGTGAGGTAAATCTGCCCTCCGCTGAGCTCCACTGCCTGCACTTTCCCGTTGAGCGTGGTGCCGTTGGGCAGAACCGCTTCCACCTCACGCCCGATCAGGCTGGCAGATTGGAGTGCGGTCAGCAGTTGTCCCATGCGTTCCATCTGTTGCGCGGTATTGAGCTGCGCCATCTGTGCCAGAAAGTCCCGATCCTTTACCGGGTCCATCGGGTTCTGGGATGTCAGCTCCACAATCAGCAATCGCAAGAATTGATAGGTGTCCAGAGCGGTGCGTGAACTGTTGCCTGCGACCGTCTGGGCGCTTGACTGAACAGCCTGTATTGTCATAGGCGACCTCCTCAGGCATTCACGCCCAGGCGCTCCATCGCCCAAGAAGGTGGATGCTTTCCGTAGCGTGGCGTGTGATGCGTGTTGGCTCGTTGATAGGGCGAGTTGTTTCGTAGGGTGTTGGTGTCGGGCGTCGGGAAGCGTGGTGGCTGCCCGTGCCGACGCTGAACGCGCCCAGCTGCAATCCGCGCTGGGCTAACTGCTCGCGCAGGCTCTGCGCCGCCTGTTCCAGCGCACGCCGCGCGAAATCGTGTTCCGTGGTGAGCCAGGTATGCACCTCGGTACCCTCTACCTGAACGCGAATCTCAATCCGCCCCCATTCAGGCGGGTCTAACTGAAGGGTGATGCTCTGTTCGCTGGGGCGTTGCACCAGCCGTTCGATGTGCCGGGCAACCTGCTCCATGTGTTCCCAGCGCAACGCTTCTGAGGATAGGGCGCTTGTTTCCGGAATAGCGACATCCCCTCCTTGCAAGAGGTGGTGTGTGCCTGTAGCAGGATGTGCCAGTGGCTCCCCACGCGAGTGGGGCACGCGCCTCTCCAATCCCTGCGGGGTTTCGCGTCCCTCTTCAGGCGATACAGGCTCTTCCCCTGCCCCGATGAGCGCTCCAGAGGGGGCTTGGGGTGCCTCTCTGTTCGGGGTGTGAGTCGCCCCTGTGGGAGAGGTTGACTCGGGCGTTGCGGGCTGACTCATTATCGGCAGGCGCCCGATTTCTCCTGAGTTCTGCCCGTCAGCATGCCTCGGAGAAAACACAGCCCCCTCAAAGGTGGGTTCCTGTCCTGACGGGGCAGCGGGCTGCTCCGTCAGGTGCGGCAAGACCGCTTCCTCTGAAACGGGCGTCATGTGCTGGAGAATCTCCGTGAAGGGGTCCGCCGCGTTCTGTTCGGGAGAAGTGATGGCTTCTGGGTTAGCCGCAGGAGCGTTTGCTTCCATGCGGCTCGCCACCGTCTCCTGCAGGGAAAGCCCCGCTTGCGGAGCGCGGGCGGTTGGCTCCGAAAGCGCTGGCTCTCCCGCAGGCAGTGGCAAAAACACCCCAGGGACCGGGAGGCTCATTCCTGCAAGCAAGCCCACCGTGGTGGCATCAGAAGGAGGGTCGGCATCCGTGTGGGCAGGCTCCTGTTCTTCACCAAGCAGGAGGTTCAGCCACTCTGCAAAGAGACTGTTGCCTTCGCCCTCTGCAAAGGGGCACTCCAAGCCTGTCCACTCACACACAAACGCACTTGCTTGCAGGTTCGTGATGTGCATCACCCCGTATTATAGGCAGGGTAAGGGAATCTTTAGAGGGGTGGAAGGGAAGTTACTCTTCTTCGCCTACAACCTGTAAAACGCGCTGAACGAAATGGTCTGCCAGCCAGAAACCAGCTTCGCTACGAAGCCTTTCCAGCGCCTCTTTCAGCGATGGTATTTTCTTCTCCTGCTTCGCGCGGATTAGAACGCCAACAACCCCTGTTACTCTCAAGTTCATCTGACGCGCAACGAGACGCGCTTCCGAATCATCGAGCAGCAAGACATCGGGTTGCTCTTGTACCGCCAACGCAATCGCTTCCGCTTCACCTGCACCCAGATACAACTTCAACAGGGAAGCAAGGTTCTCATCCTGTAGAGGCTTTTGCTGAAGCCATCCATCTTGAACAGCGCGCTCGATAAGGGGCGTTTCAGGGTACCCCTGCCCTTGCTCAATCACCTCTCTCAAGACAGCGGGGGGAATCAATACCTCTCGGTGGAATTCACGCAGCAATTCCAGCTGTCCTATTTTTGAAAGGTGGATTATAGGCGAGGCGTTACTGACTGCTTTGGGCATAATCCAGATCCATCTGCAGGTCTTCTTCCGTGTAGTGGCGTGTAATCTGGCGGGCGCCGAGCAGCTCGGTAAACTCGCGGACATTCATACCTGCCAGCAAGCACGCTTTCCCGAAGGGCAAGATGCCCCGAGCGTACAGAGCGAGCGCCAGCTCGCGACGCAGCACCTTCTCCGCTTCATCAGGCGGCAAACGCAGGGCGCGGGAAACCTCTTCAGGTATCTCGATGTTTAGGGATGCCATCGCGTTCAATTATACCCCTCCCAACGGACGCAATCCCCGCGCAATCGGGTATCATATATAAGCGGAGGCACACCGTATGCGACTGACGGAGCGACTGAAAGCCAAGATTCACATGGCGCGCGTCACGGAATCGCGCCTGGACTACATCGGCAGTATCGCGATTGACGAGGAACTGATGGACGCGATTGGTATCGAGCCAGGCGAGATGGTGCATGTGTGGGTGATGGATAACGGAGAGCGGTTTCAGACCTATGTAATTCCCGCCCCGCCCGGCTCGGGTGAGATTGCCATCTACGGCTCCGCCGCCCACAAAGCCCAGAAGGGGCATCGGCTCATCATCGCCGCGACCGTGTTCACCGACGAGTGGGTGGAACCGAAGATGGTGCTGGTCAACGAAAAGAACCAGATTGTGCAGTACCTGCCGTTCAAAGCCCAGGCGATTCCAGTGGAGCTTTCCTGATGCGAGGCGAGCCAAGTCTTCGCGCCATCCTGTTCGATGTGGATGGCACGCTCATCGATACCGTCCAGCTGATTGTGAAGGCGCTGGACTACACTTATCGCAAGCATCTGGGGATTGCTCTGCCCCATGAGGAGATTCGGCGCCTGATAGGCTTGCCGCTCCATGTGCAGATGCACTATTTAGACGATAGGGTGAGCCATCCCGTGGACCACCTTCAGATGGAGAACGACGAGCGCGCCTATTATGAAGCGCACCGCCATGAGGAGCGCGTGATTCCTGAGATGGTAGAAGCAGTGCGCGAAGCCAAGCGACGCGGCTATCGCACCGCGCTCGTGACCTCTAAAAATCGGCTGGAGTACGCAATCTCACGCCCTCAACTCCAACTGGATGACTGGATCGATACACTGGTAACGGCGGAAGACACGGAGCGCCATAAACCGCACCCCGACCCCGTGTTGAAAGCGCTGGAACGCCTCAAAGTCGCTCCCGAGGAGGCACTCTATATCGGGGACACGGTCTACGACCTGACCTGTGGGCGCTCCGCAGGGACTCAGGTTGCCGCCGTTGCCTGGGGCGCGCACTTGCCCGAAGACCTGCGCGCCGCTCAACCCGACTATTTCTTTGAACACCCACAGGATGTGCTGGACTGGATCAGAACCCTCCCACCTATAGACGACGATGGCACGCCGAAAGAAGACAGTTTCCGAGTCAGCCCTGCCTCCCTCCGCGGAGGCTCCCGTTACGAATGAGAGTGGACGCAAACGACGACGGAAAGTAGCGGAAGCACCGCCGCCAGAGGCAACAGTGCCCACAATCGCGGCGGCGGAATCGCCAGCGGAAGGCTCCGCCAAGCCGTCGCGACGCAGGCGCACGGCGGCGCCCCCAGCAGAGGCTCCGCCCCCTGAAGCGCCTGCCGCACCCGAAACCGCTCAGGCTGCCGAACCCAAGCGCAAACGACGCGCGCGGAAAGCCGAAACGGCGCCTGCCGAACCAGAAGCTCAGGTTGTCGCCGCTCCCCCAGAAGCCGAGACACCTGCTGAGGTGGAGTCGCCCCCTCCCGAAACGCCCCGGCGACGCACCCGACGCAAGAAAACCGCTGCCGAACCCACCACCGAAGCACCCCCTGTGGAAACGGTAGCGGAAGAGCCTGCTGCCCCCGCAAGCGCCGAAGGCGCCGCTACCCCCGTAGAGAGCGCCGAAGCGCCTGCCCCCACCAGGCGCCGACGCCGCAGAAGAGCCAAAGCGACACCCGAAGCCGCGGCTGAGCCTGCGTCTGCAGAGAGTGCCCCTGTTGTTGAGGTCCCGCCCACACCGCCAGCGGAAGCGCCAGAAGAGGCTCCCCGCAAAACGCGCCGACGCCGTAAAAAGGCGGAAGCTGTCGAAACGGTCCCTGAAACGGCTGTTGTGGAAGAAGCCCTTCCTGCAAAGCCGCCCATTCGCCATCCGCTGGTGCGCGTGCATTTCCATCACGGCGTTCCCAGCATCACCGTTGGCGAAAAAAGCTATCGTCCCTTCTTCTTTTTTGGCAACCCGCACACCACCGAAGCAGGCGCCCGCATTCATCAGGAAATGCAGCTCGCCTTTGAGGCAGGCATTTCGCTGGTGGCGTTGCTGATTACCCTGCCCGCACGCGACACAGGGGCGATTGAGGCGTTTGACCAGGTGCGCTACTGGGTCGCGCTCGCCCGCGAGCTGAACCCGAATGTGCAGATTCTGTGGCGGATTGTGCCTGCCCCTGTGGGACGCTGGGAAAAAGAGTATCCCGAAGGCGTGATTCGGTATGCCGACGGCACAATCGGTGGACCCTCGGTGTGCGCTGACCGCTGGTGGCAGCTGGTGCAGGAGCAACTGACGCGCCTTGTGGAACTGATTGAGCAGGAAGAGGAGGGCGCGCACACGCTGGGCTATCATCTGGACTGGGGCGAGTGGTTTTATCCTGAATCGGGCGGTTATGATACCAGCGAGGCGGCGCTCAGCGCGTTTCGCGACTGGCTCCGTCGTCACTATCGGGGCGATTCGGTCTCGCTCCGCGCCTGCTGGTTTGATGGGCAGGTGAGCTTCAGCACGGCGACTCTGCCACCTTTCCAGCCCAGCGCGCCGCCCCAGAAACTGCAATTCTATCACCTGCGCCGTGAAGGACGCTGGATAGACTATCACCGCTTTTTGTCGGAAATCACCGCGAAGCGCATCCTCACGCTGGCAGAGGCGGTCAAAAACGCCTGCCAGAACCGGGCGCTGGTGGGGGTCTCCTACGGCTATCTGCTGGAGTGGCGCCATCCCCATTCGGGGCATCTGGCGCTGGGGCAGCTGCTGCGAAGCGAGCTGATAGATTTCCTGAGCGCACCGATTACCTACGCTGACCGTCTACCTGGCGGCACGGGCGCCTTCCCCACCCCCGTCGACTCGGTACACCTGCACCACAAGCTGTTTCTCTCGGAGGAGGACTATCGCACGCCGTTTGGCAAGATGGCGCCGATTGGCGCGCCCGCGACGGAGCGCACGCTGACCCCTACCAGTGAACCTGACGACTATAATCCGCCCCTGCGCTCGGCAGAAGCGGTGGTGCAGGCACAGGCGCGTTCCGTTGGGCAGGCGCTCACTTTCGGCTACGGCACGCAGTGGATGGACCTGTGGGGCGAGGGCTGGCTTGCCAGCCCGATTGCATGGGAAAACGCACGCGCGGAGCAAATCCTCTGGGAGATTCGCGAGCGCACCCCGCAGGCGCCCCCCGATGTCGCTGTGATTGTAGACCCCACCAGCATGCGCTATGTGCGCACTGGCTCGCGCCTGCTGGAACAGGTGATTGTCAAGGCGCGAGAGGCGCTCATGCGCAGTGGCGTCTCGGTCGGATTCTACCTGCTGGAAGACATCGTGCGCCGCGACTTCCCGCTCACCCGCATGGTGCTGTTCCTGAACGCATGGCGGCTGTCGCACCCTGTGCGAGAAGCCATCCAGCGCAAGCTCCAGCGCAATCAGCGCACGCTGGTCTGGCTCTACGCAGGTTCCCTGTTCAAAGGACATCGCGACGCGCTCGCCACCGCCCGCGAGGTGATGGGCTTCGCGCTCGCACGCCAGCCATGGGCAAGCACGCAGGGGACGCAAATTGTTAAACCTACTCACCCGATTGCACGCGCACTCGGCACCGATAAGCTCGGCGCTCAAGAGCCATGGGAACCCAGCTACTATGTGCTGGACGAAGACGCCGAAGTGATCGGGCAGTATATTGAAACGGGTTTGCCCTCGCTGGCGGTTAAGGACCACGGCGACTGGCGCTCGGTGTTTATCGGGGAGCGCACGCTCACCCCGGAGCTGATTCGCGCCCTTGCATGGTGGGCGGGGGTGCATGTGTGGCTCAGCTCCAACGATGTGGTGCATGTGCGCCGTCCCTGGCTTCACCTCCATGCCACCCGCAGTGGGCGCAAAACCCTCTTCCTGCCCGAAGGCATCAGCGTGTATGACCCTGCTGAAGGGCGCGTTATCGCGCGCAACGGCGGCGAATATGTGGTGAGCCTGCAGGAGGGCGAAAGCCGCGTGCTACTAATGGATACCGCCGAGCGGCTGGAAGCGCTTCTGCGTGGAGAAAGCCTGCCGCCGCTGGCGCACGAAGAGCCTGTGCCAGAGCCTGAGCCTGTCAAAATAGAACCCGTTATCCCCATCGTGGCAGTGGAACCCCTGGAGGAGGTCGCGCCAGAGGCGGCGGAGCCTGCTCGAAGCCGAAAAGCGCGCGGCGCTCGCAAGCGCCGTTCTAAAGGGGGCACAAAGGAAACCCCGTCGGTACCCTCCATAGAAGCGGTTCAGTGGCGGCGTGCGCCTGTAGAACGCAACGGGGAACCCTCATGACCACTCGTCGGATTATCCCCTGCCTCGATATTAAGAATGGGCGCGTGGTGAAGGGTGTGCGCTTTGTGGGCTTGCGCGACGCAGGCGACCCGGTGGAACTGGCACGCTATTACGATTCAGAAGGCGCTGATGAGCTGGTGTTTCTGGACATCACCGCCAGCCACGAGCGCCGCGCCCCCGTGTTTGAGTTAGCCAGCCGTGTCGCCGAGCAGGTGTTTATCCCCTTCACCGTGGGGGGCGGCATTCGGAGCCTTCAGGATATTCGCGCCATCCTGCAAGCAGGCGCCGACAAAGTGAGCCTCAACACGGTCGCTGTGGAAAACCCCACTCTGATTGCCGAAGCGGCGGAGCGGTTCGGCAGTCAGTGCGTGGTCGTGGCAATTGACGCCCGCTGGAACGGCGCGTTTTACGAAGTGTATACCCACGGCGGGCGCACCCCCACAGGCAAAGACGCCGTGCAGTGGGCGCAGGAAGTGGTTCAGCGCGGCGCAGGCGAGATTCTGCTGACCAGCATGGATCGCGACGGGGCGCAGACGGGCTATGAGCTGACCCTTACGCGCCAGGTCGCGGAGGCGGTCTCCGTGCCGGTGATTGCTTCTGGCGGCGCGGGTATGCCCCAGCACCTCTACGAGGCGCTCACCGAAGGCAAAGCGTCTGCCGCGCTGGTCGCCTCCATCGTGCATGACGGCGTTTATCGCATCCGCGAGCTGAAAGCCTATCTGCACGAACGGGGCGTGCCTGTGCGCCTCTAAAACGCCCCCACCCGAATAAACGGCGCCCAGTAGTAGGGGTGCTGGAAGCGCGGGTCTTGCTTGACCTCCAGCCCGGCGCGGCGGAGCGCCTCTTCGGGGGTCAGCCCCTGCTTGAGCAACGCATAGAAACGGCTCATGAGCAACGCTGTGCTTTCGTCGCTGACCTTCCACTGGCTCAGTATCTGCACAGGAACGCCGCAGACGCTGAGCGCCCACACCATGCCCATCGTGCCCTCGCCCGGACGTGCCTGCCCGCGTGCGCTCTCGCATGCGGACAGTACCACCATCTCCGCGCTCAGAGGGATTTCCATCAGCTCGCGTGCCGTGAGAATCCCGTCCTCGCCAGAGTTTTCCGCAGGTTCCGCCAGTACCAGACCGCTCTGCAAGGGTGTTGCATCGTTGAAGTAGCCATGCGTTGCCAGATGCAGGTAGCGATACTTGCCCATCTCCGCCTTGAGGGTTGCTTCCTGAGCGTCTGCCCCTTTGAACAGGGTGTGGTCCGGGAACAGGGGCGCAATCCGCTGGGCTTCCTGTTCTGTGCCGGGCAGGGGCGTAATGCGCACACCCAGCTCTGCAAGGTACTGCCCTGTGATGTCGCGTGCGCCTGCCGTGATGGGGCGCGCGCCCGCGGTAATCGGGCGTGCGCCTGCGGTGATGGGACGCGCCCCCGCCGTGATGGGGCGCTCACCCGCAGTTATCGGGCGTTCCCCTGCGGTAATCGGGCGCTCGCCCGCTGTCAGGGGGCGTTCCCCTGCGGTAAGGGGACGCTCGCCTGCAGTCAGAGGGCGCGAGCCTGCAGTGAGTGGGCGCGCCTCGTCCGCACGCGCCAGTGTCAGCATCCCAAACTGGGGGTTAGCGACCATCAACATCTCTTTTTCAGGGCGTGGGCGGTTAGGCACCTCGCGCAAGCGCACAGCGATAGACGCACTGGGTGCGTAAATCAGGGTATATTGCTCCCACAGGAAGCCCTGTGTGCTGAGCAACGCCTGAAATGGCACATCCCAGAGCTCCACATCGGGGCAGATAATCAGCGTTTTCGCCGAAGCGATGCGCCCCTGCACAGGACCCAGCAGGAGCCGATGCATTTCGCGAGCAGGCGCCTCATATTTGCCTTCTGGGGTCGCGCAGGTCAACACGAACGCTTCGGTCAACTCGCCCAGCGGCTTCTGAAGAGTGATCTGATGCACGCTCAGACGGGGCTGGTCTTTCTCCTTCGTCAGGCAGAACACCAGCACGACCGACTGATTCCCTTTGCTGGTGGGGATGGCAAGGTATTCCAGCAGGGCGCTTTGTGGGGGTAGCGCGTCGGCAATCTGTTGCAGGGTCGGCGATGCATGGGGCGAAGCGGCTAACGCAGGGAGCCGCGCGGCGACCCGATCCAGAAAGGCTTGCAGCTCGCGCTCCGCCTGACGCGCCTCTTCCCGAAACTGCTCCACAACCGCAGGGTCTGCATTCGGGTCCGAGCGAATCGTCAGCAGATTCTGGTTCGCGCGGTCCACCCGAAATCGGAGCATGCGCTCCTGCTCTCGCTCTTCGGGGGTCAGCAAGCTGGCGAGGCTCACGCGCCCGGTGTCCATCAAATCGCTGAGGGTACGCCCTTTGGCGCGTTGCGTAAGCAGGAACGCTTCTTCTGTACGCTTCACGCGCGCCAGCAGGGCAATCGTGGTGGTGTAGAGGCTCTGCCGCTCCGCCTGGAACGAGAGCCGTCCTTCGGTGAGCGCTCCAATCTGTTCGCGAATCTTTTCGGCACGATCAATAGCTGCCAGGTAATGCTGAATGGCAGTCTCGAGGTCGTTTTGATTATAGGCGAGCGTTCCCAGGTTGGACAGCACATACATCTCACCGCGCGGGTCGCCCAGTTGCGTATAGAGGGCGAGCGCGGTCTCAAACGCCTGTCGCGCTTCGTTGGGGCGCTGGGTTCGCGCGTAGAGCAAGCCGAGGTTGGCTTGTGCGCCTGCCTGTCCCGCTGTATCGCCCAGCGCCTGAGCGCGCGCGTATGCCTGACGGTAAAGCGTTTCTGCCTGCGCAGGCTCTTTGTCGGCAAGCAGGTTGCCCAACGCGTTCAGGGCGCTGACCTCGCCCCGTTCATAGCGGGCGGCGCGGCTGAGCTCCAGCGCCTTCTCGTAATGCTGGCGTGCTTTTTCTACCTGACCTGTGCGCACATAGAGGTGTCCCAGCCCCAGGTGCGTGATGACCATCTCGCGCGGGTTGTCCTCGGTCTGACGCAGTTCCAGCGCCTGGTGATAATAGTTCAGCGCCAGTTCGGGTTGCCCCAGCGTCAGGTAGAGCGAGGCGATAGAAGCCAGTAGTTTCGCCTCAAGGTCAGGGCTGCGCACTTCCTGGCACAGGGCAAGCGCCTTTTCGTAGCTTGCGAGCGCCGCATGCCATTGCCCAGAAGCCTGATAGAGCTGCCCGATATAGCGGAGCGTTTCGGCTTGGGCAGGCTTGTTGTCCAGCGCGTCCCATATTTTCAGGGCTTGCTCAAAGTAGTGCTGTGCCTGCTTCGTGTCGTATAGCCCAAAGTAAACCAGCGCGATGCCCTGCAGGGTCGTGGCTTCCCCGTGACGCTGCTGGAGAGCGCGTCGCAGGCTCAGCGCACGCTCATAGGCAGCAAGCGCCTCGCGGGGTTTGCCGAGGTTGGTGTACGCCACGCCGAGATTGTGGAGTGTGTTCGCCTCGCAGTCGCTGTCTTTCAGAGTTTGCCATCGTTGGAGCGCCTGATTCAGGTACGAAATCGCTTCCTGCGGGCGTCCCTGACTGATGAGCGCGACACCCAGCGCATGGAGCGCTGCCGCTTCGCCCCCGGAATCGTTCAGCGCACGCGCTTGCTCTAACGCCTGACGATAATAGGTAAGCGCTTCGCTCTCCTGCGCACGCTGGCGTGCCAGGTTCCCGCGCTGAATCAGGTCGTTCACCTCCGGGCGCAGGCGCGTCTGGGCATGCCCAGGCATCAATATTGCACATATCACCACGAATAGTGCTGCTCTCATTATCATAACCTCCTCTGTGTGTTAGACGGTTTGTGAGTCTGCAGGTTCCTCAAACGATTCGCTCTGTGCCCAATAAACCAGTTCCTCACATGGGCAATGGAGCGCGTGCGCACGCAACTGGGCAAGGGTTGGCTCGTCGAGCGCCAGCGCGTTCAGAAGCGAGCGCACATAGGCGACATCCGGTGAGCCGTATCGGTCAAACACGCACTCCGCTGCCAGCAGGTAGCGCGCCGCCTGCCGCGCTTGCTCAGGGTTCTGCATCAGAGTCTCGCCGAGGTTGCATAGACAACGCGCGACCCCAATACGGTCGTTCAGCTCGATCTCATAGCGTAGCGCGTCGCTGAAGTGGCGCAGGGCGCTTTCGTAGTCTTCTTTCAGGAAGGAGACCGCGCCCAGATTGGTGAGGCTCTCTGCCAGCCCGCGCATATCACCCAATCGCCGCTGCTGCTGCACCGCTTCACTGATCTGCGCTTCCGCAAGGTCGTAGTCGCCGGTTTCGTAAGCGACAAGCCCGAGGTTGTTGCGCACAGCCGCCTGCCAGACCGGTTGCCTCGCTTCCTCAAACGCCTGAAGCGCCAGTTCGAACTGACGGGTAGCGTTCTCATAGTCGCAGCGGCGGAGGGCAATCAGTCCCAGCAGGTTATGCGCCTGAGCCTGCTCAGCGCGTCGATTCAGCTGTTCATAAAGCACGAGCGCCTGCTCCGCTCTCTGCCACGCATGCTCCCAGTCGTGGGTTTCGTACAGGAGACCCGCGTGTTCCATCAGCAAGTCTGCCTGAATCTCGGCAGGGGGCGAGCCAATCTGGGCGAGAGAGTGCAGGGCGCGCTCCAGCGATCGGTGCGCGGAGTAGAGCAGTCCGAGCCGTGTGGTGAGCTTAATGAGGGCTGTGGCTAACTGCACGGCATGGTTCAAATCGCCCCCCTGCTCAAACACTCCCAGCGCTTGCTGAAAATCTTCCAGATGGCGTTCCACAAGGCGCAAGGCTTCCATCTCGTGAGGCGTCCGAATCTGGCGTCCTGCCTGAAGCGCCATCTGCAGGAAGTAGTGGGCGTAACGCTGGGAGACCTGCGCGTGCAGTTCGGGATGCTCTCGCAAGCGATTGCGAGCGAAAAGGCGCAACGGGTTCAACAACCGAAACAGCTGGGCGTCTTTCTGGTGTTCTTCTATTACAAGAGCGTGCTGGCGCAGTTCCAGAAGGTCCTCCACCAGCATGAACGATTCGCACACAGCTTCGGCGTCGGTGAGGGTGAAGCTGCCCGCGAACATGCCGAGCTGGCAGAGCAGCTCGCGTGCGCTCTCTGTGAGCTGCGAGTACGACCACTCTATGGCACCCAGCAAGGTGCGCTGGCGGTCGGGCATATCGGGATTGCGCGACTGGAGAATCTGGAACCGTTCGTCCAGCCGTTTCAACACCTCCTGAGGCATCATCACCGCCAGGCGCGGCGCTGCCAGCTCGATTCCCAGCGGGAGTCCGTCCAGGTGGCGACACAACGCCGCCAGCGCGGGGGCGTTCTCGGCGCTGATGGCGTAACCGTTTTTGTAGTGGCGCACACGCTCCAGAAGCAGCTGCACGGAGGGGTACTGCGCAATCTGTTGGGGGGTCAGTCCCTCACGCGCGGGCGGCACGGCGAGTGGCTTCACTTCGTAGAGATGCTCCGCACGCAGGTGCAACGGTCCCGTGTGGCAGAGCAGAATCTTGAGTTTGCTGACCCCCAGAAGCTGGCGTATTGCCTGCAAGAGTGCCTCTGTGGAGCCTGCCGAGTCGATAACCAGAAGCACCGAGCGCCCTTCCAGGTGCGCCAGTACCTGTTCGCTGAGGGGGCGGTCGCCGCGCACCGCCAGCGAAAGCGCCTGCGCAATGCTTTGAAACACGCTCTCTGTCGTGTAGGTTTCAGGGAGATTGACTAGCCAGACGCCATCGGGGAACTGTTCCAGCACGGCTTCGGCGACAGCGACTGCCAGTCGGCTCTTCCCAACGCCACTGGGACCGACAAGCGTTACCAGATGGATGTGGGGTTGCGCGAGCATCGCCGTCAAATCGCGTATCTCGCGGTCGCGCCCAATCAGGGCGGTTTCGGCGAGCGTCAGATTGTGCGCCCCTGCGCGGGGAGCGTTCGGCGGTAGAAGCACAGCCTGTAGCCCCTCTTCATAAACCTGATACAGGCGCTCCTGTCCCACCCCTTTGAGCCAGTAGACGCCCCAGTTGCGAAACTCCCAGTGGGTGGGGCAGTGGCTCAGCGCGGTATAGGTCGTCTCCGAGAGCAGGATTTGCCCCCCATGCGCGGCGCTACACACACGCGAGGCGCGGTTCACATCGGCGCCGATATAGTCGGCTTGACCATCGGGATGGGTAATTTCCTCGGCTTCCCCTGTGTGGATGCCAATCCGAATGCGCAGGTCAATCGGTTCGCCCTCGATCTGCCAAGCCTCCATTTGAATAGCGCCCTGCGCTTCCAGCGCAAAAGCCACCGCTTCAATGGGGTTGGCAAATACCAGAAAGAAGGCGTCGCCAATGACTTTGACCTCGCGCCCCCCATGATTTTGGGCGCAAGCGCGTACCAGAGCGTTATGGCGCTCCAGAATCGGGCGAAAGCTCGCCCGATAGCGCGCCGTCAACTCCGAATAGCCCTGTATGTCCGTAAACACCAGGGTCAGATTCTCCCGCGACAAGGCAGGAGAGCGAGAATAATCGTTTTGCATGCGCACGCTCTCCGCGAAAAACCGAGCCTATGAGCCTATGGTATTATAGCACATAAAGGGGCTGGGCAAGACAGAATTTGGGACTAAATTACGACTTTTCCGCGTCTGAACCCCCTAAAACAAAGGAGCGTACTTCACCTCTGGACAACGATTGAAGTCGTTAGGATTGAATGTACAAAGATAATCAATCTCGTAGCAACGCATCCATGCCACAAGGCGCGCATCATGGGCTTCGCGCCCCAGAACAGAATGCTGACGGCAAATCTCCATCCATTCCTGCCACAGAGTAGGAGGGTCCGGTAAAAGCTGAAAATCGCTCACTGCCTGCTGAAGGTGCTGATAGGCGTCCTCTGCACGCATGCCGAACCCGTTTTGCGCTACGGGGCGCGTCAGCACAACCCACATCTCATAGAGAACTTGCGGCGCTATACATGGAATGTAGCCTTGCTCTTCAAGCCAGTGCAAAGCCGCTAACGCCTTTGTATGAAGAGGATCGTCCCTCGCGTAAAACCGCAGGATAACAGAGGTATCCACCAGCACCTTACTCATCATAAAAACCGGAAGCGCGAGAGCTACGAATCGGATCGGGCAGCGAAACTCCCTTTAGGACGCCCGCTCGTGCCAACAGAAGACCGTTGTGGACCAGTCCATACGCCTGGTTGTCAATAAGCCCCCACACTTTATCGAAACGCCCCCACAACTCACGCCTCCATGGTATTCTTGCGCACGGATTCTGGTATATTTCAAGCACAGGCATCTCCTCGAACACATCAATGCCTGCACGCAGATACTTTTGGTATATCTTTTGATACTCCTTGAAAAACTCAGCAAAGCCCTTGCCAGATGCACCCAGCGTCCGCACTTCCTTCTCGAATCCGGAGAGTTGCGCATTTACCCTCTCGAGTTTAAGCGCCCCTATAGCGCTCAGATGAGCATTCTGCGATTTGTAAGCGAAAAGCGAGCCTTTCTCCGTGAGTACTGGTTTCATTTCTCCCGCCTCTCCAGAAAAAGGATTCACTGGAACTGCTATTGATAAGCCGAGAAGCTTTTGCATAAGAAAGATTGGGTGCGTTTGTAGTCCAACGGGGTCGTAAAGAACTACCATCAACGGCAGAGAAGGGAGCCCAGCGCGGTTCAATAGCTCCGTAACCTTATATAGTTGCTTCGCCTCCTTGCGGATTTTCTGGGGTAGTCGCGAAAGTTTCGGAGAGAATTCCCCTTCTTCTGAAAAAAGATCTTTTATCGTGAACTCACTCACCTCCACCACAGCTTTGGGAGCGCCAGAGCTATCGAGAATTGTAAAGTCAGGCGCGGCATCGGTGGGGAGCAGTCCTAACCGCTGACGGAACTGGTCCTCCGTCCAGTAGCTCCAGCCCTGTTGCTTCAGGTACTGGTGGTAGAGTCTCTCTGCTTGGTGATGGTGCATACTCCTATTTTACCCCGCTGGCATACGGCGCGCACAGCGGGTCGCCCACCACGAGGTCTTTCCAGAGAATGAAGGGGGAAGCGCCCCAGAGGCTTTCGGCGATATTGCGCCCGCGCGTGTAGAGGTCAAACATAATGTGCGCCCGACACAGCGCCACCGTATACGGCTCCGACACATAGCCCTTCACACCCGTCGCGCCCTGCGCAATCAGGTCGGCAATCAGCGACTGCCCCTTTTCGGTGGGACGGAAGGTGCGCGCGCTGGTGGAAACGGCTGTCTCGGCAATCGCGCCCGGACGAAACTGCAAACTGCGATAACTCATCTTGTTGAACTGATGGTCGTTGCTTCCCCACGAATAATAGCCCATAATATCGCGTACGACCCCCATGAAATCCTCACGCTCGTCCAGAATCACCTCGAAGCCGCGCTTCTGCAACAGCCGCGCCGCCTGGCGCATGCTTTCGTTAATCGCCCGATACCCGCCCCCGTTGCGCTTCGGGTCAATATCCAGCAGAAAGACCCCCTTGGCAGGCTTGGCACGCAGGCTATTGTCAATCAAATCGCGAATCTGGGCAATCGTGTAGCCGTCCAGTCGCGTTGCCAGATAGAAGCCATATTTACGCCGCGAGAAGGGTTCTGTGGCGCCATAGTACGGGTTCTGGTGAAAGCGCCCCTGCTCCCGCAGGAACGGGAGCTTCAGCGGTGCGCTCATCAGGGCAGAGTCCACCGAAAAGCCACCCTCCTGAATCCGCAGAGGCACGCCCCGACACAACACGAGATAGTCTATTTTGAGGGCGAGCTTCTTCTGCTCCAGATACGCCATGACGGGCTTCTCTATCGTATCCCGGTAGTCGGCGAGAGGCACCTCCTCCTGGGGAACGCAATCGATGAAGCAGAGATTTTCCTGCGGCACGCCTCGACGCTGGGCGTAATATTGCGCAATCCCGACCGAGTCGGGGCTGCGGCGCGTCGCAATCACCAGCACATTCGTTGCTTTAGGCATCAGTCGCTCACCGTGAGCCGTATATCTGCTCTGGATCAATCAGCACGGGTTCCACTTCGACCAGTTCGCCATTCTGCACGGCGCGGTAGAAGCAGGAGCGGTGCCCCGTGTGGCAGGCAACCCCCTCCTGCTCCACTCGAATCAGGACGCAGTCCTGATCGCAGTCCACGCGGATTTCCTTGACCCGCTGCACATGCCCGCTGGTTTCGCCCTTGACCCAGTATTGCTGGCGCGAACGGCTCCAGTAGGTGCAGAGTCCCGTGTCAAGGGTGCGCTGGAGCGCTTCCCGATTCATATAGGCGACCATCAGCACCTGCCCGTTGTGGGCGTCCTGAATCACCGCTGGAATCAAGCCGTTCGCGTCAAACTTGAGCGTATCCAGCCACGACATCTCAGTTCACCTGAATCTCAATCTGGGTGGTGTAGGGTTTGCGTTGCCCATAGGGGTCCGCAATCGTGAGGTACACGACATAGTTTCCACGCTTGGGGAATCGGTGTCGGATGCCGTTGCCCTCTCCATCGATCTGGCTGGGGTCGCCGCCGAAGCTCCAGCGGAACACCACGGGCAGGCTCCCCGATTCGCTCACGCCGTAGAAAGTCAGTTCATCGTTCGTCGCGATGATGATTTTTTGCTGGTTTCGCGAGCTGAAGCCGCTGCCGTAGGCGTTCATCACATAGATATAGCCCTGAATAGGGGTCTGTTCGCTGAGCGTGCGGATTTCGCCCACATAAAACACACCGCTGGTGTCGCCAAACAGCCCGATTCGAGCAATTTGTCCGTTGGTCTCCTTCAATCCGGGGATGGCGCTGAGAGGGACGCTCACCGATTGCCAGCCTGTTTCGCTGGCACGCAGGCTGCGCACGGGAAGCATGAACTCCCCTGTCTTGCCGTCGGTGGTTTGATAGACCACACGCACGGTTTCCATGTTGGGCGGCGTGGTCTGTGTGGTCGCGCCGCCTCCTGTACCGCCCAGCGGGGCGCCAGGACCACCCTGCGGACCGCGTGGACCGCCCGCCAGGTCCCCTCCCTCACCGAGACCGCCGGGACCACCTCTGGGACCGCGCGGTGCGCCACCCCCACCGGGCGCGGTCGTCGTGCCGGGGAATCGGAAGGTGAATCGTATCACCTTATCCGGGGCGTTCATATCGGCACGCAGGTCTATCGGATTACGGAATATCAGCCATCCGCCCGAAAAGACACCTCGCGTGGTGACTTTGAGCGAGCGACTCCCCACAAAGCTCAGTTCTTCGCTATCTTCTACCTTGCCACTGCCCCACCCCTGTAGGGTGATTCCCGTCGCGTCGGTAGGCAACCCCTGATACAGGGCGACATCCGCCCATGCCGATACCCATACGCTCAGCAATATAACCCAACCGATACGCCTGATGACTCGCATTCGTTTTTCCGCCTCCACAGGCAGGATTCTACCTCATGCCCTGGGTTTCCTGCTAAAAGTCGCGTTCCACGGTGAACTGAGCAATCCAGCGCAGGGGGTCAGCTGCGGCATCAAAGCCGTGGAGCGAGTCGAGCGCCCGCTGGATGGCTTCATGGGCGTGGCGCCTTGCGGTCTCCAGTCCGTAAAGGCGCGGGTAGGTCGCTTTCTGATGAGCGCGGTCTGTGCCTGCCGATTTGCCCAGCCGCTGTGGGTCGCCCGTCTCGTTGAGAATATCGTCTACAATCTGGAACGCCAGCCCCAGGGATTGACTGTAGGCGTCCAGCGCGGCGCGCTGGCTCTCTGAAGCGCCTGCAAGAATTGCCCCGCTCAGCACAGACGCACGAATCAGCGCCCCTGTCTTATGGGTGTGGATGTAGGCAAGCTTCTCAGCGTCCACAGGCTCGCCTTCGGAGAGGATGTCCTCCACCTGCCCCCCTACCATGCCGTCAATCCCCACGGCGTCGCACAGCAAGCGAAGGGTTTGCAGGACGCGCTCCATGGGACTCTGCTCCGCCTGACGCGCCAGCAGTCCAAAGGCATGCACCAGCAGGGCGTCGCCAGCAAGGATTGCCATCGCCTCGCCGTACTGCTTCCACACGGTGGGTTTGCCCCGGCGCAACTCGTCGTTATCCAGAGCGGGCAGGTCGTCATGCACAAGGCTGAAGGCGTGGATGAGCTCAATTGCGCAGGCGGTGGGCAGCACCTGCTCCAGCGAACCCCCTACCGCTTCTGCCGCCGCGCCACAGAGCAACGGGCGCAGGCGTTTGCCCTGCCCCAGCACCGCATAGCGCATCGCCTCTGGCAAAATGCGCGGCAATCGGGAGGTTGCGGTGGGGAGGTAGGACTCCAGCGCCTGCTCAATTCGCGCGACGCGCTCGCGGGCATACGCTTCAAACAGCCCCTGCATAGCCCATAGGATACCCAAAACTACAGGTCGGGGTCTATGCCCAGCTCACGCAAGCGCTGGGCGAGCTGCTCGGCGCGCTGGCGTTCTTGTTCAGCACGCAGGTGTTCCTGCTCGGCACGCTGGCGCTCACGCTCCGCCTCCTCGCCCGCCGTCAACACCAGATGCCCCTCCCGATCCCACAACCGCACCCAACGCCGCCGACGACCCCAATACACTCCCTCCCACACCCCCACATACGCTTCCAACTGCGCACTCCACAACCACCCTCGCTCGTCCGCCTCCAGCGGCTCATACACTCCATCCACCAAACGATACCCGCGCAACTCATCCTTGTCAGGGTCATACCAGAAATACTCCGAAACCCCAAACACCTCCGCATACAACCGCAAGTTCTCCTCCTTGTCCTTCCGCGCCGTCGTTGGCGAGGTCAACTCAATAATCACATCCGGATACTTGCCCCCCTCCTCCCACACAATCCACGACTTGCGCGGCTTCGTGCCGTCTACACCTTTGACCACGAAAAAGTCGGGACCCTTGTAGAGCGGGCGCCCTTCAATCACGGAGCGTGCCTGTTCCAGGCTGTAGTAGATGAACATATTGCCGCCTGCGAAGAAGTCGGTACGGTGTTCCCAGTGCTGGTAGACGAGTTCAATCAGCAGATGGATTTGCAGGACATGCCAATCGCTTTCCAAGGGTTCACCATCTCCTTCGGGCAAGTCAAGGTTGGGTAGCTCGGGCACGAGATGAGCATATTCCGAGCAGATTTTGCTTTTGCGTTTTCGGGGCGTTGCCGTTGTTCTGGGCATCGCGTTCACCCTGCAGTAGTATACCTTATGAAGGGGTCAGCGCGAGTGCATGCAAATGCCTCGCGCTGACCGATGAGGTTGTTTTAGCGCAGGGTGAAGCTCCGCGAGAGCGAGAAGCCCACATCCGACTCGCGGTTGGGATGGAACCACCAGACCCCGACACGCCACTCGCCGACGCGATGCACCAGCGCGAGGTTATAGGAGAGCGGCTCCCCTGTCATCGTGGGCTGGTGCGAGTAGAACATCAGCGCGGTGCGGTCGTTCAGGCGGTAGTTGCCCGCCACGAAGGCGATATCGCGCCCATTACGCAGGTGTTGCCAGCCCGCCATCAGCGAAAGGTTGCCCTCCGTGCGCACGCCCATCAGGTAGAAACCCTCCTGCTGGCGTGTGTAGGTGGACGAGAAGCCGTAGCCCGTCAACAGGCTTACGGGCATCCGCTCTCCCTGTTGCGCCAGCTGATAGCTCACCTGAAGCGTGGCGCGGTCGCCATAGCGCGAGTAGCCAATTCCGAGGTCCATTCGATCTGTAACGCCCGTCTTGAAAAACGAGCGGAACTCGTTCTCTTCGGAGTTGGGCGAGCCAATCGTGAACCATGTCAGCGTGCCCTTCGGCACGGTCAGCTCCGCGAAGTCGGTCGCCGTCTCGCTTCCCTGTTGCGATTGAATCACCACGCAGGCAGGGCAGCCGCCGCTGCCTTCCTGCGCATGCAGAACACCTGCTGTTGCCCATGTCAGGACCATCACGGTTAGAAATGCTGTCTTTTTCATGGTTTTGCCTCCTGTGTTGAGTGTGTTGTGGCTGGCTGAAACCAGCGTGAAAGGACTTCGCGCCGCTGTGGCGCGAGGTGGAGCCCAATTCCCTCAACACAGGGGCGGCGCACGGGGTGATTCAGGGGAAAATGGAGGGGAATGATTGCGAACTGCTGGCAGTCCGAAGCGCACATGCTGCCCGAAAGAAACCTCAAGGCGGGGAGGTTCGGGCAGTGCCAGCACCCAGAGTTGTATTTCCAGCGTGAGCCGTGCGGGAAGCGCCTTATCAGTCTGGGGCGCGTCTATTTTGCATGCCCGACACGAACACTCACACGCGGGCGCGGAGCTTTTCTCTGAGCAGCAATCGTGCTTCGGAGCCTGCGTCTGGCAGCACGCCTTCTGGGCGGCACAACATGCCCCCTCCTGCGGCGCGCATGAACAGAATACAACCCACGCGGCGCCAACAGGCAGGACGCTGAGCCATACCCCCAGCAAAATCGCCCACAAACGCGCTGCCATCGCAACAGGATTATACCTCACTTTTGTGAACCTGTTAACGCACTTATGCACGAACGGTTCCCCATCGGGCGCACCATCTTGCTGGGCAGTGCTTTCATGGGCATGGGCATGATTTTGCCGATTTTCAATCATTTTGTGCCCGTGTTTTTACGCGAGATGGGGTTGTCGGCGACGCTGATTACCTTTGTGCTGACATGGGACAACTACATCAACATGTTCATGCAGCCCATCGTGGGGCAGCTTTCCGACAATACGCGCACGGCGCTGGGGCGGCGCAAGCCGTGGGTGCTGGCGGGCGCGCCGCTGGCAGGCGTGGCGTTTCTGATGGTCCCTGCCTCGCCAGTGGTGTGGGGGATGATGCTCGCGATTTTTCTGACGAACTTGGGCGCCGCACTGATGCGCTCGCCTGGCGTGGCGCTGATTGGCGACCTCTACCCATCCCGACAGCGGAGCATTGCGAATGGCATCATCAATCTGATGCTGGGCGTGGGCGCGGGGCTGGCGTACTTCGGTGGTGGCTGGCTCTACGGGCAATTTGGACGCTATGCGCCCTTTCTGTTCGGGAGCGCGATGCTCTTTCTGGCAATCGTTGTGGTCCTGTTTTTCATCCGGGAGCCTGCTAACCCTGTAGACCAGCCCGACGAGCCTGAAGCGGGGTTTCGGGAGACCCTGCATACGCTGCTCTCCCAGCGCGATTCGTCGCTTTTCTGGATGCTGGGCGCGATCCTCTCGTGGTTTATGGGGTTCACCGCGCTGGAAGCGTTGCTCTCGCTGATTGGCAAAGAGGCGCTGGACATTCCCCCCGATAAGATGGGGCAGTTCGTGGCGCTGTTGCTAGCGGTGTTCGTGCTGTGTGCCGTGCCCAGCGGGATTCTGGCGACCCGTTTCGGGCGCAGGCGCATCATTCTGCTGGGGCTGACGGGGCTTATCGCGACGCTTCTGTACGGCTATACGGTGCAGTCGGTGCCGATGCTGATCGGGTTTCTGGTGCTGGCAGGCTTTTTCTGGGCGTTTGTGAATGTGAACTCGCTGCCTGCGTTGTACGACACCGCGCCGTACCTGAGAGCGGGCATCATCACGGGGTTATATTATCTGGCTTCCAATCTGTCGGCGGTGCTGGGTCCGCAACTCGCGGGTGTGCTGATTGACCTCACGGACAACAATTACCGCATGGTGTTTCTGTATGGAGCGTTTTTCATGACGTTGGCGTGGGTGTGCATGAGGCGCGTGCGCGTGGCATAGGGTATCCTTCCCATTATGGAGACTCTAAGCGGGCGCGTGGCGATTATCACGGGCGCCAGCCGCGGGATTGGGCGAGCGATTGCCCTGCGGCTGGCAAAAGAGGGCGTCGCAGTGGTGATTGCCGCCAAGACGGCGGAACCTGACCCCCGATTGCCTGGCACCATCTACACGGTTGCCGAAGAGGTGCAGGCGCTGGGCGGACGCGCGTTGCCCGTGCAGGTGGATGTGCGCGACGAAAACGCCATCCAGCGCATGGTGGAGCAGACCATGCAGACCTTCGGGCGGATTGATATTCTGGTGAATAACGCGGGCGCGCTCTGGTGGTATCCTGTTCTGGAGACGCCCCCGAAGCGGTTTGACCTCGTGATGGATGTGAACCTGCGCGGCGCGTTCGTTTGCTCGCAGGCGGTGCTGCCGCACATGATGGCTCAGCGCTGGGGGCATATCATCAACATGTCGCCCCCGATAGACTTCAGTGTGCTACCCGGCAGAGTCGCCTATATGATTTCCAAGTTTGGCATGACGATGCTGGCGTTTGGGCTGGCAGAAGAGGTAAAGGAATACAACATCGCGGTGAACGCGCTCTGGCCCCGCACGCTGATTGAGAGCCAGGCGACCATCGGCTGGAATCTGGGCACGCCGAAACAGTGGCGCAAGGCGGATATTATGGCGGACGCGGTGTACGAGATTGTCCGACGCCCCCCTGCCTCGCTCACAGGGCGTGCGCTGATTGACGAGGAGATTTTGCGTGAGGCGGGCGTTACCGATTTCTCCATCTATAACTGCACGCCCGACGGCGAGCCGCTGGAAATCGTCTGGGAGGGCATCCGCGCAGGCAAGCGGGAGGGGTAGCCTCTTTCACCTGCGGTTTGCGTGCGCTGCCGCCACCTGATTCAGAATCGCCTCTATTTTGGCAACCTGTGTGTGGACGGTGAAATCGCGCTCGATGCGGGCGTGAGCGTTTGCGGCGCGACGGCTGCGCTCGTCAGGGTTTTGCGCCGCATCCAGCAGGGCGTGCGCCAGCGCTTCGGGGTCGCGTGGGGGCACAAGCCAGCCTTCCACACCGTCTGTAACGGCTTCAGGAATGCCGCCCACAGCGGTCGCCACCACCGGCAAGCCCACCCACATCGCCTCCAGCATCGAGAGAGGGAGCATCTCGCTCAGTGTCGGCAGGCAAAAGAGGTCCATCGCCTGCAAAAGGCGCGGCACATCCTTGCGCTCGCCCAGCCACAGCACATGCCTCTCCACACCCAGCCGTTCTATCTCGCGACGCACCTTTTCGCCATAGCGCGGCGGATGCACCACGCCCACCAGCAGCACCTTGATGTTCGGGACACGACGCACGACTTCGGGCAGGGCGCGAATCAGATAAATCTGCCCCTTGCGCGGGATGATATTGCCCACCACGCCCACCACGAAGTCGCTGGGTGTCAGCCCCAGCTCGGCGCGAACAGCGGCGCGCGCTCCCTTATCCGCAACCTCCAGCCGCTCCGGATCAATGAACCCATGGACCGTGCTGATTCGGTCGGGCGGCACACGGTTCCAGCGCATATGAAAGCGCCGCGTCTGCTCCGAGACGGCAATTACATGGTCTGCCATGCGCCAGTGGAAGTGGATTCGGTGGGAGTGCGCCCGTAGCACGGCGGGGATACCCGTGAAGCGGCGCAGCCACACAGCAAAATTGTTCGCGCGGCTCATGTGGGCAAGCATCACCTCAATCCCATGCTCGCGGCAAAAGCGCCCCACCTCGCGAAAATCGTGCAGGGTGTAGCGCCGCATCTCGGAGGTCAGCACGGGGATGCCCGCTTTCTGGGCAGGCTCAATAATCCACGAACCAGGGCGCGTCAGCAGGGTAATCTCATTTCCCCGCCGATGCAGCTCTTTCGCAATCTGCAGAGTATGCACCAGCGCCCCGCACAGCCCCACGCCCGAAACAATCTCTAAGATGCGCACACGGTCTCACCTCTTCGGCAGGGTGGGCAGAGGCAGTTTTGGACGCGGCTCGAAATCGGGTAGTCGGGGCGGATTTGCCTCCATCTGCTTCAGAATCTCCTCAATCGCGCGGTCTAACTGTGGGTCGCGCCCCTGCGCGTAATCGTGCGGCGCGTAGTCCACCTCAATATCGGGGTCGGTGCCGTAGTTTTCCACGCGCCAGCCAACATCATAGAACCAGAAGGCGTATTCGGGCTGGGTGGTCAGCCCCTGATCCACAAACACCGATTTGGGCCAGATGCCAATCACGCCGCCCCATGTGCGCTTGCCAATCAGCACGCCGATTTTCATCAGTTTGAAGGCGTGGCTGAACATATCGCCGTCGGAGCCAGCGCGCTCGTCAGTAATTGCGACAATCGGTCCCATCGGGGAGTCGTGGGGGTATGGCATCGGTTTGCCCCAGCGCGGCACATCGTAGCCGAGCCGTTTGCGTGCCAGTTTCTCCAGCAGCAGCGCCGAAATAAACCCGCCGCCGTTGCCCCGCACATCTACAATCAAGCCGGGGCGTACCAGCTCCGGCAGGAAGCCCCGATGGAACTCCGAGAACCCCCAGGAGCCCATGTCGGGGATGTGGATATAGCCCACCTGCCCGTCAGTTTTCGCATGCACATAGGCGCGGTTGCGGTTCACCCACTCGCGATAGAGCAGTCTGGCTTCGCTGGTGAGTGTTTTGGTCACAACGGTACGGGTGGTGCCGTCGGGCGCGCGCAGGGTGAGCTGCACGGGCATCCCTGCCTGATTGAGCAGCAACTCGCCCGGGGGGCGCGTGCGACTGAGCCGTTGCCCATTAATGGCAATCAGCACCTCGCCGACCTGCGCCAGCACACCCGGCTCGTTCAGGGGGGAGTCGGCGTTTTCCAGCCACGGGTCGCCCGTGTGAATATGGGTGATTCGGTAGCCCTGCGCCTTCTCGTCCCACTCAAACTCGGCGCCCAGGAAGCCCAGCGTATACTGTGGCGGCTGGCGGTAGTCGCCGCCGAACTCATAGCAGTGGGAGGTTCCCAGCTCGCCCTGCATCTCCCACATCAGGTCAGAAAACTCGGCGCGGGTGGCGACGCGCTCCAGAAGCGGATAGTAGCGATCGTACACCTTCTGCCAGTCCACGCCCGACATGTCGGGTGTCCAGAAGAACTCCCGCTGGAGGCGCCACGCCTCGCGGTACATCTGGCGCCACTCTTCGCTGGGCACAACCGCGCATCGCACGCGCGAGAGGTCAATCCAGCCGCTCTCGCGCGAAGGGGGGTCATGCTCATGCTTCTCGTCGGGCTTCTGCCCTGCAGGCAGCACCCGCAGGCGACTGCCTGTCTGATAGACCAGCGTCTTGCCATCCAGCGACACCGCAAAGCGCGTGATGCCGTGAATCAGCTCCTCGCTTTTGGCTCTGGAGAAGTCATACAGAATCAGCGTGCCCTTGCCCTCTTCCTCACCTGTATCCGTCCAATCGCCTTCGTCGAGCGTGCCTTCAATCGGGAACGAAGAGACCAGCAGGCGTTTCTTATCCAGCCCTGCTACCTGTCCGTAAATACCCCCTGGCAGGGGCACGGTCAGCACGCGCAGATGGATGTCGTCAAAGTCAATCTGCACAGGCTTCGGCTCTCCCGATTCGGGGTTTTCCTCCTTTTCCTCCGACTCCTTTTCGCCCCCTTCCAGCGGCTGGGGCGACGGAATCAGCGGGTTGGGCACATCCTTGCGCAGGGTGACCGCCATCACGCGCTGACCCCGCGGGAAGCTCAGCTCGTACTGCATCTGGTCATACACAGGGTCATAATCCCGATAAGAAATGAAATAGAGCAGGTCGCCATCGGGGTCCCAGGCGGGCATCACATCGCGGAATTCGGGGTGTGTGATGGGGTGAATCGCGCCCGACTGGCTGTCATAAACCTTGATGATGTGGGTGCGCTCGTTGGGCGCGAAGCTGTACGCCAGCCAGCGTCCGTCGGGCGACCACGCGAAGCCTTCAATCATCCCCGCCTCGCTGCGTTCTACCAGCGTGGGCGTGCCCGATTCGAAATCAAATACCCACAGCTCAAAGCGATGATTGGAAAGCGCCACCTTGTCGGCAGTCGGGCAGACCTCCATGCGGTAGACGATGCCCACATCGAAGTCTTCATAGCGCCTGACGCCTTCGGGGGTGTGGAGCTCCAGTCGTTCCTCGCCTGTGGCGTCGGAGACCGTGACGATTCGCTCACCATCTGCCAGCCAGCGGGCGATTCGGTAGCGCACGCCCTGCGGCTCGCCGTGTTGAATGACCGCCCCCTCCCAGTTGCCCATCGTGAAGGGTTTCCCGCGCACAATCAGCAGCAGCGAGTGTCCCTTCGGGTGCAGGCTGAAGCCCTGCAGGTACTTTTCGGTTTCCACAAACTTGCGCTGGGTCTGCACGCGCGGGCTGGGCGTCTCCACAGGGATATGCGCATTCTCGCCTGTGGCGATATCGTAATAGTAAAGTTCTGCGCCCGCGTGATACACAATCCGCCTGCCGTCGGTCGTGGGGAAGCGCACATAGTATTCCTCGTGGTGCGTGTGGCGTTGCAGGTCAGAGCCGTCAGGCAGGCAGGAATAGAGGTTCGCGATTCCCTCATAGTCTGACACAAAGTAGATGCGCTCGCCAATCCACATCGGAGCGGTGTGGTCGCCCTCGGTGGGTTTGAAGAGGGTGAAGGTTCCCGTGCCGTCGCGGTCAATCCAGAATACGCCTGCTGTGCCGCCCCGATAGCGTTTCCAGCGGGCGGGGTCCACGGTGTGCCGCCCGATAATCACACCGCCGTTCGGACCGAAGCTGATAGCATGCGCGATTCCGTATGGGTACATGCGCGGCTGACCCCCTTCGCGGGGCACGCGCCAGAGCCGTACCTCGCGCGGAGGGCAACCTGCCGTGCTGTGATAGATAACCTCGTTGCCGTCGGGCGTCCAGCCGACCACACGCACCACCGTCGCGCCCTGATAGGTGAGGCGCTTCGGCTCGCCCCCCTCTGCGGGGATGACATAGACCTCAGGATGCCCCTCATCCCGCGCCACGAAGGCAATCCATTTGCCGTCAGGCGAATAGTGGGGGGTGCTGACCATGCTGAGGGTGGTAGTGAGCCTGCGAGCGATACCTCCCTGTCGCGGAACCGTCCATAAGTCGTCTTCACAGACAAATGCGACCTGATCTCCGTAAATGGTAGGAAACCGATAGTACCCCTTTGACATGTGGGGGATTATACCCGACGGACAAGGCTGGGCGTTTTCAGCGGTGCGCCCATGAGCCAGCCCACCCCGAAACAGGTGCCTCCCAGGTAGAGATAGGCGCGCCCCAG
>Ga0101945_1000353_pt1 | contig 85460 bp, 81 predicted proteins | sample DewCreD2012metaG_2_FD_75246 | JGI IMG/M metagenome (GOLD analysis project Ga0101945, IMG submission 75246) | Hot spring sediment bacterial and archeal communities from British Columbia, Canada, to study Microbial Dark Matter (Phase II) - Dewar... ... | reverse complement strand
GCTATGAAGCCTCTCCACTTAAGCCCATAAGTTGGAGTACGCTCCGCTTTCTTCGCCATCTTAACGGTTCCAGTTTTCGCCACGTATCCCTTATCTGTTAACCTTTTGACGGCTTTGAGAAAAGCGCAGACCTCATAGATGAACCATCTTATCAGGTGGGAAAAATTAAGCTGGAACTAGGAGATTATGAAAGGGCTGCTGAGCTCTTTGACGATGCAATTAAAAAGAAACCTAATGATGCTAGGGTGTGGCTTGAAAAAGGTAGGGCTCTTAGTAGGCTAGGAGAGTCGAGGGAAGCAATGGCATGTTTTGATAAAGCGTTAGAGCTAGGATTAAGTAAAGTAAAAGAGTCAAGGGCATTGTCCGAGAAAGGCTGGACGTTATTTCGTGAAAGAAAATATGAAGAGGCATCGCAATTTCTAGATTGTTCGTTAGAGATCGACCAAGGTTTTGCTGAAGCATGGTGTCTTAAAGGAACCATTCTTATTCAAGACGATATTAGAAGGTATAAAGATGCATTAACCTGTTTTGATAACACAATAGAAATATTGAAGGAGAATCCAAACTCCCAATGGGTTGAATTAGCGAGAGAGGGCAAAGAAATTGCAGAACATAAATTAATGGAACAGAAAAATATGGCTGAAGGTGAAAAGCCGGATGATGCAAAAAAGCCCCAATCAAAAAGGTTTTTTAAAAGACTATTTGGCTAACTATAACGCTTTAACGCACATAAGAGTACAGGAAGACCGCTTTTTCATTTAACTTTGAGGCTTATTTACCATATGATTAGAGATTCGCAACAATAACACCTTATCTAAAAAGCGACATCTTAACCGTAGCACGGCAGAGTTGCTGAATTCGGATTTTGATAAGTTTTTAGCATGACGCTTCAAGGTTTTGAAAAATTTTCCTCCTCCAATACTTTTCCCGGCGATGTTCTGTTAGTAATGTTTAATTGAAAACAGATGAAATCTTGACTTCAATTTAATGTGAAAAGCCCTTGACAGGGTTGACATAGAAAGGCTCCTATATAAGGCGCGGTTTGAAGTTTTAAAAATTTTTATGTTATTTTTCTTGCTTGTCTGTTAACGTGAATTAACAGAACAAGCCCTATCATGGAGTTTAGGGCCACGGGCTGGTTTTTCTAACAGGAAAAACTAGAAAAATTGCGCGAGTGAAAAAGCAATGAGAGTATAAATATATACTAGCGTGGAGGGGTGGGGTATTTTCTATTTTCTAACAGTTTAACAGGAATCGCTATATACTGCTTTCATCGTTGTTGCTATGTGGATTTGAAAACGTTGGCTTCTTTATCTGCGTTAATTTCCCAACGAAGACTGCCTCGATTGATGTGTTAGTAAGCTTATTTCGTCCTTCTTGAAGAAGAGAAGTCCTTCTACGTCTAGACAGATCATAGCCTTGCCTTCATTAGGATTGGGATAGGCTTGTAGGCCTTCAAGCTCTGCTAGGCGCCTCTTCAAAAGCTCATTGACTTCCTCGCTCACTGATCTCCCTTGATCGTCCAAGATAGCCTTTAACCGCATATACACTTCACGTTCGACGCTGAAGGATTTGACAACTACATCCGCATATTTTCTTGGCCTCGGCATAAAGGCTTCCCGTAAGAAAAATAATAAATAACTATAGACTTTACGCATGTGCACTTTAATCCCCAATAATATACATATTAAAAATGCGTGCTTGTCCTCTTAGCATTTGCAAATTTTAATAAGTTAGGAAAATACCTTAATAAAAAACAGCTGTAGCCCTTTTGCGTGCTTGCTAGGTTTTCTGCGTATTTGGCTTTTTCATGGTTTTCCTTGCGTGTCTATGGATTTTTTCCTGCATGTTTTGCCAATGAGCCAACGTTACTCTCAATCCTTCAATCTCTTCGTTAATTTGCCTTGCAAAGATTTCTTTCAGTTTTGGTTCGCTATCTAAGAAGGCGATTACTTCATCAGCTGGGAAATGTCCCTCTTCCCAGATTATTGGTTCTCGGATTGTTGGGACACCTAACCATGCGATGAATTCTTGCAAAAACAATTGTTCTTTGTTTTTGTATGCGCGCAAGCAAAGCGCGTCAACGATGCGGCTTAACAGGGCTAGGGCATAGCCCTCAGGCACGTAACGCAAGAAGGCTTTCCACTTTTTGAACAATAGCCCATTTATTTTTTCTGAAATTTCCTTTGTGATTTCTGGCTTCTTTTTGTTAATGAAACATTCGTTGAAGTAGTTGTTAAGGTAAACTATTAACCCGTAAGGAGTTAACTCATAAGTTCTAGTCTGCAGTCCTGTGCGAAATTTGCCCTCTTTTTTGATCCTTATCAGATTCGCCTTTAAGGCTTGGTCGATTTTTTTGTGGACCGTGGCATGCGGCATTTCCGTTCTCTTTTCAATTTGGTATGGTGTTGCCTCGTTAACTTCTGCTAAGACCGTTAGTATCCTTTGTATGAGTTGGTCCTCTATTGTTTTTTCTAGTTTTTCTTCGTTCATGATATGTCACGGTTTTTGACTTATCGTGACAAAAAACCTATATAAAAAGTTTGTCCTATGTTACTGGAAGTGACATATAAAGAGGTGTGACATAAAATGGAGGAAAAAGGCAAACCAACCGCAATATACTTGCCCAACGGCTTAAACCAAATGATTGAGGCAACTCGTCATAAGCTTGGGATGAACCGCAGTCGATTCATCCAATACTGTATTCTGAAAACTTTGCAAGAGTTGAATGTAATGTCCGCAAACGTGCATGATCAGCAGCAAAATAGGAGCTGATGAGAAAATGGCTAGTAATGACTTAGCGCTTGAAGCGCTACTCGAGTTCATCAACGCCGTAGAAGCAGGAATTGTGGCAGCTAAACAATGTGTCAAAGAGGCTAAGCAAGTCTACAATATTGAGGCTATAAAGTGGGAAAAGGCGCAGGGTGCAAATGGTGAATATGAGCGTTCTGAAGACATGAATAGCTCTGACTTCAAAGCTTTGCTAAGAGATGTGCAAGCGCACGGCGGCAAGATGACCGTGGGCAACTATTTTGTATGGAGCTTCGGGAATGGCGTTGTTTTGGGACGTAAACTGAGGAAAAGCAGAGGCTGAAGCTCTATGGCTGAACAGCAGCTTGCTGATGCTATGCTAGCCAAGTTTGCATGTCGCGAAGATGCCTATGCAGTTCAGTTGCCCAAAGGAGGGTATGTGAAGGTGGAGCAGCCTTTGACGAGCAAAATTGTTCAGCGACATTTGGTAGGCGTTGAAACTGTTGGCGTTTACCAGCTTAACACGCAGAGCATGGTTAAGTGGCTTTGTTTTGATTTAGACCCAGAAAGGCTAGAAGATCCGAAAGCTTCAGCCCAAAGACTATTGCATGTGTGCTTTGAGAAGAAAGTGGAAGAGAACGAGGTTGAAAGACCTAGGATTTGGTCGCACAGCGTTCTGCTAGAGGCAAGCCGCTTCCCAGACCCAAGCTACCATGTCTGGATATTCTTCGCTATTCCTGTGCCAGCTAAAGTGGCTAGGTGGCTTGGGTTGCGCATTCTTGAACTTGCAAGCTTAAGCCCTAAACAAGTTGAGGTTTTTCCAAAACAGAGTGAAATAACAAAGGAGCAATCATACGGAAACTTGGTTAAGCTGCCTTTTGGTTTTCACCAAGTGGAACGTAAATGGAGCCGAGCACTAGACTTCGAAAGTTTCGAGACGTTATCCAGCAATGTTTTGCTTGAAAAGTGGGGCTTAAGCCTTTCAGAAGCAGACATAGCGAAAATCTTGAAGTTCAAAGATAAAAGGCATGTTCAGGCAGCTTTTGTTTTGCCCCGGGGCAATAAACCTTTAAAATGTGGGGAGGAGGAGAAGGCTGTCAAGTTTTTAATTAAATACTGGCGCAAAGGTCAACGGAACCAGCTTGAATTGGCATTTTTGGGCTACTGCATCAAACGCGGCGTAAGCCACGAATCTGCAAGGCGGATAATAGCGCGCGTTTGCGACTTAACAAGTGATGAGGAGAAGGCTGCAAGGCTTAGGCTTGTGGACTATCATTACCAGAACAGGCGAAGCCTAGGCAGTGGGCTGATGGCTGTTTCTGGTTTGCGGGAAATCGTGAGGGAGGCTTTGGAGTGGGCATAGGCGAGGAGCTTGAAAAACTTGAGGCTGAGGAAAGGGCTAAGAAACTTAGAGAGGCGCCTCACATTCTGCATCCTGCAGGCGGATTAACTGAAAAGTTTGTTTATGAACCCGTGGCTGTAGGCAAATATGTTTACAAGACAATAGAAGGCAAAAAAGGCTTTGCATCCTTAAAAATTGAGTTCGAAGACGAAGAGGAACAAAGAAAGCCCCACTGGCTTATAGAGGTTGAAGGCGAACAATACTATTTCAAAGACAAGCCGCCTCGAGAATTCCTTTTCAATTTTCCAGCTTACGAAACAGTTGAGAAATGGGTTAAAGGCCCAAAACAAAGCTTATCTACAGAACAGCTTTGGAAACTCAACGGAATTTACCTGAGAACATTTCTTGACTTTCCAAGATCCTTCGAGTTCAGCGTCACCCAACTTTTTATTCAGCAAACATGGCTTGTTGATCTCTTGCCCGTTGTATTTTATCTTGGTGTGAAGGGTGAGTTTGGCGGAGGCAAAACAGTCACTGGTGAAGCCATTATTTTGATCTGCAGACACGGCTATTTGACTGGCAATCTAAGCCCGCCCTTCGTAGCTAGGGCTGTTCAAGAGCATAAAATAACGTTGATGGTTGATGAGCTTGATGCGGTTGCAGGCACAAAAGACTCTGACTTAAACTGTATTTTTAGACAAGGATATAGGCGAGGCTTAAAATATAGCAGGGTTAATCCTGACACGCTTGAAACTGAAAGCTACGTAGTTTTTGGACCCAAACTTTTTACAGTGCATTCTGAAATCGAAGAAGCCTTGCAGACGAGAACTGTTCCAATCCACGTGAGGGAGACAAGCAACCCGCAATATCCAATTGTAAACATGGATAAGGCAAGCTTTGCAGAATACGTTTACACAGAGAATTTCCTCTGGTATTTGGACAATGCTTTAACATTTAAAGGAAACGATTTCCACGCCATAAATGGCTCGCAACTTGACATACTTGACACACTTGACCTAAAAATCAGCGACAGCAGTATAGACATTCAAGCCGAAAAACTGAGGCAATTATTGTTTGAGAAAAAGAAAACTCTCTTATTAGAAGGTCAAGTTAATCAAGTTAGTCAAGTCAGCGGCAGAAACACGGAGCTAATGTTTCTATGCTTTGCCCTATCAAACCTCTTAAAAATTCAATGCAACGATGACATTGTTAAAACCTTCCAACAGAAGCTGTTAGAGGAAGGTGAAAGAACAGAAATTGGCTTGATTGGCGTTTTAAGACAAGTTTTAACAGATTTATGGATCGAGAAAAAAGAGAATAAGGATTACATAACTGAAGATGGGCTTGTAAAAATCAGCAATAAGGAAATCTACGACAAATACAATGAAGTTTTGAAAAAGGAGTATGGGCAAGGAGTTTCTCCAGCCAAATTTAAAGAGTTCATGTTAGAGTTCGGCTTCTCAGACGCCTTAAACAGAACCAAGCTTGAAGTGCCAGTTCCAGGCGACTCGGAGAAAAAATCCCGGCTTTGCAACATCTTCACAGATCGCGTCTTGAGAAAGCTAGACATTGAAGAGGGATGGCAAGGAGAGAAGGCTTTGCAGGAAATTCTTGTTAAAGCAAGAGAGTGGTGTGAGCAAAACAAGGATGATAAAAACATCGTTGATCTGTTCAATTTGACAGAGTTTCTTTCAGGCTTAACTGAGCAACCGACACGAATCATAGACATCATGAAAAGTGAAGGAGTTCTTTTCGACATCAACCAGGTTGGCAAGCTAGGAGTGAAGTGAAAACCTTGAACCACAGCTGGCATTATCCCCACTCTAAAAAGGAAGCGAATAATGAAGGCAAAAGTAAAGAGCCACCTCTAATTGATCCGCTTCCAACTCTTAAAGAAAAACTGCTTGCACGAAAATGCCGAAAACTTGCAAGGCAACTATTGAAACGCGAACCAAAAAAGAGGCGCAAGAATGCAGGCTTCGCCCTTGCCATTGTAGAGGAAAGTAGAAGGTAATCGTATGGCTGAAGCTGGGGCTGAAGAAAAGATTTGCTCCTCAGAAAGAGTAGAACCAGACAGCTTTATTGAGTCCGTACATGATTTTTCGCAAAATCAGCCGCCGAAACAGTCCCAGCTCAAATGCCCACAATGCGGTTCAGATCGCCTTTACAAAGATGGCCTAAGATACCTTGGTGATGGCAATAGCGTTCAGCGTTGGCTATGCAGAAACTGCGGATATCGTTTCACAGAACCCAAAAACCAAGCCAGAACTGGATGGAAGAATCCTCCATCCGGCTTAAATCCACCTTCCGCCTCATATTATTCTTGCCAAGGGAACAATGACCCTGAAAGGCGAGAACCCACCGCTAGAAAGGCGGCGTTAACCTTGGCCACAGTAGAAAAGCAAAATGAAAAGCGGGCAGCGGGAGCCACGAAGCATACAGCACAGCAAGATGTCAAAGGGAAAATCATTGAACTCTTATGGAAGCTTGAAAGGGATGGAAGAAAACAAGGAACCATAGCTAACTACCGTAAAAACCTGATGAAAATGTTTCGACAAGGCGTAAACCTCCTTGAACCTGAAGACTGCAAGGATTGGCTTGCCAAGACGGAGCTTGCAGCAACCACGAAAAGAAACATAGCGACTATTTTGGATAAGTGGTTTGAATATCTCAGCATTGCATGGATCAGGCCAACATATTGCGGAGAATCTGACATTCCATTCATTCCGACAGAACAGGAGCTTGACAGTTTAATATCAGCTGTAGGCAAAAAGATGACATGCTACCTTCAACTACTCAAGGAAACAGGGGCACGATGCGGAGAAATATCAAACCTGAAATGGACAGACATAGACTTTGAACAGAAAACCATTAGAGTTAAAGGCGAAAAAGGAAGTTACTCGAGAATGCTTCCAATATCACAAAAGACAGTTGAAATGCTTAAGAACCTACCCAAAAATAGAGAACAAATATTCGCAAACGCCAACGCCATGAGAACTTGCTTCTACATTCAAAGAAAGAAAGTCGCTAGGAAACTTGGAAATCCAAGACTTATGCAGATAACATTTCATACTTTCAGACACTGGAAAGGCACGATGCTTTACCACCAAACAAAAGACATCTACTACGTCAAAGAATATCTAGGCCATAAAGATTTGAAAAGCACACAAGTCTACATACATATCGAAAGAGCCTTGTTCAGAACTATGGAACCCGGCGAATATCACGTTAAGGTAGCAACCGAAAAAGAAGAAATTGTTTCACTGCTCGAGGAAGGATTCGAATTTGTCATGGAAAAAGAGAGACTCGCCTACTTCAGAAAACGGAAGTAGCCATATAATGGATTCTCCCAAAATTTATGGGATTATTTCGCATCCGTTGTATTTCATGAATTCAAAGTCTTTTAGGCTTATCCTTCTACTTTCAACAAGTCCTTTAATTCTCGGCAATTCATCAGTTACTGCGTCCACCAAATTCTTTACAGTACCGCACACTAAACGATAGGCTTCCGCGTTCCATCTCTTCGTAACATTCGCATACAAACAACGCCCCCCACAAACACCGTAAATCTCACAGCCTATGCATGGCTCACCAACAAAAACCCGCGGCAACTTTAACGGCTCCGCATTGCTAACATGCCCAAGATAGTAGTCTTTCATTCCCCACATCGTCGGACAAGGAACAATATACCCATCCGTCTGAACCGCATAACTTATCCATCCGCCTCCACAACGCAGCAAACTCGCCTCCTCACCAAACAAAAACGAATGCGCAACTCCGAGAAAAGGATAAAGCCGCAAAACACACCCAGCATTCTCCATATAATCAACCCAAAACTTAACCAACCTCCGAACCCCAGGATTGTAGCTTTCTTCGCTCCACTTCCCAAAATTTCTCCGTGCAAAATCGTTGCTCCAAAAACCCGCGTTCAATTGCCAATGCACAGAAGAAAACGAAAACTCCGCATTATCCACAAGCCACGTAACCTGCTTGTAAATATCTGTTTGTTCCATAACAGTCATACGCGCAATCAACTCGCCCCCAAAACCATTTCGCTTAATTAACTTCAAATTTTCTATCACTTTTCTGAAAGTACCCTTCCCCCTGTAAAAATCCGTTAAAACTTCATCACCGTCAACCGAAACAAGAATCGTGTGAAAACGGTTAACATAAGACGAATCCAGCCTATCCAAAAGCAAACCGTTTGTCTGAATCATAAAACACTTAGCGCTTACATTATCCATAATTCGCTTAATCTCATCCACACAAAGCAACGGTTCCCCACCATAAAAAGTCAACACACACCCCGGGTCTTTCTCACAAAAACCCCTCAAAACCTCAACATCATAACTAGTCCTTTTAGGCAAACAATAATCAACATCAAACCCAGAAAAATCACCAGCAACATCCTCAACCGCCTCGCCAAAACAGTACCTACACTCAAGATTACACTCATTCGTCAATATCACATGAAAAAACGTACGCTCTCCCCCAACTCAACCATACTTTTCCTTAATCTTCTTCGCCTTCTCAACGTACTCCTTAAGCTCCCTCTCTTTAATTTTCTTTTCAGGCAAAGTCTCAGGAGCATACATCAAAGGCAAAACAGCCAAAAAAAGAAAGAAACTCGCAAAAGAAAAAGCCGCTGTCGGAGAAATAGCACTAGCATAAGGTCTAATTAGTATAGATACAAAATTTGCAAGAAGAAAAGGAAGCCCACCCAAAGTATAATACTTCTCTTTTTCATAACCTTCGCCAAGATCTCCCCAAATAGCCATAAAGAAAACAGAAAAAAAGAGACCCCACGTTATGCCATCGAGAGTCATAAACAAATATAAAGCAACTGGCGAATCATAAAAAACACTCAGCGCGGCATATTCAATACCAAGCATAACAAAACCCGTAATAACTACACGCTTTCTTCCAACAACATCCGCAATAATACCACCAACACTCGCAAATATCCCTATAAAAACAAATTCCACAAGTCCCACAAAAGTAAAAGATTCCGCACCAAAAACCCTTTCCAAGAGTGGCACCTCTGCAAAATTTATGAGAGAAAACATAATCCATGGAAACAAATACAATAATACATCTCTTTTTCGAACAAGTTCTAAATAGCTTGGAGATTTTTGCACGCCAAACTTCTCATGTTGCCTAGTTAGAAACATAAAAGTAAAGCCTCCAAAAACTCGCCAAATTGTTAGCGCGACAACTGCTTCCCATCTTCCAAACATGCTCACCAAAAAGAGTAAAAACAAAACAATAAATCCCACACCACTCCATATAATTCCTCCTACGAAACCACGATTTTCAATACTTGTTGAATCAGCAAAAAAGCTTAAACAAGAAGGTAATCCTATTCCAATCGAAACGCCCAAAAAAAGAGCAAACAAAACATTGACCCACATACCATTGCTAGAAACTGTAATTAAAAGTAATGTCGCAGCTGCTCCCATGAACAACCATAAATATAGAAACTTGACACGTGCGTGCGGAAAGAATTTCGAACCAAATATTGCCGAAACTGCAACACCTAAAAAGTAAGTGGCGAACAAGCTCAATTTTTCTGTTTCAATCAACTCTAGTCCATTAACAATTGTGCTAAAAACAACATAGGTTATTACATACCAAACAAAACTGTTGAGCACTAAAAAAATCGATGGTGCAGTCTCTCTCCAAACAATTTTCTCTCGAACCGCGCTTATTGAAATCATATTCTAACTCACTGAAAAATGCGGCTTTTGAAGATAAAACTCTTCTTAATTACCATTCTGTATTCTTGTTCAACAACAAACCTTAATAAGTAGATATGCTCAACAATAATACTTGAGGGGAATAAGATGAAGAAGGCATCAGTTAAGAGAGCGAAAAAGAGAGATATCCCAGTTCGCGTCATTGCTTAAAAGCTATAAATCTTCAAGCATAAAAGATAAGAGAATCTGAAGTTTGCTTCTTAATTTTCGATTAGATAAACATTTAGCAAGTTTTGATCCTTCTTTTATTAAGGCTTTCATCTCCTCTTTGAGCTTCACAACGGGCAACGCTTCAAGTGTGCAATCAACCAGTTCATCAACATCGTTCTGTGTTATCTTAGGTTTTGAAATAATCGCACTAACTTTTCCTTTTGTTTTTTGATCTTGCATTGCAAATAAAAGTGGCACAGGCAAATCGTCGGCGAGAATTCGTTGACAAAGCTCTTCAATTTCGAAAACATCTATGAACTCTTCACGAAGCATAACTAATATTCCAACAATTCTTCCCAGCCTTGCTAATAACTCAACTTCGACATCTTCTCCACCACCAAACAGAGCGCCCAAGTGCATGTCCAACTCAATTCCAGCTGCCTTCATTTCGATAACCTTCATGTAATCATCTGGAGCAATGTTTTTTCTTTCTTTAAAGCCAACTTCGAGCGCATGTGCGTTGCCAACTTCAAACGTCAGTCTCTTAACTGTTTCAAGCGCTTCCGTGCCTTTTTTCTTTTGCAAAATTGTTGTTGAATCAGCAAAAAGTTTGAAACCCTCTATCAAGAACGCGTTGCCAAGGAGAAGTGCAATTTCAGCGCCGAACTTACCATAAACAGTAGGTATCTCGTGCTTAACTCCAGATTTGTCTATAATGTCATCGTGTACGTCAAATGCTGCCGCCATCATAGCTATTGCAGCTTGCGCCGACACAACATCATCCATGTCACCCCCCACTGCTTCGCATGCCATCGAGAACAAGCCGGGATGTGTAAAATCGTTCCAATGTGCGATGTAATGTTCAAGCGCGTCACGCAGTATGGGATACTCAATTTTCTCCTTCTGTAATACTTGTTTTGCAAGCACAAGTCCTTTTTCGCTTCGCTTCTTTAAATCGGCAACTATCATTTTGCCTAATTTCTTTACCATATCCTATTCTTATTCACTTTGTCGTTTAAAAGATTTGATTAGGTTAAAGCCGTAATTCTACATTTCATGTTTTATTCTGATATTTGTTCTTTCAGTACGTTGTTGTAGGTCTCTATGTATTCTTTTCCGCTTTTGGCTATCGCATAGACTTTTCTTGTTCTTCCTCCTTGTTGCTGTTTTTGGCTTATCAAGAAGCCCTTTTGTTCTAAAGCGTTAAGTAGTGGATACAATGCGCCGTGCCTGAGTTTTATGCCAAATTCAGCTTCTACTTGCTTTTTTATTTTGTAGCCCCACATTGGCTCTCTCGCTATTAGTTTAAGTATTTGGATGTCTAGCAAGTTTTTGGTTATGTGTTGAACAATTTCTTTTCTGAAGTCTTCACTCAATTTTTCACTCTCGAGCATTGTCTTATTTAGGACTTGTTCATGTTTTAGCTTATTTAGGTTATGTAAGAAATGGAATAGTTCAATATGCTTCTGTTATGCTTTTTTATGTCTGTGGTAAGCATGAACGTTTATATTTTCGTTTAGGCATTATAAAGACTTGAGATATGTCCTAAAAGAGACATATTGTATCCGCGTCGAACACAAATACAAGAGGAAGGAAAAATGGGAAACAACTCACGAGAAGTCCAAACCAAATTAATGAAAGGACTCCTAGACCTAATTGTGCTACAATTCTTAAGCTCACAACCCATGCACGGTTACCAAATAATTACAAAAATCCGCAGAACCTTCGGCGTATACTTCGGACCAAGCACCATATACCCCCTACTAGGAACATTAGAAAAGAAAGGATACGTAAAAAGCGAATGGAACATGGACAACGAAAGACCCAGAAAAGTGTATAAGCTGACCACAGAAGGACAAAACCTACTGAACTTCACAGAAGACTCGCTTAACTTCATATGCAGAAAAATCGGCACACCAGGACTGCCAAAAGGCGACCTCAGCGAAGAGAACACCATTCAACCAGCACTACGACCATTCCTAAAGAAAATCGAACATTCAAAATCGCTAATCTAGCCATTATCCACTGCCAACACCTCTTAATTTTCAAAACAATAAAACAAATGAGCAAAAGCCTTCTTTAGTTAGGTTTTCGTAGCCTTTTTATCGTTTCCTTCCCTATCTCAATTGAGGATGCGGTTTGGAAAAAGCAGACATTCTCATCCATGGTTGTATTATTCTTCCAATGGATAGAAAAGAAATAATAGAAAACGGTGCCCTAGCCATAAAAGATGGAAAAATAGCGTTTGTAGGCAAATCTGCTGCGGCAACCAACATAAAAGCTGAAAAAGAGATAAACGCCAAAGAAAAAGTTGCCATGCCTGGATTAATTAACGGACATACACACTTACCAATGACGCTTTTCCGTGGAATAGCCGAAGACCAACCGCTTAACACATGGTTAAGAAAAATCATTTGGCCTTTAGAGGCTAAACTCAAAGCAGAGGACGTTTACGCTGGGGCTCTTCTGGGTTGTTTGGAAATGATTAAGAGCGGAACAACATGTTTTGCCGACATGTACTTTCATGAAGACATGGTTGCGAAGGCTGTGGAGAAGAGCGGATTAAGAGGAGTTTTAGCGCAAGGCATAATCGAATCAGAACATAAGCTCTTAGGCGCAATAACGTTTAGAAAGAGCGTAAACTTCGCTAAGAAATTTCATGGATACGCCAATGGCCGAGTTAGAACCATGCTGGGTCCTCACGCAGCTTACAGTTGCAGCTCAAATTTGTTAAGAAAGGTTAAGGAAAAATCTGCGGAATTGAACGTAGGCGTGCAAATACATTTGGCTGAGTCGAAGGCAATGTTTAAAGAGTTCGAGAAGAAGCATGGACTCTGTGAGATTGAGTTTCTAGACAAGATTGGCTTTTTGAATGAGAGAGTCTTAGCTGCGCATTGCATAGACTTATCAGAAGAAGACATGCATATTCTTTCTAAACGTGGTGTCAATGTGGTTCACGTTCCCGTGGCTAACATGAAACTTGGAGAAGGAGCAGCAAAAGTGAAGGACTTAATGGATTTAGGTGTGAACGTTTGTTTAGGAACTGATGGGCCAGCTAGCAATAATACTCTTGACATGTTCGAAACCATGAAAATTGCAGCCTTGCTTCAGAAACACACTTACCGAGACCCCACGGTTTTGCCAGCCTACGAAGTTTTGAAAATGGCGACAATAAATAGCGCTAAAGCCTTGGGACTTACGAAAGAAGTTGGCTCGATTGAAGTTGGCAAAAAGGCAGATTTAATTTTGGTAGACCTCTTGAAACCTCACCTTAAGCCCTTACATGACATTTACGCGAGTCTCGTTTATGCTGTGCGTGGAAACGATGTAGACACGGTTATTGTTGACGGAAAAGTCTTGATGGAGAACAAACAAGTTAAGGGCTTAGATGAACGTGTCATAATGGAAAATGCGCAAAAGGCTGCTTTACGATTGCTTTCTAGATAGTTTGAAATTCTTCCTCTTCATTATTTTTTTATAGTAAAGCTTTTACGGGTTTTTCATCTATTAATTTAGGGTGGTTATGACGGTTATAGCGTTCTTTCGGTCATGTTTGAGGACTATTTCGATTAGAGGAAAGCTTTTTGTTTTGTTTAATTTGTTGTTTTTTGGTTGTGTTTTTGTTGCTGCCTTGTTTGCGCAGTTTGTGTTTTCTCCTTCGCTTTTTTTAGGATGGGCTCCTATGGTTCCTGAGGTTTTTGTTTGGAGTGGAGCGCTTCTCTTTTTTGAGATTTTCTTGTTTAATCTGGTTGTTGCGGCTTTTGTTTTTGTTACGTTGCCTGGTTTTGTGTTTTTTCCTTTGTCTGTTGTTGCGCTCTTGTTTAGGGCGGTTTTGTGGGGTTTGCTTGTTTATGATGCGCCTAGCGGGGTGTTTTTGGTTGCTTTGCCGGTGATAGTTTTTGAGGGTGAAGCATATGTAGTTGCGGCTTTGGCTGGAACGGTTGTTGGTGTTTCTTGGCTTAAGCTTAAATGGGTTTATGCTGGTGAAGAGTTGTCTAGGGTTGAGGCGTTTAAGAAAGGTTTTGTTGATTGTTTGAGGCTTTACGTGGTTGTTGCGCTGTTTCTTTTTGTTGCAACAGTTGTGGAAACGGCGATGCTTCTGAGCGTTTAATCATGCTTTAAGGTTTTGCTAGAACAGAGAAACATAAATTTTATAAAAGCAAACTACTATTATATCATTAGTTGAAGGCTTAAGTGGATAGGGAAAACATCTTGGAAATTCCAAACCTTAAAACTTGGAAAACTGCGCTTCTGCTATCAATAATGGTGCCGGTAAGCCTGCTAACAAGCTTCAAGCTAACAGGCTTAATAGCGGAACCACAAACAATAGCTGAAACGACAACGTTGCCACCGGTTTATTGGGAATTTCCGAGAATAAACGGGACAATAGGTGTGTATATAAACGATGTATTGCAGGCTACACATGTTGACGATGAGCTTTCAGCAACGCTTCTTTTAAAAATAGGAAAGTACAGTCCTCAGTTTTACGGATTTAACGAAGCATTGTCGATGTGTACAAATGTGACTCTCAGCGTAACAAATTCTAAAGCGTTCATTGAAAGTGTACGCATTACTTTCTACGAAGATTTCGAATCGTCAGCTGTGGAGTGGAATGAACCTCTATTTGAATGTTCAAATCTTCATATTCTTGATAAAAAGGAAGGATGGAAACTTCCAGAGAAAGCCTTCATAAATTTATCCAGCATAAACCGGTCAGGCAACGCCTCCTTTTTCGGGGTTCTCCTTTGGGATCTATTTAGTCCTCACGATTACGCTAACTTAATGAAAGTGACCTTTGAAATAACTTATTATAATGGGACAGTGTTCAAGAAATTAGTTCAGCCGTTTCAACTTTGCTTAAGGCCTGATCTTCAATACGTAGAAGTTCGCGCATTTACCTTTAATATAAGAGACAACATAATCGAGTTATCCGGCGTAAGGGTTCTCATTGACGATGTTGAATATTTTTCTCCTGTCTCTGTGGTGCTTCCAGCCGAAATGCACACGATAACAATTGAGACTATGACATACGTAAACTCCACAAAATATGTCTTAGTAGGTTTATTGGATCCCAATGGACATGTAGCTTCCGGAAATACCTTGAGGGTTGAAGCAGCAAGCTACAGCCGTGTATCAGCCACCTATGAAACTGAGTAAAGCGCCACAGGCGAGAATGAATGAATAAAACTATCAGATTGACAGTTAACAAAAAGAAACAACTGCTAGGCTTATCAATCGCTATTTTACTATTACTCAGCGCTTCCCTCATTTATCCAGCCAACGCAACAGAAACTTTTGACTGGTCTAAACCAAGACCATCAAAAGATAGATATTTCAAAGAGACTGTTGGAAAGGCCTTCGTTGATGGTAAAGCTGCGGTTGGTTTAGCTGTTACAATAAATAACTATGAAGAAGATGTATATGGTACTGGCTATGATGGAATTGGTTTAAACATAAGTGTTTCTGCTAATACTAGGGTGGGTATAAATTATGATGTTTTTGATTATGGAAACTATTACTGGTATGACGTTTACAGACCGACTAATATTAGTGCAGATGATGCGGGAGTTTGGCTTCCCTTAAGCTTTAAGTTTCTCTTTTATGGCGTTTATTACACTAAAGTTTGGGTTTGCAGCAACAGCTTCCTTTGCTTCGACTCTGAAGCTACTGATCCAAATCCTCAAGCAATTCCAAACAATACTGGGCCAAACACTATTGCAGCCCCATTTTGGAGAGACCTTAACCCAGCTGCAGGCGGCTCCATAACCTACGACTATGTTGGAGGCGATAAGCTAGTTGTCAGCTGGAATAATGTTCTGGATAAGCAGAACGCCCCTCAAACTTTCCAAGTGATTCTGTATCATTACCCGTCTCCCGAGTGGAACCCAAGTGATGGAATATGGTTCCAGTATAAGTCAGTGACAAAGAGCAGCTACACCGTTGTAGGCGTTGAAAATCAACTTGGCGATAAAGGCACATCCTATAATTACGTTAATGTTAACAATGAAAGACGACTAACCTTGGAGTGGACTGACACCAACTATCGGCTAGACAGATTAACAATAAAAATGAATAAAACCGACAACTATGCCATAGTGGGTATAAGTAAACCAAAAATTGGAGGCTACAATGTTATAACAGACAATCCAGAAAGCAATCCCTGTGGGGATCTTTTTGTATCCGCCATAAAGTATGCTGCGGGTTTACTCATCACAGGCAAGGGAGGAATCATCTTTAAAACTGTGCTAATCATTGGAGAAGCCGCTGGAGTCTTGTCAAATAACCTATCACCCCCAAAAGATTATGAAATCAAGGATGCGGAACTCAGCGAGAACGAGGCATATATTGCGTCTGTAGCGCAAATGGAAGAGGATCCTTATCACAGGCCTTTCGATGCTACACTGGCAGCGATTGTTTGTTGGGAATTTATTGACTTGAATGATAAAAATCATACTCTCACTGTAACTGCTGAGTTGGATTATGTGCATCCTGCAACTGGACATTACTATACAATCTCAACTTCAGTAAATTTGAACATGTATACGGGATATCATTATTTGGACATATACGCAGATGGTCCCGGAACAACTAATCCGTGGCCCGGAACATATGTATACGCTCATGGAACAAGCGTACCCGTAAACGCCATCCCATGGGGAAGCAATTTTGTGGGCTGGTGCCTGGATGGATCAATGCGCTATGAGAATCCGATCTATGTTACCATGGACTCAGACCACAGTTTAATAGCTCACTTCCAAGCTATCGGAGACCCGGGCGCATGCCCAACACTTTTTGTTTGGAACGGCACAGCTTATGTTGACTATGGCGTTGTAGATATTCACGATCCTTCTGGGGAGGATGTTATTCGTGAAGTGTTTATTTTAAAAGAAGATGTGGCGGTAACTAATTATCAGGCGTGTTTCATGCTTAGGGAAGGCTGGCCAGGCTTGAACTTTTCAGAGTCACTCATAGACCAAGTGAAACTGTATGCTATTATCAATGGTAATCGTTACCCATGCCCACTTATAGACGCTATACACAGTACTCAAGGGAATGTTTGGCCTGAGCTAATTTTAAGCGACGAAAAGAAAACCCAAATGCTCCTCCTAGAAACAATAAACCTAACCTTTGCTGTGCCCTACCCAACCAGCCAAACACAAGCCTACACCTTCGTAATCGAAGGATGCAACATGCTAAAACAATAAAAGTGCTTAATCATCAACTTGTGATTTTGACTGAAACACTAGCGTTAGTTTTATCTAATTGTCGTTATTATTGTATCTGCTGCGGAGCATGACGTAAAGAGTGCCACCAATAATCAAGATAGACAATTTAACAAAAAAATTCGGAAACATCATGGCAGTAGACCACCTAACCCTAGAAATAGAAGAAGGAGAAATCCTTGGGCTCTTAGGACCAAACGGCGCAGGTAAAACCACCACAATCCTCATGCTCGCAACAGTGATACGTCCAACAGAAGGCACAGCGACAGTAGGCGCATATGACATAAGAAAAAACCCAGACAAAGTTCGCGGACTACTAGGCATAGTATTTCAAGAACCAAAAATGCTCTGGGTCAGCACACCATGGGACATAGTAAACTGGCACGCAAAAGTCTGCGGATTATCCACGGAAGAGCGCAAACGCAGAGTCAAAGAAGTCCTAGAAGCCTTGGACATGTGGGAACACCGCCGCAAAAACGTCCACGCGCTTTCCGGCGGAATGCGCAAAAGAGTCGAACTTGCCAAAGTTCTCATTCAACGCCCCAAAATCGTAATTGTCGATGAGCCAACAGCTCAAATCGACGTTGTAGGCAAACACCGCATATGGAACATGCTTCGTCAGCTACGTGAAGAAGGAACAACCATAATCCTTGCCACAAATGAACTCTACGAAGCAGATGTGCTATCAGACCGCGTAGCAATAATGCACAAAGGCAAACTGCTCGTGCTCGACATACCTAAAAAACTGAAAGACAACATTCCCGGAGGCGACGTTGTAGACATACAACTGGAGAAGGAAACTCCCCAAAAGATTGTTGAACAGCTCAAAAAGTTTAAGGAAGTTGTAAATGTCTTGCAAGTTAAGCCTTCAAATATACGCGTCTACCTGAACCAAGTCGAAGAGGTTGTCCCGCGAATAATGAACCTTTTCATGAAAGAAAACATGCCAATAGCATCCATTCACATAAGCGAGCCAAGCCTTGATGACGTGTTTGCCCACTATACAGGCTTAACAATAGAGGAAGCCCAAAAAGGCGGAGAGTGAAAGCACGAACAAAGTCCTCTTAGTAGTCGAGAGGGACATCCGCATATTCTTTCAATACAAATTCCTAATCATAATGCGACTAATATGGTTCGCATCACAAATCGCACTGTTCGGACTAATCGCCTCACGCATGATAAACGTCCAAGAAGTGCCAGACTACTTCCGCTATTACGTAGCTGGACTCTCCGTGATGACGCTATATTCCGCAGCCATATTCATTGGATTTGACATCTACGAAGAAGCAGAACACGGCGTGTTCGAATATCTCTTAAGCCTACCAGTGTCAAGAAGACAACTTGTTCTCGGAAGATCAATTGGCGGAGGACTTAGGGCGTTCATTTATGTTGGTCCTATGATAGGAATATCTTTGTATGTTATAGGCGCCGTTAACCCGCTAGGCTTCCTTGTGGCTTTATTTGCGCTTTTTTTGTTCTCCTTTGGAGTTTCTGGAATGAGCATCACGATAGCTGTTATTATAAAATCCAGCGACCGTTTTGACATTTTAATGGGTGTTTTGGATGCTTTAATTGTTCGCTTAAGCACTGCTATGTATCCTCTAGCGTTTGTGCAAGCAGCCAATCCAGTTTATGGTGGAGTTGCTAGTCTCAACCCGGTCACTTTCGCAGCGGACTTGTTCCGCTGGGGCACTGACATAATAACTTTGGACAATCCACTACTGCCATTGCTCGGTGTAATAATCTTCTTCTCAGTTTTCACTTTTGTAGGTATAGTAATCTACGACAAGCGCATTGAAGGAGGCGGTTGGCAATAATGAAGGGAGTCGTGTATCTCCTCGAGCATGATTTTAGAAACTTTTTCCGTTACAAATGGTGGCTTGTGGGGTTAATCAGCATGAACCTAGCTGACTTATTCATAATGGCTATTGTCTACAATCGCATGCTAGATCCTAAATTGGAAAACCAAATCCAAGGGTACTTTAAATTCTTCGCGCCGGGACTTGCCGTTACTGGCTTGTTTGCTTCAGCCTTCATGATTGGGCGCGAGATAAATATGGAACGTCGAAGAGAAGTGCATCATTACATGTTAAGTTTGCCAATGACTAGACTGGAACTGGCGATAGGACGTGTCCTTTCAGGCGGCTTACGTGGAATGCTATACATGTCTCCACTTCTGCTCACATGCTTCATCTCCTTGGGTTTTCCTAACGTGTGGCAGTTCTTCCTAATCTTGGCAGTTTTGTTCCTTTTGGCAGTAGGAATTTCAGGCTTAAGCATAGCAATTGCAGTTTCAACATCGAGCCTTGAAAAATTCATAACCGCGAGAGGTTTGGTTTACTACACTCTTTTCTTCTGCAGCAGTGTTTTCTATCCTCTTTCGCTTATTCAACAGCTTGGACGTGACGGAAAATTTCCTATGGTGCTGGTGACACTCGCTGAAGTTAATCCGTTAAGCACTGCATCAGACATGATTAGGTCTTTTCTGATAGGTCCTCCATTTGAATTCTCTTTCATGTCATTAGTCAGCGTTCTTATTTTTTCGGCAATTTTCACTTTAGGAGCAGCTTTTGCATACATGAAAATAATAGAACGCACATAGCGATTAAGGTTAAATTTATGAAGGGGAACGACGTATTTTCTTTCCTTCCATCCTAAAGGATAAAAATTTGAAGGTTAAATCTATGGATGAAGTGGCGGCTATCTTTGAACCGCAAAAGGTTGTCTTGATAGGCTCAAGCACAATTCGAGAAAAAGTCGGCATGACCTCTCCACAACTTTTCAAAAGCGTAACCTACAACATGAAGAAATTTTTCAGAAAAAAAACCTACATTGTCGACTTGGATGGAAAAACTGGCTACACCACCTTAGATAGGGTGCCGAAAGTTCCAGAACTTGCTGTTGTAATGCTTCCGCCAAAACAGTCAATAACCCATGTGGAAGAATGCGCCAAAAAAGGCGTCAAGGCGTTTGTCTTGATTACTGGAGGATACAAAGATGAACAACGCCAACAGTTGCTCAAGCTTAGACAGAGATACAAAGTCAGAATTTTAGGTCCAAACACCATCATGGGCGTAATAAACACAGCCAACGGTTTAAACACAACATTCGAAAGAAACACCATGCCCAAGAAAGGAAAAATTGCAGTAGTTTCACAAAGCGGCGGAGTAGGCGCTTGCATGCTTGACTGGGCGTGTTTCTACGATGTTGGCATAAGCAAATTTGCTTTTATGGGAGACAAAATAGACGTTGATGATGTTGACCTGCTACGTTATTTAGGTAAAGACGCGAGCACGAAAGTAATATGCCTATACATGGAAGGAATAAAAGATGGAAGAAAATTCATAGAAGAAGCAAGAAAAATCGTCAAGAAAAAACCAATACTAGCCTTGAAAGGCGGAATCACACAAGAATCAGCACACAGAGCCAAATCGCACACTGCTTCAATTGCAGGAAAAGACGAAATTTTTGACGCAGCCCTAAAAAAAGCAGGGATAATAAGGGTTGAAGACATCGAAGAACTAATGAACGTGGCAATAGCCCTTTCTAAACAACCGCCAATGCAAGGAGACAACGTGGCGATTGTAAGCAACGTGGGCGGACCAGCAATTTTGGCGGCAGACGCCGTTGTAAAAAACAATCTTAAACTTGCAACATTATCAGAGAAAGTTAAGAAGAAAATTGAAACTCTCTATTCAGGCGTGGACGCAACTAACCCAATTGACATAATAGCTGATGCAAGAGCAGAAAGATACGAAAAAGTGCTTGAATTAGTGCTTGCAGACAAGAACGTGGATGGCGTCTTAATAATAAACATGCTCAAATCTTGCTTTTTTGAACCAAAAGATGCCAAGGTCATCCCAAAAATAGCTGCAAAATATCCAGACAAGCCGGTTGTGGATGTGCCTACAGGCGGGGAGGACTTTGCACTTGTGTACAAGGTTTTAGGCAATACCAGCATACCATCGTATAATTTGCCAGAAAAAGCTGCAAGAGCCCTAAAAGTTTTGAGAACCTACGGCAAGATTGTTGAAAAGCATTAAATATATCTCTGTAAGCCGAATAGATTCTATTTTGTGGCTGTTGCGTGCCTTGCGTTAGGTGAAAATTTGGCTCAACATTCAAAAAATTCAAGCCAGCAACTATCAAGAGAGATTCTAAATTTTTGCAGACATGTCGCTGGTTCTTGTGAGATAACGGCAGCTTGCACGTGTGGAGATTACGCGTTTGAGTTGACTAATGCAAGGACACAAGTGAAAGTGCTGCTTGTAATTCGTGATTTTCAGCCGCGACTCATGAATTACGTGAACATCTTTGACGACAAAAACATTGTGGTTTCCGCAGTGGACTTGTGGGTTTTTGAAAGAGATATGGATAGAGGATTTTTAGGCGAAGCCTTAGCAAGCATGTTAACTTTTCCATATACGCCTTTGCTAAACAAGAATTACTTGCATGAGCAAGAAGTCAAATTGAAAAAGCGCCTAATCACTGAACTTTTGGAAAGCCTTGTTTTGAATTTTCCTGAACTTTCTTACGAAATTCGCATAAAACCCGAATATTTCATGTATGAAACTCTGTTGAGTCGAGCACGGCTTTTTCCTCCAATGATTCAAGATGTGCTAGGTTTTATGCATAGAAACGCCAAGAAAAAGAATTTAGAAAGTGTTTTGAAGGGGTATTTAGAAGCATTAGAAGAATTAGAAAGAGAAAATGCAATTAGCTTTTCAGAAGGTTACGTTAGAATTTCAAGAAAATTCGCTGATTCGGTTAGAAGCAAAAAAGTTCGCTTCGTAAGTCTTCTTAAAACTGCCCAAAAAGCACAAAGGACGCTGTTCGTATCTTTGCTTAACATTTTTCCAAACATTATGAGTTTCATTTCACAGAATAAAGAAACACTTCTCAAACTTCCAAAAATAACGGAAATAAATTCAAAAACTACTCACCAAATTGAAGACCCACAAGGATACTTGTATGTTCCTACAGCTAGTGGACTTGTGCCGTTAGCCAACAGAATTGATATTGAAGCTTTTGCGAGAAAAATGCTCTCCGTCAAAAAGGACACGAAAGTCAAGATTGAAGAAATTGGCGGCGTTTTAAATGATGTTTATTTGATAAAAGTTTCCAGAGACAGCGAAGAAAGAAAGATTGTTGTTAAAAGCTACAAGGATTTATCTAATTTTAAGTGGTTCCCACTCACATTATGGACTGTTGGAACCAAAACCTTCGCAGTCTCCGGTCTTTCAAGACTTGAAAGAGAATGTGCCATAAACCAGCTTCTATATTCTAACGGATTTGCCGTTCCAAAGATACTCCATGTAAGCCCTAGTGAACGGTTAATTTTCATGGAGCACATTGAAGGAGAAAACCTTGAGAAGATAATAAGAAAAATTGTGAATTCAAAAACCAAAACTGGAACAGAAAAAGAATTAAGCATTATAAGCAGAGTCGCCGAAAAATTCGCTAAGGCACACGCTCTTAACGTTTCTTTAGGCGATACAAAACCAGAAAATATCATGATAGGAAAAAATGGCGAAATCTACCTGCTAGATTTTGAACAGGCTTCACGTAATGGCGACAAAACGTGGGACATTGCAGAATTTCTGTATTATGCTGGACATTACATTCCGCCTTGGGTTGGCACACACTCAGCAGAAATTCTCACAAAAACTTTCATCGAAGGTTACTTGAAAGCTGGAGGAGACGCTAAAGTTGTCAAGAAAGTTGGAAATCCGAAATACACAAAAGTTTTTAGCATTTTCGCATTTCCGCACATAATACTGGCTATCTCCAACATTTGCAAAAACGTAGACAAAAAGAAGGAATTTTGATGGTTAAACGTAAGACTTCCTTAACATTTTATGGCGGAGTAAACGAAATTGGCGGAAACAAAATACTACTTCAAGACGGGGACGCGAAAATTTTCTTTGATTTCGGCATGTCCTTCGCAATGAAAAAAAGGTATTACTCACCTCCATTTCTTTCTCCCCGAAACGAAAAAAGTTTGCAAGAACTGGGGATTCTGCCAAAAATCGAAGGCATCTACAAGTTTGACGAGAAAGCCACAGAAGTTGACGCAGTTTTCATTTCTCATGGGCACATGGACCACTCAGCCTATTTATCCTTCATAAAACGTGAAATCCCAGTTTACTGCGGAGAAACCACAAAAATTATTTTACAAACACTAAGTGAGATGCGCAGAACAGAGTTAGAGTTTAACGTTAAGGACATAGAATTTAAGACGTTCAGAACTGGAAACAAAATAGTTATAGGCGATGTGGAAATCGAGCCAGTCCATGTTGACCATTCCGTTCCAGGCGCTTATGGATTCATTATGCACACTTCCAGCGGAGCCATTGTTTATACTGGTGATTTCAGAGTGCACGGAGCAAAACCTCAAATGACACTGGAGTTTGTCGAAAAAGCAAAAGCTGCTAAACCAGCCGCTGTTATCACCGAAGCAACAAACATGACCGGCGCATCTGTTTCTTCAGAAATCGATGTTGAGAGTAAGTTGGACAGTATTGTTGAACAAGCTAATGGAATAGTGCTCGCCAATTTTGCTTCCACGGATGTGGATAGACTAAATTCGTTTTACCGAATTGCAGAGAAGAACAAGCGCTGTCTAGCTGTTTCACTAAAGCAAGCCTACTTGTTGAAAGCACTTCATAAGGACAAGCGGTTAAGGGTTCCAGACTTGGAAGATAAGAACATTTTGATTTTTCGAAAATCGAAGAAAACAAAAGACAAGTGGGAAAACCAGATAATGGAGCAATATCAAGACAAAATTAAAAACGCCTCCGACGTTTCGAAGCAACAATGCGAACTAATTTTAGCCTTATCCTTCTACGATTTGGAGGAACTTGTGGAAATTAATCCGAAAGCAGGAAGCTGTTATGTTTTGTCTGCTTCTGAACCCTTCAATGAGGAAATGGAATTAGACTATGAAAAACTTGTCAACTGGCTTGGACATTACGGTTTGCCGCAGTATCACGTTCACGTGTCTGGACACATAATGCCACTGCAACTAAGAAACGTGCTGAAAGAAATAAACGCAGCCCAAATCTTTCCAGTCCACACGGAAAATGCAGAACTCTTTGCTAAATTTACAAGCGACCTAAAAAGTAAGACAATACTGGTTGAGAAAGAAAAGAAATACGAAGTTTAGCCCTTAAGCTTTGGACCCCTATTTTTAGTATAGTAAGGCAGTTTGCTTGTTCTGAAAATAACAAGTTTATCTTTAAACTCTGCAAGATAAGCTAAAACAAGTTTCTTACCTTTTTCAGTTAAGGCATAAACTGGAATGGTAACGCCTAATTGTAGAAGCGCTTTTTTGCCGATTTCCTTTCGCATAAGCGTTGAAGCGCTTGCGCACGCAATGTCTGCCTTAGCAATGTATTTAATGTCATTTTTGCTTACACAAGTATTACACACAGAAAACACCAAAGCATCCAAGCCAGCAGTCCTCTCGAACTTTCTAATTTCGCTCACTGCTTTGGCTTGAAAACCAGCGATGCTCACGGCAATGCGTTTAAAACCCAAATTAGAAGCTCGTTTAACGCCTTCCACTTGGTTAATTCTGGCATTGGTTTTATCCAAAACAATTCCATCACTTGCCTCAATATACTCGATAATTTCCTTAATGGGTGAAGTTTTAATTATGCCAGTTAACCGTGCGCCTATGGCTTGGGCGAGGTTGCCATTTGCAGTTATAACCGTGCCAGCGCCTTCACAGACAATGACCGCGCATTCAACAAGCCCTTTTTCCAACCAGACCTTCATCATCTCTGACGCGCCATAAGCTACTATGGATTCGGAGTCAAAAACCCTTCGTGCGCAACAAAAACCATAACCGGTAATCTTCTTTTCCACACTTTTTCGCACAGTTTCCGATTCAATCGTTTTAGAGCCATACAAAGCTTCATGTAAGGGACAATGCTCAACAGTAGGCTCAGTTAAGACTTTAACACCCTTTTCTGAAATTCGCACCCGAGCACCGCAACAGTAGATTTCGTGTTCACCTGATACGCATGAAATTTGCTTTTTCATTTATTCGCACACATCTCATGTTCTAATGGGTTAACAAGTTTTGAGATTATGATTAAATAACATTTTTCAATAAAAGAGAGAAAAGAGGTTAAAGCGTTTCATGGTAGTGTTCGAGTATAATCGTAGCATCAGCTTTGTCAACATAGCCATCATAGTTAAGGTCTGCTTGCTCATTCCAGTTCGGATCGCCAGGCTGGCTAAGATAAGCGGCATCCCACGCTGTTAAATCGCCTATGTCCACTATTCCATCACCATTCACATCGCCTACAATTTTGAGCTTTACTGTTCCATCTTCCAACGTGTTATCGGCTATGTTTGCTTCATTTGGTAGTATGCTTGCTTCGGCTCTGATGACATACAAATCAAGACTTGGCGGTACGGTATTAGTGTCCCAGTTGAACGTTAACGTAGTGTTTTCCTTAGGCAGAAGGTCAATCACATTCTGTGTAGCTATGAGCGTTGAGTTGTAGAATAGGCTGACAGAGAAACTTTCAGGTATGTCTCCATCATTGAGAACGGTGACATTTATAGGGATGACACGTCCCACGTAAGTTTCGTGGTAAAGAACTGAAACATCTTGAATAGCGATGTTTCTTACGAATATTCTTACGAAACCATCTTGTGTTTCATGAGGGATAGGCGTTCCTGCATTATCCTTAATTGCAGAAGATTCAAAGTGTAACGGAGATGTTCCGTAGCCTTTTACGAAAAATTTGATTTCCATAAGTGCCGTATTAGTATTTATAGTCACTGCATTTGTATATGTTAAGTTAACCCAAACATACCCTACAACATCATCCACATCCACATTCGTGTTAGGATATTGCCCTTGAACTAACTGCTTAGTCACTTGCCTGACTGAAAGTACATTCGGATTGAAAGTTAGATTAAACTCGCAATTTTTCATGTTTACAACGGCATCTATCATTATCTTTACGACAATAGAGTCGCCTGGTAGAATTGTAGGATCTTCGATGCTTGGCGGGTCTACATAAAGAGTTGTGCCTGACGGACTTGTTTGAGCGAACAATGTTGTTAAAGTGAGCGATAATGTTACAAAGAGAATCATAGCTGTTACTAGGGGTGTTCTAATTTTTCCTCTCAAATTTCCACCTAAGGATATCTTACTTTCAGCTTCTTAATTAAATTTCCATTATCGCATTTATTAATAATCAAAAATCCGAAATTGTTCTGCAAAAGAAAAAGACTGGAATCACTTTTGCTATTCTTTGTTTGTCGCCTCGTTAATTTGCTGTTCCATCATGTGTCCGTGACAGTAGATTAAGGCTTTCTTAACGCCGGCGACGGTTAAAGCTGCGTTTTTAATGTCCATGGCAAGTTTGAAAGCGATTGGGCAGAAGGGGCTTGAAGGGACAAATTCTACCTTGACAACGCCTGAATTTTCTTCTTTTACATTCGTTATCATCTGCATTTCAGCAAAAGTCAGACCAGTCTCGGGGTCAACAACTTTGCCGACGGCTTCACGTACTTTGTCTTCTAATTCCGTCAAACTCTACACACCTACTTCTTTTTATATAGAAAACGAATGAATAATATATAAACCGTTGCATGAACTTTACAAATCTTTTCCTTTTCTTTTCTGGTACATACGCCAACTCAAAGTCATAGTTCTGGGATGCGAAGCTTTCACCTCATCCAACCGAGGGACAGCAGTGTTATGCGGCGCTTTCAGAACTATTTCTGGGTTTGTGTAAGCTTCTTCGCATATTTTCTGCATAACCTCAGCGAAGTGGTCAAGTTCTTCCTTCTCAACGGTTTCTGTAGGTTCGATCATTAAGGCTTCATCAACAATCATGGGAAAATAAATTGTTGGTGCGTGTATTCCATGGTCAAGCAAACGTTTAGCAATATTCAAGGCTGAAACGCCAGTCTCGTTTTTTAGAGTTTTAGCGCTGAAGACGCACTCGTGCTTTCTCGGTTTTTCAGTGTTGTATGGAAGCGTTAACCCTCTAATTTCTTTAAGTTTCTTCACAAGGTAATTGGCATTCAAAACGGAGATTTCAGCAACTTCCTTCAACCCCTCAAAGCCCAAACTTAAAATATACGCATAAGCCCTCAACAAAACTGCAACATTTCCATAGAAACTCCGAATTTTTCCGATACTGTCTGGTCTGTCATAATCAAAATGATAATGTTTGCCATCAAAAACTATTCGGGGAACAGGCAAAAACCTAGCCAATTCTTTAGAAACGCCTACTGGTCCTGCTCCTGGACCGCCTCCGCCGTGAGGTGTGCTAAATGTTTTGTGAATGTTTATGTGGACTATGTCGAAGCCCATGTCACCTGGTCTAGTTTTGCATAAGATTGGATTTAGGTTTGCTCCATCATAGTATAGGAGCCCGCCAGCCTCGTGAACAATCCTAGCTATTTCATCGATGTTCTTTTCAAAAATGCCAAGCGTGTTTGGATTAGTAAGCATCAGTCCCGCAGTTCGTTCAGAAACAGCCGCTTTCAATGCGCCTAGACTAACGCAGCCATCATCATCTGACGGAACAACTACCACGTTGAACCCAGCCATGGTTGCGCTTGCCGGATTCGTGCCGTGAGCCGAGTCTGGAACGATTACTTCGGTTCGCTTTTCATTTTCGCCTTTAAATTTGTGATATGCTCGCATGAGTAGGGTTCCCAGAAACTCTCCATGTGCACCTGCAGCTGGTTGTAAACAAACTTCGTAAGTACCGGTTATCTCAGCGAGCCAGCGCTCAAGTTTGTAGAGGATTTCGAGAATACCTTGCACGGTGCTTTCGTCTTGATATGGATGAATCATATTTATGGCTGGCAAGCTTGCCAGATTTTCATTTATTTTTGGGTTGTATTTCATTGTGCAGCTTCCAAGCGGATAGAAGCCAGAATCAACGCCGTAATTCATTTCAGATAAACGTATGAAATGGCGGGTAACTTCAGCTTCTGAAAGTTCCGGAAGATTTGGCTGAGTTGCTCGTTGCATATTCTCGGGTATAGCTGTCTTCAAGTCTCCGATGGCTATCTTGATTTCGTCTTCGACTTTTGGCAGAATGTGCCCTACGCGCCCACTTCTTCCTATGTTAAAAATCACGGGTTCATTCCAACTTGCTTGCTTATACATATAATCATCACCTATCTTGCCAAAATTTTCTCTAAAGCTTCTGCTAGACGCTCAATTTCCTCTTTTGAATGAATTTCAGTTACACAATAGAGAGCGGTTTCGCCAAGCTCAGGAAACTCTAGAGAAAGGTTTTTGCCACCATGGATTTGGTGTTTAAGAAGAAGTTTTCTATGAACTTCTTCTACGCGAGATTTAGTGCCGTCAAAATTGACTGTGAACTCTTTGAAATGAGCAGATTTGAAGACTGGCGCTTTTACGCCGTCGATTTTTGAGAGCAAATGCATGGCATAATTGGCTTTGTACATTATTGCTTCACCAAGTTTACGAAAACCTTGAGGACCAAGTAAAGCCATATAAACAGCCGATGCTACGGCGCACAATGCTTCGTTAGAACAAATGTTAGATGTTGCTTTTTCACGTCTTATGTGTTGTTCACGCGTTTGCAAGGTCATGCAAAATCCTTGTTTGCTACCGTCGGTAGTCGTTGTTAACCCAATTATGCGACCGGGTATTTGCCTAATCAAGTTCATGTCATCACGGCAAGCGAAAATTCCCAGAAGTGGACCGCCAAAATTCATAGGATTGCCTAAAGGTTGAGCCTCACCGATGGCAATGTCTGCACCGTAGTCGCCAGGAGGCTTCAAAATGCCGAGTGATGTCGGGTCAACACCAACTATTACAAGGGCACCATGTGCATGTGCTTCGTTACTAATTTCATTGACTTGGGTCTCGATGAAACCTAGATAGGAGGGATTTTCGATGTAAACGGCTGCTGTCTTATTGGATAATTTGTTTTTTAAATCTTCAAGGCTTATTTGTCCAGTTTCTCGGTCGTAGGCTATTTGCTGCGTTTTTATTCGTGCCGGCTCAGCATAAACATTTAAAGTTGCGGCTCTTTCCGGGTGGATAATCTTTGGAATTAGAAGTTCGTTTCTTCCAGTTACGCGTACTGCCATACGTGCAGCTTCGCCTAAAGCCGAAGCCCAATCATACATGGAACAGTTTGCAACGTCCATGCCAGTTAACTCGCAAATTATACTCTGATACTCGAAAAGTGCTTGAAGCATGCCCTGCGAAATTTCAGGCTGATAAGGCGTGTAAGCCGTGAGAAATTCGCTGCGTTGAACTATTTCCTTCACAACCACGGGTACATAATGCGGCCAACACCCAGCGCCTAAAAAAACTGACATGTCACTGCATGTCTTGTTCTTTGAAAGCAAAGCTTCAACATGCCTTTTAACTTCAAACTCAGATAAAGCCTCAGGAAGATTCAATGATTTTCTCAACTGATATTTTTCGGGAATATCCGCATATAGCTCATCAATGCTTTTTATGCCGATTTCTTGCAGCATTTCTTGTTTGATTTCTGGTTGAGAATTTGGTATGTATGGATGATTATGCCTACTCAATGTTTTCACCATGGCGAATTAAACACTAAATCGTGGTATGTTCTTTAAGTTTTCTAAGTTTTAAGAGGAAATGCTACGTTCTAGGATGTTCAGATTTAAGGTTAATATTGTATTCCTTTTGTTGCAACCATTTCTTTCAAATGTTTAATGTCAACTATTTCGTTTACAAAATCTGCACGGTCTATCAGTTCCTTCGGAGCAAACCTTCCGGTCAATACGACATCAGTTTTTTTAGGAACCTTGTCCAGTAACTTCAGAACTTCCTTTACATCCAGAAGTTTACAGTACAAAGCAAGGTTAATTTCGTCTAAAACCAGCAGATGCGGCTTCTTTTCCTTAAGAATTTTCTCAGCAAACCTTAACGCTTTATACGCCAGTTTCTTGTCTCGTTCGTTCAGATTGTCTAACCCATGCCACCCTTTTCTGCCAAACTGATAAATCTCATAATAAGGCATAAGCATCTTTTGAATCTTGTATTCGCCAGTGTTTTTCCACCACTTCAAGAATTGAATTATGACAACTTTGTGTTTGTGTCCAATTGAACGAAGAGCCAACCCCAAAGCGTTTGTAGTTTTTCCCGCACCAGTCCCGGTATAAAGGTAGACATAACCCATTAGGTTTCCTCTTTTTCGCAATCTCTCTTATGCTTAAGCGGTATTATAAGTTTTAAATATGATTATGACTTCATGTTTGTCACGGAGAAAAAGCAGATGAAATATGACTATGATGCGCTACTGAAAAAAGCGCGTTCCCAAATTCCAGAAATTACTTCAAAACACGAACGACTAGAACTGCCTAGATTGAACCATTCAGTTATTGGCATGCGCACAATAATCTATAACTTCAAAGAAATTGCAGAAGCATTAAACCGTGATCCACAGCATTTGTTGAAGTTTTTGACACGTGAAACCGCCACTGCAGCGACTATACAGGAGTCGCGAGCTATTTTTAAAGGAAAATTCTCACATGAAACTATAGAAAGACTCTTACAAAGATACATGGAAACCTTCGTTACATGCCCAGTTTGCAAGCGTCCCGACACAAAGATTGTAAAAGAGAAGCGACTCTCATTTCTAGTATGCGAAGCATGCGGAGCAAGGTCAGCAGTGCAACAACTCTAACATGAGCGGCTAACAATTGGATGTCTACATTAAACTTCGGAAAATCGGCAATAACGTACTATTGGCCATGTGCGACGCTGAGATTCTCGGAAAAACCCTCTGCGAAGGCAAAATAGTTTTTCAAGTCAAAGAAGAGTTTTACAAAGGCACAAAAGTAAGCATTGAAGAAGCTATGGCTATGATAGAAAACTCAACAATAGTGAATATGGTAGGTGCAAATGTTGTTAAAAAAGCTGTGGAAAAGGGATACGTGCATCCTGAAGCAATTCTTAATATAGAGGGGATACCACACGCGCAAATAGTGAAGATGTAGACTTTGTGCTAATTAATTTATGTTAAAAAAAACTTGAAGTTTCATGTGCCTAATAGCATAATGACACTGCTTTTGCACATGCTAAAACGCAATTTTCAAGGGCAAAACTTAACTTTGAAAACCGATAGGAAAAGATTGCTGGTAACCACCGTGCTAAAAGAAATCGAACTTCTTAAAAAACTATCAAACGCTTTTGGACCTTCAGGAAACGAGGAAGATGTGGCGGAGATTCTTAAAACCGAACTTGAAGGATACGCTGATGAAACGCATGTTGACAAACTTGGAAACATATTCTTTTATCATAACGGAAAAGAAGGTTATCCCAAAGTTATGCTTTCGGCTCACATGGACGAAGTAGGTTTCATAGTCACATTCATAGAAGAAAATGGCTTTCTACGGTTTGAAACGCTCGGAGGCATAACAAATAACATCCTACTTGGACAGAGAGTACTCCTTAAAGGAGAAAAAGGCTACTTAAAGGGAATAATTGGAACCAAACCACCTCACATAATGACGCTTGAAGAACAAAATAAAGTAATACCCAAAGAAGACCTATTCATCGACATAGGCGCCGACAACTTCAACCAAGCACAAGAAAAAGGCGCAGAAGTGGGCACGCTAGGCGTTTTTGATGTTGAATTTACAGATATAGGCGACGGGTATTTTAGGGGTAAAGCATTTGATGACAGAGCCGGATGCACAGTTCTTGCAGAAGCGTTCAAATCTATGAAAGATTCGCCATACAACATTGTAGCTGTTGGCTCTGTTCAAGAAGAACTCGGATTGAGAGGAGCAAGAACCGCGGCTTGGCAAGTAGACCCAGATTATGGATTAGCCTTAGAAGGAACATTCGTTGCTGATGTCCCGAATACCAGACCAGACAGAGTCTCATCAAAAATTAAGGGAGGCCCCGTCATAACAATATTGGACAAAACGGTTTTCACTCATCCTGTTATCCTTAAAACTCTAATTAAAGTGGGAAGAAAAGAGGCTATTCCCTTTCAGTTCAAGAAAGTGCCGATGGGCGGAACAGACGCGGGCGCAATTCATCTCACGAAGGCAGGTGTGCCAAGTGGAACCGTAGCAGTTCCTTGCAGATACATTCATGGACCTGCCTCAATCATGCACATTGAAGATTTAAGGAACGCTATAAAACTTGTAACGGAATTTGTAAAAGCCATCTCGGTAAAGTAAGGATAAAAGTAAAATCTATTGTTGAAATACTTGGTTGAATGAGCATAACTTTTAAGGAAGTTATATACTTCTTTTAGAAGAATACATTTGAGGTGCTTAGGTGGGCAAGAAGAAGGTCCTAACAGAAGAAGAATTAAGCGAAATGATATATCCATCCGCAAATGACATCTTAGGAGTAGCTGTTAAACTGCTTGGCTTTGACCGTGTTTTAGTTAAGTGCCAAGACGGGCACGAACGTTTATGCCGTATTCGCGGAAAAATGAAAAGACGGGTTTGGATACGAGAAGGAGACGTTGTATTGGTTTCCCCATGGGATTTCCAATCTGACAAGAGGGGCGACTTGATTTGGCGTTACACCAAAGCTCAAGCGGAGTTGCTTCGAAAAAAGGGCTATTTAACCATCTAAATTTTTGTGTGTACATGGGGAAATAAGTGTGCCTTTTGAAACACGTGTTGAAAAAAGACTTCGAAGAAAAGAAAAACGTTATGAAACCGAGCAGTTAATGAAGGAAAAACGAAGCGAAGAGTATGAAGCTTTAGAAGAAGTTTTTGACCGCTCCACATTGATGGTAATCTACGATTTTTTGAATAAGGGAACAATAAACGAAATATATGGTGTTGTTAAGGCTGGAAAGGAATCACGGGTTTACTGGGGAAAAGACAGGCAAGGAAACGAATTGGCAATAAAAATTTACTTAACTGTTTCAGCCGAATTCCGAAAAGGCATTCTCAAATACATTGAGGGTGACCCGAGATTCACAGGCCTAAGGCGTGACACGCGCTCGCTGATTTTTGCGTGGGCTCAGAAGGAATATAAAAACTTAGAGTTGGCAACGAAGGCAAAGGTGAGAGTGCCAAAACCTATTGCCGTGAAAAACAATGTGTTGATAATGGAGTTTATAGGCGAAGAAGGGGTTACTGCTCCGTCAATGAAGGAACTTCCGCCAAAGAATCCAGAGAAAACTTATCAAACATTGTTAGGTTATCTGAAAAAATTGTACACCAAAGCCGAACTTGTCCATGGAGATTTAAGTGAATACAACATTATGATTTGGAGAGGACGCCCGGTGTTATTTGACATGTCCCAAGCAGTTCTTACATCGCATCCTATGGCAGAATTTCTCTTGCGCAGAGACTTGACAAATTTGAACAAATTTTTCAGTAAGCTGGGCGTTGAAGTTTCATCAGTAGAAGAATGTTACAGGAAGGTTACAAGTCTTGGCGAAACCTAGCGCGTTCGTTAGAATACCAAAAGAGCGAGTAGGCGTTTTAATAGGACCGGAAGGCAAAACCAAAAAAAGCATCGAAGAAAAACTTATGGTTCAGTTACAGATAGACAGCGAAACAGGCGGCGTAACGCTCACGCTTAGTGAAAAAGCTGAAGACCCAAGCTTGCTTTTCAGAGCGAAAGATGTTGTGACAGCCATTGGAAGAGGTTTTTCTTCTGAACATGCTTTCCGCTTAATCCGTGATGAAGACGCCATTCTAGACGTTATAGACTTGCGAACTGTTTTCGGAAAGTCTGAATCAGACATTCGTCGCATCAAGGGGCGAATAATAGGAATGAATGGTAAAACCCGCAAGACCATAGAGGAATTGACGGACACTAATATATCTGTTTATGGACACACGGTCAGCATAATTGGAAGCATGGAGCAAGCACAAGCCGCAAGAGAAGCCATCCAAATGCTGATAGAAGGAAGTTTACACAGCACAGTGTACCGCTATCTTCACAGAAAACGCAGAGAGCTCAAAAAGAAAATGCTCGAGCTTTGGAAAAAACCATCCGAAGAATAACGTAAAAGCTGGCGAGCTCGCGCACTCAAGATCCCAATCATTTTGGAATCAGCGGGGCCAGAGTCGTCATCGCCCACCATGCAAAAGTAGACCTTGAACTTAAATAAAAAGGTATAGGAATCAAGCTTAGGCGTGTTGGAAAGGTAATGTTAAAACATATTCATGTTGTTCCCTTGGCTGCGGAAAGCTTCGGCGTAAGGTCAATGTGCACTTACGTTGAAACTCCAGACGTGAAAATTCTTCTGGATGCTGGAGTTTCGCTTTGTCCATATCGTTTCGGTTTGCCTCCGCATTCGCTCGAATTTAAAGCTATAGAAGGTTGCCGTAGAAAAATTGCGGAAGCTGCAGAGCGTGCGGAAATTGTAACGGTGAGCCATTACCATTTTGACCATCACACGCCTTCTTATGAAGATTGGCTATGTAATTGGACAGAAGCAAACAAAACTGCCAAGCAGATTTATGAGAGGAAAACTGTTCTGATAAAAAACCCTAAGGAAAAAATCAATTACAGCCAAAGACGCAGAGGATGGATGTTTCAGAAAACAAGTGGAAAATACGCGGAAAAACTTGAGATTGCAGATGGAGAAACCTTCGTTTTCAATGACACAAAGGTCAAATTTTCTGAGCCAGTCCCGCATGGACCGGAAAACTCAGAGTTAGGATGGGTTTTAATGGCAACAATTGAATTTAACGGGGAGAAATTGATGTTTGCGCCAGACGTTCAAGGTCCGATGTCAAATCAAACGCTCTCCATGATTCTTAGAGAAAAGCCGCAATTGTTAATGATTGGTGGACCGCCACTATATTTAGCGGGCTTTAAAGTTGACGAAAAGCAAATTGAAACTGGACTGAGAAATCTTGAAAGAGCGCTCAGAACCATACCATGCAGCATATTGGAACATCACATTCTTAGAGATGAACATTGGCGTGAAAAAACAAAAAATGTTCTAGAAGAGGCAAAGAAAGCGGGATGTAAGGTCGTGACGGCGGCTGAGTTTTTGGGTGAAAAGAACGCTTTCTTAGAAGCTTTCAGAAAAAAGCTTTTCGTTGATAACCCTCCTTCAAAAGAGTTTGAACAATGGATGCGCATAAATGATAAGGAGAAGAAGCATTTTAAGCCTCCAATTTAATCCTTAACTATTTTTTCCAATTCAACTAAATCCTCAAGCAATCGATTACAACGTGCTCCATAGAAAGGCGCTGAAATTTCTCTTTCTCCTAGCGCATGCTGTAATTCTTCCATAAAAATCCCCGAATCCTTTGCATTTAAGTCATCTGCTACATTACAACTTGGACTTCCCGCAACGCCTATCACAAGTTTCAACCTTACGCCGCACGTCTCATATTCTTGAATTTGTTTCGCAATGTCTTCTGCGATTTTCTTGCAATGTTTCCGAAAAGTTGCTGTGCTATATTGTTCTTTGGTTTGTGGCGGTCTAGATATTCCCGCATAGGTTAGTTCTGGACACGGCAACTGAATAATACCTAAATTTTTGCCTATTAAAAAATCTACAATTTCTGTTATTGCACTTGATTTTTCAGCTAATCCAAAAACGCGAGAGTTTTGGTTGAGGATGCAGTGTGCAACTAAAGCAATTTTTCCACTTCTATTATCCTTAAACATTTGAACAACCTTCCACAATTATTTTAGAAGCATGCTTAATAGTGCTATATCTTCGCGTTTTCCGCTTTTCTTAATCAATTTTTTACGCACACTTTCAACTTTGAATCCGACTTTCTCTGCAATCCTTATCATCGCTTTATTTGAAAATAGAGTTTCCGCCTCAAGTTTCATAAGTCCTTCTTCTTGTGCTCTTGCTACTCCAGCTTTCAGCAGTTGTGTTCCGAAACCCGTATTCCAGTAGTCTGGGTGAACTGTTATGCCAACATTTCCAACACGCATTAAGCATTTAGTTTCACAGAGTATTCCAAGAAAACCCGCAACTTTTCCGTTTAATTTTCCAACAAGAAAAATTTGGTCCTTTTCCATTGGAAGTTTCCTGATAGCCTTTTTAAATAATTCATACATTTCGCTTTTGTCACATGTGCGGACGCTAAGATTCCATTTTACCACGTCAGGATGCGTCTCCATTTCCGCAAGTGCCCACAAATCCTCATCCTTAAACACATAACTTTTACCATCGATTATTTGAAAGGACATTCTCACACCCATATCTAACCCGGGTACAGTCACTGTAGATGGGGCCGGGGCCGGGATTTGAACCCGGGCGCTAGGCTCCACAGGCCTATAGGCTACCAAGCTACCTCACCCCGGCCACTCGCGATTGGCTTCGACCATTTTTAATTAGTTTGATGTTTATTTACGTTTTCGAAAGATGCATGGATGTTTTTATAGGATATCATACATCTTCAACAGTAACAGTCACTGGTGATTGGTGTGAAGGAATATGACTTGATAGTAATTGGCACGGGTTCCGCAATGGAAATTGTGAATACAGCAATCCAGAAGAACCCACACATAAAAGTTGCTATCATAGATAAAGATGAACCGGGCGGTATTTGTCTCACGCGAGGCTGTATACCATCAAAAATACTGTTGTACTCAGCCGAGCTAATAAGAACCCTAGAAAACGCGGAAGAGCTTGGCGTGGATGTTGAAGTTAAAGAGGTAAATTTTGGAAAAATAATGGATAGGATGAGAACTCTTGTCAACAAAGAAATAGATGCCATAAGAAATGGACTTTCCCATTCCAAAAACGTAGATTACTACCCTGCCAAAGCAGAATTCGTCGCTCCTTACACGTTAAATGTCCAAGACAACACAATAACCTCAAAAATGATTATCCTATGCACAGGCTCAAAACCCACTATTCCGCCAATAAAGGGCCTCGAAAAGACAGGCTATCACACAAGCGATACAATCCTCAAAATGAAAAAACTACCACAAAGCATTGCCATAATCGGAGGAGGATATATAGCAGCGGAATATGGGCACTTCTTCTCTGCAATGGGAGCAAAAGTCACCGTGATTGGCAGAAACCCCCGATTTTTGCCAGAAGAAGAACCGGAAATTTCGGCACTTGCCGAAAAAGAGTTAGGAAAGCACATGAGGATAATTGTTAATCATGAAGTGCGTGAGGTAGAAAAAACATCATTTGATGAGAAAAAACTTGTCGCTTTCGATAGGGAAAGCAAAAGAACAGTCGAAATAATAGCTCAAGAGATACTGGTTGCTACTGGAAGAAGCTCAAACACGGACATACTTAATCCAGAAAAAAGCGGAGTGAAAGTGGACAAAGACGGGTGGATTCAAGTCAATGAATATTTGGAAACTTCACAACCAAACATCTGGGCGCTTGGCGATGCAGACGGCAAATATCAATTCAAGCATGTAGCAAACTACGAAGCACTCATCGTATATTACAACGCCATATTGAAAAATAAGGTAAATGTAGATTACCACGCCGTCCCTCATGCTGTCTTCACGTACCCCGAAATCGCAAGCGTAGGCCTTAAAGAAAAAGAAGCAATAGAAAAATATGGTAAAGACAAGGTGTTAATCGGCTTCCACAGGTATCAGGACACAGCCAAAGGAGAAGCCATGAATATAAAAGGGGATTACTTTGTCAAGATAATCGTGGAAAAAGGAAGCATGAAAATCTTGGGAGCTCACATTATAGGGCCACACGCTTCCATGCTCATACAAGAGATAATAAACGTAATGTACGTCCCTGAACAAAGCGCATTACCCATAATGACTGCAATGCATATTCACCCAGCTCTAAGCGAAGTTGTACAAAAGGCGGTTGGTTCCCTCATGAACCCGGACATATACCATCACATCATAGAAGAACACTATCAGTTATCAACCAAATAAGCACAGCAAAATTTGGAGGACACATGAAAAATTCTTAGCAAAGTTTTTCTTACGCCCGATTCTGTATCTATATGAGAATCACATGTCTAAGCACAATGTCGGCGAGGCCTTCTCCGCAGGAATCGGTTTGGCTTTAGGACTGACTATGGCACAATGCATGTCTCAAGCTATTAAACCGCCAGAAAGACTCATCAAACAAGTTATCGTCTGCTTACGATGCGGTAACAAGAACCCGGTTGAAAACAAGTTCTGCGGACAATGCGGTCAATCCTTATATCCACCACCGCTTACTCAATGCTCAAAATGTGAAGCAACTGTTCCTTCAAACATGAATTTTTGTGGAAACTGTGGCTCTCCGTTAAAAGAAGTAAAGAAAACTAGAAAAAAGAGAAGCTAAACGCGTCTTTAGCCTAGTTTTTCTCCGCAGTTGCCGCAGAACTTTGTTCCGGCTGGATTCTTCGTGTTACATTTTGGACAAGTTATTTCGTTGGTAGCTGGTTGAGCAAGTGGAGTGCCACAGTTCCCGCAGAATTTCGTACCCGCAGGATTCACAGCCTTACATTTAGGGCAAATAACCTTTGCTTGCGGAGCCAAACTTGCACCGCAGTTACCGCAGAATTTGGTTCCAACTGGATTTTTGGCACCACAGCTTTGGCAAATTATTAGCTGTTGAGGTTGACCAGCTTGTGCTTGCTGCATCTGTTGAGTCATCATGTAGGGCATTGTTAAGCCCATTCCAGCGCCTAGACCCGCAGCAGCCGCGCCTCCTCCTTCGCTTCCTTTGAGTTCTGTTGCTGTTTCTTTCATGTATTGCATCATCATGGCTTGGGCGCCCATTCCAGACGCGAATCTTCTGGCTTCTTCTGGGATTTTGACGCCTTCGAAGATGCAGTCTATAACTTTTAAGCCGACCCTTGCCGCTTCATCACTTATTTTTAATGTTACTTTATCCGTGGTAGCGTCAACATTTTTCACAACCGTGAATATGTCATGGTTGCCAAACTCGTTTATTATACGTTCATTTATGAAACCGCGAATGTAGTTTTCAACATCTCTGGATGAGCTAGCGCCGCGGTTGCCGAAGAATTCAACAACGAAAAGTTTAGGGTCTTCAACTTTGTAGAGCATGTAGCCAAAAAATCCCAGTTCAGCTTGATATTTTATGTCGCCGCTTGGCGCCGAGTAAGCTGTGCCGCCGAAGTTTGCTCTAAATTGGCTGTTGCTAACGAAAACAACTTCACAGTCAAAAATGTCACCTATTATACGTAGAGCTTTAAGCGCTGCAGTCAAAAGTGGAATATTATTGCTTGTAATTGTGTGTCTTCCCGGTCCAAAAACATCATACGCTTTGCCGTCTCGGAAGAAGACAGCCCACTGATTTTCCTTAACTATGACTTGACTTCCATATTTTAGCGAAAGATTCGGGAATCTGTAGGCTATATCTTCTGCGCCTGCATAGTCCCATGACACTTTCTCAATAACTGGCATTCACCTTACACCTCCAACGGTCTGAACTGTTTTTCTCTTTCATCCCATTTAGATTCAAACGTCAGTATTAAGGATTTAATGTTCTTAGCTTTAGCTGCCGCTTCTGTCCAGTTTTCAGCTTCGCTGTCCTTGTGGAGTTCGTTCACTGCGTTCACTACTGCTTCGATATCATCGCTTAATGCCTTGTCGTAATTGAAAACTCGCGCTAACTCGGTTTCTCTTATGTGTCCCTTTCGGTCCATCAAGCCGGCATATCCATAGTCTGCGTGGTGAACTTTTTCGGCGATTCTGTCTATGATTTGTATGACTTTTTTGAAGTCGTCTGTGGCTTTTCCAGCGTTTAAAGCTGCCAAGTAAAGTTCTTCCCATCTGTGGCGTAGCGTTTTGAAGTCAGAGTAGTATAGGTCTCGGAGTTTCTTATCTAATTCGCGTATGTCTTCTTTTGTTGCGTATCCTAAGCCGAACACGTTCTGGATTTTAGCAAGTATTCCTTGCTTGTCTTTCATTTTTTCTATTGTTTCTTTTTCTGACATTTTTCATCCTTCTAACCGATGCTAAATAAGGGTCTTCCTCCACCTAAAACTTTCCCTTCGCAACCATCTACTGCAATAACGTAGTTTTCTCCCTTTAAAGTGTAGTGGACAAACCAGACCGGTGCGTGTACTAGTTCAGCTTCTCCAAGAGTCACGTTTACACTACATGTTTCGAGAGTGTCAACTTTACCGCTTGCAATTAGCCGTTCTTTGGCTTCAATTTCCGTTCGAATTTTGGCTTTAGCTTCTTCCTCGTTTAGTTCTATGTTGAGAAATTCAGCGTCCTGCGGAACTTTGCCCACATCAAACGGGGTTTTTCTAGCGGCTGGTACATCATAATAGTTAATCTCGCTTATCATTGTTCGCCTAGCTAATGTTGGCCAAATGTAAGTGTTGGAGAATGAGTAAGAAACATGTCTTGGCGATTTGTCCTTTTGCTGCGTCTCAGCATAAGCCTTAGCTCCAGCGAGAATTAGTTTTCCAAACTTTGCCAGTCCGCTTGACCGTTTGTCGCTTACGGCTTCTTGTGCTTGGTGAATTTCTCCCATGGCCCCTGTGCCAGTAACGCCTTTCAAGAACGTGTTTGTCGTAGCCTGGCAAACCCAGAAGGGAACATAACGCAATTTCACATCCGTGATTTGAGCGTCTTTTGAAACGCCAACCCTGAAAATGCCCTTGTCCATGTATTTTCGTGCAGCGTCAACTGCTTGTTGAGAAAGAAGACGATTCTCTAACATACTGTGAGCTTTTAGTTCTTCTCTTGAAGCCACAGTCATTGTGAAACCGCAATATCTACACGTAAATATCAAGTCTTCTTGCGTCACAGTGATTGGAGCGCCACATCTACTGCAATTGGTAGGTAAAGGCTGTGCGGGTTTGGGAGCAGGAGGCGGAGGAGCAGTTTGAGGAGGCATTGCAAGTGCGGCTGGTTGTGGGGGCGTCGGTGGTGCAGGTATTTGTTCTGTGTAACTTTTGAAGGCTTGAGGATTCTTAGCTGAAGCTAGAATTGCGTCTTCAATGATGAACCACGCTTCTTGGTTATCTTCTCTAACGCCGGAAACAATAAAGTCGTCTGGAACGCCTTTCACGCTTAAGGTTTCTTTTGCTGCAAGCATACCTCCCTTTTTATACTCGATTAGAAAACTGGTCTCGCCAGTCAACACGCGCTCTATTTTGTAACCTTGCTTTTCCATAGAAGACTTCAGTTTTTCCAGAAGAACTTTAATGTCTACACCTAATCCTTGATAACGCGCCATAACCTATTCGCCCTCCACCAGAATTTTCACGGTTCTTTTGTGGTTCATCGATGTAGTTATACGTTAATCTGTTGAGTTTTAGCTGCATCTCCGCCTTTGATGCAGAGAATTTCTTAAATGGACTCATCATTTCGCTTCCGTTAAACCATTTATTAATTGTTTTTTCAGAGCTTTAAAACTTATGAATTAATGATTTGTCAGTAGGAGATTGCCACATCTACGTTATTATCAGTTGGTAAATCTCTTTAGTGACGTATTCCAAGTACTTTTCTTTGTCTGTTAAATTGAAGATTGTTACTGAAGCATCTCTTGTCACGCTCACAACATAACCGTATTCTCTTGCTCTTGCAACAACATACCACAAATCACCATGTTTGCAGTAATCTTCAAAAAGCGAAGTGTTAATCAAGTCTGGACCGTAAAGCGAAAGCTTGTTCACGTTTGGAATGTCAACATTGCCGAAAAACGTGATTTTCGTGTCTTCCGGGTTTTTCAAGTGAAAATCCTTGAAGGTTTCTGGAGGAATTCTAGCTTCTAAGATGCTGCCCACTTTTTCGAAGAGTATCTCACTCAGTTTGTTAGCGATGAAGTTGGCTATGCGCTTCTTTTCAACAACGGTTAAAAAAGTATTGCCTTCACGCCGTGAGAAGCTGAAGAGAGCTTCAACAGTGCGGGGTAAAGGCGCCACCTTGCCTCTGTGAAAAACGTGAATAACATAATCATGCGAATAAACACCTCGAAGCATGTCTTCCTTTTGCAGAAGCCCAACTACTTCGGTTACAAGAGTAAACTTGTAATCGCCTTCCTCGTAAGGCTCTTCTGTGTGATAGCCTTCAAGTCGCGATGCGATTTCAGCTATGGAAAGTGGTTCAGAAAGCCTAAAGACCTTGCCAGCAACAACCATGCTCAAATCCAACCTTTAAACGTGTGTAGTTAGTCTGTAAATTTATATGTAAAACTTTTGTCCTTCAGAGATTTGCTTTGAGTTAAAGTTTGCCTAATTGCTTTAATAAGAGACTTTTCACCTCTATTACTACTGCTAGAGAGGCAACTTTCCCAATGCTGATTCAGGAGGTCATCCTAGAAAACTTCATGAGTTACGAGTATGCTAGGGTACCGTTTAAACATGGCGTAAACGTCATCTGCGGACCAAACGGTTCTGGAAAATCCTCCCTTTTGTTGGCTATCTCCGTAGCATTAGGACAGTCGTATACTGAACGCTCCAAAAAACTCAGCGACCTAATCCGATGGGGGAAAGACCAAGCCCGTGTAACACTTATTCTAGATAATACACGAAAAGGAAAGAGCCGCCCAGTTCAGAAAATCAACAAAGACCAAATTTTTCTCACACGTGTTCTGCGCAGAGATGGGCAATACTGGTTTGAGCTTGAAAATAAAGCGGTTACAAAGCAGGATGTTGAGAGACTTTTGGATAAATTGGGCGTCGACCCAGACAACATGCTTATCATCATGCACCAGAACATGGTTGAACAATTCACTGTGCTTTCCACGCAAGAAAAGCTTCGCATGGTTGAGGCAGCAGTTGGATTGGAGCCTTACCGCGAAAATGTTTTACAAGCACAGAAAAAACTCACCCGCATACTAAGCCAAGAAGAATCAGTAAGCAAGCTTTTGGAATCAGCTGAACAGACGCTCAACTATTGGCGAGAGCAATACGACAGATTCCAAGAGAAAAAGCAGCTGCAGACAAAAAGAAGATTTTTGGAAAGAGAACTTGCATGGGCAGAAGTTACTAGAAAAGAGGAGGAAGTCAAAGATTTAGAGGAAGAAATGAAAAGAGAAAAGGATGTTTTTGAGCAGATTGAGGAAGAAACACGAAAAGTAGAGGAACAATTGCAAGTTCAGCAGAACACGCTTGAAGAACTCAAAAAAGAATGGAAAACACTTTTCGACGAACGCTTAAACCTTGAATGTGAAAAAGCTCGAAATGAGTCGACAATCGTGTTGTGCGAACAGTTATTAAAAGAAATAACTATGCTGGAGAACCCGCATCTCCAAGCGATAATGAAAGAACCCTTACCCATGCAACCTAAGCTTCTGAAAAGTGAAAATTTAAAGGAGCTTATGCAGAACTCTGCAGGTCACTTGTCAAAGTTAAACACAAAGATAACGGAAATTCAGTTGAAAACGAAAAGTTTGGAAGAAGAGACTGAAAAAGCCAGCAACCAGATTTTAGATAGCCGAATCAAATTGGCACTGCTCCAATATCGCAAAGAAAACGCAATCAATAATCTGAAACGATTTGAAAATGAGTTGAAAACTGCAAGAATTCACTTAAACGAGGCAATAGAGAAAGCAGAGCAAACCGGCTCCAGAATTGCAGTGATGAAGGGCGTCAGCGAAATTTTAGATGAAATCCGCGTTACAGATGGACATTTAGCCGCTCTGACGGATGTTTCAGAAGACATAGAACGCATGTACGAGTCCTACTCAAAACTCTACTTAGAACTGAAAGAAAAGGCGCAATTAGTTGCCGAAAACCGAGAAAAGGCGCTAGAAGAAGTTAAAACGCGAATGCAAGCATGGCGAACAGTCATCCAAAACCTTCTAGACCGTGTGAATCTTGAATATCAAAAGATTCTTGCTCAAGCCCAAGCAGTTGGTGAGGTTAGACTCGCTAATGGGCATGACATGGAAGTTGCGGGATTAGAAATTTTAGTAGGTTTTAAAGGCGGAAAACCTGTACTGCTGGATGCCTACACGCAAAGCGGAGGAGAAAGAACCACTGCAACAATGAGTTTTTTGTTAGCTTTACAGCAGCACGTCCGCTCACCATTCCGCGCCGTTGACGAATACGACATCCACATGGACCCCAAAAACCGTGAGTTAATTGCGAAAATGCTCATTTCAACGGTCAAGGATGCTGATGCTCAATACATTGTTATTACACCAAGTCAGATAACTTTTGCAGAGGAAGAAGCAAATATAATCACTGTTCAAAATATCGAAGGCAAATCGATAATCAGAGAGGTTGCCTAATGCAGTCGAAAAGAGAGCGAATTCGCAACGGTAAAGAGAAACTTCAACGGATAATCGAAATGTGCAAGTCTGTTGAAGAACACTCGCTAGACCCCTTTTTAATAGATGTCAATGAGGTCATAAACGTAATTAAAGAGTATTTTCCAGATTGGGAAGTTCCAGAAGACCTATGTTTAGACGCTGAAACAGTTCACCGTTTAGCCTCAGTTATAAAACTTCAAAGCGAATGGGTCAAGCATCGCTCAACCTCGCTTTATACAGACCCCTTCTTATTGGAGGAAAAACTCGCTCGCATAGGTAAAGAGGAAATAATTGAAGTTTTCTTTAAAGCTTGGCATCCAATTGTTGAACTGGAACAGATTTCGCTCCACAGCATAGCAGAAGCCATGAAATACTGGGAAAACCTTTTACCCCTCAAAGAAAGATGGAAAGAATTTCCAACAGCAGAATTTGAAACGGGCACCGCAACGAGAGACGAGCTTGTTAAACAAAAGATTTTGCGTGACAAAGCCTTCTCTGAAGAACTAGAAAATTTCTGGCAGGAAATGAAAACTAAAGTTAAGGAGAAAGGCGATGATGGGAAAATTCCTTACTGGGATTTTGTTGGCGCAGAAACCTACGAGGAAACCGTGCATAGGGCGTTCATGGCAAGCTTCCTGATAACCTATGGTTATGCAACGTTAGAGGTTTATCCGTTAGAAGAGGAAATTTTCATCAAACCATACGATAAGCCAACAACAAAAATCGGCAAGAAACAATTGGTTTCCATTCCAATAGCCGTTACAACGGACAACTGGATGAAATGGAAAAGAGGAGAGCTAAAGTGAGCAAACGAAAAGGCTACTACGCAAGTAAAATCAAACGCGCAACCCACATGCTCTTCTACCGTAGACACGCCAAGCCCGGAGTGAAAGGCTGGGAACTTCGAAAAGCCTTAGGCGCAGACTACCCCAAAGTTTTGAACATTTTAGATAACTACTTAAAAGCACTTGATTTGCAAATCAAAATGGTTTTTGAAGAAGAGAAAACGGTTGAGAAGCCAACGCCAGAACAGCTGGATAAAGCCAGATTTTACATAACATTGCGAGGTGAACTAACGCCAAAAGAAGCTAAGATGATAGGATGGCGAATAGACGACTTGGCTGGACTGGCAATAACAATAGCTTACATAATTTCCAAGAAGGGAAAAGCTCCACGAAAAGAAGTTGAAGAACTTTTACGCGACAAACTTCCTGGATGGAAAGTGGACATTAACATCGACCGTTACATTCGTTACGGATACTTAACAAAAGACGAGAATGAACAACTGTACTTGGATTGGAGAACACGCGCAGAAATAGACCAGAAAGCATTGATAGATTTGCTTTTAGGAACAGAAGCGAAGGTGTAGATGCAGTCGCTATTTTCGTATTTTGTAGTAAATGAACGCGATAACATCAATAATTAATATGACTGTAAGAATCAATAATGGACTACCAAGAAACTGATTTACAAAATCGTTCATTTTTGAAACACCAAATCAGGTAATACTGACATTCTGTATTTGGAAGTATCTTTTAGCGAGAAAACGCAAACGCTCGGCGTTTTTACCATTTTTGCCTATTGCGACACCTTTGTCTCTCGGGTTAACGGCGACAACTGCTATTTTCTTTCCATCAGACCTTTCTGTCAAGCGGACTTCCTTAACAAGAGCTGGTTTTAGTGCATTCTTTATAAACTGTGCAGGATCTTCCGAATATTCAATTATCATGTGTTTTTTCCCAGTCATTCTTTCCAAAGTGTGAATGTTTCTTCCGCCTCTTCCGATGGCTACACCTACTTGTCCTTCGTTAACAACAAAAATTACACGTCCTTGTTCTTCGTCAATTATGCAGTCTTTGACGCTTGCGCCTGTTATGCTTTCAAATAAAGCGATATAGCGCATTTCTGTGCTTGTAAATTTTATTCCACTTGTCATTCGCTTCCTCCGCTAGACTCTTCGAGTTCAGTGCCCTCTACTAGTTTGAGAATTTCTGACTCACCCGGCTCTCTTATACTTAACGCTGAAATAGCGAAGGGTTTGCCGCAAACAGCAGCTAAATCAAGCGATGAACCTTTGTAGGTTACTAATGGAATATTTGAAAGTTTACAATAGTATGCTATATCTTCACGTGTGATTGTGGGACAGTTCGAAGCCAAAATTATCATTTTAACCTTGCCAGTTTTCGCGTTTTGTATAGCAGAATTTGTTCCAAAAGCTACTTTGCCAGTCTTTACAGCCGCCGCAATTGCCTTGTCCACGTCTATCATTCCTTTTTCTCTCCTTTAGATTCGAACGTTGACATGTACAGCTCCACAAGTCCAGTACCAATTGGTATTGACTGCCCTACTATTACGTTTTCGGTCACTCCTTCTAACGGGTCGCTTTCGCCCTTTATAGCCGCATCAACAATGTTTGGAACAGTGATTTCGAAGGCTGCTCTTGCCAAAACGCTTGATTTCTTGCCGCTTATACCATGCCTACCTATTTGCTGCACTTCGCCAGTTGACGTCATCATGTCTGCGACAAGCATGACATGGCGTATATCAACATCCAATCCTTGCTCTTCCAGAACGCCCTTAGACTCGTTCATCAACGCATTTCTAGCTGCTTCGATACCAAGAGTTTTAGCTATCTCATGAACGTTATTTGTCGTTGTTCTCGAAGTATCCACTCCATAAACTTCCAAAACCTTAGGAAGGTTGGAGCCGTCAGTTCTTATGACCCATTCTCCACGTTCTTCTGTAACAAGAACACGTTTTATGCCCGATACTCCTTTAATGTGAAAAGCGGAAACCTTATCGAGCAATCTCTTTAAGGCTTCAGCTTTCTTAGGCTTTATATGTATATGGTTTCCCTTCATCTTTATAGTGGAATTCTGTATTTGCAGTTTTTCCTTCAGTTCTTGTAAAGCTACTCCACGGTCTTCCATCATTGTTTTATTAAGCTCAACAACTATTTCCTCATTCACGGGGTCTTCATAAATTGCCTGCGCCAAATCCTCCAATGTAGTGTAAATTATGCTGCGTGCAATTTTTACGGCGGATTCCTTGCTTTTCCTATGCACTTCGTCTAAGTAGATTGTCATTATAGGCGTAGATGGAATTCTCCTGGCGTCAACAATTTCTATTAGTCTTGGCAAGCCTAAAGTAACGTTTTGCTCTCTCACTCCAGCATAGTGAAATGTTCTAAGAGTCATCTGCGTGCCAGGCTCGCCTATGGACTGAGCTGCCACTATACCCACCGCTTCGCCGGGCTCCATTAAGGCTCGTTTATAGTTTTCAACAGTTAATTTAATCGCTTTATCCACACATGCCTTGCTAAGTTTCGTCTTAGTTAAACTTTGTTTTAGCTCATCAACAAGTATGGGAGTAAGTTCATTCTCAACTTCTTTTAGCTGCTTCTTAATGTAATCTTCTGATGCTGGTTTACCTTTCTCTTCAGCTATCCTAAGTTGCTCAACAAGTCTGCTCACGTTAACAGCCTTTCCATGGTCACTTTTTGCTGGGTCAACTCCATCCTCACCGTACTTGAACTGAATTATATCACCAGCAGAGTTTCTAACTGTTCCGTCATACTCCAAACGTATATGTTCAAGTGCATTGATCAGTCGCCTTTGCATGTATCCGCTCTGCTGCGTTCTAACGGCTGTGTCAACAAGTCCTTCACGACCACCCATAGCATGGAAGAAAAATTCAACCGCGTCAAGCCCGCTTTGATAAGAGGAATACACGAATCCTCTTGCCCTTGGCGTCGGGTCACCAGACTTGAAATGGGGCAAAGCGCGACCGAGATATCCACGCAATATCCTTTTTCCACGTACTGATTGTTGCCCTACACATGCGCTCATTTGTCCAATGTTTAGGCTTGAGCCTCTCGCGCCTGTTCGAGTCATAACTATGCCGGCATTTTCAATAGTAAAATCTTCGTCAGCGATTTTTCCAGCGTCATCTCTGGCTTTGGCTAATTCATTCATTACATAAATTTCAAAAGATTCTTCAAGTGTTTGCCCTGGAAGCCTAGGTAGAGTACCCTTGCGGTAGCCCTCTATTAACTCCTCAACTTTCTTCTGAACCCGTTCCATTGTTTTATTTATTTTGTTCTCTGCAACCGGAGACAAAACGAGCTGTTCATATGAATAAGTGAAGCCACGCATTGTTATGAAAAGCTTTAACAACCGAGTTATCTTATTCAGAAATTCGCGTCCTGCTCGTGTTCCATAATCCTTTATTATCCTATGAAGGAGACTTTCAGATTGTTCAGCACCTATCGAGCGCCGATCTATGACTCCTCTTACGAGCTCACCATTTCTGACGACTACGTAAGCGTCATATTTGCAATCTTCCTCTTCACATTTGGAACACCCCTGACAAATGTTTGCCTTTAAAACGTAGTTCATGTCTTTTGGCAGGAACAGACTGAAAATTTGTTTGCCTGTCCATAGAGGTTGTGGTTCTTTGATTTTTGGCTCTGGTAAAGGTCCATCGTATCCCGCTGCCAACAACAACCTGTTGACTTCTTGTTTTGTTAAGTAGTTTGATTTCCTTGTAAAGAGGTATGCGCTGGTTATAAAGTCTCGAATGGCTCCTATTATTGGACCTCCAAATCTTGGAGAGAGTATTTGATCTTGAACTTGCATTAACAGAAGCGCTTCTGTTCGTGCCTCTTCACTTTGTGGTATGTGTAAGTTCATTTCGTCTCCATCAAAGTCTGCGTTGTATGGCGGACACACGCATAGGTGTAGACGGAATGTTTTGTATGGCAAAACACGCACATAATGAGCCATAATTGACATGCGGTGAAGCGATGGCTGACGGTTAAAGATAGCAATATCACCGTTTTTAAGATGCCTCTCCACAATAAAGCCAGGCTCTACAGCTTCAGCAATCTTTGTCCTATCGATTACAAACTCAAGCCTTATGCGTTTGCCATCAGGTCTAATAATGTAAAGAGCGCCTGGATATTTTTCAGGTCCATTTATGATAAGCTGGCGCATTTCTTCAATGTTCCATTCTGTCACCTTTTCGGGCACAGACAAGCGCATAGCAACTTCAAGTGGGACGCCAACCTCGCTTATGTCAAGGTTTGGGTCAGGAGAAATAACCGTGCGTGCAGAAAAGTCAACCCTTTTTCCAGAAAGATTGCTTCGGAATCTTCCCTCTTTTCCCTTCAATCTTTGTGAAAGCGTTTTTAACGCTCTTCCAGAACGATGTCTTGCTGGCGGTATACCTGAAGCTTCATTGTTAAAGTAGGTTGTAACATGGTACTGGAGAAGTTCCGACAAGTCTTGAATGATAAGTGTTGGAGCTCCAGCTTCCATGTTCTCTTTTAACCGTTGGTTTATACGAATGATATCCACAAGCTTGTGAGTTAGGTCGTCTTCAGAACGGATGCCTGATTCCAGCGTTATGGAAGGTCGAACGTAAACAGGAGGAACGGGCAAAACTTGCAAGACCATCCAAGCTGGACGTGCAGCTTTGGGATTAAACCCTAAAACCTCAAGATCCTCGTCGGGTATGCGTTCTAGTCTTTCTCTAACCATGCTTGGCGTTAAAGGTTCTGAACCGCTCTCGGGAATTTGTTCACTAAACTTTGTGGGTTTTTCAAAGACTATTTTATATTGGACCGCACCACAATGAGGACATTGTTTATTTTTTGTTTCTTGAATGATTAATTTGTAAACTTCGTCTGGAACAACGCCGAGAAGTTGACGAGTTCTATCAACTCTTGCATGGACTTTCTTAATAGTCTCGTCTGGAAGTAATATACGCCCACAGTTTCTACAAGTCGCCCTTAAAAGATCATGTATTATTTTTGTAAATTCAATGTGTATTATTGGAACTGCAAGTTCGATATGCCCAAAATGCCCAGGACACCGAATTGCCGTGTTACCGCATGTTTTACATCTCTGTCTAGGTTCGAGTGTTCCGAGTCTACCGTCCATTAGTCCTGCGGTAATCGGAGCGCCGTCTTCGTCATATGTATCTGGCGTTTGAATCTCAACAACTGAAAGTTTGCGCATATCTTGTGGTGAAAGTAAGCCAAAAGAAATTTCGTCAACCACTTTATGGATTACTTCTTCTGTTGCCATGTTATGCTTTCTCCTTCAATCTTAACTTGGGCGTTATACAAAGGCTCATTAATTCTTGCAAGAGAAGTTTGAACGCGTAAGAAACTATTACTGGAGAAATCTTTGCCTTGTCTTCGCAGAGTCTACAAAGATATTTCCTCTGTTTCATGTCATAATAGGCTATGTGACCACAATTCTCGCAAATATAAAGTGTGTATTTGTCTGACTCTTCCAATAATCTGTCTTGAAGGAGCATCGCAGCGCCGTGTCCAATTAGGCAGTCACGCTCCATCTCGCCAAATCTTAGACCTCCACCTCTAGCTCTTCCTTCAGTGGGTTGTCTTGTGAGCATCTGTACTTGTCCTCGTGCTCTGGCATGTATTTTGTCAGCAACCATGTGATGCAATTTCTGATAATAAACGATGCCGACAAATATGTTTGCAACAAACTTTTCGCCGGTCGCACCGTTATAGAAGACTTCACTTCCAGTGTGGCTTAGCCCTAGCTTAACCAAAGCTTTTCTAATTTCGTCTGGTTTTTCGCTTATGAAAGGTGTTCCATCAACTGGTTTTCCTCTCATTGCGGCAACTTTTCCAGCCATTGACTCTATAAATTGTCCAATAGTCATTCTTGATGGGATAGCGTGCGGATTGATTATTATGTCTGGAACTATGCCATCTTCGGTGAAAGGCATGTCTTCTTGGGGAACAATTAATCCTATTACACCTTTTTGTCCGTGACGAGAAGCAAACTTGTCACCTAACTCTGGAATACGCTGGTCACGAACTCTAACTTTTACGAGTTTGCTTCCTTCTCCTGACTCCGTTATGAAAATTGCGTCTACAATTCCAGTTTCTGAAGGGCGCATGTCAACCGACGTGTCTCGCATTGAAGGCCCTTTAACCTCAAATTCCTTATATTCCTCGAGAAATCTTGGTGGGCTTATTCTGCCAATGAGAACGTCTCCACCTGCAACATTCGCTTCAAGACCAATAATTCCATCAGGCTCTAATAATCGATAATATTGTTCTCCTCTGAATCCGCGTGTTCCAGGCTCAGGCAAAGTAAATTTGTCTTTTAATCCGCCTAAGTACTGGCGACATTCAGCCTCGTAGATTCTGTAGAATGTTGAACGTCCTAAACCTCTCTCTATTGATGCCTTGTTGAAGATTAAGGCGTCTTCCATGTTGTAACCTTCGAAAGAAAGCACAGCTACAATACAATTTTGTCCTGACGGTCGTAGTTTGTAGCCCATTGTTTCCATTAACGCAGTTTCCAAGAGAGGCACTTGTGGATAATGCAAAATATGCGAACGTGAGTCTACACGTTGGTTAACATTTGTCGCATAGAACCCTAAGGCTTGTTTTGCCATTGCCGCTTGATAGGAATTGCGTGGCGACTGGTTGTGTTCTGCGTAAGGTATTGTTGATGCGCAGATTCCGAGAATTGTATATGTGGCAATTTCTAAGTGTGTGTGTTCTGGAGTTACCTCTTCAGGGGTTATAGCAATGTAAGCGTTTTCCTCTTCTTCGGCATCCAAATATTCGATTATTCCGTTTTTGACCAAATCTTCCCATGACCATTCTCCAGAAGCTATTTTCTCAATGTATTCCGGCTGAAGCTTTGGAGAGCCGTTTTCAACGATTATGAGGGGTCTTCTGACTCTTCCCTCGTCACAGTTAACGTATATTTCTTCTCTTTCGCCGTGGACTTTTGAGAAGTGAACTATATTTACTTCTGTGGAGATTTCTCCTCTTCTTCGTCTTTCTCTGAATTCTCGTGTTAGTTCTTCTGGATCTTTGCAGTATCCGATGATGTTGCCGTCAACAAAGACTTTTGCTCCAGAAATCTTCAGGGCTTCATTTGCTTCGTATACGGACACTACGCCCATCCCATAAAGTACCTGCTTTATTTTTTCCGCGTTAACACCGACTGAGATACATGCGGATAAAGCCAAGTTTTTGACCAGCCCACAGTTTGAGCCTTCCGGAGTTTCATTTGGACATAAGCGTCCCCAATGGGTTGGGTGCAAGTCTCTTGCTTCAAAGTTGGGTTGACTTCTGCTCAAAGGTGACTGCAATCTGCGTAAGTGACTTAGAGTGGATATGTGGTTTGTTCTATCCAGAAGCTGAGTTATACCAACTCTTCCTCTTCCCCAATTTCCCGTAGCAAGCGCATGTTGGAACCTTTCCGTTATTATTCCAGGACGCACCGCTGCCGACACGGTTATTATTGGACCTTTTACACCTATTCGTTCAAGCTGATATTTTATGTCTCTGCAAAGGTTTCTAAAGGCTACACGGAACAAATCGGCAAGCAACGGCCCAGCAAGTCTAAGTCTTTTGTTTTTGAAGTGATCCTTGTCGTCAGTTTGCCTTCTTCCCAGTTTTAGTTCGATAACTCTGCACACCATCTCGCCTAAGAATAGAGCTTTGTCTCTTCTGCTTTGACTTGTCCTGCCTATGTGTGGTAAAAAGTTCTTGTCTAATGCAGTTTCAGCCTTTTGTATTCGGTACTCTTCAACTTGTCCGTGAGCGACGCGGTTTCCAATGAAAATGATTGCGTCTTTTGAAGTATCCACGCCTATTGCTTTTTCAAATGAAGGTTCCAACTCGCTTTGTATTTCCTTCTCTAGAGAAACCGCTTCAGCAATCTCTTTATCTGATTCTAAGCCCAAAGCACGCATTATCACAACAAGTGGAATTTCCGTTGGCACTCCTGGCATTGTAACATATATGGCTTCATCCGACTTCATTTTCAATTCTGTTCTAGCCCTAAAGCCAACTGTGGTTGAGAATATTTTCGCTTGATGTACGGGTGCTGCTCCCTTCTCGTCTATGTCAACTATTATGCGATTAGGCGCTAAGTCTTCCATTGCTACTATTACGCGTTCCGAACCGTTGACAACGAAATATCCGCCAGGGTCATCTGGGTCTTCTCCACATGCTATGAGCTCTTCTCGAGAAAGCTGTGATAAGAAGCACAGTTTTGATTTCAGCATCACTGGGATATTTCCAATGTAGACAAGCTCGGTGTCTTGTTCTCTGCCATCTATTACAGGTGTCATTTCCAAGGCTATCGGCGCTGCATATGTCAAGTTTCTTAGTCTAGCTTCCATAGGGTAGATTTCATGTTTTGTGCCATCTACTTCTGTTGTGTAAGGTCCAGTGATTCTTGTCTGTGGGTCTATTATCCAAACCTGGCCAAGCTTCACTTTGTAGGGACTTTCAGGAACTTCTATTGGAATTTCGCCTACTTCATCTATTACTTCCTGCAAGCCGTGGTCTATAAACTCGTTGTAAGAATCTAAGTGCTGGCGAACTAGACCTTTTTCTCTAAAAAAGGCTTTTAATAGCAGATTTGTATCTTCTTTTGAAAATTCAGTCAATTACAACTAACCCCCGCAATTTTACATTTGAACATACGTTAATGAACTCGTGTGATGTGGGTTTTCTCAAACTTTCAATTTCCTCCAACTGTTGGGTCATCCAACCGAAAAATGGTCTCCAATTTTAAAGAGCTAGAAACGTAAACCACACAGCTCTCTAATAAACTTTTTCATACACTATTCCGTAATTTCCGCACATTTAATCATTTTCATTAGTTTTAAGCTTAGTACCGTAACGGGTCATTACAGTTTCGGGAAATAATTAATAAGAAAGACGCTAGGCTTGTTATTGTGTGCAGCGGTAGCGAAGCCAGGTCTAACGCGGAGGACTCAAGATCGGAGCTGCTGGCGATAGCATGCCCCTATGAGCCATCCTCTCCCGTAGGGGTTCGCCGGTTCAAATCCGGCCCGCTGCACCATTTTTTGTTGGTGTAAGAGTAGGGGATAAATGCGGCGATTTTATACTTGTATTTCATTAGCATTGCGGAATGTGAGAAACATGAGGTAGCCTCCGGGGCAGAAAGAAGTTAAAAAGGTTCCGTTGCGCCACATTGGTGTTATTCCAAGGTTTGATTTGGATACGTGGCGGTTGGAAGTTTGTGGAGAAGTGGAAAAGCCGATTTCTTTAAGTTTTGAGGATGTAAAAGCATTGCCAACTGTGGTAGGTGTTTCGGATTTTCATTGCGTTGAAGGATGGAGTCTTTTGGATAACAAGTGGGAGGGCATTCTTTTCAAGACAATTGTTAAGATTGTTAAACCAAAGGCGAATGCGAAATATGTGATGTTTGAATGTTATGATGGCTATTCGACTTCTTTGGCTTTGTCTGACTTGCTTGAGGATAAAGTGTTGTTGGCTTACAAGCTTGGCGATGAGCTGTTGCCACTGGAAAGAGGTGGACCTTTGAGGCTTATAGTTCCGCATAAATACGCGTATAAAAGCGCAATGTGGCTGAAAAGGATAAAATTTACTTCGAAGCAGGAGCTTGGTTATTGGGAAAAACGGGGCTATAGCAATACGGCTGATCCATGGAAAGAGGAGAGATATGCAAAATAGAGATGACTAGTTGCTGTGTCTGTTTTCTATAGCCCCCCTTATTTATAGGTTGATGTATGTTTTGGTGGTTGTGTTGTTGGGAGAGGTTGGAGAGTTTTTTGGTTTTGATGTTTTTTGTTTGGGTTTGTGTTGTAGTTTTGTTGGACGTTTCTACCACAATGTTTATTAAGACTTGCGATTTAATAGGCTGAAACTTTAAGGTGGATGAAAGAATGAGAAAAAGACCAGACACGCTTCAGAGCGAAAGAAAAGAAGAACTAAAATTTGAAGTATTAATAGACGAATTTTTGGCATATGAAGCCCTAATCAGAAAAAAGATAGTTTAAAAGAGGAAATAGGGCATAAGACACCTCTAGTATTTTATAATTGCATTCTTTATTTATTCAGAAACAAAAACAGAAGAAAAATACAGAGTGGCTAACAAGAATCTTGTAGGCAGATGTGGATTATATTGTGGAGCTTGTGGAATCTACAGAGCATATAAAGACAATGGTGAATTCTTGGAAAATCTTGCAGAAGACTTCAAATGTTCACCAGAAAAAGTAAGATGCGAAGGGTGTATGGCTTTAACGCCGGAATGCTGGGGAAACGGCTGTAAAATTGTTCAATGTCTCCAAAGTAAAGATTTGGAATTTTGCTATCAATGCAATGAATACGAGAAAGACTCTCTTGCGAAAAGTTTAGAAAATTAGCTCAACTTTACGCGAAGATTGGTGTGTATGCGAGAGTAAATCTTGAGAGAATTAGAAAAGGCGAAACAGAAGAATGGTTACGTGAAAGCGAGAAAAAATATAGATGCCATTCATGTGGAAAGCCATTGCCTGTCTATGGAACTGAAGGAAAATGTTACCACTGCGGAAAAGACGTTCCAGAACGGTTCATTTAAGAAACGTGTGGTTAAGCAAAGGATATATCTTGCCATTTGGTTAGGAAACTCTACAACACTTCAATAGTGCATCAGAAAGGCGAATTTCAGTGGAGTTAACCAACAAGATACTCAAGCTGAAGAAAGAGAAGAAAGCCGTAATTTTAGCTCACAATTATCAGAGACCAGAAATACAGGACATAGCGGATTACGTTGGCGACAGCATAGAACTGAGCCGAAAAGCGATGAACGAAAAAGACGCGGAAATAATAGTTTTTTCTGCTGTGGATTTTATGGCGGAATCAGCAGCAATTCTAAATCCAGAAAAGAAGGTGTTATTACCGACTCCGGGCGCGCGTTGTCCTATGGCGCAGATGCTCACGGTAGATGAGATTAAAAAATGGAAAGCTGTTTATCCGCTTGTTCCTGTAGTTCTGTACGTGAACACTTTGGCTTCAGCCAAAGCCTACGCTGACATATGCTGCACATCTGCAAACGCTTTGGAAGTGATAGAATCTCTGAACGCTGAAACCGTACTTTTTGGACCTGACCGTAATCTAGCGGAATATGTGCAAAGGAAGACAGGGAAGACTGTTATCCCGATTCCAGAATGGGGATTTTGCCCAACTCATTTGCTTTTCCAGCCTGAAGATGTGCAGATGCTCAAATTGAGGTATCCAGACGCTGTTGTTATGGTTCATCCTGAATGCACTTTTGAAATGCAGGAGACAGCCGATTTCGTTGGAAGTACATCGCAAATGTGCCGTTATGCAAAAGAGAGCAATGCTAAAACTTTCATCGTTGCTACTGAAGAGGGGCTTCTGCATCGCTTAGGGAAGGATAATCCAGAAAAACAGTTCATTCTGGCTTACGAAGATGCTATTTGCCCGAACATGAAGTTAAATACTCTTGATAGGCTCTACATGGCTTTGAACGAAGAAAAATATGTGGTTACGGTTCCCGAAGCGATAGCAAGAAATGCCAGAAAAGCTTTAGAAAGAATGTTTGAAATAATAAAGTGAATGGTTTAGACGGAGACAACCATTGTCTTGAGCATTTTTACTCCTCGCTTAGCAGCTAGTTCATCGCTTAATTTTCGAATTTCAGCGGCGTCACCCTTCACCGCTATTGCTTCTAGGCAGTCTCGTTCGCTAAGGTGAGTGTGCATTGTCGAAAAAATTATACGAGCATAGTGATGTTGAACATCTGTTAATGCACTCTCAAGCCCTCTAACGTCATGGTCGTAAAGTAACATCAAAACGCCAGCTTGAGTTCCTCTTTCTCCATGAAGCCATTTCTTCTCGGAAACAAACATTCTCACAGCATCTTGAACGGCTTTTGAACGGTTTTCGTAGCCCATCTTGCGGATGATTTCATCAAAGTCTTTGAGCAGTTCTGGAGGAAAAGTTACTCCAACACGCACTATTTTTGTCATACAGTTCCCATCTTTAAGGTTAAGGAATTAACCATAAAGCTTTTATGTGCGGCGGTAACACTAAATTTCACAAAAGTATTACGAAGGTAATCTCATGCATATTCCAGACGGTTATTTGAGTGTAGAAATGTGTATTTTAACCTACGCGTTAGCTATAGTATTCTTAGTTTGGTCGTGGAAGAAGGCAAAAGCTGCATATTCACAGTCGATTGCGCCCTTATTGGCAATCTCAAGCGCTTTCGTCTTCGCAGCACAAATGATAAACTTTCCAATAACGTACGGAACAAGCGGGCATTTAGTGGGCGGAACCTTCCTCTCAATACTTCTCGGACCTTACGCGGCAATTCTCAGCATGACTATTGTTTTGATGATGCAAGCAGTATTTTTCGCAGACGGCGGCATATTCACGTTTGGAGCGAACGTTCTCAATATGGCAGTTATAGGCGCACTGAGCTTTTTCCTAATACAACTGCTTATCAAAAACTCTAAAAGAAAAGGTTGGCTTTTCTCAAGCGTTTTCGTTGCATCGTGGCTTTCAGTGGTTTTAGGAGCATTAGCCTGCGGATTAGAAATAGGATTCTCCCCAGTCTTTTCTAATGCAGGTGGCATAGCAGTTACTGTTCCAGCCATGCTTTTTTGGCACGTTCTAATTGGATTAGGAGAAGCAGCGATAACAACAACTCTCATAACACAGCTACATAGGCTGCAAACTCCAATCCTTAATAGCTTAACATTCCTTAGAGGGAGCGGACAGAATGAAAGGATACCTTAAGGCATTAGTTCTCACTTTAGTTTGTCTTGCAATTCTAATACCGTTAGCTTCAAACGCTCCAGACGGACTGGAAAAAGTGGCTGAAACTCTTGGAATAGAAGAGCATGAGCCAATCTGGAGTGGATTAATGCCTGATTACACCATACCAACAATCGACAACCCATACTTATCAACACTTTTGGCTGGCACCGCCGGAGTCTTTCTAGTTTTATGTGTCACATTCTTGCTTGGCAAGTTAATCGTTAAAAAGTGAAACGCAAATGACCAGAACAACATATTTTACAACAGTAGATATTGCGTTGGCTGGCGTATTTAGTGCTCTTTGGGCAACCCTTAGCTTAACATTGGGAAGGTTGAGCTTTGTTTGGTTTCAACTTCCGATACTCTGCGATTTTGCAGCATTCTTAACACTGTTGCTTGTCACATGGGCAACCGGCAAGTTTGGAATAGCCTCCCTCGTTGGTATCCTAGGCTCATTAATAGTTTTATTATTCAATCCTTCTCCCCACATAATCGGTTTCGCGGCTTCAGCAGTACTTTTTGATGTTTTAATGCTTGCAAATCGTCATAGACTAAACGCAGAGGTACGCAACATGGCTATAGCGGCTTTAATGACCGCCATAGCTGCTTATTTTGCGGGTTTGGTTATAGGCATCTTTTTCATGGGAAAACCGCTTGACGGGACAACACTACAATGGGCATTAACCGTTTGGGGTGGGTGGCATTTAATAGGTGGAGTAATAGGCATAGTAACAGCATTACCAATCATAGTCATTCTGGAGAAAGCGCATGTTTGGAAGATTAAAAGTGCCCAGTGAAGAAGAGAAACTCAAATTGCTGATAGAAGATGCAGAGAGATTTCATGGACACTTAGGGCCCTTTTTGGTTATTGGCGTTAGAATGGGAAGACTGGCTGAAAAAATTCTATTCGTAGAAGAGAAAAATATCAAGCTGCAAGTATATGCAAAGCTTCCGGTGTTAACGCCCTTCTCATGTATTCTTGACAGAATCCAAACCACAACAAAGTGCACCGTGGGAAACCAGAAACTCAAAGTAGAAAATTCACAAAAAGAAATAACTGCACATTTTGAACTGCAAAAACCGAACAAGTCGCTGAAAGTGACTGTTAACCCAAAAATGATAGAGGAACTAATTAACAAGATTTCAAAAGGCATCTCCAATGAAAAACTTGCATGGAAAATGGCTTACGCGCCCGAAAATCGACTGTTCATAATAGAAAGGCAATAGAAATTTATTTTAAACATGCCACATTGGAAAACTGAAGCGACATGCAAGATTTAGAAATAGCCAAAAAATGTCTCAAAGAAAAAAATTTGACACTCTCCATCGTCAAAAATAAAGAAACAATTTTTGAGACAAAATCACACGGAATTTCCGGTTTTTTGGAAGCCATTGAACTGCTTGGAAACAAACTTGAGGGAGCTTCTGTTGCAGACAGAATTGCTGGAAAAGCAATTGCGCTACTGTGCGCCTATGTAAAAGTTAAAGCAGCCTACGCAGTGACTATGAGCAAAAAAGCAAAAAACGTGTTTGAACAACATTCAATTTTTCATGAGTGGACAAACTTGGTTGAAAGCATCCTAGATATTAACAAGATGAAAACATGCCCCTTTGAAAGATTAGCAAGGGAAATTTCAAATCCAAAAGATGCTTACATAAAACTTAAGGCTTTACAAAATTCCTTAAAAAACGCTGGAAGAAAACCACATGAGCAGTGAACACGAACACTTTATATCAAAGGAAGACGAAGAATTGGAACGTATCAGAGAAAAGAAACTAAGAGAACTTGTAGAAAAGAAGGAGAAAAAACAGGAAATGAAAACAGAACCTGTTCACGTGACAGATTCAAACTTCGACGAAATGGTAAGCAAAAACCAGTTGGCTTTAATTGACTGTTGGGCGCCATGGTGTGGTCCATGTTTAGCGTTGGCGCCTACAATCGAAGAACTGGCTCGAGAGTATGCTGGAAAGGTGCTTATCGGAAAACTTGATGTTGACGAAAACCCAAGAACCTCGGAATGCTTCCAGATTTTCAGCATCCCCACAATGCTGATAATGAAAAATGGAAAAGAAGTTGACAGAATCGTGGGACTGGTTCCAAAGAAACACATTGAAGCCGTATTAAAAAAGCATTTGGGATAGGAGACTTATGGATATTTTAGAACGTAGAGTAATAGGCGCGCTGCTGCTTCTTTTAGGAGTATCTGCATTAGCTGTAGCCATCCACACAAACCAGTTAACTACAACAGTAGAGATGTTAAAAAACGCCTTTAAAACGGTCATCATCTAAAACCCTTAAAAGACAATTAATAATAGACTCTTTCTAAATAATTCCTCATACTAAGAAGTGAAGAAAATGAACCCGCCCATAATCGAAAGCAAAAATGGAGAAAAAGAAGCACTATTGGAAGCAGCTAAACTCATGCTTGTATCCTCAAGAACAGCGCCAAAAACAGCCGGCGTAGACGACACATTAACCGCGATTATCTATGGCAAAGAAAAAGACACAATAGCCCAAAAAATGGAAGAAATAGCGGAAGAACGGAAAATTGAAGGTTTTCGACGAGACGCAAAAAACGTCAGAGACTCAGAAGCCATTATCTTAATTGGCGTTAGAGGAAACAAGAGCATTGGAATAAACTGTGGAGCCTGTGGCTACGCGAACTGCAAAGAATTTGAAAACGCAACTAAAAAGCTTGGACAAGATTATATTGGTCCAACGTGTCTCTTCAAAACTTTAGACCTTGGCATAGCGTTAGGCTCAGCTGCAAAAACAGCCAGCATATTAAACGTGGACAACCGCATCATGTACCGCATTGGTGTAGCTGCATTCAAACTGAAAATGCTGCCAGAAGCTTCAGTTATTATGGGAATCCCAATTTCAGCTAAAGGCAAAAGCCTCTACTTCGACAGAGCCAGATAGCCTGCTGAGTCTAACTTTTCATTTTTTCATACATTTTCTCTAGTGTCCAGCGGATACTTGATTTGAGTTCCCTTATGCGTTCTTGATCAACATTTTTAACGTTTATTTCACGGATTATGTCGCCTTCTCTAACAATGTTATACGAAAACATCTTTTCTGCATTTAACTGCCCTGTTCTAACCAGTTCGCTGTCTTTTTCCTGCATCCTCGTCAGAATCTTATCCACCAGAAAATGCGTGAAAGGCGGCGTGTTAACATTAAAATTTTTACCTTCCGCGGGAACCACACGCAACGAACCCTCGGTTACATAAAGATTCGCCAAAAGCTCGCCGGTAACAGTCTTAAGTTGTGTAACACTTTCATATTCAGTTAAAAATTGTGGAGCAGAGGGTTCAGCCATCGCCTCTTCTTTTGGCAGTGAAACCTCCGCTTCAGCAGGCGGCTTGACAATTTCAGCTCGTTTAAATCCTTTCTCCAGCAGCACTGAATTTACTGCCTCAAGCATTGCTTGCAGTTCTTTAAGTTCAGAATCCAGCTCTCCAACTTTTTTTTCAAGTTTTTTCTTAAATGCTACGAGCTTTTTTATTTTGTCAGAGTCCTGAGACATTGTTCTTTCACAAAAGGATATTTAGAGAGTTTCCCTTTATCAAATCTTTGAATTGTTCAGCACTGCGAATCATGCGAGCTCTGCAATAGTGTAGTCTTCCGTGCTTGTCTTAAAGAGCGAAATCGGTTTAATTTTAACCTTAAACTCTTTCTTTAGGAAGCTCTCAAACTCTTGAAAAACGGGGCTATCCGTATTGTTCAATTTAACACACAGGTTTTTTCCTCCCAGCATAGGACTCAAATCATAGAGAGCTATTCTTTTGGAAAAGTCAGGGTTTTCAAAAATTGTGTGAACCAAGTCTTCCGGAGGCGTCTCCATCAGAAGACAAGCAGTATAAGAAGCTTCCACGACACGGTAAGACAAGCCTTCGCGAACAACACATTTTCTATTAGAAGCTATCTTCTTGAAGGATGAAGGGTGAATTTCTCTAGCCCATAGAAAATTGTGATATTTGTCATCAATTTCAACCCAATCTTCGCTTTCAGAAGTTTTCCACCCGCGAAATTTGCAGCAATCCTTAAATTTCTTCAGAATTTCCCAAACTCTAGGCATTTTCATCTTTCCAAAGCAACTCCTACTGAGAGAATCTTCTAGAACAATATTCTATTATACGACCATAAATTTAAACTTATTTGTCACTTTATCCGCAAAAATGTAGGCAATTCGCTGTTGAAAATGAAAAGTTGTAGATAAAATAAAATTTTATCGACAAATTTACGAAAGCAGAAAGCGAAAAAATTATAGAAAAACCAGAGAATTTCTACATTTTTCCGACAACAAACAATAAATCCGCTTAAATAGCAATATCAATAAAAGAGGCAAGAGGTTGAAGCTAAAAAACAATGTATTAACCTTAGACGCTACAGATTTAAAAATTCTAGAAGCCTTACAAGAAGACGCAAGGCAAACTTATACGGACATAGGCAAACAGTTAGGGATAGCCCATTCAACAGTCTATGACAGAATAAAAAGAATGGAAAATTACGGAATAATCAAGAAATACACGACGGTTATTGACGCAGAAAGAGCAGGAACAAAGGGCGTAACAGCAATCATGACTGTCTACACAGACCCAAAGGAAAGCGAAAAAGTCGCAGAAAAGCTTTGCCAAGCACCACAAGTCATTGAGGTCTACACATCCCTCTCTGAAGAGCTTCAAATAATAGCAAAGGTCATCGCTGAAAACCAAGAAGATTTACACGCGTTTATCGCTAACACTGTGGCGCCTTTGCCTGGTGTTTTGAGAATTCGCACGTCAATAGTGACGAAGAAATTTAAGGAAACCCAATTTTCAATAACTAATGACCCGAAAAAGTTAACATTTATAAGAGGAACATATAATATAAAGGAAGAATCTGTATGAGCGGGGACATTTCAAAAATTTTGAGAACAGTTCCGCGGGAAAAAGCATTCTACTTTTTCACATCAATAGGAAATTATACGGGAATAAGCGCTTCTTCTCTAAAAGAGTTTGTAGAAAAAATAAACGAAGTAAACGTGAAATCCTTAGAATTTCACCTTTACCGTGGCGACTTCGAAAAATGGATAGACGAAGTTTTGCAAGACAAAGAGTTAGCTGAAGGAATCAGGAGACTCCAAAAAGTCAATTTGGCAGGCGAAGTTCTACGCAACCAGCTACACGCAACGGTTTCTAGACACCTAAAGTGGTTGACAAGCCAAATCTAAAAATTTTTTCGTTTAAACACAATAAAGGTGATGCAAAGAGCAGGCGCCAACTTAAAAGACGCAATCATCCCTTGAAGATTTGAAGAATCCTTTGCGTCTGCGATTAGGTCAGATACTTTTAAATTACCTACGATGTCTGTTTGGGGGTAAAATTTCATATGGCTCTCAGGTGGAAATGTCCAATCTGGAGCAACATTGGAAACGGCGTCCGCAATTGACTTTTTTTCTTCTAATAGCATCCTAAGTAATCTTACAGTTTCGTTATCCGAATGCCCTATATCCACTTCCTCTGTCCAGCCTATATATACGGTCGCACCTTTCTGGATAAAAGCATCTGCCATCTCTTCATATCCAGATTTCAAACTCCAACAGCCCATCGCGATAATAATGCTTTTAGGAAAAGAGCCATCCAGATTCTTTATGAAATCCGGGGTGATAGCAAAATAGGATTTATCCTGTTCCCAAGTGTAATGGCCTTCAGAAACATAGGCGTAGAGACCTTCGCTATATTCTTCAGAGGTAAAAATGTCCACTTCGGTTTCAGAACTTCTCTTCGCGTAATGCGCACGTAAACTTATTATTCCATAATCGTATTTGGCAAGTTCCTTAAAAAAGTTCACAGTCACGGTTTCACGTTTATGATAAGTAACACTAAACCCAGCCTGTTCTAAAATGTTGGTTAATGTTTCATTAAATTCCCGTGCCATTTCAGAATCTGAGGGGTAGTTTTCACCTATCTGGTCTATAATCGCGGCTTTTAAAGAGAACTTGTTTGGTCTTTGGAGAAGAATAAAAGATAACACTAAACCCAAAATGATTATAGAAGCTAGAACTGCTGAAATCAGCATAAGTTGCTTATTTGAGAACCGCCGTTTCCCCTTCGAAACTTTAGTCTTGGTTTTACTCATCAAATAGAGTCTCCAGTTCGCCACAAAAAAGAGATGTAGAAGAAGGCTATTTTCTTTTGCGTTTTATGATGACCAGTGCCGCGGCAAACACAGCTAGCAAACCGGTATAGACCACGATATAAGATGAAGGAGCCTGTTTGTTAAGTAACATCGAGTAGCCTCCAACACCAGGCTTTGTCACCGACACAGTAGCTATGTTGGATTTTGCACTCATACCACCCGAGTCTGTTACGTTTACACACACATTATATGTGCCGGTAGCTGATGGTGTGAATGCCCACGAGGCTGAAGTTGCGCCTGGAACAGGAGCGCCATTGAGATACCATTGATAGCTATATGGTGAAGTTCCTCCACTGACTGTTGAGGTGAAAGTTACAGATCCACCTATAGGAATTGTTGTGGAAACTGGGATTATCGAGACTGAGATTGAGGGTGGAGTCGGCGCTGACTTAAACACTGCCTTTAAGGTATGGTCGCTGTTCATCGTGACCGTGTATGATGTGGCTGAGCTCACGTTAACGCCGTCTAACTGCCAAACATCAAATACGTAGCCTGTGCTAGGCGAAGCGGTTACTAGAACCATAGAGCCGGCATTGTAAGTGTACGTGCCGGGTGCAGGATTTGTAGTGCCGCCGGCAGTTGTTTGTATTGTTAATGTGTAAGTTATTAGTGTGAAAACCGCGCGGAGAGTATGGCTACTGCCAACGTGAACAGTGATTGGATTTGCTGAACCTATATTATTATCGTCAAATTCCCAGTGGTCAAAACGATAATTGATGTCTGGAATAGCTGTTACAGTAACGTCTGTTGGATAATCATACGTGTATGTTCCCGGAGCAGGGTTTGTTGTGCCACCTTGCGATGCACTAATTACTAGTGTGTGCGTCTCAGCAAACACTGCTTGCAAATTGTGGTCGGTGTCCATAAACACGTGTATTGTTAAATCTGAACCAGCATTAGAACCGTCCAAAACCCAATGGTCAAACCTGTAGCCAGCGTTAGGCATAGCAGTCACGTCGACTGTGGTTCCTCCATTGTAGATGTGTGTGCCAGGAGCGGGAGTGGTTGTACCGCCTGTTGTTGCAGTAATTGTCAGAGTATAATTCACGCGTGCGAAAATTGGCTGCAATGTGTGGTCGTCTGTCATCAACACATAAATTGGGTCAGCTGAGCCGACGTTGTTGCCGTCAAGCAACCAGTAATCTAGCACGTAATGAGCGTCTGGAATCGCATCCACAGAAACATTTGTTCCGTTGACATAAACGTGAGTTCCAGGTCCCGGATTGGTGGTGCCGCCAGTTGAGCTCAAAATCGTTAACCGATATGTTAATTGCTGGAAAACAGCATGCAATATGTAGTTTGCATCAATTATTAGAGTGTAAGGATTGGCTGAGCCAACATCGCTTCCGTTAAGTTGCCACTTAATAAACTTGTAGTTGACATCTGGAAGAGCAGTTACAGAAACTAAAGAACCATTAGAATAGACGTATGTTCCGGGAGCAGGGCTGGTAGTGCCGCCTGCTGAAGCTGTTATAGTCAGTGACCAATTAATTAAAGAGAAAACTGCTTGGAGGTTATGGTTGGCGTTCATGTAGACGCTGATGGGATTGGCTGAGCCAGCGTTGGAACCATCCAAAACCCAATGGTCGAAGAAGTAGTTTGCTGAGGGGATAGCTGTAACTTCGACGTATGAACCGGACGGGTATGTGTGGGTTCCAGGCGCTGGATTAGTTGTTCCACCTGTCGTTGAAGTTATGGTTAACGTGTACGTTATCAATGCGAAATATGCTTTCAGCTCGTAGTTGTTGTTCATTGTAATGATGATTGGATTGTTTGAACCGATGTTTGAGCCGTTGAGTTCCCAATATGCAAGTTTGTAGTTTGTGTCCGGAACTGCTGTAACTTGAACGTTTGTTCCTTCATTGTAAGTGTACGTTCCAGGAGTTGGGGTTGTTGTCCCACCAGATGTTGCTGTTATTGTGAGCTTGTATGTTCGAGGGTTAACTGTGACTTCAGCCTCATTTGACATTGCCGCGGCTGAGGCTCCATCAGTTACTTTCAAAGAAACATGGTAATAACCTACCGAAGTAGGCGTGAAATTCCACGCTGCAGAATTTGCTTCTGCAACTTCGGTATCATTAAGATACCACTGGTAGGTGTATGGTGGAGTGCCGCCGGAAACAGAAGAAGTGAAGTATACCGAATCACCTAATATAATGATACTGGAAAGTGGCTGGATTGAAACGGAGAGAGCCGGATTAACAGTGACTTGAGCAATGTTTGATTTTGCCCTCACGCCAACATTGTCAGTCACGTTAAGGTATACTTGATAAATGCCTGTTGATGCCGGTGTAAAAGTCCAAGTGTTAGAATTCGTTCCGACTGGCGTTCCATCAAGATACCATTGATACGTGTAAGGTGGAGTGCCGCCGGAAACAGAAGAAGTAAAAATCACTTGTTGACCTAAGTCAATAACCGCAGAAGCAGGGCTTATCGAAACTGACAGCGGTAATGGTCCCGCTTGGTATAAAACCGTTGAATCCTCCGAGTGCGGAGACCAAGTCACATCAGACCATGAGCAAGGTGTCCAAGAAAATACGGAGCCGTAAGCGTCAAAATGCATTCTTGCTCCAGTAGCATCAGAAAACGTTACAGAAACAGTCAACGTATGATAACCTTTAGGCTCAATTTTTCCGACATTTATGTATGTGTCGTTGAACCATGCTTTATAAACACAGCCGCTTGGCCAATATTTTGTACCGTACGGTTTAGGAGTACCATATTTGAAGGCGGTCTTAGGTATGGATGTGCCGTTTATTGTTAGACTTTGTAGGGTGTTGTAAGAGGCGTTATTAAGAACCACTATTAAATGCGTGTCGTAGGATTTTAAGCATTTGCTCGTATCGTAAATTTTCACTGTGAAATTCCAAGAGTTTCCAGTTTTGTTCAGAAGCCAGCCCTCATCTATCCATGGGTCACCGGTGCTCTGCTTTATCCACATTCCTTCAAGTAGGGAAACGCGCAGAATTGCTGGATCCACAACTTCTACAATTTGCGTGCAAATACCGGTTAGTCCATCATTGTCTGTAACAGTCAACGTGACTGTATAGTTTCCGTATGTTGAATATGCATGCTCTGTTACAGAAGTTGTGACTGTTGTTATGTTTCCGTCTCCGAAATCCCAACAATAAGTTACAATTGACCCATCTGAATCGTAACTTGTTGACGCGTCAAAAGTTACTGGGTCATTTTCAACCGGATAAGTTGGTGAGTAAACGAAAGACGCGGTCGGCGGAGTGTTCTCGTATATGACTTCCAAATATGGGTCTTGTGCTGTACCAGTGTATTCTTTGCTAGCAAAATATCTTGCCAAATTCGGATTGTTTTGAAGCGGGTCATCCAGAAGGAGCTTCACGACCACACTCAATATCTTGTCTCCTGAATACTGAGATTGGCCGTAAGGTGTAATGTCCCAACAATAATACTGTCCCGTTCCTCCGACAGAAATGCTTGTGATCGATGCGCCTACAGTCGGCGCGTTATTCCAAGTTATACTCGCCTCGTTCCAGTCGTTACCAGTCTCATGCACATAGATTTCAACACTGGGGTTGGCATCCACGTATGTGCAATATAGGTAAAGCTTGACAGAAGTTATTGTCTTACCATTAGGGATAGAACTCAAATCAAATTTTAGATAACTTCGTCTAGTTCTAGAATCGGATTTAACGCGCAAGTTGTTATCTGAACCATGGGTGTCATTGGGAAATTCAGCTTCAACCCATGAATCACTTATTGGATAAAGCTTTGACGTGAAAGAAGACTTGGCTTGAAACACGAGCAAAGGAGAGCATAACAAGATTACTATTAAAAGCATAGCTACTATTGAACTTACGTTTAACTTCACGAGTACCTTCTCCCCTCAGCAAAAATAAAATAGAATCTTGGCGCATTTAAAACTTACGGAATTATCTTCTATAATAAATTATTGTACGCTCTTGCTTGCATCATACGAAAAATGCAATAATAAAAATTTCAAACTTTGAAAATACAAGATAAAAAAATGGATAACATTAATAGTAATGCCAGACATGGAGATAACAATTATGATTACAGATGAGTCCCTCATCAGTCTAAACGCGGAGCCTCATACTTATTATATTGTTCATAAGCCCAGTTTCGTAGAAGTATCGTGCTAGATAATCTTTTATTTGGTCATAACCAACATTTTTTCCAACAACTATACCGCTCAAGTCAGGTTTAGGTCTAGTTCTGAATTTTGGTTCTATTAAGTCTGGGCTAACGTTGTACTTTTTTATTATTTTTATCTTAAATCGTTCTAGCCCGTGCTGGGGGCACCGCATTTCGATCCATACGCTAGTCAAGCGACATCCCTCCCCCCTCTAATATTTAAGGACAGAGGCAATATATATTGGTGTTGCTTTAAAATGTTATGGACAGATACTGTCTTATTCTTCGTTGTGTAGCGGATATTGACATTCAAAAATAAATGAGAATGCAACCTAATAATAATATCAATGTTATTACAGTAATGGATACGTATATGGCCTCGGACTTAACAGTTCCTCCCATTTTTTTCACGACAACAAATAAAACTGTGAAAATTTGCAGTGCTATAATACTACTTAGTATTAAGGCCATTCCCATTATTTGGAGTAAAGGATGCAAATTTTCACTCTTTACATAATGCCTTCGCTTTTAAGAGTATTTACGTTATTGAAATACTTTAGGGTTCCGATGAAACTACAAGTACTTTGTTTTGATGTAGAGGGAATAAAAGAGAAGCGCTAATCCAGCCGCTGCAAGAATAAGAGAGATTGATGAATAGATTGGAACGGGTACAAGTTTTGCTACTAAAGCATCACGAGCTTGAATGCGACTGATGCGAACAGAGATTTGCACTGTCTCTGTTTTGACTTCTACTATGGTATAGACTACTATCGCTAAAACTATTAGAAATATTGCTAGTGCTCCGCAAGCAGCAAAGATCTTTTCTAGCCGCGTACTATTTTTATAAACTTGGAAATGTGTTATGAAGGCGATTGCAAGAAGAGCGCCTCCCAATAGCATGAAAGTAGATGCTTCTATAGAAAAAGTGAAAGGCTTGATAAGGGTAACACCTAATACCAGAAAAATTGTGCCTATAATAACAGATATCTTGCTTATATAGCTACCAACCGTGTCTAGTGCGTTCACGTCCATTTAGCCCAATTGATATTGCTAATTTAAGGAACATATATTCTTTTCGAGTACGAAATCTGAAATTATAATTAAAGTTTCCAAGGTGATTAAAATAGAAAAATGTGGGAGGTTAGTTTGTCTTTTTTAATATTCTGGTTTTTGTTGAATATATTAAAACAGCTATGATAGAGGCAGTCATGAAAAATATCATCATTACTAATGGGGTATATTCTGGAATTACTGTGTATGTGAAGTATTCTCCAGCTTTGTCGTTTACAACATGGTTTTCGGCGTTGTCATAGGCTTCTATCTTGTATTGTATAAACGTGCCTGCAGCATATCCTGGAATTGTTGCTTCCCATAATCCACTTGTGGAGTTGTAGGTCATTTCGATGGTGTACCATGTGGTGTCATTTGTATAGTAGAGGGTAACGTTTTTAACTCCGCTTTCAAGGTCTGTCACATTCACTGAAACTGTTACTGGTTGATCAGGTTGAACATTTTCTTTGGGTGGATTCTGCGTGGGATCATCTATTGTTGGGGGCGTTTCGTCAATGGATAGAAAGCTGAATGTCATATGTTCAACGTTGTGTGGAATTTGCGTATAAAACTCATTCCATAGTTCAGTTTCATTTAATGTAAGCAGAGATGAAACGGGCGGCTCAGCTATTACCTTCAGAGTTATTGTGCCAATTACTCCACTTCCACTTGGGAACGGCGCATGGTATGTCCCACTGCTCTCTGGGAGAAATAGAACCCCTACAACAATTTTATTGTGACAAAGGGGAAGCTCAGGGTCTCCGTGATAATCGCTAGAAGCGAAATAAATTATGCTTTCTCCTTCTGCTTCGTTTACAAAACCATCTAAGTACGTTCCGTTTTGCCATTGGACAAATTCAAAGATACTGGTGTTGTAGACTAAAGCAAATTGGATGGCTATTAAATGCCATTCTTCATCTAAGTCGGCAATAAGTATATTGATATCAAAGGTTTCGTTCAATCGATAGGCATTATATGTCGGCGGTTCTACTTTGAGAGTAGGAGTAGGTAACGGGGACCAATTGTATTCAAAGTATGCTGGTTCAGTTGGTGGAATTTCTGAACCAGTTGGATGGTAATATAAACTTGTCCAATCCGGATCAAAAGCAAACCATGCGGTTACTTGCGGGTTTGTTTGGTTTACTTCTTTGATTATTTTAAATTGTATCTGACCTAGTGTTCCTGAGCCGTTAAAAGTCCATTCAACATTCATGATGTAGCTGTAACCCCATTTTAGTATTCGATGTGTAGCGTTAACCTCATCGTTGACTATTGGAGGAGCTATAGGCAAATTGCCTGCTTCTTCAGATCCCTTAAAAACATGGTCTGTTGGGCGCCAAGCAGAAACATACTGGAGTGTCTCGTTATTATATATTAAACCTGTTCCCCAGCCTTTTAACGCTTCAACATTATTTACTGTCATATTTAGAAAGAATGTAGAGTCGACAGAGGTTTCATTAGAATAAAATATGAAGTTCGATGTTTCTAAATCTCTTACGGTTGTTGATGCGTTCCATTTTGCAGGGTAACCGTCTGGACCTGGATTGATTATTGAGATTGTAGCAGATTGTGGATTTACTTTTTTTATTGAAAATGGCATTGCGAGACTTATAGCAAGCAGTGTAATAATTAGAGCGCATGTAGTCTTTCTCAATATTTACCACCGTAGCATAAGATTCTAAATGAACCAATATTTGAAACTTTCTATCTATAAATCAGTCTCAGAAAACAGAATTTGCTATCGAGAAGAAGAACACTCCAAACCAAAATAATGCTAAGCAATAATCAGCATGTCAGTAGCTAAATTGCCGATTTGGAGTGCAGCGTTTTATAATACACTCAAAAACTTACGTGTTTTCTCAAGTGTTTTGAAAACCCAAAAACTAAGCAAGTCAGAAAAGTCCAGATTAAGTTTGAGCGGTTCCAAACTCTTATTGACGCTATGCCAAGATTGTTTTTACTTTGACTCCATAACTATTCTCTGCCTGAACAATCTAACATTGTTTTAAAAGTTAGAAGCAATATTCTTTAATTACATCATGTACAAGAAATTACTATATCGATAGGTACTTAAGGCGAACTAGAATTTTTGATGTATCATAAGGTTTAAAAGTCAATAAACGGACAAAAACATCTTTCACCCTTTTTTACCATCTTTTGAAATTTTCTTAGATTTTATCTTATAATTTAGAACGATAGTGCCCACCACTATTATCACGACTGCAACAGTTGCAATCCATATCCAAATAGGTTCTATCTCTCGAGACGCTTCCGCAAAATATTTGAAATATGCATTTTTAACAGTAGGTATCTGTTTTATTCCTAGATAGTAGTAAACCGCTGTCCATTCTTGGTCCCATTCTATAAAAGTTTCAGCTAATTTGTCTTTGATTATTTTGAATTGAATTTGACACAGCGTACCTGATCCGTTAAAAGTCCAAGATTCCTCTTCTTCGGGTATTATGTAGGCGCAACCCCACATGAGACGTTTGTGTGTAGCGTTAATGTCTGCAAATGTCACATCAGGAGCGACAATATCCCAGCCCTTGTCTTCGACGAATCTAAAAACGTGATCGGACGGTCGCCAAGCGGAGGAGTAACTTAGGATAGTCTTGTCGTAGACTATGCCAATGCCCCAGCCCATTAAGTTTTCAACATTGTTTATTGAGACGTTCATGAAAAATGTTGAGTCAACAGAAGTCTCATTAGAATAAAATATAAAATCTGATGTGCCGAAACTTCGAGGGTTTGTTGAAGCCGTCCATTTAACAGGATAACCATCAGGACCTGGATTAGTTAATGAAATTATAGCGGATGCGTCATTAAGAGTGTGTGCCTGTTGCATTGAATATATCGCAGCAGCAATTAAGAGAAATAAAATTATCCCTACTATTCGAATTTTCTTTTTAATCATATTCTCCACCTAGTAAGCGTTTTGGTTTCAGTACACTACACTAATTCCTTCTACGTTAATTCGCCGTATTCTCCATGATACTCTAGCGGGTTGCTTGTAAGTGCTTCAATTTTCGAAACACAGCGGGCACCAATAACACTAAAGCAACTAAGACTGCATAAATTATCAGCAGAGTGCCTAAGGATGTTGAAAACCACAAAGAAATAAGCCACAAAGCATATTCAAATGATGTTAATATTCTTTCAATTGTAATTTCTGTTTTATACGTGTTATTAGCAATCTCAGTCTCGAATTCTAGCGGTTCAACATAAACCTCAAGTTGATATGTGCCAAGTGACATATCTTTGGGGACATCCCATACATATTTGAATCGGTCTGATTCGCCTGCTCCTAACGTTAAGTCATCTCTCACAAGTTCAATATCGCCAATTTTCAAAGTAAAGTTGAACGTTTCAATACTGTTTCCGTAGTTTTTAAAATTAATGGTTATTGTTAAGTTTTCACCCACATAAATTTTAGTTTTAGATAGTTCAACAGTTTCAACTGCGATGTCTTGAATGGGATGTGGTATTTCTGCACTAGCACTAGTTATGCGAACTTGGGCAGGTTCAGCCTTGATTTCAATTTTCTCTTCAGACGGGTATAGAAACACGCAGCTGTCCAGCGAGCCGGGCGCACTTCCTGGAGTTTCCTTTATCACAACTATGTTTGTTTGGAAATATTCTCCTTCCGGAGGAGTTGCCATGATTGTGAAGTTCATCTTGCACAAAAGGCCTTTTCCCGTAACGTTTACTGGATAATATGGTGGGTCATTTCCCAAATGCATGGTTACCATTCCGGCTTTTACATATCCCATTCCCTGCGACTCTTCAATAAACTGTATGGCTCCTATTAGGATTGCGCCATCCTCCTCCGCTGCTTTAAAAATGTGATTGTCGGGGAACCAGCCTTGCGTAAAGTTAATTATACTAATATTCCATGAAATATAAATCTGCCAACTATACATGTCTGTAACGTCTTTGATGTAAAAATCAACTGTAAACACGCTTCCAGTGGGATATTCAGTCGCGTTGAACTCAAATTTACTGCTTTGGTCTATAGGATTCTCTATTCTCATGGTGGCATATTGTAATAAGTCTGAAACTTTGTTGAAGGCTAAGGGAGTAAATGTAAACATCATAATAATAGCGAATATTAGAAAAGACTTGTATAATTGTTTGATCTTAGGCAACTTAATCACAGAGATGATATTTTTTAAACCAATTTATAAGCTTGTTGAAAAAAGAAGGAGAAGATTAGCATGTTTTACCAAAGTTCATTACTACTAGAATTACGTCGCCCATAGTTATTCTCCCGTTCTGATCTAGGTCAGCATCAAGTGACCATCTTGGATGCCCTGGATACGTACCAAATGCGGTTACGACGGTGTTTATATCACCTATGTCAACTCTCCCGTCACCGTTGATGTCGCCCATCAGTTTGATCTTAACACTTCCGTCTGTTAACGTATTATCCAATAGGTTTATTTCGTAAGGAACAGCTTCAGCCTCTGCAGAAATAGTGTAATTATGACATGGAGGGACGGTTTTGGTGCTCCAGACAAGCATTACAGTAGTTTCGGTGTTCGGAGCTAAGTCTGTTACTGTTGTTTGATTGAATATGTTGCCATCGTATTTTCCCAGAACATTGAATGCTTCTGTTAGATTACCTTTGTTCCTAACAGTAACATTTACGTAGACCAGCCATCCGGTATAAGCGACTTTTGGATAAACTTCGATTCCAACAACGGCTACATCACGTATTAGCCCTATGAATATTCCGTGGTATACCTCGTGAGCTATGGGTTTTCTGGTCGGATCTTCGATGTGTGTATCAGTGAGGTTTATCGGACTAACACCCATGGCTTCTACGTGGAAGGTTATGGTTGCAACTGTCGCTGGAGTGTATGTTGTGATCGGATTTGGATAAGTTAGGTTTACCCAGATATATCCACTTTCGTCATCGATTGTGATCTTCTTTGTGGGCATTTGACCTTGTACGGAAGGAATAGTAACTTGTAGTTCCAAAAGGACTTCGCGTGTATAAGTCAGGTTGAAAATGAGCATTTTCATGTTCTCGATGTCGGTTATTGTTACGTTTATGGTGAAATTGGTGCATGGCACAAGAGATGGGTCTATCACTTCCGGCGGATCTATGCTTAATTTTGCGATCAATCTATTGCTAAAGTAACCACTGCCTTTCGTGTGTGTGATAGGTAGGCCAGAAGAATCATAAAGGTTGTCATCAGCAATTATTATTGGAGTATCTCCGAAGTCTAGAACTTCGAAAGTTATTTTTGCGAGTTCACCATCTCCAAAGGCGCCATTATCTGCTCCTATTAGGTGACAACTGATGGATATTTGTCCATGTGTTGCATTGTAGTCTCTCAGAATATCAAATTCGAAAACTGTCGTCCCAGCAGATTTCAGAAAATCTCCTTCAAACACGTTTGTAGCGTTTAATATTTGGCTTTCATAGTAGATCTTGGTCTCCCAACTGTAAAGATCTGTAGCATTAAAGACTTTTAGGCTTATGTTAAAGCTGCTGGTAGGCACGAGAGATACATCAACTACTCTTTCTGGTTCAAAAGTTAGATGGGCAATTTTTGGAATAATCGGATACAAGTATTGATAATAACCAATGCCAAGTGAAGGAATTATTGTCCCGGCAGGATGCTGATACAATGCTGTCCATTCAGGGTCAAAGACAAACCATGAAACAACCTTAGGGCGTGTTTCGCTTACCTCTTTTATTATTCTAAAGCGAATTTGGCATAATGTGCCTGTCCCATTGAAGGTCCACTCTTCTTCGCCCATGATATAAGTGCAGCCCCATTTCATAATTGAGTGCGTGCTGTTTATAGACTCAATTGTTACGGATGGAGCAATTATTGTCCAGCCCAAATCCTGAACAGGCTTAAACACGTGGTCTGGTGGTCGTCTTGAGCCGTTATATGATAGTTTTGTGTGGTCGAAGACTACTCCTATCCCCCAACCTTTCATTCTTTCGGCATCAGTCACTGTAACATTCATGAAGAAAGTGTCATCAACATCGGTTTCGTTTGAATAAAATATGAAGTCTGAAGTACCAGTGTATCTCGGAGGACCTGCAGTCCAAGAACCTGGCCAGCTTGCTGGATCAGGATTAACAAAAGAATACTCTGGAGTTGGTGACGCGTCTGTTTTGGGTGTGGTGAAGCCAAAAGTCATCGTTGCAGCTAAAATTAGCAATATTAGGGTTATACAACATATTTTTGCTTTCAAGAGGATTTCCTCTTTCTCCTATCAAAGGATACCTTTCAGAAATTTAAAAGGATTGTGGTTGAATGTTCTATTAAGCTAGTATTCTTTTCCAAAGTTACTAACAACTACCACAACATCACTCATGTCGACTCTACCGTTATTGTCTATGTCAGCGCGTGGATCCCAGTTTGGTTTTTCCGGTGTTGAACCGAAGGCTGTCACTACAATGATTACGTCTGTCATGTCAACCCGCCCATTGCCGTCAACATCCCCATTGCCTTGAGTAGGTGGTTCATACACAGTGATTATTTTGCTTTTGTAGCTTTGTTGCCCTTCTGAATCCTTTATTGTTAAGGTTACGGTGAAGTTGCCGCCTAGCAAGTATGAGTGATTAACGGTTGGTGTAGTAACGTTGGTAGTGTAGCCATCACCGAAGTCCCAATGATAACTGATTATTGGTGGATGCCCAGTGCCGTTCCAACCCAATTGTGATATGCTAGCGTCGAAAGTCACTATTTGATTAACGTAGGGAGGGTTCGGAGACCATGTGAAATCAGCTTTTGGTGGAATATACACATGGACATCTACTGATTTTGATGTTGAGTCCCATAGACCTTCATTGTCAGTTACGTTTAAACTGACCATGAAAGTTGTGTTCGCGGTGAAAACATGAGTAACGGTAGGAGTGGTTTTGATGATCGGGGGAGTACCATCGCCAAAGCGCCACTCATATCGGATTATTGTATCGTTGTAGCCTTGAGCCAAGGAGCCGGAAGCGTCGAAAGTTATTGTCATGTTGACGCCGGCTGGCATAGGAGAATACCCAAAATAAGCGACGGGAGGCACAGTTTTTGGCTGTACGCCAAAAGTTAAAGAGTTTGAAACTTGATCTCTATTGTAGGCGGTGGCTCCATAAACGTAGTAGGTTCCTGGTTGTGCGTAGAGCAGTGAGAATGTCATGTTAAAGTTTGGCGTGGTAAGAGGCGTTACCGTGCTTGATAAGATTTCTGAGTCGCCAATTAGGCTTTTTATCAGGAAAGTTGTGTTCTTTTCAGGGCAGTAAGGATAGCCGTCTTCTTTTGGTGTTTGTGATAAGAGGCTTGCGTAGAGGGTGGTAACTCCCAGAGGCGAATTACCATAAATTTCGAAGGATGTTGTCAGTGATTGTTCGGTTTGTGCGGGTGTCCATTCATAGAAGGGGAAGTAAGCTTTCAATGGTGCTTTGTTTGAGTATTCTATGTAAATAGCTATCATGACGAATTGAGGGTCGTTACTGTAGTTTTTCCATTTGATTTTGTAGTAAGCTGTGGAGCCAAGTGTGAATGAGTCTTTTGGGTTTCCTTGGGTATCACAGGTGTAAAGCTCAGTTATATTTACTTTCCAGTTAGCGGTTTGTATTGGGCCTGTCTGAACTGTTCTTAATACGAACGGTGTTTGAGATGGCGAATTGACTTGTATTGCTACCAATGCATTTGTTAGTGGAGAGCCGTCTAGTGTTACGTTTCCAGTTACTTGAACCGTGTCTCCTACATAGTAGGTTTGTTTATCTGTTGAAATGTTTAAGAATAGCCCTTGTTGAGCTGAAACAATAACTGTGAGAGAAATGATAAGCAATAACGTTAATGCTGGAACTGTTAAGCGACAAATAGTTTTGCACTTCATCTCCCCTTGCTCCCATAATTATTTGTTGAAGGTTAACTGATAAATGTTGTGGAATGTTGTTCTATATAGTTTAAATAAAAAAGGGAAAGTAGGTGGAGTGTTTACACCGTTTTAAGGCTTCCTTATATTGAATGTGCTGGATGCTTCTGGGCAGTATGGGACTCCGCCGTTCCACGGTAAGGCTGTGTATGCGTTTGCGTAGACTGTGGCAATTCCTACCACAGCATTTGTCGGCATTGGCACTGTGAAGTCTTTAGTGTATGTCTTGAACTCGTCAATTGGTAAGTGGTATTCGCCCCAGCCTACTGTCGTTTCGAAGGTTGCATAGCCTATGAAGAATCCTAGCTCGTCGTACACGGTTACTGCTAACACGACTGGCTTTATTTGCATGCTTAATGTTCTATATTCAACTGTGAACTCCATGTTCGGTGGGCTTAGTTTGTTCTGGTAGTATTCTGAAAACTTGGAGTAGACGCTTGTTATTTCTACAGGCCACCATACCATGAAGCATAGCGTATCGTTCTTGATTTGTTCAGCAACCTCAACAGTAGCTATTACATACCATTGTCCGAAGACCCTTTCTACAGGATTAGCGCATGGCCACGGTATTCTGAATTTGACAATGGCGATGCCGTCTTCGTTTGTGTAGGCTTCTCTGTAAATGTAGAACTCACCGTGGCGTATTTCAAATGCTACAAGTTTCATTTGAACTGGCCATTCATTGTAGACGACTCGCGCATAGAGGATAACTTCTGCTTGTGGTCCGAACATGTCGCTTGGGTTGCGTGCTCCTTGTCCACCGTATGGATAGTCATATTGCGTGTAGAGGTCAATGTCTAATCCTAACGTTATAACAGGAGCTCTGTAATGCGCATGTTCAGATATGCCGAGTGGAACCGTCAAGCCATAAATGTCATAAATCGCTTCTTCTTTGACTTGCAGTGTCGTCCATTCTTCCTCTGGGAATATTGTCCAGAATGTGGCATTGAAGTGTACTCTGAATAGCATTCCCTCTCCACTTGGGAACGGTGCGATGTATCCGCTACTGCCTGGCAGTATTACTGCGCCGACAAGCCACTTGTTATAACAGTATGGAAGGGCCGGATCACCGTGGAAGTCGTTATAGGCGAAATAGAGTGTAGATTCGTCTCCATCCACGAAGCCGTCAAGCCATGTTCCAGTTTCGTAGTAGGTAGGTTCCAACAGGGTTGTGTTGAACCAGAGTGCAACTTGGAAGGCAACTGCGTACCATCCAGCGTCCACGTTTCTGACCCATATTTCAATTGCTACGTCTTCATATTTTCCAGCGGCTTTGTATGTTGCTGGCTTTGTGTAAAAGATTGGTGACGGAGGTGCTACCCACTGAACTTTAACATTTGCAGGATTCATATTCGGAACTTCTGAACCTGTTGGATGGAAGTACACTGATGTCCAGTCGGGGTCCCAAGTGAGCGATGTCGTGAGCAATGGACTCAATCGAGAGACGCCTTGAATTATCCCAAATTGAATCTGAGCCAATACACCATCGCCTGTGAAGGACCATTCAGGGTCACCCATAATGTAGGTGCAACCCCACTTTAGAAGCGTCTGTGTGGGACTGATTACCTCTGTGCTCACAGATGGCGCAACAATGGTCCAACCTTGATCTTCAGCATATTTGAAAATGTGGTCTGAAGGACGCCATGCAGAGACATACGAAAGTTTTGTGTGGTCAAAGACTATACCGATACCCCAACCTTTCACGTTAACAGCACCAGTTATTGTTATATTAATGAAGAATCTTTTGTCGTATTGGTCTCCAGTAAAGAAGAAGTTTTCTGTTCCAATTGTGCCAACATCTGGTTCTGAAGCAGTCCATTTTGCTGGATAGCCGTCTGGTCCAGGGTTAATTATGCTGAGAGTCGTTATTGCAGCTTTTGCAGAGAAAATGTTGAGTCCCGCTAGCATCGATGTCATAAGCAAAGCAATTACAATAGTACAGATTGTTTTACTTTTCATATTCCCCTTTCTCCTTTCTTTTCAGCGATAATAATCTTGAGCGATTTAGAATTTAAGCATTCTGGAATTATCTTCTATCAAAATAAGAAACATAACAACTAAAAAAGGTGCTTAGCCACTCACGGCATAGCATGCAACATAATGAGAATTTCCAACATCCACAAGCATTGGCTCCTCCCTACGGCATATATCCATAGCTAATGGACACCTCGGATGGAACCTACATCCACTTGGAGGGTTAATTGGGCTTGGAACCTCACCTTTTAAAGGAGCCCTTTCTCTGCGCTTAGTAGGATCCGGAATTGGCACCGAGCCTATCAAAGCCTGCGCGTAAGGATGCAAAGTATTTTTAAAAATCTCTTCGGTATACGCATATTCGACAATTTTGCCCAGATACATAACAGCCACTCTGTCGCTTATGCACTCAACTACACTTAAATCGTGGCTAACAAACAAATATGTCAAATCGAAATCTTTTCGCAATTTCTCAAATAAATTCAGCAACTGCGCCCTAACCGACACATCCACAGCTGACGTTGGCTCATCTAAGACTAAAAATTCAGGTTGAGTAACGATTGCTCTTGCTATAGCTACTCTCTGTCTCTGTCCTCCACTAAATTCGTGGGGATACCTGTAAAGTTGATTCACGCTTAACCCTACACTTTCTAGTGTTTTAATAACTCTTTCACGCGCGCTAGCTCCCTTAGCAATGCCCTGCACTATCAATGGCTCGGCAACTATGTCTTTCACAAGCATTCTAGGATCTAAAGAAGTTGTGGGGTCTTGATACACAATCTGCATTCGTTTCCGTAATAGCTTAAGTCTCTGTCCTCTAAAAGCTGTCAGATCATACTCCCTACGTAACTCATTCAATCTCCGTGTAAGCACCAACAATTCTCTTTTAGAAGCTTTTTTCTTTCGAGCTTCATCAATCTGCATATCCAAAGACGTTATTTCTTTGATAACTTTCTCTGGAGCGCCTAAAAATATGTGTCCACTGTTAGCATCAAGTAACCTGAGAATGGTTTTTCCAAGTGTTGTTTTTCCACATCCCGACTCGCCGACTAACCCGAAACATTCGCCCTTATGTATAGTGAGAGTTACATTGTCTACAGCTTTTACTTCCGCAACTTTTCTCTTAAAAACACCGCCAAGCACTGGGTAGTATTTTTTCAGTTTTTCTACATGAATTAATGTGCTCATTTTTTATGTCCTCCATAGAGATGGCAAGCAACAAAATGATCTTCCTTAACCTCTAGAAATTCAGGTTTGACAGTTTCGCAAATTGGCATTGCATAGCGACATCTTGTGTGGAACCGGCATCCTTTTGGTGGACTAATAAGACTTGGAACCATACCAGGAATAGATTTGAGCTCTTTTCCTGGTCTAGGAATAGATTCAAGTAGGGCAGTTGTATATGGATGCATGGGCTCTTTAAAAAGTTCTTTTACATAGGCTAATTCGACGACATTGCCAGCGTACATAACGGCGACACGTTCACATAGCTGTGCGACAACGCCTAGATCGTGGGTGATGTAAAGTATTGACGATTTATAAGTTTCTTTCAAGTACCTTATTAATTCGAGAATCTGAGCTTGAACTGTAACGTCAAGGTTTGTCGTAGGCTCATCACAGATCAGAAGCGTAGGATTGCAAGCGAGAGCCATTGCGATCATTACGCGTTGCGCCATTCCGCCGCTCAGTTCATGAGGGTACATTTCAGCAACCCTTTGAGGGTCTGCTATCTGCATGGCCTTTAATATTCTAATAACTTCTTGTTTAACCGCGTGTTTCAGCCATTTCTTGAATCTGTTGATTATTGGAATTTTCGCTAGGAAACGCACGTAAAACGAATCAGGATTTTGCAACATTTTCTCATACATTGTTACTGCGAAGCTTCTTTTTGTTGAAGAATCGCTTTTAAGCTGTTCAATTTTCTTTGTTAGCTCTTTGATTTTTTCTTGGTTCTCCTTTTCTCCTTTAATCTTTAGTTTTTCTATCTCTGCCTCAATATTCTTCAGTTTTTTGTTTAACTGGTTTTCTTGCGCTTTCTTTATTTCGTCAAGTGCCATTTTTATCATTTCTTTTTTCCTATGTTGGAGTAGTGCTTCACCTATCTGGTATTCTACTGTGTAGACTGGGTTCAAATAAGCTCTTGGCTCTTGGAAAACCATTGCTACTTCATCGCCACGTATCTCTCTTAGAAAGCTGTCTTTTTGTTTCACTAGATCTACAGGTTTTCCATTGTAATTGTAGATTATTTTTCCGCCTTCAATTACTCCTGGCGCAGGAACAAGCCCCATTATTGAGAGGCTTGTTACACTTTTCCCACAGCCGGTTTCACCGACAAGGCCAAGTACTTCTCCAGCTTTTATTCCTAAGTTGATTCCGTCTAGGGCTTCAACCACTCCTTCGTAGGTGTAGAACCTTAATAGTAAATTCTCAATTTTTAGTACTTCATTTGTTGTCGCCATTTTTACCTTCTCCTTAATGTGGGGTCCATAATGTCTCTGATGGCATCTCCCAGTAAGTTCCATCCAAGGGAGAAAAGAAAGATAAAGGCGCCGGGTATGACCCATATATACCAATACCTGAGTAAGCTACTTCCTGTTCCCATGTAGGTCTGGCTTTTTTCTACTAGTTGCCCCCAATCTGCAAAGTCCATCTCGGCGCCAACCCTTAGAAAACTTAAGGCTGCAGCAGTCAAAACTATTGAACCTATGTCCATCGAAGCTAGAATCAATATCGGGTAAACAGCGTTTGGCAATATGTGACGACCTATTATTCTAAAGTCTGAGCAGCCAGACGCTTTGGCTGCCTCTATATAGTCCTCAGATCGTACTCTCAGCACTTCGCCACGAATTACTCTGGTGTATCCCGGCCAGCCTACTAGGACAAGCGCTATTAATACTTTGTCAAGTTTTGTCATAGAAAAGGAGATTAAGTCTACATTAGGAATGTTTCCTGTATAAATCAACACAGAGGCTATTACGGAGATTATCGTTGCGTTCTCTATTATAACCCATTTCCAAGATAGCCCCCCTTTCGAAATCATTAAGCTTATAGTTAAAATAAGGGATATTATGGCGAATATTGGGAGTATTTCTCTTAGAGTTATACTGAGTGTTTGTGGAAGGGCAAGGGCAAAAGCCATAGCTAACACTAAACCGGGGAAGATTATGATTATGTCTGTGAAGCGCATTAGAATTTCGTCGATTATTCCTCCGTAGTATCCTGCAAGCAAGCCTACGGTTACTCCTATTATTAGGGATAATCCTACTACATATATTCCTACACGGAACGCAGTAATTGCTCCCCAAACAATTCCGTAGTATATGTCGAAACCTTCTGGAGTCAAACCAAAAGGATGAGCTAAGCTTGGCGGCTGAGGCTCTGTAACATAGGAGACTCGTGGGAGTATGAAGGGATTTTTGCCTTCATATCCTGCAATGTCCCAAGAGGGGTTGGGAGGAGCCAAGATTGGGGCAAGAACGGCAACAATGGCGAAGAACATTATTATGACGGAACCAATTATAGATAATGGGCTTTGTATTATTCGGTAAAGCATGAATCTTATTTCTTTCAGTGTTGGTGATGGAACTTTTTCTTTCTTTTCTCTTGACTTCTTGAATATCATGTTTTATCCCAGCCTTATTCTTGGATCTATGTAGGCGTATAATATGTCAACTATCAAGTTTGAGAAAACGAATAAGAATGCTGTGAAAAAGGTAAACCCGACAACTGAAGCGATATCAGGCGCTCCTCTTTCGCCTCCTGTCGCAGCGGCTGCTGCCCATCTTCCAACACCGTCAAAGCTGAATACTGTCTCGGTTATTATTAGTCCAGACATTAAACCAGCAACCATTAGTCCAGAAACTGTCACTACTGGGATTAACGCATTCCTTCTGGCATGTCGATTTATCACTTCGCTCATTTTTAGGCCTTTGGCCTTTGCAGTTATTATATAGCCTTTTGTTAGAGCCTCAAGCATGGTCGAGCGTGTGAGCCTTATGAGCCCAGCAACGTTTATTGTTGTTACCACGGTTATGGGGAGGATCATGTGTATTAATGCGTCTAATATTATTTCGTAACCGTATGGTCTTCCATTTATCAACCCGTTCAGCAGTCCGTCAACCGTTAGCAGCCCTGTGTATCGCGTGAAGAGACGCGCATTATAGATTGTGTTTTCAGTTGTTTTAGAAACTCGCCCAACCATAACTGTCCCTGTTAAGGCGAAAGTTATTGATAGAAGGATTATTCCTAGCCAGAAGGATGGAAGTGAATACCCACTTATTGAGAGCAGACGTGTTGCGTGGTCAAGAGGCTTGTTTCTATGAACGGCAGACTTTACTCCTAGAAAAATTCCAATTAGAATTGTTATTGGAGCTATAAAGATGGCGAGTTCTATTGTTGCTGGCCACCGGCGCAACATTACTTGAAGAACCGGCCCTTTTTCCAAACTGCGAGAGTATCCCATGTTCCCTTGAAGAACTTGGCTTAGCCATGTTCCGAATTGTTCAAAGGCGGAGCGGTCTAAACCATAAATTTTAATGTAATCTGGAATATTCTCTATGTCTTTTTCGCTTCTTATGTAAAGAAACGCCCTCTGTTCAGGAGTGAATAATTGGGTTATCACGAAAACAAGTAAAATTGCACCTAAAATTGTAGGAAGTACAAGGATAAGTCTTCTTATTATATATTCTTTTAGCCCCATAGTTGTTCATTCTCCTGAAAAAAGAGTTAGACGGACAACATATAAGTTTGTCGAAACCTTTTACAAAATTTACCACAAGTAATGCTTAACATACGGATTTTTACTGATGCCTTGAAAACTTTCATTTTAACAACAAATAAAAAGGGGGAAGTAACTTATGCCTATTCGCCTTTTATGGCCAATGCCACGTGATGCTTGTTTTGCCGAATTTGGCGATTGTGTTGACTACGTCGCCCATGTCGATTTTTCTGTCTCGCCATCTGTACATTGGCGAGTCGTCAACGTCACAGAAGAAGTTCCATCTTGGGTGGAATACGGGCATTCCTAGCTTGCCTGCGTAGGAACCGAAGCTGCCGATTATGGCGATTATGTCGTCCATGCTGACTTTGCCGTCAAAGTTGACATCACCGACAAAGTAGCCTTCTGTACCGGGCGTGCCGGTCATTGGCCACTTCCAAATGTCATAGCCGTATATTCCTGGTGCCAGCGGGTTATAGTAGCGTCCTTGTACCCAGTCTCTCATGTAGCCTCTTCCTGTGGCTATGAAGAGTGGGACTGTTGGCACTTCATTGTAGAAGATGTTTTCAACTTGGTAGTAGATTGCTTGTCTCACTGGACCGTCTGGTGAGTATAGTCCTTGCTCTACTAGAGAGTCTACTGTTGGGTTGCTGTAACGTTGTGGATGTGCGAAGGCTCCGCTGCTGTGGGCGTATGGATAGGCGAAGTTGTGGATGTCTGCGTAGTCTGCTAGCCAGCCTATCATGAATGCTGGCAGCATGTGAGCTTCCATGTCAGCTAAGTATTGGCTCCATGGTGGTCCGGCCGTTTGTGCAACAAATGACCAGCCGTGGTCGCCGGCTACCTTGTTTATTGCTGTTGCTAGTTGCGTGGCTATTGCTTGTCTGATGGTGTTTCCAGCGTTAAAGGTGATGTAGACTGTGAAGCCTACGTTTTTGAGCGGTACTCCATTAAAGGAGGCAGCGGCAAAGTAGCTTGCAGCCAATGTTTCATCGTAGTAGTATTTGGGTATTGAGCCGTCTATGTATGGGAAGCCTCCAGGAGCGAAAGTGTTTGGCTGGTAAGCTTCGCCGAGCAGCTGGTCCTGAAGTATCATTGTGAAGTTGATCAAGTGCGCAAATGCCTTGCGGACGTTTATGTTGCTGAAGAAGTTTCTTGGAATACCATCAGCATGAAGCTCGTCTGCCGGGTAGATTTTTCCGTAGCGGTTGTCAGGAGTAGGCTCAATGTCGAAAGTCATGTGGAAGGAGTTCATGACCAATCCGGGTATTGGATAGTTCAAGCGTATGCCTGTCAAGGTTGGACCATCCTTGTTGTTGCCCACATGCAAATCTTTAACACGTGCACGTGGAACAGCAGCAAAGTCTGTATCTCCAGCAATCAATTCAGCTATTCCAGTCGGTGTGGCTACTTGCCTTTCAGTCATTCTTTCAACGTATCCTTTAGGACGTATGGATGTTGGTGGAATTGGACTGTCTGGGTATGGTGGATGTGGATTCGCTGCAGGCCAACCACCCCAGTAACTGTCGAATTTGACTAGGGACCAGCCGTATGCCCATTGTAG